>Ga0172375_10000153_pt1 | contig 105109 bp, 123 predicted proteins | sample LakKiv1m_FD_114537 | JGI IMG/M metagenome (GOLD analysis project Ga0172375, IMG submission 114537) | Freshwater microbial communities from Kabuno Bay, South-Kivu, Congo - kab_092012_11.1m | ecosystem: Environmental > Aquatic > Freshwater > Lake | place: Democratic Republic of the Congo...
ATGTATTGTTTCAATATACTATCATTATCCCCGTTTTCAACAGCTGTAAGCACTACAAGAGGATCTCTTACATCTCTCTGAATTTTCTCTTTCTCTCCCAATTCCTCAGCAGTTTTTATCGCCTTTTTTATAGGTTTGAACTTTATATAATCGCAATGAAGAGTAATTATTCTCATAAATCAGCATAACAATTGATATTTATAAACATTATTAGATAAAGCAATAATGCTTTATATCAAAGTTTCTAGAAGGGATATTGCGCCTCGTCTGCTACTATGTGCTTCCACAATATTTGTTAATTGTGCTATGCTCCCCAATACTTCATATTGCTTAAGATTATCCAACTTTTTCCCAATCTCTTTAGGGGTTCCGAGTTCATCATAACTCTCAATTGTTTTTTGAGCCGTATCTAATTTTTCTTTTATCTCATCCGGAGTTCCAAGTTCTTTATATTTTGTAAGTGCTGCGTCATTTTCAGCTGAGCTTCCTTTTAAGGCGCTAACTCCAGCACTGCTAGTAGGAATACCTATCATCGCTCTTGCTAAAGCACGATATCCCTGTACTAAAACAATAGCTCTGTCTTCATGCTCGGTCTGTGTCCGCGATGGAAGTAAATTGTCAAGAATGCCGGCAGCAGCACTATATTCTCTATTCCTTAATGCAGCTTCAAATTTCGTCTGAGCAGCAGGGTAATAGTCAACTGTAAAAATTCTTTTTCCATCCGCCATCCATTTTTCTAATTTTTTTAGTTTAAAAACAAACCTATTCTCTATAATATATTTCAGAAAATATCATTTAATCAGTTATTTTAGCAATCCTGTTAAGTCTTTTTTGTCGTCAAAGCAATTTCTCGTAGTTTTAAGGCTGTCCATTAATCCATAGAAATCATTCCTCATTGCATCATACGCGCTTCTAAGCACCCTTCCAATTGGGCTAAGTATTTTCTCAGCAGCCTTTCTTGCATATTCCATTTCAAAGTGAGAAAACAGCCCTATTTAAACTTTATTGTTGTGTTGTATCTAATTAGGGGTAACAAATGGAAAGCTTTAAATATGCTCAAAAATAGGCACTTCCATGACAAAAATGAGAACATTAGGATTAACTGCATTATTGGGATTAGTTAGATTAGTTCCCCTAGAAGCTGGAGCAGAAATGTCCCAAAAAGGCATCAATATGCTCAAGAGTTTTGAGGGATATTCTCCAACTAATTATCTTTGCCAGGCTAAAAAGCCGACAATAGGCTATGGGCATGTTATTAAGAAAGGCGAAAATTTTTCTTTGGTAGACAAAAAAACTGCAGAAAATATGCTTAGAAAAGATGTTAAGACGGCTGAAAGAGCCGTTGAGGATAATGTAAAAGTTGCTTTGACTAAAAATCAGTATGATGCATTAGCGAGCTTTGTGTATAATATCGGAGCAAATGCATTTATAAATAGCACTCTTTTAAGAGAGCTCAACTCTGGAAATTATACATCTGCAGCAAACCAGTTTGATAGATGGGTATATGCGGGCGGTAAAATAAGCAGGGGATTGGCTAATAGACGGGCTGAGGAAAAAAAACTATTTTTATCTAACCCTTGAACATAAACTTATCAATCATTTTTTCAGCTTGTTTCCTGTTTTTTTGATGCTCTTTCAAAAATTCATTCAATTTGTCAATTGTGATTTTCTTTAATTCTCCAGACAGTAACTTCCCAGATTTATAATCATCATATATTTTCTTCAGTTTCTTATCATCTTCTTCCAAAAACATCTTAAGATATTGGAAACAGACATCTATATCAGGGTTTCCCCCAAGTTTTCTATGCTCTTCTAATGTGTCTCCTCCTCCTGAGAAGGCGTATTTATTCACCTTTCTTTTTACTTCCTCAGCTGTGTCTGAAAGATAAATAACACTATTGCCCGTATCAGAAGAAGACATTTTAGGATTTGAATCCAGTGAAGGAATGAATTTCGCATGCAATGCAGCAGGCTTTTCAAATCCAAAATCATCAGCAATATCCCTTGTAAGCCTTATAAACGGATCCTGATCAATTGCAACAGGCACAACCGATAAGTGCTTCCCGTTTACAAACTGAGGAAACAGAATGTGCGCTGCTTGCATTGCGGGATAAAAGCTCCAGCCGACATTATTTTCAGGAACTAATCCAAATGCAGCTTTCGCAGTTGAATAATTTATTCTTTTCGCAACTCTTGCAGCATATTTGTAAATGTCAGTATAAACAAAATCCTCAAAAATAAACGTCTTTCCAGGCTTGAAGCCGAGAGCAATCAAATCAATTATATTATCTCTTGCATATCTGATAGAATCCTCAAAGCTCAGATTTTCTTTTACATAAAATTTTTCATCATCAGAAATTGGAATGAAAACATCGCAATTAAATTTGTCCTGTAACGCTTTTGCAACTAAAAATGGAACTAAATGTCCAAGGTGCATCTTCTCTGACGGCCCTCTTCCTGTCAAAACAGAAACTCTTTTGCCCTTTTCATGATTTTCAAGCCATTTGTCAAAATCCCTGTGCGAAAAATATACCCCTCTTCTAAGCAGAGAATGCATGCCTTTTAATTTGGAAGCTATCTTTTCATTTATCAAAGATGTGCCGAATTTCTTCACCAGTTTCTCATAATCTATATCTCCAGAAACTTCCCATGGCGTCAAAACATCTTCCTTTTTCATCTAATTTACTAGTATTCCAGCTTTTTAAAACCATCTCAGAAACAATAAACTTTATTGCAATAAACTTTATATATAATGTTTTATACAAAATTAAATGGTAAATTGGGGCGTAATCACAGGAATTATAGCCGTAATAATTATAATTGCTATTGTTTTGCTCGTTCTTAAAAGAAAATCAAATAGTTCATTGTATTCTAAAGTTAATCAGGTAATGACTATGAAAGAACCTATGAGTCAGGAGACACATCGCTCTTTGAGTTCTACATCTATAAGTCAGGGGCAAAAAGAACAATGTGCTGTCTTGGCTTTGAGAGTAAGAAACAATCATGAAATATCTACTTCGGGCTCAAACGCGCAGGAAACAATAAAAATAGCTTTAACAAGAGCAAGAAACGCGGGAGCTTCTGTCTTTGAACAAAACGATTTCAAAATCGCAGTAATTCCCTCTTCAGCCGCAAAAGAGAATCTTCCTCTTTTAGCCGCAAAACTAACAAAAGAAATAGGAAATATATTGGAAGAACACAATAAAAAATACTCTCAAAAGATAGATTACGGGTTTGGTGCTAATATAGGAGAATTAATAGTTGAAAAATCAAATGGAAAATATAAATTCAATTCTATAGGAACAACAATACAATTAGCAAAAAGAATAGCTGACACTGCTAAAGATGAAGCATTTATTTCAGAGCCCATAAGAAATGCCGCAATGAAAGACATAAAAGTAGAAAAGAAAGGAGAATACTGGGCAATAAGCAGAATCATAGCAAGAGATGCCCACAATGAATTCATAAACAAATTCATGGAAAGGCAAAGACGAAGCCAATAAACCGCCTTATGTTATCTATAAAACAACCCATTAATCATATCTCATTACTAACAACCCCCGTGATAATCTTTAATTTATAGTTGAATGAGATAATTATGTTTTATTGCATCTAACCCCTTATAATAATCATTAATTCATTATAGCATAAGATAATCCTTTTTGTCTAATTCAAACTAAGCAATCTATCTTCATCAATGAAATAGCCATCGTGTCCTGCCTTTCCAGGAATCATTCTTTCTACAGCAGCCATTGCGTTCTTGCCTATCTCAAGCTCTTCTGCTTTTTTCAATGCATAAGCTTTAAGGCACTGCTGGCAGCATATTTTTTTATTCTCCCCTGTTTCAACGATTGCATTTCTCTCTCTGAAGTCCTCCACGGCAGCGATTAAATCATCGGGGACAATGCTTCCATGCATCAAGGCATTTATTTTTTTCTCAAGAAGATAGCTTCTAAAGCTCTGCCCGGCTAAATCCATCATCAGTGCTTGCGTGTTATTTGTTTTTTGATTAATTTGTGTCATTGTATTAAGAAATTGCAAGAGCCAAGAAATAATTTCTGGTTAGTTGCAATAAGGTTTAGAACTAAACAGGCTCACAGCTAGCTTAGTTGTTCTAATCATCAAAAGCTTGCTATGCATGTTCATATTATATTCAATGAAAAGGGGTTTATATATTTTATGCAAGTTTTATATTTTATGCATTTTTATTCAGGATAATAAAATAAGTTAGTAACTATAATGCTTCGCAATATATTCTAAATTTTTTTTCAATAATGGCTGCATGTTAATTCCTATTTGCTCTAAAGTTTTTCTTTCATCTCCTTGCATCGATGCCAAAAATTGTCTTGCATTGTAAGCATGTTCGCATGTCATTGACATCCTTGAATTTGGACTTAAACCAAAAAGATGGCTATAGTAGAAATAAAAATCACAATTTATTGAAGCATCATTAACAGCTGTTCCCCCGTCAACAGAAACATCTGCTAATTCTAAAAAATGTTTTTTCAATGCATTAGGAATCTTAGAACTAGGTTCAACTATCTTTTTAAACTCTGCCCATAATTCCTTTTCCAATTGCGCAAATTCATATTCATTTGGTTTCGGAAAGACATTTGCAGGTTTTTCTCCAAGATAACTAATAGTTCCGTTGACAAACTCGCTAAAAGCAGCAGCTCTTACATTACTTGTTGGTATAATATGCCTTGGCTCTTCAGATGCAAGGAACATCAAACTATTTACAATCTTGATTTTATTACGCGCTCTTAGCATGTCATTAGATACCATATTTTTAATTAATATTTCGCGTATTTAAGGATTTATATCTTTTTCAAGCTGAAAGATTGATGGTACAGCAATCTTTATATAACCAGGAAAATTAATTTAGCTATGGCATGGAAAACATACCTGGTTATGTATTTCGGCACTGAAGGTGGAAAGGCGACTGAAATTTCAAAAAAGCTCGAATCTCTTGGATTCAGGGGTGCATTTGGCCCCGTTGATTTTACATACGAATGGGCAAATAAGCCGTCAAAAGAGCAGGTTTTAAATCTTGCAGACAAAGTTATGGTTGCATTAAAAGATACAGGTTCTGTTTTTAATCTTGACACGCACGATTAATTATCCAATATAAGGTATAACTGCTGCTACTTCTACAATCGCAGTTTCCTCGTTTTCTGAGGTATGGACACAGTTTCTTTTGTAATTAAAATCATTGGGCATTTGAGCTATTAATGGGTCAAATTGTGTTCTCGCGATATTCTTTGCTTCCTGAAACCTATTGATATCTCCTAAATAAATGCATAATCGGACATTCTTTCCTATACAATCTTGCGCCATTAAAGGATAAAATCTAAATCTAGGATTACTTGGAGCATCAAATCTCCCATAAAATATCCTGAATAGTTCTTCGTTTAAGGGTAGAACCTTTTCTCTCATTTTTGCTCCGAACTGGTTCATAATTTTTAATATCTGTTCTTGGAATTCTAATGCATGATGCTTGACTTTCACAACGAGTTCGCTCATAAAAACTCCACAAAAATCGAGTTTATTAAGATTTATATCTAATTGTTCCAATCAACTCTTGTCCCTTCTCTTCTAGCTAAATTTGTTGTAAACCCGCCGCCCAGATATCTTTTTTTCAACTTTTCTATGTTTGCATCAAGTATTTCTTGCATATTCCACCCAAAAAAGTTGCATATCATAGCGGCATACCACATTGTGTCCCCTATATTTTCTTTTATTCCTTCTCTCTGATCGTTATCATGTGCAAAAGTTTTCTTTATGCATCCAGCAACATCTCCTGCCTCTCCAGCAATTCCAAGTCCCCAAGTAAGTATTTCCTTTTCAGATGTTTCGAACTTTTTAGCTGTTAATTTACATAATTTCTGATATTGTTTTAAGCTTTCTTCTTTTTCCTCTTTCACATTTTCAGAAGTGAGTTTTATTGCCTCGATAGAATTTTTATAAACGTTCTCAAGTATGGTAGATTTTTCATTCTCCAAATCGGATAATGAAAACCATTTTAATTTTTCTTCTTCATCAGTCTTTGTTACATCTTTAGAATACTTTGCACATCTCCCTATAAAAACGATATTCATGTGATGATTGTGATGAGGTACTTCTTCTGTCTGAATCCTTAAAGGTTTTAGAACTCTGACTCTTCCTTCTGTTTCAATTTCACTTTTATTTAGAAATTCAAAGTCAAAGCCAGTTTCTTCAGCAACCTCTCTTATTATTGCATCTTCAGCTGTTTCTCCCGGCTCAATATGTCCCCCAATTGGAATCCAATTCTGTAGATTTTTATTCCAGGTAAGCAAAACTTCTTTATTAGAATTGACTAAATAAATTGTTGTGACCCAGCACTTGTTTCCCCAATTTATTTCTCCCATTTCAGTTAGATTCCTCTTCAGTTAAGTGATATATAGTCTGTTTATTAATATTTCTATAGTTTTAGAAAATCCCCGCACCAAGAGTCGAACTTGGATAACCCGGGTTCTGCCATGCCTGCAATCAGGCATATCTGTTCGCGCTTCATCTTAATTCCTGATGGAAAATCTGCGCTAGTCATATCCTAGGTATAGTAGTTTCTCTACCTACCTAGAGTTTCTCTTTTCTAAAGAGAAACTGTAGTTGACTACAGCCGGGTGCTCTACCGCTGAGCTATGCGGGGCTATAATTATCTTTGTTAAGCATGTTTTTTAAATCTTAGTGTTTAATCTTTATTTATAAAAGTGCCAAATTCTAAAAAAGAGAGTTTTTAAAGAAACAAATCATAAAATAGAAATGAAAGAGTTTGATTATTACATATTTATTGATTATTCTGAAAATATCTTAGGTTATATGATAATTGAGCACAATAAAATAAAAGAATTTCTACCCAAAATATCTAAGTTTGAGCATTATAGAAAATTAAAACATAAATCAGCATATATTCATTCTATTAAAAAAAGAATAGAGCGAGATAGGTTAAGAGAATATTTAATTAAATTAAAAATAAAAAAAGTTATGGACAGCCCCGAGATTTATGCAGATATTGCTGTTTTCCTGAAAAATCATCAAAATTGCATCATTTTTATATCTATTGATAATAAGCAATATTCTAATTTTGAAAGGTTTGTCAAAGTAATTAATGATAAAACCACAAAGATAGTAAATGAAAGTCAACTGAAAACCGATTCCAAGGAATATAAACTAAGTTTAGTTTTAGATACCCTTCTAAACATTGAAAGATTGAAGAAATAAGCTATGAAATGATAGGGTGATGGCGTCCGTCAATCCTACTAACCGCATCATCCTTTCGGAGCACGGGGTTCGTCAGGTCGCTTTCCCCTATACTAAAACATTAAATATTATATCAGATATAAATCTTTCGGTTCTTCAAAATCAGAAATCTTTCCTTATGACAGTATCAACAGCAAAATACGCCTTGTTTGACCAGACTTCAACCTGCTTGCCTTCATGCTCAAACACTGCTGTTGCATTCGGAAGCTCAAATCTTCCTACAATATTCAATCCGGAATAAATTATATATGAAAATACTCTCTCCTCTCCAGCGCTTAATCTTGGGATGTTCCAGAACAATCTTCTTGTCGCGTGATCAATTTTGTCGGGCATTCTTCCATACTTTTCATAAAGTTTTGTCATATCTGGGAGCTTGTCTATTATCTGGATATTATCAATATGCTTATTTGCCTTGACATGCAAAGTCACTTTTAATGCAAACTGCCCGCCCTTGGTTTTTACATATGAAACCCTTTTCTCAACATTTATTGCCTGAAGTGAATAAACCTTTGCAAACACGACAACTAAAACAATCAAAACTATCAAAATCAAAGGAATTGTATAATTAGTTGTAGCTAAAATGGAATAAGATTCGCTCGGATTCAATTCTTTCTCCCATAAATAATCAACGCTCAGCCCGCTTCTCTTTGAAGACATCGGCTCAATTGAATAAACAGTCAGCAGTCTCGATACAATGTTCTTAGTTATTTCTATCTGCGCCTTTGCAGCAACATTTCCCTTGTTTGTTTTTGTTATTGTCGTCTTTCTCGCAATAAATCCCTCTGTTTTTTCATCAACAGATATGCTGTTTTCTTCAAGATAATCCAGAACTCCGGTTATTCTTGCTTTCCTGCCATCTGGATTTAATACGGCATCAACATCGTACTTTCCCGCAAATAATCTCGCAGTTTTTGTTTTGTCAAAATCAATAGTTATGTTAATTTCTTCATAAGGGCTGAATGAAATCTCCTTCTCAATTTCAAAGAAATCAGAGCTAAGCCTCACTTTCAAGCCTTCTATATGGGTATTTTCATCGTTCTTTAACATAATTACTATTTGACTATCTGATGGAAGCAAGGGAGCCGCACTTACAGACAGAGCATTTTCAAGCTCAATAATTCTTATCATTAAGAAGTCATGGAATATTCCTGAAGTCTGCCCCTTTAGCTCATACTCAAACTTGTAAAAGCCGAGATTTTTTCGTATGTCTTCATTTGGGAATGCTTTTACTTCAAGTACGCTCGTTCCGTTTGGAATTTCAAATGTTCCCTTCGGGCTAAAGCTTACTTTATTGAACGAATATATCTCAAAATTGTCAGATTCATCAAAATTTATAAATGTAAAATTAAAAACAGCAGGATTATTCAGCTCAGATATCACTGTGCTGCCCAAATCTGTCTTGTTAATGCTTATAGCAGCCGCAGAAACCGCGCTAATCATCCAAATTAATGCTATCAACCCAAAAATAATACTCTTTTTCATGCTTTTATTTACAATATCTATTTTATAAACATTATGGTAATTTTTGTCAAGATTTAAATTAAACAATTTAGCCACAATTAACAATAAAAATTGCAATCATCTCAATAATATCACATCAAATAATCCTCTTACAAGAAACAATAATCTCTTTTAGTGCCATTTCAACAATTCCATTGCGCAAAATTATCTTTTTCCAGTCAAATCCAGAAAAGATTTCATTTCATCCTTGAATTTTCTGACGTCATCTTTAACTTTATTTTCCATTGCATCAACTCTTTGAGGAACAATATACTTGTTATAAGCATCTCTCATAAATCTCCACCACGGCGAAATGTCCCAGCTGCTCTTAGTATCCTTAATCAGCGCCCCTTTAATCTCAAGCCTTAATCTTCCTTGCTGCATTTTTTTCTTTTTTCCCTCAATTTCAACCTCCACATCAACCATATTCTTAACTTCCCATTTGACTTTTTGTTCAATTTTGAAATAGTCAGAAACTTCTTTGGCGCACTTCCACTCTATTTCAATCTCCTTTGCATTCCCCGATATTTTCTCAGAATATTTCTCTTCTATTACACCATATTTTTCTTCTTCGAACCAGGAATGAGCATATTCATAAACCTCGGAAAACTTGAAAATCCCCCCATAATCTAGTTTTTCTGTTATTATAATGTCTTTTTCAGCCATTTTTTATTAATGATTTAACCTCTTTATCTTGCATATACTTAATTTGCGATATATATAAATCTTACTTATTCAAGAGCCAAATCAGCTTCGTTATTATCCTTTGTTATCTCATTTTCATTTGTTTCAACAGCAAATCTCAGCGAATTGCCGGCATTTACAGAAAACAAATTTGTGACAGTTAATGTCTGCCTTTTTCCTATTTCCATTTTTCCAAGCTGATAGCTGTCTATTTCGCCGCCTCCCGAATAGACATGTAGTGTGGAGCCTTCAGAATCTTTCAGCCCCTTATTCGTTATATTTATTTTAAAATCAATATATTTTCCAGTTCTGTTTGCATGAGCCTCATTAATTGCCAAATCAGGCAGGCTCGGAATGGAATATAATTTGTCTATATCATCAATAATGCTTTGCTCTATCTCCTGTTTGCAGTCCGTTATAGGATATAATATGCTGTCTTTGTTGCTATTGTGATCAAATCCAAGTGCATGCAATATCTCGTGCTCTGCAACTTTTGGCTCGTCACAGCTGTCTGTCTGATAGAGAGAAACTTTTCCGAATAAAATGACAAAAAACTCACCCGTTTCAATTATTTTGCTCGGTCCACCCTCTCCAGCTACAAAATGATCCTTTTCTTCTGCAGTCGGAGCAACATCAGAGCATAAAATAGCTATCTCAGGATTATTTTTGTCTTCATAAAAATCCAAAATAGTTTTTTCAGATATGATTGAAAATGCCTCTTCAGCGCTTTTTCTTTTTTCATCGTTGCATGCATCACTTATCAAGTATTTAATCATTTTATCAGAATATCTTAAATTTTCATAAAATTGCCTGCTCTCTATGCTTAATCCCTGCAGCATTTCCGGAGTTGCTTCCTTGCTGGAAATAAAACTTCCTGAATTTGTGCCGTGAAAAAGCGGGGTAAAATAAAAAAAGGCATATCCTGCGCCAGCAAGCAGTATAATTAATATCACAAATATAATAAAATCTACAAATCTCATAAATCCTAAAGCAAACCAGCGTATTTAAAATTAATCTCAATTAATTTTAATCACTTGCAATATCTTTTAAGTTGGTTAAAATTGAATAGTTTTTTATAATCATAAAATCACAGATAGTAATGGAAAACAGCAAGTTTGTTCAGTTGGAGCACACGGCAGACATCAAATTTAAAGTAAAAGGAATTACCATAAATGAGATATTTGAAAACTCTGCCTTAGCTCTTGCTTCATACTTATCTGACAAAAAAATAGCCCCCGTAAAATCAAAATCAATTTCTGTTTCAGGAACAGACAATGAATCTCTTTTAAATCATTTTCTCGACGAGCTTTTGTATCTGGTTGATGCAGAGCATTTTATTACTGCAAAAGCGGATGTTAAGGTGATGGGATATAATTTGAAAGCCCAATTGTACGGCGATGATTCAAAAAATTATGAAATTAATCAGCTAAAAGCCGCAACATACGCTGAAATGGAAATTAAAAAGACAAAAGCAGGATTTGAGGCTGTTTTTGTCCTGGATGTCTGACATGGTTTATTATATGGGTGGCAGAGCATTTCCAGATGGAAGAAGTTATTCTCCGGAAAAGCTTGCTCAATTGAAAAGGGAACTTCCAGATAATTATAAAATTATGTTAATTTACATGAGACAGACATCTCAGCAAACAGCTATTCAACAACAACAAAACAGGCAATCTTTTTTAGATTTGCTGGCAGATGGAATAAATGCATTATATCGTTTTGTTCCAGGGCACGCTAATATTCATTAACTTAATAAATCCATATTGCCTGCCAAGACTATGAACATAAAGAAAATATCTGAAAATGTATATGAAATTCCCAAAGAAGGGAAAATGCTGGTTCCCGGAATAATTTATGCATCTGACAAATTAATGAAAAATATAGAGAAAGACAAAACTCTCGAGCAGGTTAAAAATGTTGCACAATTGCCGGGAATAGTGGGAAAATCGATTGCCATGCCAGATGCACACCAGGGGTATGGGGCGCCGATAGGGGGAGTTATGGCATTTGACTTAGATAAAGGGATTATAAGCCCTGGAGCTATTGGTTACGATGAAAATTGCGGCGTTCGTCTGCTAACAACAAACATCAAAAAAGTGGATTTTATGTTCAAAAGAAATGCACTGATAAATGAAATCTACAAATTAGTTCCTTCAGGGGTTGGAGAAGGAACAAAAGAGAAGTTGGATATGAAAGAATTAGATAATGTCCTTAATGATGGAATGAAATGGGCATTGGAAAAGGGTTATGCAACAAAGGATGATGTAAAAAATACAGAAGATAATGGCTCTCTTGTTGGTGATGCATCCAAAGTCTCGCAAAAGGCAAAATCCCGCGGAAAGAACCAGTTAGGTACATTGGGAAGCGGAAATCATTTCTTGGAAATACAGGAAATAGAAAAAATCTTCGACGAGAAAACAGCAAAACAATTAGGTTTGGAAAAAGAAAGCATTGCAGTCATGATTCACACAGGAAGTCGTGGTTTGGGGCATCAAAATGCTTCAGATTACATCGCTAAGATGGAAAAAGAATATGGCATTAAGAATCTTCCAGATAGAGAACTTGTTAATGCACCAATTAACTCCAAGTTAGGTCAGGAGTTTATATCAGCCTTAAATGCGGCGGCAAATTTTGCTTTTGCAAACCGTCAGTTAATAACTTTTCAGGTGAGAAAAGCATTTGAAAAATTCTTTCCAAAGTCAAAATTAACTCTCCTCTATGATGTGGCGCATAACATTGCAAAATTCGAGGAGTTTAACATTAATGGAAAAAAGCAAATTCTCTGTGTGCATAGAAAAGGCGCAACAAGAAGCAAGCAGGGAGTTCCAATTATTCTTCCGGGGAGCATGGGAACTGCTTCTTATGTTTTAATGGGAACAAAAGAGGCAGAATCTCTTTCTTTTGCCTCAACAGCGCACGGTGCTGGCCGTTTGCTTTCAAGAAGCTATGCAGTTTCTCATCTGAATGAATCAAAATTAAAAGACGAATTGAAAAGCAGGGATATCGTTCTTAAAGCGGGAAGCATGAAAGGAGCTCTTGAAGAAGCTCCGGAAGCCTACAAGGATATTGATGAAGTTGCAAAAATCAGCGACGAGTTAAATATAGGAAAAATAGTCGCAAGACTTAGGCCTCTGGCTGTCATGAAAGGATAATTAACAAAAACAAAAAGATATTTAATCTATACTTTACAGCAATATCTATGAAGCAGATATACATCATTGAGCATTTGGATTTTAAACTATTTCCCTGGTGCATGATAGAATACAAGCATATATCTCAAACAGTCGGGAAAAAGAATTTGTGGTTTACCAATATAAAGCAAAAATCAGAAAAGGCAGAAGTATTAAAAAAATATGGAAAAGTTTTCAAAGAAAGTGTCAGGGACATGGTGCTGAACAAAAACGATATCTGTGTTTTGGATCCAAAAGCCAATAAGACACTAACTCCATCAGATGCCAAAAGATTCAGATATTTTGTTTTCGGAGGAATTCTCGGCGATTATCCGCCGAAAAAAAGAACAGAAAAACTGCTTTCAAAATTTATGCCGAAGTCTGAAAAGAGAAACATCGGAAAAAAGCAGTTTTCAACTGATAATGCAGTTTATGTAGCCTGGAAAATCGCAAACGGCGAATCACTTGAAAAAATGGAATTCAAAAATAAGTTTGAGCTTCCGATAAACAAAGTGGAAACAATAATTCTTCCTTATCTCTATCCAGTTGTCAGGGGGGAGCAGAGAATCAGCAGGGAATTAGTTCAATTTTTAAAGAGGAAAAAGGGATTTTGATTTTAGCAGACAAAAATAATTAACTCTAAGCACTTAACAGATTTATCATAATAGTCAATGACATTAATATATTCATTTTCCTTAATACCCTGTGCTCTTGGCACAGTGATAAAGCGAGTTGGATTACAATAATGTTAGAGAAAGAAAGTTGTTATCCGATGTACATTCAATCGATTGGTAGTTAAAAAGATAATCATATTGGTGTCTGCTGATGCCCCGCGGTCTTGCCAGAGGGTTGTTTACAACTATTAATTATATAGTAAGACATGAAACATTTTTAAGTCACAATAATTATATAATGAAATGGCGAAAAAGAGAATCCAAAAAATACCAAAATCAGTCTTGTTAAAATGCCCGCACTGTTCAAAGAAGACAAAAGCACTAGTTTCAATGGATAACTGCCCGCAGTCATTTGTCTGCCCGAAATGTGAATCTCTCGTGACTAATCCAATAACTCAATGCTGCGTCATCTGTGCATTTTCAAACAAAAAGTGCCCGAGAACATTGTACATGGAGGCAAAAGTCAAAGGACTGGAGATACGGCAGGATTAACATCCCTTTTATGTTATTAGTATAAACCATATAAGTTTTAGCTAATGAATTGTGTTGTAGGAAAGTAATTATCTGATGTAGTCAGTTATAATGTTGAACAATCTAGTTATAAGAGATACCTGCTGCTTGAGAGCACAGCAATATAAACATTATTATTTGTTCATAAACCCCTATATTAGAGGATATTATTGCAGTCCGTAATTTATTAATCAACCTACACGATATTATCCCACAGTTTATTAATAAAAGCAATAAACTTTAAAAGCCCAATTTATCATTATTTTGTATTGCTCGAATCGTATAACGGCTAGTACACAACCCTGTCGCGGTTGAGACCCGGGTTCAATTCCCGGTTCGGGCGTGTTCACTAAACCCAGTTTTAAACCCCTAATTTTTCTTTTATCTTTTTCAGCCTTTCCCTGTATTCATTAAGAGAATTATCATCTGTTTCAGCTATTTCAAGTTTTATCTCAAGCGCTTTCAGAAGGCTTTTATCTATTTCCTTCACATGATATCTTCCCCTGTCAATGTTTCTTTCGGCGATATCCTCTTCAATCTTCAGAAAATGCTCTTCTATTTCTTCTTTGAGACTTTCAATGCCCTTATTCACCCTTTTAATTCTTCCCGCCATTTCTTGGATAATTCAATCAAATTTATTAAATCTTCTGCAGAGTTGCCGTCTATTTCTTTCAGCCCATTCTTAACCCTTATGTAAGCTTCATAATTGTTCTTTCCGCACAGCTTAATAAAATAAATCTTGTCATATTTCTTTTTAGACAATAAACATTTGATAAGATAAATCTCCCTCAGCCTCAAAACAACCGAATAAACTATTCCATCGGGAATCAGCATATTTGATTTAACACAATCCTTTATAGAACTTTCATTTATCCTCAAAATTCTTGATATTTCATAAAGCATCTCCTTAAGATTTGGTTTGATTTTTTTAGTTAAATATTTTTCAATCAATTCCTCATTAAAAATAACTTTCTTTTCTTCCAGCAAGCTAAGATAATTAAGATTCTTTGGAAGATTTTTCGAGAAATTATCTTCAGACACAAAAAGAATTTCATAATTGTTTTTTTTAATTAGTTTGTTCAGCGTTTTGGTAATCACCAAAATGTCTATGTCGCTGTCTGCTTCATAATCTCCCCGCGCATAGCTGCCATAAAGGTATATTCCCTTTGTTTCCTTGTTAAGTTTTTGCTCTAAAATTATATCAGTTGCATCTTTCGCTATAGATTCTTCCGACGGGCGCAAAAGAGTCACAACTACATTTTTATTCAGCCATTTTCTTGGCAGAAGCACACCCGCCGATGTGCCTACTTCCCTTGCCTGTTTAACTATTATTTCCATATTGTTATATATTATAATACATTATAATAAATTATAATTGAATATTTAAATCTTTCCCTGTCTGTGGAGAGCGTCCCCGCCCTTAACTATAATCAAAGCTTTCCATTGATACACTGCAAGGCATACCTGCATTACAACCAGCATTATCGTAAAGGTTTGCTGTTTCTTCAGAGTTTGATTTTACCGATATTTTTAACGAACTAATTTTATCTATTCCAAACCACTTAGAATATACGTGGTAAGTCACATTAACCAAAACATCTCTGTCAAGATTATTTTTGATTACCACAGAAGTTCCAGACATCATATAAGTGACTCCTGCGAAGAATAAAGCGATGGCTGCGATAGCTGATGCAACATACTTAACCAAGTTGTATATTTTCATAACTGGCTGTAAGATCTGATCAAAAGTAGCTTTGTCAGTATCACTAGGTTGCTGGTTGAAATCATAAGCCATTACCATAGGCATTGCAACGAGTGCAATTATTGCCAATAGTGCTATAGTTTTCTGCATATTATTGTCCTCCTCCTTTCAGTTTTAACTTTTTCATTCTTTTTTCTGATAAAGAAAGTATAAATAGAGCTGAGTGAAAAGTTTTTAGAAAAAAAGTTAGTAAAAAGTTCTAAAGTTAGTTAATAATCTTTTCTACCTGTTAATTTAAGTATAAGGTAAGATAGTTGAAAGCATGGCAGTCGCACAAAAGCTTGATCTTCTTGAACCAAAGGGTAATCCCGAATGGGTAAAAACACTAAGCAAGGCAACTGAAGAATCTTATATCGAAAGTGATATGGGTAGAAAGAGAGACGGGCTTTATACAATCCTTATTAGAAGACTGCAACAGCTTGATGAGACCTGTAATAAAGAGATAATTCCATTCTATCTTGTCTTTGGAAAGCTGTGCAGAAACTTTTCAATATCAAAAAAAGAGTGTTGGGACATTTTATTTCTGTTGAGGGATGTAGGAATAATTGAGATTGTTCCGTTCCATGGCATCAAGATACTCAAACAAGAAAAGAATTAAAAAAGCATATATCCTAAATCAAATATGAAATTTAATACATTGATTCCTGAACTTAGTGTATCTAACATAGAAAAGAGTATTGTTTTTTACACCAAGGTACTTGGATTTAAAGTAGAATATGAGAGAAAAGAATCAAAGTTTGCCCTTTTATCACTAGGCGGGGCACAGATTATGATAGAAGAAGTAAACAATCATTGGAAAACTGGAGAATTGGAATATCCTTTTGGTAGGGGGATTAATTTTCAGATTAGTGTGAAGGATACTAAAAAAATTATTTCATCGATAACAAAAAATAAATATCCTATAAAAGTAAAGCCTGCTCAAAATTGGTATAGGCAAGGAGATAAATTATTGGGATGCGAAGAATTTTTAATAATGGATCCAGATGGATACTTACTCAGATTTTCAAAAGATATCGGAAACAAATCTAAAGAAAAGTGATTTTATCGTCGGTAAAAATAATTTCATAGAAAAATATAAATACTATGATGTATTGGGAAGAATACAATCACACTGCTATATAAAGTACGATAAACAGAGCAGCGATTATTTTCAGACTAGCTCGGTTTGGGCGCTTCTGTAAATGCGCTACGCTCTTCAGTCGATAACACGGAGCAGAACAGGGCAATATGCTTTGTCAGACTTGCGCGGTGTGGGCGTCTTTGCCTTTCAGCACATTAATCTTTATAACCATTCAGAGCCATATTGATTTATGGCAGATGAAACAGCAGAACCAGCAGGAAACAATGAAGCAAAAGAAATAACCATAAATCAAGCCATGCAAATGGCTCTGGAGAAGCACAAGCAGGGAGACTTTAATGGCGCAGAGGCAATCTACAGCGCCATTCTTGAAAAAAACCCAAATAATCCAGATACATTGCATCTTCTTGGATTAATAATGCACCAAACAAAAAAGCCTAAAGAAGCAATAAAGTTAATAAAAAAAGCAATCGAAATCAAAAATGATATAGCCATTTATCATCATAATCTTGGAATGGTTTATGACTCTCTCAATGATGAAAAAAGCTCAGCAGAAAGTTACGAAAAAGCCCTTCAATTAAATCAAAATTATGAAAACTCCCATTTAGCGCACTATAATCTGGGAATTTATTACAGAGACAATGGAGAGTTGGACAAAGCAATAAATCATTATGAAAAAGCAATTGAAATTAAAAATGATTTTAGCGATGCATATTTTAATCGTGGATTGATTTATTTATTAAAAGGGAATTTTCAGGAAGGATGGAAAGATTATGAGCATAGATTCAAAAAAAGAAATCCAACTGACAAAAGAGATTTCGGAAAACCAAAATGGGACGGCTCAGACTTAAGCAATAAGAAAATACTTGTGATATGCGAGCAGGGATTCGGAGACAGCATACAATTCATAAGATACATTCCTCTTATCAAGCAATTAGGCGGTTATGTAATACTGGAATGCAGGAAAAAATTAGTCAATTTGTTCAAAAACATAAATGAAATCGACGAAATAATTGAAAAAAATATTAAAGTTATTCCAAAGGCAGATTTTGACTGCTATATTCATCTTTTAAGCCTTCCTGGAATTTTCAAAACGAACCTCGATAATATCCCTTTTAAACAAAGATATCTTGATGCAAATTCCGTCTTAGCCGAAAAATTCGGGGAAAAAATAAAAGAAATCGAATTAAGAAAATCAAACGAGCCAGAGATGGAAAAGAAAAGCAGTAATAGTATAATAGATCTAAATAAATGCGGGGATAAACCTGATGTTTATTCTGGGATGGATATAGCAGTAGATATGGGGAAGCAAGATAACATTAATAATATTAACACGAATTATACTAATAATAACCGAACCAATAATACTAACTATATTAACAATAATAACTTGGATAATATCAATAATAATCTGCACAACTTATCTGATTTTAAAAAAGATAAAGAAAATTCGTGGCAAAAAGCATCCGAAAAAGACAAATTAAAAGTCGGGATTGCCTGGGCTGGAAATCCAAAGCAGGAAAACGACAAAAATCGTTCAACTGCATTTGAAAAATTCAAGCCCTTAACAGAAATAGAGGGAATTCAGCTTTATTCCCTGCAAAAAGGAGACGCCTCATTTCAATTAGAAAATAAAAATGTAATTGATTTGTCAAAAGACATATTTGATTTTGCGGATACAGCCGCAGCAATATCAAATCTCGATTTAATAATCTCTGTTGACACGTCCGTTTCTCATCTTGCAGCAGCAATGGGGAAGCCAACCTGGACTTTGCTTACATTCGTCCCTGACTGGAGATATCTTCTTGAAAATAGAGAAATGCCATGGTATAGTTCAATGAAATTATTCAGGCAGAAAAAGCAGGGAGACTGGGATTCTGTTTTTAGCGATGTTAAAGATGAACTCAAAGGACTGGCATCCAGCAAACACATTAATATATAACCTCAATCCATAATAATTATATTAAATAACATACTAATTGATATCTCACTATCCCTAACATCATCGTTATCATTAACCCATACAACATCATAATTATCTATAATCCATCCCTGTTCGATATCCTATTACCCTTATAACATCATAATCATTAACCCCATACAACATCATAATTATCTATAATCCAATCCTGTCAGCATCGATTAAGCCATTATAAGATAACACCTCTGGAACTAAATCGTTTAAACCATTATTATCAACATCTATTGTACAATTATAAGATAACATCTTTGGTTCAGTTTTGCCCTTTTTTATTTTCATGCGCTATTTCAGTGGCAGCCTTGCCTTCTTCAGCATTTAGATTAACCCTCAAAGACAAAATCTTTGAAACTCCGTCCTGCATTGATGCTCCATACAAAAGATTTGAGTTGAGAATAATTGCATCATTATGAGTTATAACAATATATTGCCCCGATTTCATATACTGATGCAGCAAAGCAGCCAGCCTCTCTGAATTTCTTTTGTCCAAAGCAGCATCAATCTCGTCAAATATATAGAAATGATACGGCTTGTGTTCCTGTATCGCAAATAGCAAAGATAACGCAACTAATGTCTGCTCTCCCCCTGATAAAGATGTGATATCAAAATATTTTCCCTTGGCTAATTTAACGACGATAGTGACTCCTCCCGCAAAAATATCCTCCTGATTTTCAATTTCAAGATATGCTTGTCCTTTAGTGGATAATTTGGCAAAATTCTCTGAGAAAATGGCATTTATTGCCTTGAAAGTTTTCATAAATTCCCTGTGCTTTTTCTTGTCAACTTCCTCTGCTATTTTCAAAATCTCTAATTTTTCCCTGTCTATGACATTTGCCTTTTCCTGAATAACATCGTATTCTCCTTTTATATCTTTGTATACTTCTAATGCTCTCATATTTATGCTTCCAATTGTCATCAATGAATCCTGCGCTTTCTTCAATCTCTCTTCAAGCACAGCAATGCTTCCTTGCAATAATTCAGCATCTGCAAATTCCTGCATTTCCATTTCCAATGTTTCCAATTCAGCATCAGCTTTTGCCTGCCCTATTCTAAGATAATTAACCTGATCCTCAACAGCCCTTATTTCGTTCTGCAGTTCAGAAATATCAACATTCCCCTTATGTATTTCCATTTGTATTCTGTCTCTTTCCTGGAATAATTTATTAAATTTCTCTGTCAAAGCAGTTTCCTGCTCTTCTTTTTCATCCAGCATTCCTGTTTTCCTGCCAAGATTTTCATTTATCTCGCTGATTTCAATTTCAACTTCTTCTTTTCCGGATTTGCTCTGCTTTAGCACATTATGAAGACTCTCCAAATCTCTTTGCTTGAACAGAATTGTGCTGTCAATGCTGTCATCTGTCCTTGATGAGATTTCCTCTATTTCCAGTATCTTTGAATGATATTCTTCCTCTATCCTCCCCAAATCAGGGGCATTTGCCTCCAATGATTTTCTTTTTTCAATAATTTTTTCAAGTTCTGCTTTCAATGTTTTTTCCTCCTCAACAGCAGCTTTCATCTGCTCCTGCTTCTCTTTCGCGTTCCTGTGTTTCATCAATTCAAACTCAAATTTGGAATTAGTTTCTCTCAATTCCCTTATTTCTTTGATTAATTTTGCCTTTTCAATCCTTATTTCAACTATTATCCTGCTTGATTCCTTAAGATTAACTTTTGCATTTGATATTTTCTCGTTTGCCTCCCTGAAAACATAATTAATGTGTTCCTTTGTTATCTTGCTCTGGCACAGAGGGCAAATATCCATCTTATCAACTTTGGATTTTATTTCCTCATATCTTTCCACCTCATTTTCATTTACAGAGAATATTTTTTCATTCTCAATTTCCTTCTTTTCTATCTCAGAAATCCTGCTATTTATTCTCGCAATGCTTTCTTTTGTTTTTTCAATTTCTTTTACGCATTCATTCTCATCCTTATGTGCTAATTTGGAAAGATTTTCTTCTATCTGCCTTAATAGTGAATCTGATTCTGCACCAGCCCTCTCAACCTGCCTCTCTTTTTCCTTTATTCTTTCTTTCAGAGAATTAAGCTCCGTCTTTGTAGAGATTATTTTTCTCCTTTCCTCTTCTATTTTTTCCAATTCCTGCTTTTTTTGCCTTAAATCCTCCGTTTTTTTTGCTGTTAATGGAGACTCTTTTTTCAATTCTTTAATTTCTTTTTCTGATTCCGGAATTGACTTTGATACCTGCTCTATTCTTCTTTCTATCTCGCTTTTCTTGTTTTCATAATTCTCTTTTCTTACTTTTAACCCTTCTATTTCTGATTTCAATGATACAATTTGATTATGAAGGGTTTCCTGCTCTATTCCTGTCGCCTGCCTTATCTGCCTGTTTATTTCTTCTGTCCTGACAGCGAGTTTATCAACGTCTTTTTCCATTTTATGCCTTTTCTCAACAATTTTTTCCTTCTGCTCATTTTTCTGGCTTATTCCCCCCGTTATATTTTCAATCTCCTTTTTCTTTTCTTCTGCTTTTTTGTGGAATATTGTTGCCTTGCACTTTTTAACTGTCAGCTGCAGTTCATTGTATTTCTCAGCCTGCTCCTTCTCTTTTTCCAGATTTCTAAGAAATGTCCCCCTTTCCCTTAAAATGGAATTTATTTCCTTTAATTTCTCATCTGTTTTTTCAAGTTCGTGCAGCGCCTTTTCTTTCCTTGCTTCATAAACAGCAATCCCTGAAACTTCTTCTATTATTTTTCTTCTGTCCTCGCTGTGCATTCTTACAATTTGCTGTATCTGCCCCTGCAATATTAAGTTAAATCCATAAGGGTCTATCCCTGCCTGTGCCAATGTCTCTAATATCTCTGCGCTTGTTTTTACTTCATTATTTAATTTGTATATGCTCTGCCCATTTATCCTTACTGTTCTTCTTACAACAATTTCATTTTTATCTATTGCAAATCCCCTGTCCGAATTGTCAAAAACAATTTCAACAAACGCCTCTCTTGCCGGCTTGATATATTTGCTTCCCATGAATATGAGATTCTTTGCTTTTGCTGCTCTCATTGATTTTATGCTTCTTCTTCCCAAGACAAAACAGAGAGCATCTGCTACATTGCTTTTTCCGCTGCCATTCGGACCCAAAATTACATTAACTCCTCTGTCAAATAAAATATCTGTCCTCTTTGCAAAACTCTTAAACCCCTGCATCACCAGCCTCTTTACATAAACCATATCTATGCCTATCAATTAGCATATATAAAAATAACTATGCTCTTTGACAATCTCTTTTTGTAAAATATTTCCAAGTTGCTCTGGCAATAAAAGCCCCCGAAAGAATCATTCCTGCAGCAGAGGCATATATTCCTGATTCTGCGATTGGCTGAATTTCAAACCATTCCTTATCAGAATTCTTAATAAAATAATCATAAACTACATCCGGTATTTGAAATAAAATATAACTTGAAGCCAAAAGAGCCAGCCCTCCGCCCAATATCCTTTTTGCATATTTTGCTTCTTCGCTTGTCATCTATAACTCCCCCAACAGCCATATATAAAATTAATTGCACCCCTTTACAAGAGAAAAAATTAAATCAATTTTTCAAAATCTTCCCGAGATAAATTTATCTGCTTCAATATTTCCAATAATAATCCAGTACCTAAATCTTCATTTCCATGAACCGGGACAACCGTTCTCCTTCCATCGTTATGCTTAAACCTCAAATGACTTCCTTTCCCGTATATTTTTTCAAACCCCAATTTCTCTAAAATCTTGCACAACTCTTTTCCAGAAATCTTTGGCAGTTTAGTCATTTTAATTTGGCGAAACTTCTACCTTCTGAATTCCAACAAATTTCATAGGTCTAATAACTTCCTTTTTATCTCCCTCTAAACACACCTCAATAGCTTCCCTTATTCTTTCTAATACTTGCTGGATTGTTCTTCCTTGGGTATAGCATCCCTGAATTTCAGGAACTGTCGCTACGAACCACCCATCTTCATCCTTTTCAATTAGCACATTAAATTCCATATTTTACCTATAAAGAATAACCTTATAAAACTTCCTAATTTAACCTTCATTTTGGTTTTTTATTTGATATTTTATGAAAATAAAAAAGCTACTAAATTAAAAAAAGAAAAGAAAAAAAAGGGATTTTAGTAGTAGCTTTCGCCGAATTCTTCGGATTTCTTAGGCTTTCTTGTAAGCAAAACTATCAATACAACTAACAATACAACGAAGATTATCGCCAAAATAACAGTCAGAAGAACTGTTGCATTTCCGCCGATATTCTTTCCTTGGACATTAGCTGCATAGTTGACAGATTTTACTAAAGCGCCATCACTGTGTACATTTACTCCAAAAGTGTATTTGCCTTCTTTTGAAGCAGTTGCAGTCAATTGTACAGTCTTGCTTGAACCAGCAGGAACAGCAACAATAGATTGGTCAGCGTTAACTGTCAATCCATTTGGTGTGTCCATTACGAGTTCATAAACTCTGATTTTATCTCCAGAGTTCACAAGTGTCAAGGAATAAACAGCCTCGTCTCCAGCAGCAAAAGTTTTGCTTGAAACTGAAGAAACAGCCATTGTGTCTTCGCTTGCTCCAACAATCGCAACCTTTCTGGCTGTGATTGTCTCACTGTCACCATTGAATGCACTTATTTCAACAGTATAGATTCCCGCAGGTGCGTTTGCAGGGATTTTCAAAACTAGCCTTCTTTCGGCAGCATCGCTCTGATCATCTCCTGTATTGTCTACAGCATAAAGGTCACCAAAGTAACCCTTTGCTTCAACACCAAGAGCAGGTATGCTTGCTCTGACAAATGTGTCTTCAGCTTTGTGATAACCTTCATTCTTTATCACTATATCAAGTGGAAGATTGCTTCCAGCAGATATTTTGCTGTCCATCGTCACATCAAGCACTCCAATTACATAAGATTCTCTTTGAGCAGCAATGTTTACTGTTTTCTCAACAGAGTCTCCGTTTCTTGCTTCAATAACAACATTCAACTCAAACTCTTCGCTTGGGTCTATGTCGCTTGGTGCAAGAACAGACAAGGTTCTGGCGTATGTGCTTTCATCAATCACATCAAATCTTTCAGTAACTGCAGAATATTCTCTGCTTCCTGAAATCCAGGCCTTTATTCTTACGTCGCTTACATCTGAATCAGCTGTGAAGATAACTTTAACTGGGAGTGTATCTCCTGAAAAAGTACCAACATTAACTGTTCCAGAAACAGCTTCTATACCATTGACTTCTACACTGCTGATGGTTCCCAAAGCAGCGGCTGAACTAACTGCAAAAACAGCTAGTAAAAATGCTACTACAAGAAAAACCAATTGCTTTGTATATGTCATGGTTTAAATTAAAATTTAATTAAAATCCCTACCTATTTTTCATTTATAAACATTATGGTGATAGGATACCATATGTCATTTTAGAGTAACACCCAAAACGAAAAGATTTAAATAGTATAACTTGGTATCTTAAGGTATACCACGGCAGAAAATAAAATAAAACGTATTAGCGATCAAAATCGCAAAAACGATTTTCCGTCGGTAAAACGAGAAAAATCAGCATAAAATGAACGAAAATATAACAACAATAAAGCTTAGGAAAGAAACAAAGGAAAGAATTGACAAATTAAAAGTCTATAGAAGGGAAAGCTACGATGAAGTAATCCAAAAAATGCTTGAAATTCTCAATCTGGCAAGGACAAGCCCTGAAAGAGCAAGGGCAAAACTCATTGGAATTGACAGGAACAGGATTGCAGAAAGCAAGTAAATCACAATAATTCTTATAAACCTCCTAATCCAAAAAACAGCATGGATGGCGGCGCCCAGTTTGTTTTTGTGACAAATGCAAAAAGAAAGATAGTTTCAGGAAATATAGGAACATGTGAAGTTGATGTAAGAGATGCCCAATATTCGTATGGAGAATTAGGACTAATTCATTTTAAATTAAATGATGCTTTTACTAAATTACAAACACCAAGAACTTATAATTGCAGGCCTTATTATCAAAGCACAGATACTTCAATAATAGTCGCCAATCCTGCAGCTGATGAAATTCCAATTTTATTTTCAAATGATTGTTTTGTTTCACCAGCAAATAAAATAGGTTATTTTTTAGCCCCATTTAGAGAAAATGAAATAGCGAGAATAGACGGAAAAACTTTGGATGCAGCCTTAATGAAATCAATTATTCTTAGATTGCCAGTGGAGCATCATGAGTTAATTCAGTGGTGGAAATCACTTCAATGTTTTGATACGCTTTATGATGGAGACTTATCAAAAATACCTATAGAAATTGTTAGAAGAGAATACCCTGCAGAGCAGATGAAAAGATATCAACAGCATTTGCAAAAATTAAATGACATGCCAAAGCATGGCCCTATCTCAGCATCTTAACAGCATCAATGCAGTCATCAATCATTGTCGGAGACTCATTTGCTATTGTAATTTCTTTGTCCCAAGCATATTTTCTCAATCCATCAAACAGCTCTTTCCATTCTTCTTTTTTTGTGCTTCTGTGATGCCTTTCTCCCGCATCACTATAGACAATTCCTGAGAAATGGCAGTGCCATTCTTTCTCCGAAAACAATTCCGCTATCTTATGAAAATCAACTTTTTTATCACGAGCAAGAATGTGCGCAAAATCAATGCAAAAACCACAATGCGTTTCTTTCACCAAACGGGCAATCTCTTCAGCACTTCCAAAGACATTCACCTTTCCCATTGTCTCAGGTGCTATTTTTATATGCCATTTATTATCTTTAATAACTCTCAGCACATCTAGTATCCCTTCCTTTATTGCCTGAAAACTCTTTTCTTTATCATCTTCCGTTTTTCCTTTGTTTGAATAATAACCGGGATGAAAAACAACAGTTTTGGCTCCAAGCAAATGCCCTATTCTGCAGCAGTCAAGAATTCTTTTTTTTGTTGCCTCCCTTTTTGCCTTTTCGTTGCTGTTTAGATTTACAAAGTAAGGCGCGTGTATGCTCAAATCAATTCCCAATTCCCCAGCTTTCTTTCCAATCCTGACAGCATCATTCTCTTTTATATAAACATTATAAACAAATGCAATTTCGCATTCTCTAAATCCAAGTTTATGATATTCCTCCAATCTCTGCTCAGCCCCCTCAGCAGGGCCAAGCCCCCCCGGGCCTATTTTTATGTTCATATCCTTCAGAGAATAGTTTTATTTAAATACCTTAACTATTTGCAGGAATAATGAAAAAGTCATATTTTGATGAAAGAACAGAATCAGAAATAAAAAAACTTGATTTAACTCCAGTTTCTTCTTTGAATGAATTAGTAGACGAGGCAGAATATATTTTGTTTAAGGGAAACCCATCAAAACAAGGGATTAGATTGACCGAGCCAATAACAAATCCATTACTAACAGCAAGAAAAGCAATGCACATATCAGGAGTTACAGAACTTCCAAAATTTGAAACTGCAGAAAAAGCAGATAATTTTTCCTATGCTTTTATAAATTTATATATGAATATTTTGCCTAAAATTCCAGGGAATAACATCGGAGTCGTTGTGCAGCCAACTCCTGTAAATCAGTTTGGGCAGCTAAGTCTTACTGATTTAAGACCCCTAATAATTCCATGGAGGGAAGTTATGGAAGGTTTGAGAGTATTTGCATATTCTAAAAACAAAGATGTGCCTGCGCCAATAACTCTTGAAAAGCCAAGATTGTGCATGGACAACATAGGCGGAGAGCAGATAGTTGCAAAAATTCCTTCAAGAACAAAAAAAGCAGACAGGCACAGAGTAGTAATAAATCATTTTCCATCAACAGGTACAAAAGGAGTTTATCTTTCAACAATGTTTGCTCCTTCAGACGATTCAATAAAAGCAGTTTATCACAAAGCAGCATTGGATAAATATGCTTCTGTTATAGGAATTCAGGACGCAAGATGCTTAATGTGGGACGCAGTAGCAGCATCATATGAAATGGCCAGTCAAAATCCAAGAATATTTGCCAAACTGCCTTTCCCAACATTTACCGGATTAGCAAAAGATGTTTATCTTCTTTTGCTGAATAACACTATTGACTGCAGGGGCAAAAAATTAAAGGATGTTCATCTTTGCATGGCTCTGGACACTATTGTTAAAAAAGAGGGAATGGCTGCGATTTTTCATAAGAGAGCAAGAGATGGCAGAATAGAAGATTATAATTGGAGTATTCCGGAAAAGTCCTAGACAGCATTCTTTAAGCTCTCACTAACCTGCCCGATATTTTCAATTATGTATGAATAGAGCTTCTTTATTATTACATCCTGCAATTCTTCTTTCAATCTCCCATGGCATTTGGACAAATCGGATTCGGGATAGCTCGTGACTCCCAAGGAATACGAGCAGTCCATTGAATAACCTGCCAATCTGGACATATCTATCGTGCCTTTTTTTGCCTGCAGCATTTTTACATTAATGACGCATTCCCCATTTGATGCTCCGGAAATTCTGTATTTCCAGGTTGCTTCAGGCATGTCATTTATGTATGTTGCCTTAGAGCAGGAAGCCATTGATTCTTTGAAGCATTCATAATCGTCGCACATTTTTCCCTGCCTTAATGTTATATATACTGCAATTCCTGCAAGAACAAGAATCAAAACCAAAATTCCAAGGGCTATTTTTCCCCTCGTTGTCCAAAGCACCTCTTTAATAGTCATTATTATGAATAATAAAACAGATATTTAAACTTTGACATCAATTATAATCCAATCAAAATTTAACATTATCTCTAATTCCATCCACTTTGTCAATCCCCAACAGCACCTTTATCGATTGAATTCTTTTAAGCTAACCTCTTTGCTTTATCATCAACCCATTAAATATTATTGTCAACGCATTAACTATAAAATTACCACCCCCAGCCCTTATAAGATAATCTATTAAAATTCCATAACCCTACAAACTAACTAACTGCACTTTCCTTGCCTCTGCATTTGCGAATGTAGTTGCTCCAAGATATTTTATTCCTTCTTCATCGCAAAGATTAATCATTGCAGATGTAGCATTTCCATCTATGATTATTGCATAAACTTTTGACCTTCCCCGTCTTATAGAAACGGGGACTTCTTTAGAAACAGTTTTCTTTAATATTTCCAGATTTGAATCAAGCATCAATGTTGCCTTTGTTCCCCTTATTGTCTCGTAAATTTCCCTTATTTTTGCTTTTGCATCCCCATTATATTCTCCAACTTCTTCTCTCTCAACTTCCCTTTCCTCTTTTTCTTCCCCTCTTTCCCCAACATCTTCTGTTTTTACAGAAGGAGAATTAAAATTTTTATCTTCCCTTCCAAGACTTCTCAAATAAACACTTATAGGAACTTTCTTTCTTAAAGCCATTAATATTTCTTTTCCTGTAAGTTCCTCAACTTCTTTTCCATCTGGAGCAACTGCAACATCTTTCACTCTTGCATGAGCTATGACATTTCTCGCAATCAATTGCCCGCCCCTGTCTCCATCTACGAAAAGAGTTAAATCTTTTTCCTCCCCCAATCTTGCTATTTCAGCAGGCAGTTTAGTGCCGTTCATTCCTATAACATTATTTACTCTGTTTTTTAATAAATTAATAACATCTGCTCTTCCCTCAACAACAATTATTTCCCGCTCTGATAAATCTCCTGCGGGAAGTTTCTCTTCTCCGTATTCCTGTATCTTTGCAGCCCTTGTTTCTTCTTTCAATGTTTTTGAGAATTCTCCTACTTCATTATTTTCTAATCCACCAAGCAATGCCTTTGCTCTTTGCAATATAAATTCTCTTTTGCTTCCCCTTACATCTTCTATTTTTGTAACTTTTATTTGTGCTTCTGTCGGCCCTATTTTGTCAATAGTTTCCAAAGCCGCAGCAATCAAAGTTGTCTCTGATTTGTCCAAAGCTGTAGGTACTTGTATGTCTCCAACAGTCTTTCCATCTGCAATATCCAAATCTACCTCTATTCTTCCTATTTTTCCTTCTTTTTGCAATTCCCTCATTTCCAATTCAGCCCCCAAAAGCCCTTCTGTCTGCCCGAATATAGCTCCGATTACATCAGGTTTTTCCAAAGGCCCTTCTGCCTTGAAACTTGCATGTATCATGTATTTGATACTTACTGGACTTACTTTTGCCATTTTTGTTTTTCCTATTTCTAGTTATAAGCTTTTCAGCCTATTCATTTATTTATAGAAAGAAGCTCAATCCTAATCAACTATTTCCTCGATCATGTGCCTTATTTAGGCGTGAATATGAAAGTGTGTCAATATAACTAACTTCCTTCTATCTTATATCCCTAAACTCTGCATTCTTTATAAACCTTTCCCCTCTAAAATCATAACATAGAAACATTTAAATAGTTCATTATATAATGTTATTTAAGGTTATATAACTGGATGCTGGAAGTTATAGAAACCCGCAGGAGGTTGTTATATGGTCATCAAAACATTCAACATAAACGAGAAGATACACAAAGACTATTCGGAATACTGCAAGAGAGAAGGAATATCTATGTCAAAGAAAATAGAGAATTTTATAAAGCAGGAGCTTGAATCTCTGAAAAAGAAGCAAACACATCAGCATAAATCAGAGCAAGAGCACGAAGCAGTTTCATCTTCACAAGAAAATTCATTCAGCAAATTCTGCAGCTGAACTTTTGTATAACATTTTAGCCATTAAACATTAATTATCTAATAAACCAACCTGCTCGATTATGCACCTTTATAGATAATAGTTAGATTTGTTACTAGTAATAGGATAACTTCTTACATTCCTCTCTTCAAGCCATAAAATTCCCTGACTTTTCCAAGCTGTTCATACAAATGTGTAAGCTTTGCCTGCGCGTCTCTTTTCTCATCTGCAGTCATCTCGCTGATAGCATTCAGTTTTTCAAACATCAGCATTGCCAGCTTTCTCTTATCTCTTTTCAAAAATTCCTCTGCCTGTGCCTTTATAGCATCTTTTCTTTTCATCCTTATTACCATTTTCTCTTTTTCATTGTTGCAGGCAGCCATTGCCTTGTTCATTGAGACATCAGCCTCATCTAGTCTCCCTGCTTTGATGAATAACTGCATTGCGACAGAATGATCTTTCATAATCCCCCCATATGTCGTATTTATTTCAGCAGCATTATTTACAAGTTTAGCTGCCTCTGCAACCATTCCTTTGTCTTTATACAATTTAGCCAGCTCAAGAAGCACAAATCTCCTCGTGTCATAATCCAAATTACTCTTCAATAATTCAGACAGATAATCAATTTTAACATAATCTCCCATCGCTTTTAATCTTGATTCAATGTCCCTCTTGTTTGATTCCATCGCCCTCATGTTTTAGAGATAATTTCCCCATTTATAAGTTTTATTATGATATAATTTATGTATCTAAAAGTAAAAAAATAGCTTTTTATTATTCCAATTTAACAAACTCAGTCTTAATTTGCTTTAAGGACGTCATTGAAATCGTTTTTCTAAAACCGAATTTTTTAACCCACTCTTTAATAACTGAATAATATTCATCTATGTCTTTTGTTCTCAACTTAACTATTAGTTCGTAATCTCCCGTACAAATATCAATGCTTTCAACTCTTGAATCCTTTGCTAATTCATGTCCTATTTTTTCAGGGTCTCCATAGTTTTCTTGGTTAACATTTATGAAAATATATGAGCAGTGTCCTTCATTTATTTTTTTGTAATCAAATACTGCTTTGTATGTTTTTATTGCTCCTTCTTTCTCCAGCTTTTTAATGTTGTAATGTATTGTAGTAGATGGTTCCTTCAATTTTTTAGCAATCTGGCTAATTAAAGGAGTACAGTTTCCTTCTTTGAACAATTCAATGAGTTTTGGTTCTATGTTTTTCATTTTTGTTTAAATCCTAATTTAATTAATGCCTTTTCTGCTTTTTTGATATATTCATCTTTAATTAAAATATGGTCTGTTGTAAATGTGGAAACAACAAAAATAGGAATTTTCTGTTCCGCAAGAGCGGTTAAAACTTTTGAGATAAAACCCGTCATTGAAAAAGGCAGAGTCATATCGAATGTAATTAATATAAAGTCTTTCTTGACTTTTTTAGCCCATTTACCAATCTTGTCTTGTCTAATTATAACTGTTATCTCATTTTTGTCTATAATGTTTGCAAAAGCTCCTTCTATTGTTCTTGAAGATACTGCAATTGCATATTTTTCTTTAAAAACGACAAATCTTCCTCTTTCAGTCATCTTCCATAAATCTCCTTAATTTTAGTTGCAAAATGACTTGAGGATTTATTTAATGTCTCTTGATTAACTTTTTCAAGTTGCATCAATAAACTTGAAAGAATGAAAACATCGCATATTTCCTCATTAAAATGTCCATCCCAATCTTCTGTCAACTTCAACTTCTTTAGCTTAGAATCATGCTTTCTTATTTCATTAAGAATATGGTAAAATTGTTGGTTTTTATTCAATTTTTTACTACATGAGCCTAAGATACTATTCAGGTCTGATTGCCTTGTTTTAACCATATTTCGTATAATATTCAACTATTTATATATTTTTCGGTTATTATTCGTATTTTATTCAATTATAAATATATAGGTGTTTTTACTTCTTTTTTCATGAAAGACAAAATAGAACAGACAAAGAAACTGGCGCTTATGCTTGGCATAGGTGGCTTAACAGGACCGATAGCCATAGCTGCATTGGCTGGTCTTTTCAAACCTGAGAATGCTGCTTTCTTAGCTGTGAGCTTCATGGCGGGACCTGGCTCAATATTGAGCGCCACGCTTCTTGATGGAAATGCAAAGGAAAGAATACTTTCAGCAGTCTTAGCGGGAGCAATAGCAACCCTAATTGTTGTTCTTGCTGCTTGGTTTGGACCAAAGTTGCTTGGATTTCTTAATTTAAATATCTTAAAGATAGCAGGAGCAGTTGCAATATGCTCAATCGCTCTTCTTGTTGCGGGAGTAAATATTCCTAATAATTTGCCTATCTGGATAATCATTGCAGGAATGATTCTTGCAGGATTTTGGAGGAACTAATATGGCTCGTTTTGAAAACATGAATGGTTTTGAAATAGAATACTGGATAATAAATAAAGATTGTTTAATGAAGCGTTGTCGAGATCAAGTTCTTGCAGAGAATATAAGCCAAGCAGTTGAAGATTTTCATAATAGAGATTGGTCATTTCTAGGAATTGATGAGTGGATAGTTGGAAAGCCTTTCATTAGACAGATATATGCAGGTAGTGGTTTTGGAGAGCGAGGCCGAATACTTATGATGAGCAGAGATCCAATAGTTAATCCTGAAAAAGTTAAACAACAGATAGAATTTGTGCGCTGGGCAGAACCATATTTTGGAGTCGGAGAAAGAATAGACCATAATTGCGGGGGAAAACTAAAATGAGCCAGGAAGAAGAAATGAAAAAAATGATTCGGATGGGTAAGAGATTATCTGATAAATTGGCAATGATACCTTTAGAAGAACGTAGGAAGCTAGATCAGGGATTTAAAGCATATTGGAATACTCTAGACTGGAGCATAGCTACTGCTTGGAGCTTATTGGATAAGAATGGGGCTTCAAATTTTGACGCAATTTCAGCAGTAAGAACCGTAGGTTATCTTACGATTAATCTTTCAAAAGAATATAAAATAAGCTTGATTGATTGTATATGATAGATGCTTCGATAATAGAATGATAATGTTATTTTTGTAACTACTTTTAAAAGACTATAATGCAAAGGTTTATAAACAATTTATTTTTTTGTATTTCATGGCTAAATGGAATGATGAATTGAAATCTTGGGTTGAACAAAATAGGAGCAAATATACTTCTTTTAGTGACATAGCTCGTGCTGCAGGAATACATAGGGTAACATTCCGAGATTATGTTGCTGGAAATATTGAAGATTTGGAAAGAGTTTCGCCAGCAAAAAGAGCTCAACTTTACAAATTAACAAAAATAGAATCTTTTAAGTTTCCGGAAATAGAACAATATTTGAATGCGCCAATTGCAGCTCCGCATGGAGTTCCAGTAGCGATAGCGCAGGATGAGTCACTCAGAGCTTTGGCAAGATTGGAAAAAGGAGTTAGTGATGTAAAAAGATATCTTGCTAAAAGATATCCGGACGAGATAAAAAGATATACTGCAGAACAAAGAGCAGAAAGCGTTACAGGTTTATTAGAAGAATTGGCTTTATCACTTGAGCCATTTAGAACAGGGAGTGCTGATGAAAGGACAATTTTAATACAAAAATTAAAAGAAAGCGGGGCCGAAAATTTTGTTTATATTACTCAGATGATTGATGCTTTTGAAAAGGGTGAGCAATCAAGCCAGAATTGGCTGAGGGTGATACAACCACCACATGTAATCAGAAAAGTTTTTGGAGGCAAGAAATGATGATATCTGGAGTCAAACTTGAACCAGTGAGGATGCATGAAGAAGGGCAAAGGAGAGTACTTCTTGAAGTAGCAACACAATATGAACCGCACAATGTTATAAGAGAATATGTTACAAATTCTTTGGATGAAACAATTCCCGGGCAAAGATTAGAGATAGGAGTTGTAATGTTTCCAGACTGGAGAAGAATGATAATAAGCGATAATGCCAAGGGCATGAGTCCGCAAAAACTTGATTCTCTTAGATACAGCCTTGGTGTTTCCCAAAAAGCTGGAATGGTTGATAAAAGGGGGGAAAAGGGATTAGGAATTCTTGCTTTTGCTTCTGTTGGAGAAAGGGCATATATAATTTCAAGAGAAGCAGCAGCCCCAACAGGAGAGTATGGTTATTTAGAACTAGCAAAAAGAGGGCAAATTGATTCAGGATTTAAGGTAATAAACGACTCAGAGGTTGAAACTAATTTTAGGCCGGGATTTGACTGCGGAACAACTGTCGTAATAGACCAAATAGACCCAAACATAATGAGCAAGGTTTATAGTGTAGCCTTCGTGAAAAATCTTCTTTCTGAACTTTATACTCCTGCTTTGCTAAAAGGAGTAAAAATGTCTGTTGGAAGAATAGAAAGGGCTGGCAGAGGCGGGGTAAGTAAAAAACCAAAATTAGAGCTAGTTGAGCCAACAGAATTTCAAGGAGATCTTCTTTTTGATAGAGGCATTGAGATCAAAGATGATGATGGAAGACCTTTAATTTTAGAAGCAATGCTAAATTTTAACCAGGATGGGGCAACTGACAAAGTAGCAGTTTATTCTAAAGATGTTAGAGTTTACAAATCAATAAGTGAACTTCCAGAATTTGCGAGAGATAGATTTTGGGGATGCGGAAAACTTAGTGGTTATTTAAATGACCAATTTAGCAAGCTTATTCTTGGTAGAGATGGAATAGACAGAACAAGGAAGCAATTTTCTCACTGGATTTCAGCTGTTGATAAAGTAAGAAACGAGCTTAAAGATACTGTTGATTCAAGAATAAAAAGAGCTCCCAAGCAGAGAGAAACGGAAGTTTTCAGAGAAGCTTGGAATGCTCTTGCAGATGCATACAAGCATTTGGATAGAATATATCCGAGCTCACTTTTTGTCAAGGCAGCGGTTCACGGAGAAGAAAAAAGAGTTATAGGTGTCCCGCCAATTGAAGAACCACCAAGAGAAAGAAGAGAAGCGTCGCAATCTCATGAAGAAAGCTCAAGAAAGGGCCTCGGTTTAACTGGCGGAACTTACAGAGAAGATAATTTAGGGACAACACTTAAAGTTAGTCCAAAAAGATCGATTTCAATAGGTTTTCCTTCAGCATTAGAATTTCCGCTAGCTGAAGCGCAGTTAAGAAGCAAACTTGAAGATAAGCTCGGCCAGCCGATGATTTATATAAATGTCACTCATCGCGATTATATGTCCAGAGCAAACACTAAATCAAGCAAAGATGAATTAATGAAATATATTATAGATGTTTGTGCAAAGGAGATTTCACTTGCAGAAGCCAACGAAGCAATATCGCAAAGAGTTGCAACAAGTGAAGATGCTGTAAGAAATGCTTTGTTAAGAGCAGAGAATATAAAATATGGAGCATTTTCAGGTCTTGGCTTATCTTAAACAATCCCTTACTCAAAATGAACAAACTAAAAGAATGCATAGAATCTGCAAAGCTCTCGGACAGAATGGTTTTTGATGATATATTAAATCGCGTTTATTCGGCAAGAGTTGATCAAATAGAAAAATTTGGCAATTTTATGGAAAGATTGAACCAAAGTATGATTGATGGTTCATTTGGACAAAGAGCCGAGGCATTTTGTGATGTTGCATTACAAAAAGCAAGAAATTTAAGAGCAAGGGGGCAAGGAGAACTTACATATGGCGTATATTGCAATTTAAGAGAGCAAGGATATACGGAAAATCAAATATTAAAAAGATATTCGGAAAAAAATAAATTTTCTATTAGAGGATACAGGATGCTATATGCAATTAAGCAAAAGAAGAAAGCATCTAGCAGTTCTTCTAAAAGATAAAATGATTCAAGCAAACTATTTTTTAAATGATGCCTTAAGAAAATCAGGGGATATTCATAGCGCCAATGCTAAACTATCTAGAATGCTTGAGGGATATGACCTTAAAAGCCCGGCAGTGGTTTTACCTGACTTTACAGATTCAAACTCACTTCCCGTAGGAACCACTGCGATAATTGGTTCTGAACAGCCAATAAATCCCGCACTAATTGGGATGGATATTGGGTGCGGATATCAGTTTTTTTCTGCAGACCTAAATTCAAGAAGATTTTTCAAAAAAAGAAAATTAAGACCAAATGCCATAAAATCTGTTGTTAATCAAATAAATCGCGAACTTGTATTGGGTTTAAAAGCAGGTTCAGATTTGGGAACAATTGGAAGAGGAAATCATTTCATTGATATGTTTGTTGTAGATGAAGTTTACAATCAAGAGGCATGTAATAAGGCTGGATTAAATCCAAAAAAAACTTATTTTTTAATACACTCCGGAAGCAGAAATAAGGGATTTGAGGTAAACGCCTCTTTTTCAGAAAGATTCAGAAATCTCAATGGCGACAGAGAAACATTCAATCATGATTATTTGGGAGCATTTTCTGAAGCAAGAAATTATGCAAGACTTAACAGAGATATTTTAGCTAAGATAGTTGGTGAGGCTCTAAGCAGAATGCACGAGACAGATGTTAAAACTTCAATGTTGTTTGATAAACCCCATAACGATATTCAACCAGTTAATGGGCAAGAAGGAGTGTATAAATTAAAAAAAGGCACTGCATATTTGAGACCTGGTGAAATATTTGTAATCCCATCTAATGCTGTTGATTCAGCTTATGTTGTTCTCGGTCTTCCAGGATTAGAAAAAAGCCATTTTACAATAAATCACGGATGTGGAAGAAGATATACTCGTGAACAAATTTTCTCAAAGTTTAGAAGAGTTAAATTTAATTATATGTTCAAAGATGTTGTTCTTAATGTTGATCCTAAAAGGATGATAGAAGAAATACCAAAAGGATATAAACACATAGGGGATGTTGTTGATGCCGTCGAAGAGCACGGATTGGCCAGGAGAATTGCTAAACTTATACCCGTTGGAGTAATTGTAGAAAGAAAACAGGAAAGAAGAAAATGAGCGACGAAATAACTACTTCGCTACATGGTGCTATGGAAATATTGAATCTATCGGATGAAAGAAGCGAATGGATAGATGCAAATAGATTTTCTTATAGACAAAGAACCCATACACACTGCTTACCCGCGTCCAAAAAAAGAAATGTAAATATTTTTGACTTGCTTTTTTATTTTAATGATCAATTATGCGTTGCCGAGCCACATACTTTTGGAAGGGAAGTAACAGGATATAATCCCCATATTACATCGGGTCTAAGTGTGCAAAAACCAAGTTTAAGAGAGCTCGAACCAAATATTTCTATGGCTGTATCAGAATTAGTTAATGAAGATGAAGGTGTTATTTTAAATGTAAATCTTCCATCAAGAGATATTTTAGACACCATTCCTTTAAACAGGGGGATTTATGTCATAGATTATTTTTGGACACCAAATGTGGCTGATGGTTTAAGTCATCTCGGTCCAATCAACGAGCAAAGTGTTTCTTTTGTAATTTCAAAGCCAGAAATTAAAGATATGGTTAAAAGGTATTGGACCAGATTCGATAAAAGTTTAGGTCCGGATCATTTTTGTGCCTATTCAGTAAGGGGCGGACACGAAGGAGCGAGTAGTTTGTTATCAAAAATAGCAATCCTTACATCAGGAGAAAGAATAGGAAAAAGAGACAAAATAAGGGATTTTATGGAAAATAATTCAGTCTTAGCTATAGACAACAATGAATATGGTTGGGGCGTTAGAATAACAACAAAGGAACTAGACAGAAAAGACATAGTTAAGCGCCTCTACAAAGTTCTTAACTGAAAAATTATTTGTTTTTCTTAGTTATGACTTGCCCGTCTAATCCAACCTCATGATCTTTTCTCAGTGTTCTAGGATCGGTGACATCAAAATGAATTTCTTTCGCAATTTGCTCCGGACTCAAACCGCGATTTACTACAGAATTATAATGCCTTCTATCTAGTGAATATAGCAATCCATCAACTCCCATGTACCACGGCGCTTTGGTGTATGGATTATTAACTTGCCCCGTTTCAGATCTTGCTGCTGCCCTAGCACTTTTTTCACTTCCTCCTGCTGGTTGAAAACCTCGGATGTTTATTGGTTTAGGCACCTGATTAGCATAATTTACCAATGGAGACTCTGCCCCTCTTTCTCTAATATTAATACTCAATACAAACACACCAATCCCCGCAAAAACAATCCCCAAATAAAACAAAAATCCCCTGGCAACACCCAAACCCTCACTAATGGCAAACCCAGTTATTCCCGAGCCATTTAACATAAAAACAGCTCCAATGATTAAATACAAAATTCCTAAAACTCTTGTTCCCCTTTTTCCGAAAATCATTTTATCAACCTCATTAATCTAGGATAGATTTTATCAAAAAAACCAATTACTTTTTTAGCATACTCTTTGTCAATGATAACCCCATAATAGAGCATTCCGTTCCTAAAGAATCTCATTTGGTCAAGAGATTGTACTTCTGCTTCACTAAATCCGATTGTTCTAGTGTACGAAACTTCGGCTTCATGTGCTCCAAAACCAGAGGCATTTAGACCATTAAGCAACATTTTTGCTCTAATAAGTTCCATTAAAATATCATAACACTCTTTCACATAATTATTTGCGTTTCTATCATCTACATGCATTTTTTCAATAAGCTTATGGAGATAATCCCTGCCCTGTTCTGCTTCTCTGATTAAAAATTCTGCCCTAGATTTATCAGGTTTTTGTTTTTTCACAACCCCTTCTCCAATGAAATATTCAAAATCTTTTATAGCTTTCATAATTCTACTGCTCCATAAAGAACTATGCCATTAAATAAGTTTTCCTTAAGATTTTTATGAATATTTTTAAAAGAGTCATAAAAATTAATCATTATTTTTCTTTCGTGGATTGCTTCAAAATGTTCTAAATCAAGTTTCTTCTCTTTTCTTCCTATTACTGCTATATCTATATCAGACTTTACAGTATCATCTCCCCTTGAGTATGAGCCAAATAATGTAATTGTTGCGCCAGGAAGATTTTTCTCTAAAAAATCTGCAAGACCAGACTCATAAATTAACTTTAGATTATCCACCCTTTTCAATTGAGATATCTTGTAATCATTTAAATTTGCCCGTATCAACATTCTTTTCGTCTCCCTATCTTTTTCCGCTAGAATCGCCTCCTGCTTTTTCATAGAGGGCAAGGCTTTCATAACCGCTGTCTGAGATACATCTAAATATTTGGCAATTTGTCTTTGATTTAAAATCATCCCATTTTTAATAAAAAGCACCCTCAATATCTTTTGCTGGAGCAATGTTAACTTTAGTTTATATAAATCAACCATAGTTTATATATCTAAACCTTAGTTTATATATCTTTCTATCTTTAAATAAATAATTCCTTAAACTCTAATGCCTCTTTTTCCAATCATAGTTGTTAATAAGTATTTCTATTGAATTAGATTATCGTCGCGGTAATTCCAAACATCCTTTAATGAATCATCAGTAAATTTTAATATATCTTTGAAATCATCCCTTATTTGCCTTAATACTAATCGTTTTGTCTTAATCTCCATTTTCCATTCCTCTTTTGAATATGAAATAATATGCCCAATCTGGTTTTTAAATCCTTTTTTATCTCTTGCCAGTCATGTAAAGAAAAATAGAATATAAGAAAATCCATAATCCATACTTTATAACATCGTCAAAATAAGTTAATTGTTTCATATTAATGAAAGATAGAGTTTAGTTATGGGGTTTAGATTTATATTAGATTCGTACTTACTTCAAAGGCTTTGCCTTTATCTCTATGCAAACACCAGCAGCAACTGTTGCTCCTGCGTCTCTGATTGCGAATCTTGCCATGTGCGGATTTGTAGCCTGTGTTTCCAATACCATGTTTCCGATAGGCTTTATTCTGACTTTTGCAACATCTCCGTTCTTCAAAAAGTCAGGATTCTTTGCTGTTGCTCCGCCAGGGCTTGTCTTTTCTATTAATTCGATAAACTGGCAAGGCACTTGCGCTGTGTGAACGTGGAAAACGGGTGTGTAGCCCTTTGCAATAACTGTTGGGTGTGAAATAACCGCTACCTGTGCGACGAATTCCTCTGCAATTGTTGCTGGTTTGGCAGCATCACAGACGACATCTCCTCTTGCTATATCTTTCTTTCCAACTCCTCTTATGTTAACTCCGACATTGTCTCCCGCTTCTCCCTGTGCAAGCTGCTCATGGTGCATTTCAATGCTTCTGACTTCTCCCTCAATTCCTTTTCCAGATCTTCCGGGCAGAATCAAAACTTTTTGCCCAACCTTCATTATTCCTGTTTCAATCTTTCCGACTGGAACAGTTCCTATTCCTGTGATTTCATAAACATCCTGTAATGGCATTCTCAATGGCAAGTTTGTTGGCTTCTGCGGAAGAGTGAATAAATCCAATTGCTCCAACACAGTTGGTCCCTTGTACCAAGGCATGTTTGTTGATTTCTTTGCAACATTATCCCCCATCTGTCCTGAAATTGCAAGGAAAGTTATTGTCTCCGGTTTGTATCCTGCTTCTTTCAAAACAACAGAAACATCCGCCTTAACTTTATTGTAAACATCTTCCTTGTATCCTACACTGTCCATTTTGTTTATATTTACTGCAACTTGCCCGACTCCCATTGTTCTCAAAAGCCATACATGCTCTTTTGTCTGTGGCTGAACTCCATCCTTTGCAGAAAGTGTCAAGAAAGCGCAGTCCGCCTGTGATGTACCTGTAATCATGTTCTTAATAAAGTCCTTGTGTCCAGGTGCGTCGATTATTGTAACTTCATACTTGTTCGTGATTAATTTCTGGTATGAAAGGTCAATTGTAACTCCTCTTTCTCTTTCCTCTTTGAATTTGTCCATGACAAAAGCGAACTCAAATCCAGCTTTTCCGTGCTTTTGAGCCTCTGCTTTTAATTTCTCTAATTCCTCGGGAGCAACTTTTCCAGAATCAAACATCAGTCTTCCGATTGTGGTTGACTTTCCATGGTCAACATGTCCGACGAAAACGACGTTCAATATTGGTTTTGTCTTTGCCATTTTATCTTTATGAGATTTATTTTGGTAATTGTATCTATTTTGGAGGGTATTTAAACTTTTCCCCAAGAGAAAAGTTTAAGCTCGAGAAAGTTCTGCTTCTTTCTCGTTGTTTGAACATTTCTATCTTTTGTGAAATGTTTAAGCTCGAAAAATTGAAAATTTTTCGCTGTTTAAAACTTTCGTTCCCTTGGAACGAAATGGATTAGAAAGATTAATAAAATACTAAAATAGCTTGAATTTCATGGATGTTTTAAGAAGCCGTTCCAGCAAGATTTTAGCAGGCGGATATATCTTGCTTACTTTATTTAACATTGGCAATCACAGATATGAGCAGTATCTTGCCTTAAGAGAAGCAGCAAGAGCAGACATATCTAATTTTGAGAGAAGAATGCTATGTGAATTTGCGAAAGAAAGTGCTGACAGGGCAATAAACGCCGCAGTTCTTTTTCCACTTAGTGCTCGTTTTGCTCCAAATGTGCAATTACAGGAATATTTTAAGTTTAATCAAAGAAGAGTAAAACCAAAACCAGATATTAGAAAGTATGCGTAATACAAAAATTCAGCCGCCGCCTTGTATGGCTGGCACATATTCTTCTGCATCTATTCTGGCAGTGTCATATCCAAATAATTCCATCCTCCTGCATGTCAAGAAATTTAAAAGAAGATTATCATTGCCCTTAATCAAATGAGCTTTTGCGCCAATTCTTCTCCATTCTTTTTCTGGAATGTCTTCATGAGTATGCAAAACAGGCCAAACATCCTTTGCCCTTTCTATTTGTCTCATCCTCCGAATAGTTTCAGCGCCATTTATTCCATCATGATTAAGGTGATAATCAATTAATGCCACATGGGGCATTTCATTGGGAAGAAATCCTCCCTCCATTAATGCATTAAGCGCTTCCTCTCCGCTCGTACTAAAAAAAGATTCATACCCTCTTTTTGCTAAATAATAAGGCACCACGATTTGCGCAGGGTTGCCATCAACAACTAAAACTCTCAACCCAAGTGAGCCTGCAGCCGGCGCATGAATTATCATTAAAGAACAGAAAAAACCTTATTTATATTCTTTGCTATCAGCTAAAAATTAAATCCTCTTTTCATCAATATCATCTTCCAAGTCCAATACCTGCCTTTCTAATTCATCTCTCTCCTGAAGAAGTTTTTTTATATCGTGATTAATCATCTGTATTCTTTCCTTTTTGCCAATTACAGAATCAGCGTCCTCTTCAGCTTCATCCAAGTCCTCTTCAATTTCATCGTCTATGTCATTAATTTCCTCTTCAATCTCTTCCACCCCATCTCCATTTGGCATGAAATATCCAGCACATGCAACTATATAAATAATATTGTGTTTGATTGCCTCAACATATCTCCTTTGCCATCAACCAAGCTTATAACTGTGCTTGGCTTTCCATCAATCAATCCATCATCAACTATGTAATCAACTCTGTTTTTTATCTTATTATCTAAATCACTTAGGGATGTCATGAATTTTTCCCCTGAAATATTTACAGAAGTTGTCACGAACGGGATTCCCGCCAGAGAAACAATCTCAGAGAACCAATTATCAGGCATTCTCACCCCCAAACTGTCTCCATTGCTGACTTCTTTTGCAATTTCTTTTTTGTTTTTTAATTTTAATATAAAAGTGTATGAGCCTGGAAGTTTCATCAGCCAAGATTCTGCCCCTTCACCAATAATGCAGTTTTTTCTTATCCAATTCATGTTCGGAGATATTATGGAAAACGGTTTGTCCGTCCTTTTCTTTATTTCTCTTATTTTGACAGATGATTTTGAGTCCATTGCATTGCATCCTATGCCATAAATAGTGTCGGTTGGATATATGAATATCTTTCCGGATTTCATTTCTTTAATTATGAAATCTTTATTTTCAAGAACATATTTTTTATTGATTATTCTCATACTTTTTGATATTTTAATGATTAAAAAAGCTATCTAATTATAATCTTATTTAATGAATGCACTACTGATAACCTTATATTATGGGAGAACTTGTTATTTATAGTCGAGCACAAATTTACTGATTCTCTGCCAAACCCTTCCTCTGCCTGATGCTTCTGATAACCCCTATCTGAATCTCATTCGGAACTTTCTGGAATTCCTGATCCACTAAAGAAGAAACTCCGCGCCCTTCTGTTGCACTTCTCAAATCATTGCTCCATCCTATCATTTCAGCTACTGGAAGTTTTGCCCTGATTATTGTGTCTGCCCCGTTTTGCTGAACATCAATCAGGACACCTCTCTTGCTTCCAATTAGTCCGGTTACAGCACCCATGAAGTCTACGGGCGCCTCTACCATTTGTGTCTGTATCGGTTCAAGCATTGCAGCCCCGCCTTTTTTCATAGCGATAAACATTCCCTCTCTCATAGCAGGATAAATTTGCGCTGGCCCTCTGTGCATGTGATCTACATGAAGTTTTGCGTCTTCCAAAATGAATTTTGTTTTCATCATAGGTTCTTTTGCCTGTGGCCCGCCGTCAATGACTAATTTCCAGCCGTCAATTATCGATTCAATTACCTCTGGAAGCAGAACTAATCCTCTTGTTCTATCCTCAAACACATTTCCCTTGTATACTTCCTGATACTGCCTTGCTTCTTCGTTTGAAATCCCGCATGCATTAAGCTTTTTCCAGATTTCTTCTGCTTTTTTCTTCAGTCTCCCTTCAGGAATGTCTCCCTTTTCTATTGCGTTATAAACTTCATTTTCCAATGGCTCCATTGATATGAAAAATATGTTGTGCCCGTTTGGAGTTCTGACTTCAACTTCTCCAGAATTCTTTGTAATTGATTCTCTGTATACGACAATAGGGTGCCCCATCTTAACAGCAAGCCCCTTTTCACTCTTTATTCTTCCTTCTATGATTTCCAGATGCAATTCACCCATCCCGCTTAAAAGATTCTCCCCAGTCTCTTCATTGATTTCTATCTTAATTGAAGGGTCTTCCTTTCCGACTTTTCTTAAAACTTCAATTAACTTCGGCAAGTCCTGCGATTTAACTACTTCAATTGATTTTGTGATTACTGGCTGGAATATATGCTTTATTTCCTCAAATGCAGTCTGCTCTTCTAATGTGATTGTGTCTCCGACATCACAGTTCAATCCAGATATAGCGAGAACATTTCCTGCCGGAACTTTTTCCAATTGCTCCGGCTTTATACCATTATAAACTAATACTTGCTGCACTCTATATTTTCTTTTTAGCTGATTTGAATAAACTTCTATTCCATTTTTTATTGTGCCGGAATAGAGTCTTCCTGCTGAAACTTCCTTTCCGCTTCTCGGGTCTATGACTATTCTTGTTATTACAAATGCAACCTCTCCGTCTTTGTTGCAATGCAGCAAATCTTTTCCGAATTTTGAATCCGTGTCGCCGCGCCATATTTTCGGAATTCTGTATTTTTGCGCTTCAACAGGATTGGGGAGATGCTTTACAGCCATATCAAGAACAACTTCATTAAGAGCCGCATTTTTCCAAACCCATTCTTTTCTTTCTTTTTCAGGCATTTCATAAATTCTGTATATGTCTTTGAAAGAAATATTTCTTTTCTTCATGAATGGAACGCTCATTGCCCAGTTTTCCCTTGCGCTCCCAAAAGCAACACTTCCATCAAGAACATTGACTTTCCATTTCTCTTTGTATTCCGGCTCTGCAATCTGCATTATTTTGTTGTTGAAATCAGCAATTAATTTTGCAAATCTTTCCTGCATCTGCTCAGGTGTTAATTTCAGTTCTTTGATTAATCTGTCAACTTTATTTATGAACAGCACAGGTTTTACTCTTTCTCTTAATGCCTGCTTCAATACTGTTTCTGTTTGGGGCATTATTCCTTCTACTGCGCAGACAAGAACGAAAGTGCCGTCAATAGCTCTCATTGCTCTCGTGACATTTCCTGAAAAATCTACATGCCCCGGAGTGTCAATCAAATTAATAAGATATTCCTGGCTCTGATAGTCGTGCACCATTGATACATTTGCTGCATCAACAGTAAGCAGTCTTTCCTGCTCATCAGAGTGCTGCCAGGTTGCCATTCCTTCTTCCAAATCTCCCGCGTTTTTCGCAGCCATCATTCCTGCTGCTGCAAGCAAGTTATCTGTAAAAGCAGTATTATGAATAACCATGCCCTCCGCAATAAAATTATGAGTTTCGGGTATTGTGAAATCATAAACTACTTCTTCAAATCCAGATTCAATACTTTTCACTTCAATATATGCTAATTCATCAGATGAAAAATCTTTTAATTTTTTGTTAATTAACATTCTCTGATTTCCTAATTTTATTGTGTCACAAACAATGCTTCCAGAAACTTTCGAAACTAATTCAGCCAATCTATTTGCTTTTTCATTCATAAGAAATCCTATCTCATTCTTGAAATTTACAGCAGATATGCCTGAAATAGATAAGGTATTATCTTTTTCCTTTATAGATAAACAACCGAAACGCAAGAGCAGAAGATGTAAATCCTCAATAATTCTTTTGCTTGCAGAACTTATTGTAATTGCTCTTCTCGATTTTTCAACACATCCATCTGTGTCAAAATAACCTCTTAAAAACATTCTAGTAAGGCTATTCCTATTTTTCCAAACAAAATCAGAAATCTTAACATTATGGGATTTTTCTTTTAGAGGGTAATCAAAAAGAGCATGCAAAAACATTTCAAGAGTCAAAGTTGTGTGCAATTCAGGAGTTCTGTTAGTGCTTGCCACCCTTTTTGTTTTAATTTCGTTTTCTTTGCATATTCTCTCAACTTCTAAAGCTAGTTGCTCCTTTCCAACTACAAACTTCTTTCCTGAGCCATCACCAATAAATAATCCTGCAAGATAAAATAAATCCTCAAATTTTTTAGGCATTCTCATAGGCAATGAGTTTTGTCCCCTTTGTTTCCCCGTTCTGTAATATATAAAATCTATAGAATCATAAATCTCTTCAAAATGTATTAAGAATGTTTCGGCTATGTGCAAAAGATCAGTAAGATTATACCTATTTTTCCGCATTCCGTGATAAAAAGATCTGCTCCTAAGAGATAATTTCAAGTTCTTTATGCCAAAATCAATTATTTGTTTTTTTAATCTCTCATTGAAATCAGTATTAAGATTAACATAAAAATTGTGACTTGTTAATTTAGTCAGTATCTCTTTTTTAATATCAATATAGGGTTGGTTGCTTAATTTTCTTGCGCAAACAACTCTATCCCCTATCTTTAATTCTCTTGCTTCAGCATAAACAAGACCATCTCTATAAATAAGATATTTGTGTTCAGGAGTTGTTGTTATTTCAAACCCATTCCTCAATCTCAATTTTATTGTATTCCCGCCTTTTAACCTCCATGCATGCTTAATTTCACCTATTTCAATTTTTCCCGATTCTTTATTTAATGAATGTATTTTAATTTTGTCTTTAGGAGTATAAATAGTATATTCTTCATTCTCCTTGAAAATGCTTCCATCTTTTGAGATTTCTTCGAATATTTCCTTAGCAGACTTCAAGCTTCCATCCACGAGCATTATTCTTGAATCTCCCTTTATGCATTTTCCATGATGAATGTGCGCGCTTGTCGCTACATTCCTGATGTTTTCCTGCTTGGATGTAAGCCTTGCAATTTTCTGCAATGATGTTTCTTTTTCTACCATGTTTGTGTTTTATGTTTATAGCCAGTTTTACCAATAAATAATTATCCAATCCCGATATAGCATCGCGCATCAGTTAATCATTCCGCTATTAAAATCATTTAAGAAATTGGCTTTTTAAAACTATCCTTGAGATTTAACTCTTGGAATATAATGCATTCTTGGAAATTCTGAGAACATTCTCTCTACTGCTTGCAATTCATCTTCTTTTATTATTTTGTCCCGTATTCCAAAATTGCCTTCTCTTTTTGAATACTGCGCATGAACTAAATCAAAAGAGCTCAATCTATTATCCTCCACTAAAGACGGCACTCCAATCACCAGCCTTGTCAGAAAATATCTTAGTTTATCCATTTTTATTCTTTCTTCATATTTTCCAAAAAGTCCATATTTATCTCCGCTTGAACCTGCTTCTTCAAGCAAACGAGAGAGATTTCCTTCTTCTTGAAGAATGATAATTGCCCTCTCGGTTGAAAAAACCATTTTAGTTGGATGTTCGTTAATCCATAAATCTCTCCATTTTTCTGGAAAACTTATTTCAGAAGAAATGAGTGATGGAAGATATACTACTGCTCTCGGCCAGAGAACTGATTGATATGTTCTGCCCTCTACTCTTTCTGCATAGTTTTGAACAAAATGAGTAGGTTTCCCAGGAAATATTGAAACAGGATTATCCTTTGCCGGAGCAGGACATTCTCTTAATGCTTTTTTTAGTGCATCTGCATTTTTAGAATCCATCAGAATCCTATGGTCAACTTCATTTTGCTCCCTGTATGACTTAAACAATCTTTCAACCTCTTCAGGCTTTAATCTTACGGGCGCAACCTTCTTTTTCATCACAAAATAAATTTATGCCTGCTTTTAAGCATTATTATATAAGAAAATATGGGGCATTGATTAAGGAAACAAACCGTGCCTGCCAAAGCTATAACTTGGGCCCATAGCTATCTTTCTGCTATAATCTTCTCCCCTTTTTCTGCCTTGACTTTCTCTTGTCGTTGGAAACTCCGGCCTTAGTTTGTTTTTCCACTTTCTTACAACTGCCCATTCAATTTTAGGCAAACTCTGCTCAGGATGATTTTTTCTGGCATATTTTGGCCTGAATAAATCTTCACCGGCATAGTCTATCCAATCAGTGCTTGTTATATCAAATTCTCCTGTTCCGGCGCTATGCCAGTTTATTTCCGGCTTATATTCAAATCCCTTTCCAGCCGGACCTGTTCGTTTAGATGGTTTTCTTCTTGGAGCTTCTTTCATTATGCTCCCCTTCGCATAATTATGATATGCATTTTCTCCAACAAATCTTTCGACAAGATCTTTAGGCATGAAACCATTAAAGGGCATAAATGAAAGTTTGGAATCTTCTACAGTTAGTAATCCATATCTGAATGCCGGCATAACCACATATTTTGGAATAGTTGCAGGAGTCAAATCAATCGGAAGCATATCTTTTTTATATTCGAGATATGCATTTCCATAAGGCAATTCAGACAAAACTTTATCTTGCTCCCACCTCACCGAATTTGAGCAATCCATCAAAGCATTATTTAACCTTTCACTTTCAATAATCTGGTCTAAAACTGCTTGGGCAGATGCAGAAATAACTGATAAATGCTTTAATTGTTTTCTAATTTGTCCTCTAGAAGCATGTGCATTCCATTTTAATCCCTTTTCAGGCTTTCTTACTTTTGGGTGATATCTATCATAGACAGACGGTTCGTTTTGCATCAAAAACCCAAAAGTAATCAGTTTATAAATTTATCTGGCACTATCAGCCTGTTTCTCTGCCTCATTGGCTTTGCTTCTTGCATAACTTTCCGAGCTCCCTTCACTTGCTTTGATTATTTCATCAGCCAATGAATTAACCATCTTTTTTGCCTTACCGAAAGATTTTCCATAAGCTCCCTGAATCATCCACCTTATAGCCAAATCTATCCTTCTTATAGGAGAACAATCAACTGCCTGTGGATATCTTGCTCCTGCATGCTCAATGACAGTTATTTCATCTCGAGGAGAGCCATTCTCAATTGCTGTGACAAAAACCTGAACAGGATTCTTTCCTGTTTTCTTTGCTATAATTTCCAAAACTTCAAGCACGGTTTTCATATTTCTGTTGTATTTCCCGGAACTCCATGAACTAATTATTCTGTGCTTTTTTCCGACATGCCCTGGCACCTGCAGTCTTGCTGCCAATCTTTCAATAACATTAACTTTTGTTTTAGAGAACTTTCCTATTCTTCCATGCGATTTCAAAAGCAATTTCGGAGCTAAATTAATATAAGGTTTAAGCGCAGCATCTTTTATTTCTATGCCCGATACATCATAGACATCAAATAGTTTGAATGCAATGTGCTTTTCCTGCTCCATTTTAATGTTTCATATCCCAACTTTCAAATGTTTCCGGTACTGGAGAAGCAGTTAAAACATCACTAATGGGTTGAAGCGCTTTAGTACCAAGATAAGAACGGTATCTAAATATAAATGCATTTGATCTATCATGATCTAGTAAATCTATTCTTGCTACAATCTCTTTACCCTGGTAAACCATTATATTATAATTAGTTTGAGAAGGAGTCTCTGCTCTGTATCCTGCTTTTCTAAGAGCTCGCAGCATTAGACTAAATGCACTATTTCTTACATGGGCGGGAACTTCCGAGGCAGCGATAAAATATTGGTCATATTTCCACGGATTATTTTTATCCAAAGTTACTGCACTTTTCATTTTATAACCCCGCCTCTGGTTTTCTTGTTGCTTTCTCCAAAGCGCTTGCCAATGGCTCAATCACCTGCTCCTTAGGAGAAACATATTCAAAAGCTAATCTTCCCTGCTCGTTTCTTCCTAATAGCTCAATGTTACTAACAAATCTTTTATCTGAATCATATACTGATATAGCCCAACCACCCCATAATGTCCCATTTATTTGTGTTGTATACCCCCCTTCCTGTCCAATTTTTTGAGCAATTATTTGCATAGCGTCAAATGTTTTGCTTTCATGAACTTTTCCCTTAGTTAATAAATAATACTTGAATTGCTGAGGAGGATTGCTATCCAGTTCTGCCGCAGCTTGTTCTCTCTTTGCCATCTTATCCCAAAACAGCCCCCGTTTCCTTATGAAGCTGCTCAACAGTTTTCAAATCAATAACTTTTTCATCTACCAGATTAAAAATATCATTTCTTTCGTAATTGGGAAGCTCTGCTCTTAGAAGGCAATGATTGTCAATAGGGTTATTGCTTTCAGGAAAAACTGGAAGAACGACCTCTACCTCCCCAAGTTTTCTTGTTCCGCTATAAACCGAAAATGCGTGTCCTGCTTGAGTGGCTCTTATTTTTCCAACATGATAGTTCCCCTCACTTACAGCCCAGGCAATTGACCTTGGAGTTTTATCCAATCTGTCTTTTGGAACCCTGTAAGCCCCATAAGAAGCAAATGCTCCCGGAGGATTTGCATCCAGAGTTGCAACGTCTTTAGTTGTTCTTTTTTCTTCGGACATTATGCTTCCGTCATATCCGCTTAATGTGGTAATTCTTGTGCCTTTGATAGAATCGCTTTCAACTAATCTGAAAATATCTCTGTCGTGCAAAGATCGTTCAATTGACAAAACAGTTTCATATCTTCCCATGTTTATCTTCTACCCTTCTCTATCTTGCCTTTCCACAAAAGATGCAAAGGCTGGTCATTTACTTTAGTTACCATGAATCTGATTCCCGGAATGTCTCCCTTCTGTCTTCCCGACCTTCCCCCAATTCTTGCAATTATAACTTCATCGTGCTCGTCTATGAATTTTTGCGCTAAATTTCCGGGAATAAATGCTCCAACTGATATTCCATTTTTAATCAGCTGAACTTTGCAGCATTTTCTCATTGCAGAGTTTGGCTGTCTCGCTTCTTTTTGAAATTTTGAAATTACTATTCCTTTTGCCTGAAATGCCCCCTCCAATGGGTCTATTTTTTCCTGCAATCCAAGTGTTCTTTTTCTATGGGCTTTCTGGCTCCATCTGTGCTTCTTGCTGTTCTTCATCATTTTTCTTGCTGACATTAATCCCATATTCTTTCCTTGATTTTTCGGTTTTTAAATGTTTTTAGATAACATATGCATTATCTAATGTAATAGGTTTATCGTTGAGCAATACGTTATTATAAATAATCATTTTACAGACTATCATATAATTTTAAGGTCTAAACCAAAATCATCTTTGATAATTTCCTTTAGCTCATCCAACCTGACTTTATTCCTGCCCAAAAGTGTTGCCTTATTCTGCATGCTTCCGGCAGTGATTATTAATTCTTTGTTTTCAACTTTTAATTCTTTGAATTGCGCCGGAGAAACAATATCATTTACATATCTTTCATAATCCTTTCCGTTGGTTTCAGCAATTACCTTTACTTTTTTGCCTATTTTTTCCTGCAGATAATGTATGTTGCTTCCATTAGGCCCTATTGACTGGGGGATGAGGCTTCTCGGAACAGCAAAGAAAATTGTATTGTTATAAGGAAAGCATCTTGTTGTCTTGACTCTTGCAGCCCTGTCCAACAAATTAATGTATCTCATGAATTGCATGTCCAATTGCATTTTAGTACTCCCTCACATTAAAAGTTAGAGAAATAAACTTATTACCTGATGTCCATCTATTAATGTATATATATTCACTTATTAATCTTTTATTATATCCATCGCCTATTAACCTTTTTATCATCTTTTTATTTGTCATATTAATACCCCTCTCATTAATATTAATCATCTTAGAATTATTTCTCTCCCTTCTTAGACTTCTGCTTGGCTAAAGGCCCTGTAACTTTAACAAGCAATCCTGGAAGCCCCGTACCAACTGGAATTGGCTGGTTCAAAAGAATATTTTCAATAACCGACTTAAGCTCATCTCTTCCACCCTTGATTGTTGCATCAACAAACTGCTTGTCAGGTGTTTCGAATGTTGCTCTTGCGAGGATTGATGCCTTGTCAGAAATAATCCCCATTCTTGTGACTCCCTTTACAACTCCCGACGATGTCATTGCATCTGCAACAAGCTTCAGATGCCTTTCATTAACATCTAATCCCTGCGACTCAAGAACAGATTTTATTTCCCTGACAATTGTCTCTCTTGCAGCTTCAATTCCAAGAACAGCCGCAACATCGTGTATGTCATTTGAAAATACTCTATCCGTGTCAATTCCTTTTACTTTTATTATGTCAGAAAGATTTGAACCGGCAGTCATGATGACATAATCCCTTCCTTTCTGCATTACAACAACCTGCGAAACTCCCTTAACTCCCGATATAACAGTCTCTTTTAATTTCTCCTTTAATTTGTAAATCTGCTTGAAGTCGCTGTCCTGCATGCCTAATGTTATTTTCAAATCATTTCCCTTTATCGAAAATCCTTTTTCCTTTAATCTCTCAGTTATTTTTCCGGGCCCGGCATGAACGTTCTTCAAAGCCTTTGGATCAAGGGTGATTTCAATTCTCTTGTCAGCAAAACCAATTTTAACTTCGGATATAATTTCCTTCAACTTCACTTCTTTGATTTTTTCAGCAAGCACTCTCGCTTCTTTTTCATTGTTGTAATCCCTTTCTAAATATAACTCCATCAGAGGAGTTGATGGCTGCTTTCTTGCGTCAAGAATTTCAATTAATCTTGGAAGCCCGAGAGTAATCTGCATTTGCGCGACTCCTGCATAGTGGAATACGTTCAAAACCATTTGTGTTGAAGCTTCTCCGAATGACTGTGCCGTTGTAACCCCGACTGCCTCCCCCGGAAGAACGCTGTTATCTTTCAGATGCAGTTTGGCAACATCTCTTCCGTCATCACCATATGCAAACTCAACTATATTTTCGGAAGCATCTCTTACTGTGCCGTCATATTCAACTTTCAAGTCCTGAAGAGCAGAAACTAATCTTCTGTAAAGATATCCCGACTTAGGAGTTCTTAATGCCAAGTCCATAAGCGCGTCTCTTCCCGTGATTGCTCCGAAGAAAAATTCAGTTGGAGTGAGCCCTTTGAAGAATGAACTCTTGATAAATCCTCTTCCTTCAGGGGATAAATCTCCCTTGTTGAAGAAACTTAATGTTCTATCAGTATAACCGAGGGAAATTCTCTTGTTCCACAAAGATTGCTGTCCTACGCAACACCCTATCTGTGTTACATTAAGCATGCTTCCCCCTGCCTTTGATGTTATCATCTTGCTCAAATTTGCATCAGCAGGGAAATTTTCAGAGACAACTTTGGCAACCTCGCTTCTGACATCATTAAGTAGCTGAAGTATTCTTGTCTCTCTTGTTTCTTCCATTGTTTTTCCAGGAATCATTTCCAATTCCCCAGATTCAGACTTTCTTATGATTTCATGAGTTTTCTTTTCCGCATCTGCAATAATTTCTGCTGTTATTTTCTTTACTTTTTCAGAAACATTCAAATCATGCAGTCCTAATGTGTATCCTTTTCTTGAAATATGAGTTATTCCAAGACTAAATGCCTTGACAATGGAATCAACGGCAGCATCTCTTCCGAATTCATCATCTATGATTTTTACCATTTTCCCCTCTTCTGAACCAAGAGAATTGCTCCCAGTTATTTCTTCAGGCATTTTTATGCTGCTTCCCTTTGGAATAACCTGGGCAAATATGTCTCTGCCATTAATGCTCTTTGCATTGTGAGAATTAATTATTCCAGCTGAATAAAGCAGCTGGTCTGCATCCGATTTATTCAAATTCTCTTTTCCTAGCATGAAGATTCCGGTAATTGCATCTCCGGTTGTTCCGCATAAGTTTGAATTATTCTTTGATGATATAATGTTATTGCTTATATTCAAAAGAACCCTTGATTCAGCAAGCGCCTCTTCATTCTGGGGAGAATGAATGTTCATTTCATCCCCGTCAAAGTCCGCGTTGTAAGGGAATGCTGCTGCAGGATGCAATCTGAATGTCCTGTATGGAAGAACTTTTACATAGTGCGCCATTAATCCCTGCTTGTGCAGCGTCGGGTGCCTGTTAAATAATACAATATCTCCATCCCTCAAATGCCTTTCAACTTTATATCCCGGCTTGATTTCATTCACCAATTCGTCTTTCAAATCTTCTGATATTTTCTTTCTCTTCCCATCAGGCCTTATTACATAATTTGCTCCCGGATATTTGTCTCCCTGCTTGATTAATGCTTTCATTTCTTCTATGTTCAGACTTGTAACAGTCTCTGCGACAGTTATTACTCTCGCAACTTCGAATGGAACTCCAACTTCATTCAAATTCAAGTTCGGATCCGGAGAAATTACTGTTCTTGCAGAATAATTAACTCTTTTTCCTGCAAGGTTGTGTCTTATTCTTCCTTCTTTTCCCTTTATTCTTTCTGTAATTGTCTTTAATGGTTGCCCGCTTCTGTGTCTTGCTGGAGGAATTCTTGTAACATTGTTGTCAAAGAATGTTGTTACATGATATTGCAACAAATCCCACAAATCTTCTATAATAACTTCGGGAGCTCCGGCGTTAAGGTTTTCCCATAATCTCTGATTTGCTCTTATAATATCAGATAATTTGTGCGTCAAGTCATCCTCGCTTCTTTCTCCTGTTTCCAAGGTGATGCTTGGCCTTACAGTAACACTTGGGACAAGAAGCAGAGACATCACAGCCCATTCAGGCCTGCATGTTTTTGTATTTACTCCTATTTTTTTTAGCTCTTCATCAGGAATATTAATCAATCTCTCTCTTATTTCAATCGGATTCAATCTCTTTTTGCCGATATGGAATGTGCTTGGCTTTTCCAGTTTGACTTTTTCAAGAACTTCATTGCAATGCGGGCATCTTTTTGCATCTTTTGCTTTTTTTGCCCTCATTCCGGGAGTTAAATCTTTTTGCTTGTCATCCGAAAGCAATAATTTCCCGCACTTTGAGCAGAAGCTTCTCAAACATGTTTCTACCAATGGAATATATTTTATATGGAAGACGGGCCTTGCCAATTCAATGCTTCCCGGATGTCCCGGGCATTCCTTGACTCTTTTTCCACATGTTCTGCATCTTACTCCGGGATCTATCGCCCCCAATCTTAAATCCATTAATCCCCCATCAACAGGAAAACCATCTATATCATAAAGCTCAGGAGTGATTATCTTTGCAGCTCCGACTTTTTTAATCATCTCAGGACTAAACAAACTGAACTTCAATGCACTTACTTGTTTTCTGTAGTGTTCTATCATCTTTTTATAATGTGCCTCCATAATGATTCATTAACTAATAAATCACTCAATCTGCCATATGCAACTCCCCCGCTTACTGCCTGTTTTGAAATTACTTCTCTTGCAAGAGTTGTTAAATTTTCACCCCAACCAACAATACCTACTCTATCCTGAACTGCTAATATAACTTCACCATATTCGCTCTGTATTTCCTTCCTATGTGTTCTAGCATACTCAAATGCAAATTGGCCAGCCCGGTCTAGTTCATCATTCATCAGTACTATTAATAAATTATTTAATTTCATCTTGCGAATTTGTCCTTTAATTCAAATGATGTGTGAACTCCCAATCCTAAAAGCTCATCAACCAGGAGCTTGAATGCATATGAAACTTCTATTGGCTCGCTTTCATTGCTTCCGCAAAGGTCACATGCAATTTTATTTCTTAAGGTATCCTCGTAAGTCATATTTCCGCACTCTTTGCAGATATGTATGACTGTCTTGTCTGAATCATATCTCTCTTTTAATAGTAAAGATGCTCCGTGCCCCGCCAATGCCTGCTGCTCCATTTCTCCCAATCTCAAACCACCGCCCCTCGCTCTCCCCTCAATGGGCTGTCTTGTCAGCAGCGCAACTTTTCCAGACGCTCTTGCATGCATTTTATTTCCAACCATGTGCCTCAATTTCAAATAATACATATTTCCAATGTAAATCTTGACATCCATTTTCTTTCCCGTAATTCCATTGTACATCGATTCCTTTCCATCATATGAGAATCCCATTTCTTTCAATTGTGATTCCAATTCATCAACAGACTGCCCTGAAAATGCAGTTGAATCAATAATTTTTCCGGTTGTGGAAGCAACTTTTCCAGCCAATAATTCAATCAAATATCCAACTGTCATTCTTGAAGGAATTCCGTGAGGATTGAACATCAAATCAGGCTTTATCCCCCTTGCTGTGAATGGAATATCTTCCGAATTTGCAATCAAGCCGACAACTCCTTTCTGTCCGTGAGGTGTGGAGAACTTGTCCCCTATTTCAGGAAGCCTCAAATCTCTTGTTCTTACCTGCGCAATTCTGTTTCCTTCTTCATCAACTGTAACAAAAACAGCGTCGACAGTGCCTTTTTCTTCCTGCCTTATTGCAACGCTTGCTTCTTTCTTCGCCTGTATGCTCAAGTCCTTCGCTTCTGACAGGAATTTCGGAGGCGTTACTTTCCCTATAAGTATCTCTCCCTCTGTCATTGCTGCTTCGGGAAATGCAATTCCATCATCCTCCAGGAATCTGTATGATGCTTCTGTTCTGTACCCCGCGACATCTTTGTCAGGGATAACTATTTCATCCGAAAGTCCGCCGGCATATCTTAATTCTGTCGTTGAATAAGGCCTGAAATAAGTGCTTCTTCCCATCCCCCTGTCTATGCTTGCTTTACTAAGAACAACTGCGTCTTCCATGTTGTATCCTTCAAACGGCATTATCGCAACAATAATATTCTGCCCCGCAGGATAAACATCCAAAGTGTCATAAATGAAGCTTCTAACAATTGGTTTTTGCGGATAGTGCAAAATTGAAACATCTGTATCTAATCTGACTAAATAATTTGCAGCATAAATTCCCAGACTTTGTTTCAATGTCTTGCTTCCCCTGTTTAATCTTGAGCTCTGGTCATGATTTGCGAATGGAACCAAGGAAGTAATTAATCCAAATAAATCAATCAAATCTATTTCCAGATGAGTGTGCTCGGGAGTTAATTTGTCAGATGTTAATGCAACCATCGCATTATCCTCTTCAGCAGCGTCAATGTATTCAATTATTCCCTGATTTACCAAATCAGTCCAGGTTATTTTTCCTTCTTCCAGCAATTCCAAATGCTCGTCCTTTAATCTGCTCACTCCGTCTTCTGAAACAATCAAAGGCCTGAGAACTCTTCCAACTTCTGTTGACATCAGTATAATTTCTGTTTTCTCGTCATATCTTATGCTTAACTCCTTTGGCAGTTCAGAGTTTCTTCTTGCATTTCTTACTTTTGATGCGAATTCTTTTGCATTTCCTACAAATCCTATTGACCTTCCGTTAAAGAATACATCTTTTCCTGTTTCCTTATTCAATCCAATCTCTCCGAATTTCTTCATGACATGATTTTCATCAAAATCCATATGCGTTGATATCTTGGCCAAAATGGCAAGGTTCTTTCTTAATCCAAGCTCTCCTCCTTCAGGAGATTCTGTCGGGCAGAACCTTCCATAATGAGTCGGATGAAGCGTTCTTGCCATGAAATTTTCCTGCTCGCTTGTGAGCATTGATGAAACCCTCATTAATTGCGACAGCATTGCAAGATAGTTTGTCTTGTCCATGTTCTGCGTTACTCCTGATCTCTCTCCAATCCAGCTTCCCGTTGCAATCGCAGATTCAATTCTGTGAGTGAATAAAGTTGATTTTGCGATTGTTTTCAATGAATAAAATTTCTTTCTCTTTGCAATTTTCTGTAGCGAATATTGTATGTCCCTTACAAGTATGTTTATGTTTACTCTGAATAAGTCTGAAATCAAATCTCCCGAAAGCTTTACTCTTTTGTGTGCATAATGGTCTTTGTCTGTTCTGATTGTCTTGTTTTCCTTTGCCATCAAATACAATCTAAGCAATCTGCACAATGTCAAAGCTTTTTCCCGCCTGTTTGATTTTTCAAGCCCTATATGTGGCAAAAAGAAAGAATCAATTCTCTGCTTTACTCTGTCAACAATTTCTTTCTTTGTTCCCTGTATCCCGCCTTTCTCTGCAAGATACATCATCGCGTCTTCTGCTTCCTGCAATTTCGCGAATTCATACAAATTGACAATCAGGCAGTCATTTTCATGCCCTATATTTTTTGCAATATCAGCCTCTTTTGTCATTCCCAAGCATTTTAACAATATGACTGCTGGGATATTTTTCAGTCTTGAAAAACTTAATTCAAGAATACCATCATTTGTCTCTGAAATTGTTGTCGGAATCCTGTATGAGCCTCTTTGCGAGAATAATTTCAATGTCAGTCCAAGCCTTCCTTCTTCAATAAAAGGAGTGTTTGCAGCCAAATCCTCAGACATTACAATAACTTTTTCATTTCCGTTGATTATGAAATATCCCCCAACATCCAATGGGTCCATATAATTTTTTCTTAAATCTTCTTTTTCCATTCTATATGTATTGCATGCAACGCTTTTTACTATAATGGGGATTCTTCCTATTTCAACTTCTGAGCTGTCTGTCTGGTCTCCGTATTTTATGCTTAATTCAAGAAAAACAGGCGCAGAATAAGTTAAATTTCTCAACCTTGCTATCGCAGGAGTTACAATTGTTGTGCTTCCATCGGATTCTATGATGTTCGGCTTTTCTATCCTGACTTTTCCAAGTTTGATTTCAACTTCCTCGTTGTCAAGATTGTTGTTTATTTCATTTACAATCTGTTGCATTTTGTTCTTGATAAAATCGTTGAATGACAAAATGTTTGATTCAACAATTGAGTGCTGTTCAAGATATTTTTTAACAAGAAGATGCCTGTCCGCCATTTAGACAACCACCCTGAAATATGTATTTACTTTGTCGCCGTCTTTTCTTTCAATTTTTAAAACATCTCCCCTGACGCAGTTCATTGAAACAATTGCAGGGTCGTCATTTTTGATTTTTGCCAGCTGTGAAACAGAAATATTGTATTTGTCAAGTATCTTTTTTGCCTCTTCAGGTTTCAATTTGGTGTGTTTTGGCTGTAATGCGTGCATTCTGGAATGGCTCTCTCCAAGAGATTATTTATTATAAAAGGACAATAACTCTTATAAAAGTGGGTTTTTAAATGTTTCTCCGTCGGTTTTAGCCACCCACAACTACAAAAATTATTCAAGAACAACCTATGGGCGCAATCATTCTGATTCACCCACATCTACCTGCAAGTATAACTTGTATATAAATGTTTTCTACTATTTAGAATACTTCCAAAAATTAGTTGGAGAATTAATTCCGATTTACTTTTATCTTTAAGTTCCTCGTTTTCACTGCGGACTTAAATCTACCACTAAACGGAATGGCCCCGACGGGATTTGAACCCGCGACACCTGGCTTAAAAGGCCAGTACTCTATCCAGGCTGAGCTACAGGGCCGATATAAAACAAACTTAAAGAAGTTATTTAAATTTAAGCATTCGCAGATAATTTATCGTTATCTATACAAAGATTATCCATAGATTAAACCATTATCGATTAATATTATTTTATTGATTATACAACAATTATCATTTAACTTATCAAATATAAGATAACCTCTTTCTTAATTCTCAGCAATTTTATCTAAAACTATCTTTCGCATTTGCAGCAATTTCATCGCTTGGCATCGCCCCCGCTGTCCTGTTAACCTGTTCTCCGTTTTTGAAATAAATAAGGGTGGGTATGCTCATAACCATAAATCTTTGTGCTAGTTCCTGCGCCTCTTCAACATTTACTTTTCCAAAATGAACTTTTCCCTTCATCAATTTCGCAGCAGCTTCAAAATGTGGAGCCATCATTTTGCAGGGCCCGCACCACTCAGCCCAGAAATCAACAACCCAATCACCTTTTGAAATATTCTTATCAAAATTCTTGTCATTTAATTCAGTTGTATTTTCAGTCATTTACATCACTATAAAAAATCTTATTTAAATCTTATGCACCATTCTTGCATAACAACGAATAGTGGTTATGATGTTATCTTAAGCAAGAAACTACAATCATCTTACAACTCATTCATTTAGCGCGTTACGGATAAATACTTTCTTGTTTCTTTATAACCCTTAATAATCTTTTTAAGATTATTCCTCTCTTCTCAGAGGAATAAAGGCAAAGCCGGGAAATTCTTTTTGAATTATTTCTCCATCTTTCTTTTTTAATTGCACAATCGACTGCCCGACAGCAGCAACAATAATTCCATTGTCTTTCAACTGCTCTAATAGATTTGATGGAACTCTCATATCCGTGCATGAAGCTGAAATTAAAATTCTGTCAAACGGGGCAAACTTGCTTAAGCCGTCACTGCCTTCTTTATTGAATATTTTTATTCTCTTATTTTCAAAAAGCATAGAAGAAGATTTAATTGCGAGTTTTTTTATTATTTCCAAGCCGAATATTTCCCCTTCTTTGTCAATTTCTGCCATTAATGAAAGCACGTAGCCAGAACCGGAGCCAATTTCAAGCACTTTAACATCTTCATTTAGCTCTAATAAGTCAAGCATAAATGCAATTGTGCTCGGTTGCGATATTGTAGAGCCCGCTTCTATTGGAAGGGCAATATCATCATATGCAAAACCTATTAAATTTTGGGGAACAAATTTCTCCCTTTTGATTTTTTCAAACGCACCTATAATTTCTTCATTATATCCCTTTGTCCTCAAACTAGAAAGCAATGCTTCTCGTTCCATTTTTTATTGAGGTATAACTTGTATATATAATTATCTTCATGGCTATAATCCTCTTAGATAAGAATCAATCGATTTATAGAACATCAGATAATAGATTCTTTATAATCTGTATAAACCCTTTAGGGTTTATTCCCCGCAGCCACTCCTTGTTGTCTGCTTGCAGGAGGTGCAGACTATTGAACCATCTCCTATTCTTTTCGCAGGTCCGCCGCAATGAGGGCAGGTAAGCCCTTCATCTCCAAACCCGCTTAATTCTTTTTGCGCTTCGTTCATTAATGCTAGTTCTGGTATTTTAATGTCAATTTTTCCGGCGCTCTCTCCGAAATTATTAAGCATAAACTGCGCAACATAATCAACAATTGAAGATGCAGAAGTTATTTTTTGGATGTCCTTGTCTAAAACTCCTCCAAGAGCATTTTTTACAAATCCCGAAGGCTCAAACTTCTGATGCCTGAATTTTCCGAATAAATCCCTGACTTTTGCCCCATATTGCAGATTCAATGAGACAGATGTAGCCCAGGCGTCCATTAATCCTCGAATTGTCGAACCCTCTTTGTGCATTGTTACAAATATTTCTCCTGGCCTGCCGTCATCATACAATCCAACCGTAACATATCCTTCGTGCCCCATTATTTCAAATTTGTGCGTCACACCCCTTCTTGTCTGAGGCATTCTCACTCTGTCGGAAATAGTAATAATTCCCTTTTGCTTCTTTACAAGTTCATTTTCTGTCTTTTGAGTGTTTAACGGCTGCCCTCTCTTTGAATTTTCCCTGTAAATTGCAACAGCCTTTAATCCCTGTTCCCATGCAAAAACATACGCCTCTGCAATTTCTGAAATCGTCGACTGCTCAGGCATGTTTATTGTCTTGCTTATGCTTCCAGAAATGAACGGCTGAACTCCTGCCATCATTAATATGTGCGCCCTGTAAGGGATGAATCTTTTCCCTTTCGCTGCCTTAAATGCGCAGTCAAATATCTGAAGATGCTTTTCTTTTGTCAAAGAGCCCTCAATAGTATCATTTTTGTCTATGTAATTTATGATAGAATCAACTTCATCTTTTGTATATCCAAGATTCTTTAAAGCAAGCTCAACAGATTTATTTACTATTTTCAGCATTCCTCCTCCCGCCAAAACTTTATATTTCACTAAAGCTATGTCTGGTTCGATTCCTGTTGTGTCGCAATCCATTAAAAATGCGATTGTTCCCGTTGGAGCTAAAACAGTTGCCTGCGCGTTTCTGTACCCATATTTCTCCCCCAATTCAATTGCCTCTGTCCAGGAATCCCATGCATCGTTTACAAGATATCTTAAATTCTCAGGCATCTTAAGAACATCTATTTTCTTTATCTGCTCTCTATGCATATTCATTACATTCAGCATGGATTCTCTGTTCTCAGAATACCTTGGAAATGGTCCAACTAATGATGCTAATTGCGCAGAAACTTTGTAAGCTTCTCCAGTCATTATAGCCGTAACTGCTGCAGCAACAGCTCTTCCTTCATCGCTGTCATAAGGAAGCCCAAAGCTCATTAACAAAGCTCCGAGATTAGCATATCCCAAACCAAGAGGCCTAAAATCATGAGAATTTTTACATATTTTTTCAGTTGGATAGCTGCTTCCATCAACAGCCAGTTCCTGCGCCGTTATGAAATATTTTACAACTTTCCTGAATTTCTCAACATCAAAGCCCGCAATAGTTGTTCTGAATTTCATTAAATTAATTGATGCCAAGTTGCAGGCAGAATCATCAAGGAACGCATATTCCGAACAATTGTGAACAAAGACTCCCGCAGATAAAGCAAAATTATGAGTACCTGGAACTTCAAAATCATATACATCATATCTTTCGTTTATTTTTTCTAATTTTGATACTTTATGGTTATTCTTTGGTTTTATTGCAATTTCTTTTTCATAAAGTGGCATTAATGATTCACTAATAATCAAATCTTTTGCTTCTTTATATTTTCCAGATTTTAACATAAATTTATGGTTTGGCGTACATAAAATCTCTTCATTATTATCCAATACAACCTTAATAACTTCAGCGTTCTTTCTTGTTAACCTTGGATTTATTATTTTTCCGATGATAATACATCCATTAGAATCTAATGTATAACAAAGATTTTCTTTTCCATCTTTATATTCATCAACTAATTGTTTAAATGATATATTTCTTCCGTCAGCTAATGCTACCTTCATAATCCCTGCGAAGCAGGGATTAGTCGCATTTATTCTTCCGGATGATTTGCAGGTGTGCCATTTGTTAAATGTTGTGTCAAACTGCATTCCGGGATCACCACATATCCATGTTCCCTCGGCAATCTTGTTCAATATATCTCTTGCCTTGAATGTCTCGCACACTTCTTTTGTTTTTACAAATCTTGTCTGCCATTCTCCATTATTTTTAACCGCTTCCATGAACGAATCAGGCGCCCTCACACTTAAATTGCAGTTTTGAAATGCAATGCTGCTGTATGCCTCTCCATTCACTCCTCCAGAATATCCCTGCTCCATCAATGCCCAGGCTTTTTTCTCTTCATTTTGCTTTGCATTTATGAAATCCATTATATCTGGATGCTCAACATTGAGAATTTCCATTTTAGCTGCTCTTCTTGTCTTTCCCCCCGACTTTATTATTCCTGCATAAGAATCATATCCTCTGATGAAGCTAACCGGCCCTGATGCTTTTCCTCCCCCAGTTATTGTTTCTCTTGAACTTCTCAGATTTGAACGGTTGCTTCCTGTTCCGCTTCCTGCTTTAAACAAATTTGCCTCTGATATTTGCAGCTGCATTATGGAATCCATGTCGTCTTCAACGCTTTGGATAAAACATGCAGAGCATTGCGGCCTGTCATCTGTTTTTTCTGCCCCAACAACCTTATTCAATTTTAAATTCCATTTCCATCTTGAAACTCCTCCAGCATCTGCATCATATTCAGGAATTCCTGCGTTGAACCAGACAGGAGAATTAAATGCAGCCATTTGATTCACGCATATTGAAGCAAGCTCGTCCCTGAATATTCCCGCTTCTTTTTCATTCATGTATCCCTGCTTTAACGCTTGCCTCGCGAAATATCTTGCAACTCTCGAAATAATTTTTTCAACGGAATCCTCCCTTTCATTCTTTTTCATATCTCCCCAGAAATATTTGCTTGCAACAACTTTTATAGCCAGAGAGCTCCAGAAATCAGGCCTTTTTACTTTTGGCTGCGTGAATACAATTTTTCCGGAATCATTTGTAACACTTACATCTTCCTCAATCCAGTTTATATTTCCGCCGTCAATTCCGAAAAGAAAAGGATTTTTTCCTTCCTTTGTAAAAAATCTTTCCATGCCAAATGCACTAACACCAGAAACAACTCTTGGATAACTTAGACTGCTGTAGTTGCTCCACTTTATATCATCAATATTTTCTGTCTGCATTTTCCTCTTTTTCCGATTTTATTCCGGCGTTTTTCTCCTTTTTAATCATTTCCATACTCTTTATTTCACCGACGATAAATACAATCAGAAAAGATGTCTTATTTTTATAGTGATAAAATAATTTAACCTCATAAAATTTCAGTTAGTTGGGGAATTTTTGGTTTGTATTGTGCATCAGCAGTTAATCTTAAGGTACAATACCCATCATGCAATCTATGCCCGATATATCTTGGACTAACCAAAATAGTGGGCATTAAAAATTCAGTCATAAATTGCCTCCACTGGTATTCATTAAGAAGAAAATCACCATAATAATGCTGGAATCTCCCGCTATCCAACAAAACACCCCCATTATCCCCGCAAATATGTCTGAGAGCTATTTTAATATCATTCTCAGAACAATTTTCAGGATGAAAATTCATCATAGGTATATGTTTTATTTTTCCATCAAAAAGCCGAACTTTTGAACTAATAGACCATACTTGATTTTTAATAAGATTATTCAAATCGTTAATATCTAATTGATTAAATTCTTCTCTAGAATATTCCTGCATTTTTATTGGAACCGAATGATAAAATCCAAACATCATATTTTGCAATTTTTCTGAGGTTGTTTGAAAAGATTGTCTCCAATTAATATCAACTTCATGAGCAATCAATTTAATAGCTGAAATATCTGACTGGTGCTCAATTATTATTTTGCATACATCCAAAGCATCTTGCCCAATCTGAAATTTTTTCATAGAAAAGGCATGCAGTATTAAGTATAAAACGTTTTCGTCCAAATAAAGCATACTTTTAAATAATATAAATCATAAATAAGAAAATGGTAGATGCATTAACATTATCATCAATCGCCCAGATAATAGGTGTTCCTCTCTGGTCTTTAACTTTGCTCTTAATCTGGAGTTTGTTCTGGAAAGCTGTTGCCCTCTGGAAATCGGCGCGGTTAAATCAGTCAGTCTGGTTCATAATTCTTCTTTTGATAAATACTGCAGGAATTTTGGAGATTCTTTATATATTTTTATTTTCCGAAATAAAATTGCCGATAGTTGAAAAGCCAAAAAGACAAAGAAGCAAAAAAAGAAATAAAAGAGTAAAATCAAAAAGATGAATACAAAATTCAAAAGGCATCAAAAGGTGAAGATTCTCAGAGCTCCAGACCCTGAATATGTAGAATACCACGAAGAGCTTGAAGAGGAAGAGGAAAAGCCGGACATAATAAAAGGAATGAAAGGAAAAATCAATCTAATTCTGCCAAACGGGCAGTATCATGTGGAGATTCTCGGCTCAGACGGAAATATAGTTGCCTATTGCGAAATGTCCGAGGATGATTTGGAAGCTGTTTAAACATTTAGAACAATAGTTATTTTACAACCTTATATCCAATCGTAATAGCATTAACCCTAACCGATTTATTCTATTTCTTCCTTAATTTCTTAGCCAATTTCCTTTCCCTTCTCTTTCTTCTTATTATTTTTCTCATGATTACATATTGTCAGATAGACTTTTAAATCCTTTCGTTATACAAACTTAATGGAGCCAACAATAGAGCACGAAGAATATCTTAATCTTGAAGATAGAATGAATAAAGATGATAGATTTTATCTTGTTCAGCTTGCAGCAGGAGCTCTTTTTGAAACAGATAATTTGCTAAGATGCAGTTTGCTTGAAGAAATATCTAAAATAGGACTTTTTAGAGATCCCCATACAAACTTATTGGGAGTTTGTGAGTGGTATCATCCAACTAAAAAATATGAAATTGAAGAATGCTCAACACAAGATTTATGTTTGTTTTTAGTATTAAATGATGGAACGGGGCCTAAAAGAGCATATCTTGGCCCAATTCCTAAAGAGCAAATCCCCAATGAGGGAGCATTAAAGCATAGAACAGTTAGAATTTTTGGAGAAAATCCTTAATTTCCTTAACAACAGCATTAATATCCTGCTCTGTTGTTTCCTCATTCAAAACAATCCTAACTCCTCCGAAATATTTGTCTGCTTTTTCCTTTTTTGATTCGCAGGCACTCCCGGAAGAAACATAAATTCCTTTATTGGAAAGATACTGCACAATCATGTCGCTGTCAGCCAGAAAGGAGACATTAACATTATTGTAAATTCTTTTTTCCCTTGAGCCGTTTATTTTTCCTCCAATTTTTTCCAGTCCTATCATTAATTTATCCCTTAATTTCTTTATTTTTTCTTTATTTATCTTTTTTACCTCATTTAACGCAGAAGCAAATCCAATAATTCCGGGAACATTTTCGGTTCCGCTTCTCAATCCTCTTTCCTGCCCCCCGCCGTATATCAATGGCTCAATTTTAACTCCTTTTTTAGCATAAATAAATCCAATTCCCTTGAGTGCGCCGATTTTATGCCCCGAAGCAGAAAGCAAATCAATCCCTTTCGATACATCAATGCTTAATTTCCCGAAACTTTGCACAGCATCCGTATGAAATAAAATTCTTTTTTGATTGCATAAACTAGCAATTTCATATATTGGCTGTATAGTCCCAATTATGTTATTCACATGCATGACTGAAACAAGCAAAATATCCTTATATGCATCTAAAACTCTTTTTAACTCATTAATATTAACAATTCCATCCTCAGTTTCAATTTTTATGATATTATATCCTCTTTTTTCTAATTCATTGCAAGGTTCAATTAGAGAAGGATGCTCAATTTCACTAATAACAATTGTTTTTTTGTTTGGATTTGCCTTTGCCAACCCAAAAATAGCCATATTATTGCTTTCTGTAGCTCCGGAAGTGAAAATTATTTCTTCTGCTTTTGCATTTATTTCTCTTGCAATCTCTTTTCTTGCTTTATCAATCGTCTTTCTTGCCTTTTCCCCCAATTCATGCACTGAACTTGGGTTTCCATAATCTTCTTTCAGGCATTTTTCAATCTCCGCAGTGGTTTCATTATATGTTTTTGTCGTCGCGGCATTGTCAAGATATATTTCTTTCATAATACTAATCTTATTTTTGGCATTAAATACTTTACCATTATAAAGTTATGGCAATTTCAAAGCAAGGTTTATATATCCCTGCTATCTCCAAACGGCAACTAAAACTTTTTAATAAAATGGGGTCCACCGGCAATAAAACAGAAGAGCAAGTTGAAGAAGAAGTGGAGAACGACATCGACTTCGACGAGCTTTCTGAAGACGAAGAATTTGACGGCGAAGAAAAAGGGGAAGAAGAAGATTTAGGGGAAGACGATTTCTAACCCCTTATATGTTCTATGCCTATAGCCCTCGGCATCAAAGATAATGTGAGCAATTATCTAATATGCAACCTTATTATTGAGAGCAGTACAAAACACTTAATTCAAGATGGACATAAGATAATATTTTTGATTATGATTTATTTCATGAATAACAAAATACATTAGGTTTTTAACCCCTTTATATCTAAATTTTGCATGTGCATAGTCAATATAAGGAACAAAACAGCAAAATTCCTTTACAAGAAAATAGCAAGGCCTTTCTTTTTCTTATTTGACCCTGAATTGATGCATAATGTCTTTATCAGGGTTGGAAGCATATTGGGAAGCAATCCAATCACCAAATTCCTGACAGCAGTCGCTTTTAATTATCAAAATAAATCACTTCAGCAGACTATTCTTGGAATGAAGTTCAGAAGCCCCGTTGGTTTGGCAGCAGGATTTGACAAAAACGGAGAAATGATATCAATTATGGAAGATGTTGGGTTTGGTTTCGTTGAAGCAGGCTCTATTACTGCCAATCCCTGCCCAGGAAATGAAGGAAAAAGATTTGAAAGGCTGGTAAAAGAGGAGTCATTATGGGTTCATTTTGGATTAAACAATAAGGGAGCAAAGGTAAATCATGAAAGAATAAAGAATAAGAAGTTTAATCTGCCTTTATTCGTAAGTGCTGCAAAGACAAACTCAAAAGAGACCATATCTGATGAAGCAGGATTAAAAGATTATTTATTTACAATAAAAACATTCAAAGACAAAGCAAATGCATTTGTATTGAACATAAGCTGCCCAAATGCTTACAGCAGCACAACATTTGCAGAGCCAAATTTATTTGAAAAGTTTCTTAAGGAAATAAGAAAATTAAATATAAAACAGCCAATTTTTGTAAAATTATCTCCTGATTTGTCAACTAAAGAGATTGATAAATTAATTTCAATATCCTCAAATTATAATATTGCGGGATTTATATGCACAAACCTGACAAAGGATCATAAAATGGGCAAGGGGGGATTGGCTGGAAAAATAATGGAGAAAAAAGCAAATGAAATTTTGAGTTATGTGTACAATAAGACACAAAAATCAAAAAAGAAATTCATAATAATAGGGACTGGGGGAATCTCATCTGCAGAGGATGCTTATAAGAAGATAAAACTCGGTGCAAACCTTGTCCAACTTATAACCGGAGTGATATATGAAGGCCCCCAGCTCATTGGAGAGATAAATTATGACTTGGCAAGATTATTAAAGAGAGATGGTTATAGTAATATCAGCGAGGCTGTTGGAATAGGCAATAAATAAAACAGAAAAGAAAATGAAAAACAAGAAAATATCTTTCTGGGTTGGAATAATAATTGCATTGTTCCTAACTTTGTCGTATTACATAAAAATATCTGTTGATTCGGGAGCAAATTATGTTGTAAAAGACTCTCTTTTAGGAATAATTATATTTCACAGCCCGCTCATTTTGGCTCTTTATGCGATTATAGTGCTGATTTTGGTTGTTCCGTTAATAAAAAGCAGGTTGAAATAATTAAGATAAATCAGGCAAAACAATACTCTCCAACACTAATATCTTTTGTTCTTTCTCTGTATGCTCTTCTTTGTTCAAGAAATTTATCAATCTCGGGAGAAAGAAATTTTTGCAGATTAATTATTTTAGGTAGCTTAATAGAGGGAATTCCTTGCTTTCTTCTTTCTTCTAATTCTTGCAATGCTTCTGTCAATGCCTCTAAACTACCCAATCTATCACTCATTTTATCTTAAATATGAGTTAATATTAAAATGCTTGCATTCAAATAACCCTCTTCAAAGATTATTGCGGCACACAATAATCTTTAAATATGCAGTTTTTCTAAGGATGATAACTTAAATAAAGAGGTTAAAGAAAGAAAAATGACAAAGAGATGCATTTATTGCAAAGTGGACATTCCTGATGAGTCTGTAATAGATTTTTGCAATAGATGCGGGGTTGGTGTCTGGGGTGAAAAGATGTTTAATGCAATCGTCAGCAGCATGGAAAAATCAAGAGCCAATGGAGACTTATTCCAGGGAAGCGTTACTGATTCCACATCTTCTTCTCAATGGGAAAAAGCCACAAGACGATAAAACCCCTTAAAAAGGTTTAAAAAGCGCTTTCTTTATCTTATAAAATGCTAAGTCACAAGAGAATAAGGACAAAAGGGAAACTGTCTTTTATGAAATTTTTCCAGAAATTCCAGCCCGGAGAGAGCGTCGCTGTAGTCCAGGAACTAAGCATTCCCTTTCATTATCCTAAAAAACTGCAGGGAAGAACGGGAAAAGTGCTTGAGAAAAGAGGAAGTGCATATTATGTCGAGATAAAAGACATAAACAAGCCGAAAAGATACTTAATTAAACCAATACATCTAAGGAAAATAGTTCCAAAGCAATAAAATGATACTTGCAAAAAAACCATTGACAATAGCAGAAGCGAAAGAATTAGCGGGGACTGTAGACAGCGAAAAGCCAATGCACGCCTATTTCAAGAAATTCACAAAGCTCTCAAAGCATGACGCTGTCAAATTATGCGAAGAATTAAAGGCGCTGAACAACCCAAAGATGAAAGAGGAAGAAATTGTCAAAGTTGCAGATATGCTTCCTGAAGATGCAGAAGATGTGAACAAGATATTTGTTGAGTCAGGATTAAACGAGGAAGAAATTAAAGCAGTATTAGACATTGTTTCTAAATCCTCTAAATAACTAAAATGGAAAAAGAAGACTACGCAATCATACTAGATTATCTGCCATATGGATATCCTATGGGCGGAAAACATCTTCCCGTAGCTCTGGCTATAGGAGAAAAGACTCTTGTCCTATTGGAATTAGTTCCTAGAAGAGGAATGAATTTGGAGGTTGGTGAAAAGGTTTATATAGGGCAAGATAAAAGGGATAAGATATACTACATCTCTGGCAGACTGCAGAGAGAGAAGTTGACAGAGACTGCAAAGATCCAACTGCAAGCTTATGTTGATAAGGTGGTTGCGGAGCAGGAGAAGAAATTCGTAGATTTCTTTAACAATGCCACGCCGATTAGCACAAGGCTTCATCAGCTGGAGTTGCTTCCCGGATTCGGAAGAAAGCACACAGAAGATATAGTGAATGCAAGGGAAAAAAACCCATTCAAGTCCTTTGATGATATCAAAACGCGTGTCTCAAACATTCCAGACCCAAAGAAAGCAATTGAGAAAAGAATACTGGAAGAATTAATGGAAAGACAAAGATTCAACCTTTTTGTCAAATAAAAATAAAATGGCAGAAAAAGAAGAAAAGAAAACTGAAAAGAAGCCTGAAAAGAAACAGGATGCTAAACAGGAAAAGAAAGAAGAAAAGAAAAATCCAAGGCAGGAGGAAAGGATGGAAAGTCTTGTCAGAATTTTTGGATACGACATTCCAGGAACAAAAAATATTCTTGTTGGATTGACATATATCAAGGGAATATCTTGGACAATTTCAAATGCCATATGCTTAAAATTAGGAATTCCAAGGAACAAAAAAATTCAGGATTTGCTGAAAGACGAGATAAGGAAGATAGAGGTGTTCCTGGAAAATCCTCATTTGCTGGATTTTCACAAAAACAGAAGATTTGACCCTGAAACAGGAAAAACCACCCATCTTTTTGGTTCTGATTTGGACATTTCAAAAGAATTTGACATAAAGAGATTGAAGGCAATGAAATCATACATAGGAATAAGGCACGGAGCAGGACAGCCAGTGAGGGGACAGAGAACAAAGTCCCACTTCAGAAAGAAAAAAACAGCAATAGTCGGAAAGAAAGTCGCGCCTAAGCCTTTTAAACCAACAGCAAAGTAATATGATAAAGAAAAAAAACAAATATTCAAGACCAAGAAAGCCATATGAGGCTTCAAGAATCAAAGAGGAAAACGTGCTTCTTGAAAAATATGGATTGAAGAATAAAAGAGAAATATGGAAAACAATTGCAAAGGTAAATTATTTCAGAAAAAGAGCCATGGACTTGGCAAAATCGTCTCAGGAAGAGCAGGAAGTTTTGTTCAATAAATTAAGAGGATTAGGGCTCAAAGTGAATGCAATCGCAGATGTTCTCGCTCTTAATCCCGAAGCATTATTGCAGAGAAGACTCCCGACAGTTGTCCAGAAAAAAGGATTTGCAAAAACAATAAAGGAAGCAAGGCAGATGGTGGCGCATAAGAGAGTAAAAATACACGGAAAAGTGATAGATTCCCCAAGCTACCTCGTTTATCTCTCAGAAGAGGATAATATTTCTATAAAGAAATCAAAGAACAAGCCTAAACCCGCAAAGGAGGAAGTTAAACAGTGATATTAGAATATAATGTTTTGACTTTATGTAGCTTAGAAAACTGCCCTATTCTAAATAGAGAAACTATTAGTCAAGAAGAAAGAGAGAAGATGTATAACCAATGCCTCCATGGTAGTCATCAATGCAAAGAAAAAGATATCAGCCAACTGATTGAATTGAATAGACAGCTAATAGCGGGAGCGATGGCATAAAATGGCAGAAAAAGAAGAAAAAAAACACAAAAAAGAAAAAGCAGAAGAGACAAAGTCAGAAGAGAAGAAAGAAGAAAATAAAGGAAAGTTGAAGCCTGAAGAAAAAGTAGTTGTCTTAGGCAAAGAAGAAATAATTAAAGAAGATGGAAAAAAAGAGAAAATAGTAGAAAGCAAACTTAAAGAAAAGAAAGAAATCATAACCGAGCAATTAACTGCATCAGATAATGACTCTGCTAAAAGTGATTCAATAAAGATAACGATAAAATCTGAAGAGAAAGCAATTCCTAAAGAAGAATTTAAAGAAATCAAAGAGGAAAAAGCGGGGATTGTATATATATTTTCATCTCCAAACAACACAATCGTCCATATAACTGATTTGTCAGGAAACACAATCTCCCGTGTTTCAGGAGGAATGATAACAAAACACAGCAGATTGAAAGCAGACCCTACAATTGCAATGTTCGTCGCAAAGAAAGCAGCCGAGAGGGCAAAAGATTTGGGAATTAACGCGCTTTATGTAAGAACTCGTGCTAAAACCAACTCAGAAGGACTTGGAGTAGGCCCTGGAGCGCATTCTGCTGTCAAGTCTTTGGATAGAGAGGGATTCAAAATAATTAATGTTTTAGATGCCACAAGAGTGCCTAGAGGAGGCCCTAAGAAGAAAGGAGGTCGCAGAGGAAGACGTGTATAAAATGATATCAAATACATTATCAATTAACCATAGAATGATAAAGATTAAAGATAATCTTAAAATTAAACATTGGAGGATAATCAATTAACTCTTGTAAAGATTTAAAAGAGTATATCATTATATAGAAACATGGAAACAATAACAAACACAAAGGAAAAACTGATTCTTAAAGGAGAGATATCTGAATCTCTGGCAAATGCAGTAAGAAGGTCAATCGCAGAAGTTCCGACTTTGGCGATAGATGAAGTTGAATTTTATAAGAATGACTCTGCCTTATACGATGAGGTGCTGGCAAATAGATTGGGATTGATTCCTCTTGTAACAGAAAAATCAATGACTGAAAAAACAAAGATTGAGTTCAAATTGTCAAAAGAGGGCCCATGCACCGTTCATTCAGGGGATTTGAAGGGCTCAGCAGAAATAGTTTACAAGGATATCCCCATTACAGTTCTTGGAGACGGGCATAAATTGGAATTAGTCGCAGCAGCGGTTTTAGGAAAAGGAATAAATCACGCCAAATTCATTCCAGGATTGGGATACTACAGGCATTTATTGGAAGTAAAATCATCTCCTGAAGCAGACAAATTGATTTATGGCTCAAAATTCTCTCTAATCAAGCCGGTAAAGTCTGGTTCAAAATGGCTCTGTGATTTGAATGACACAGAAATAGAAGAAATAACAAAACATGATAAATCTGCTGTTTCAGACAGCAAAGAAATTCTTTTTGTTGTAGAATCATACGGAAACATGCCTGCAAAAGATATATTTCTCAAGGCAATAGAAGCCCTTGGAGAAAATCTTGACTTTTTCAGCAAGTTTACAAGCAAGAATATCTAAATTCTTGCTGTTTCTCTTTGTTTTCAATTTTTAATTAACATGAAACCAGCATATAACAACAACCATCGCATAGGCATTGTCCGTGCAGTCAATCCCAGCAAACTTTTAGTTTCAATTTTTGACGGCAACGAAGAGATGATTACCGAAATAGAAAATATCACGCTAAATCGCCATACTTTCAGCTATCAGTTTAATCACAAAAATCCAAAAAGAATAATGATAGATGGAAGAATATATCGTTGCTCCCTGCTTGGCTCTCCCATGGGCAGATGAAAGTGCTGTTGCATGTTGTGTGAAAGAAGGCTTGCAAGCACAGATGCCTGGAGTATTTGTACGTGAAGTTGGTTTAGGTGACCAACCATCGAGGGAAAATGAGCGAGCTTGTGTTTATGATATCTGTATGGATAAAGAAGTATCTCGCTCTTGGCTTGGAAAATTACTTTTCAGAACACCAACTAAGAAAAAAACAATTCTTCTAGCCGAAGTAGATAAAAACTTTGGAGATTTATCTGCTAATTCTTTTATAGACTGCGGTTGCAATAATTCTGCCTTAATAGCAAGTTGTAATCAGGCGTTATCTATTTCTTATAGGACAGAAATAGTTGCTTTTAAATTCCGAGCTTAAAGATTGTAAAAATAATATGTGGGTGGAGGGATTTGCATCCCAGTACCCTTATTTCTTCGAAATGCGGGAGCGAGGATTCGAACCTCGGAAGGCACTAAGCCACGAGATAACTTATGTATCTCGTTAAGCTGCTTTTTCTGGCGAAAAAGCGACATCTTAAGTCTCGCGCATTTGACCGCTTTGCTACTCCCGCTTAAGATTAATGGACTTAATCGATTTTTAAACTTTACTCAAAATAATTATCTTATGCAACAACCAATCGATTTAATATCGTTATGTTTTATCTTTATTAATTATTATCTTATGCAACAACCAATCGATTTAGCAAAATAGTATTAATTCATAGTAGTTCTAAGAATTTAAAAAGATAAATTTATTATTGATTTTGAGGTGAAATAATGGGATTCTTTGGAAGAAAATACAATCCGGCGGTCAGAAATAATTATAAAAGAGAGTCGAGAGCTAAAAAAGGATACAACAGACCACAGGTTATTCTTGAAAGCGTTACAGTGAATCAAGGAGTAAAAACTTACTATCACTGCCATATATGCATTGACGGAAGCAGAACAGATGTACTAGCCACTTATGATGCAGTTGAAAGAGTGGTAAGACTGGAGCCAGCTCATAAAAGAAATAAAATGAAATATTTTGTTTCAGATTTGACCCCGAGAGCGCAGGATGAATTAAGAGAGAAAATAAAATTCCAGCTCGGAAATAGAAATCCCGAGACTCTCAGAAAGCCGAATTTTGAATTTTCATATCCATTTGAAATCCCCATTTCAAAAGAAATGGAAAGAGAATACAGAAACAAAAAAATCAGATTTGAAAACCAGAGAAGAGCAGAAATTATGAGAAAGGATATTGTTCAAAAAACAATAGAAAGCAATCTGCCTGGAATTTTAAGAATGATTGGACTACGGAAGCAATTGGAAAAGAAATCAGAAACGAAAACCAGTCTTATTTGAATTCTTCATCAATCTTTTCAAGAATTGCATCCGTGTGCTTTGCGACTTCTTTTACAACCTCAGACTCATTTGCCCTTGAATTATGCACCATGTATCTTGCAGCATGAGACGCACCAGCAATTATCGCCATTTTTAATTTTTCAGTTTCAATTGTCATAACTCCAATTAAATAATTGAGTTTAAAAATATTATTGTGATTTTTGTATAATCGACTATCTAAAGGTTTAAATAAAGGTTCGTTTTAAGTTAGATATAGAGGTTTAACCGAAAAAGAGGATGGAAACTATAGAAAAATTAAGAACAGAGTTAAAGCTGAGAGGGTTCTCTCCCTTAACAGCAAGAAACTATTCTTTCTTTGTCAAAAAGATGCTTCAGAGCTCTGGAAAAAAAGCAGAAGACTTGACTGAAGAGGATGCAAGAGCATATCTTGCAAAAATGTTTGACACAAAATCAAAAAATACAATAATGCTTGCAGCAGCTGCCTTAAAATTTTATTATGCAGAAATTTTAGGGAAAGAAATGGGAAACATAAAAGTGCCAAAGAAAGACAAGGCACTTCCGGAAGTGCTGACAAAAGATGAAGTGAAAAAATTAATTGGTTCAACAGACAATACAAAATCAAGATTAATAATTTCTTTGCTGTATTCGTCCGGATTAAGAGTTTCAGAGCTAGTTAATCTGAAAGTTGGCGATTTAAATCTGGATGAAAATACTGGATGGGTTAGAAAGGGAAAAGGAAGCAAGGATAGATTGTTTGCCTTGTCTCAATCATTATGCCAGGAGCTGAAAAATTATTTGGAAGGCAGGGAAAATAGCTATATTTTCTCCAAAAACAAGCCATTGACAACGAGAAACATCCAGAAAATAATAAAGGGCACGAAAGAAAGAGCAGGAATAGGCAAAAAAGTAACACCCCACACTTTAAGGCACTCCTTTGCCACGCATTTGCTTGAGCAGGGAACAGATATAAGAATAATACAGCAGATGCTTGGGCACAGCTCTCTTTCAACAACTCAGTTATATACCCACATATCAAGCGAGCAGATAAAAAAGGTTGCAAATCCTCTTGATGTTTTGAATCAGGCAGATTAAATCTGGCATAGTTTAAGTTAATATCTAATAATGATGTATGCAGGGTATAAGATTAATAATAGCTGATTGATAATTTAATAATAGTATCTTAGATAACGTTAATATAAGTCTATAGTTCTTGTAACGATAATAAGTTATAGATAATACAACATAAGTTAATTATCACAATGGTAATCTAATAAGATAATACTTAATTAATAATTCTCAATCCGATTTAATCATCCCAATAATAGGTTATAAATTAATGATAACTGTATATTGATATAATGATATCTGCCCAATAATCCAATTAATAATAAATGTATAAAATAATAACTTTAATTGTTATTTTTCAGTTAAGCCAGCCCTCTTCTCTTATTCCTCTTTCTTAGAAATTGCTCAATCATTGAAAGCAGGAAAAGAGCAAAAATTCCAATCATAAAAATAATCGCAAGAGATATATTGCCTGATTTTTGCCCGACATCTTCAGCAGAACTATCCCTTATGCCTCCAAGCAAAGAGGGATTATTTATAAGCTCTTCATCCAGCGCCCCAATTACATTTCCTGTGCCAATGAGATGAACATTTGAAAATGAAACAGAATTTGTTCCATCACCGACTTCAATATCATAGTCCCCATTAGGAGCAACTAATTTAATTGTTTTTGACTGCCCAACTTCAATATACTGCTTCTGACTAACAATTTTTTCTCCAATTAAAATCTGGATTGTTTTTGTATAGGCTGTGTTTCCAGTATTAGTTATTATTAATTTATCCTCAGATATGGAGAAATCAGCTTCCTCTCTGCTCCCCACTGAAAAAATTCTCTTAACTGATTTTCCCTGATAAAATGCTTCTACGTTCCAGAATCCGTCCGGAAAATCATCTCCAACAAGCAAACTTTGCGGCTTATTTGAATCTACAGTTAAATCTATTACTTTTTGCCTCGCATAGTCATATATTGCAACATCAACCGGGGCAGAAATCTGCTTTGCGCCGTCAAACAGCCTCACTTCATAGCTTATATTTTCTCCAGTGGAATAGGCTTTTCCGTCTATGCTGATATCAAGAGTTGCATTTTGAGCGCATACCAATGACGCCATAAGCACAGCAAAGACAAAAGATAAAACCACTCTTTTCATATTTAAAACAGGGCTAAAATCTATATAAATGTTTCTGGAAAGATGTTACCTTTATAAATCACAGAACCACAAGCTTTAAATATAACTAGTACTATCATTTGTATGAACAGAGGTGTTATTAAAAGGATGGTTATTGGTACGATTATTCGCAAAAAAAATGAATTAAAAGAGGAAATACTGATTCTACTGAAGGAAACTAAAAATCCACTATCAACATCAGACATCCTGATAAAATTAGATAAATCTTGGCACACTATTGATAGAGCTTGTCTGATGCTGCAGATAGATGGGAAAATCGATGGGTTTAAAGTGGGAAAAATGAATTTATGGAGGTTAAAATGAGTTTTATAATTAGAAATGAAAAACAGTTTGCCAAATGGTTTAAAAAGAATTATAAACTTCTTGGTTTTTCTAAAATTGTAAGAGGCGATATATCTCGATGCCCAGACTTTGTAATGGTTAAAGATGGAAAAGAAGTCGGGGTTGAATTAGAAACATCATCTTCAAATTTTTTAGCGCATAAGCATGATATTCAAAAAGTTGATGAAGTTGTTTGCCTAATTAATGACGCAAAGCTTAATATTCCCACGACTGTTGTCAAATTTCCCGGAGTAATTTACTTAGGAAAGAGAAAGGTGACGCTAAGCATAGATCATAAAACTTACTCCGATTTTCAGAGATATTGCGAAGAAAACGCAATCATGCTTTCAAAGAAAATAGAGCTTTTTATGAAATCCATTGCTAAAAATAAGAAGATTGCCGCTGTCTTTTTGGGATTTGTGTTTTTAATGTTTTTTGCAACTGTTTGCGCCTTGCAGTTTTCTGATTTAACCCAAAATGATTTCAATAACGGAACTTACAGTTCAGCAATTCACAATGGAACGGGAGTTGTTCTTTCCAATTCAAATTTATCCGGAAACTATGCGAGCAGGATTTTTGACGCCGGAAGTGCCGCATTATGGAACAATCTGACATTTGCAAAATCAATCCCGGTTAAAGAATATCTTTATGCTGCAGATGTTGCTGCAGATGTATGGAATTCTACGAATAGTGCTGTAAATTGGACATTAATAAAGGATGATTATAACAATGGCGATGCAAATGGGGCGGGGATGAGCTTTTTCAATTCAAGTGGAGCATATTACATTATCTATAATCAGAAGGTGTATGTTAGTTTGAATTTTGGAGCTTCATGGACAAAAGTTAATAATGATTACAACGGCGCAGAAAGACAAAATGCAGATGTTGCAAATATTGACAAAAATAATAATATATACATAATTGAAGGGGACCAGGATGTCTGGAAATCATCAGATTCAGGGACAACCTGGGCAAAGCTTGCAGTTAATTTCAATGGGGGGGGTAGGGTTGCTAAGGGAATTGCAGTAAATAGTTCAAATATTCTTTTTTCAGTTGATAATAGCGCTGACTTTTGGAGCTCTTCTGATGGAGTAAACTGGACAAAAGTTAATGATGATTACAACGGCGCAGACGGGAACGCTGCAACAGCAATGACTATTGATAGAAATGATGTGATTTATGTTTTAGATTCAACAGCTGTCTGGAAATCATCAGATTCAGGGACAACCTGGGCAAAACAAACAAATGACTTTGACTCCACTGATGCGCACCTCGGAATTTCAATGACATCAGATTCACAAAATAATTTGTATATAATCGACGGCGGTGAAGATGTTTATATATCATCAGATTCAGCTGCAACTTGGACAAAATTAGCCACCAACTTCAACGGTGCAACCGGAAATGCAAATGCTTTTTCATCATTTCTAAAAGCAACAAACATAACCTTGCAGATAAGAAACTGCTCATCGTCATGCACGACAGAGCAATTCATTGGCCCTGACGGAACATCAAATACATATTACAACGGGAATGGAAATGCAAACATCAATTTGACAGGAAGATATTTTCAATATAAGGTATTTTTAACTTCAAGCGAAGCAGGACTGAGCTCAATTTTATACAATGTAAATTTGAATTACTCCCTTCTTGACAATACACCTCCGATAATATCAATTTACAGCCCAGCAACTGCAAATTATACAGCAAATAATTTAATTATAAACTTCACAGCATCCGATTCAAGCGGAATAAGCGCGATGTGGTTCAATAATGGAACTGCCAATCAGACTTACACAGATGTAATTTCACTGACAGCGAGTCAGGGAAGCAATACCTTTATCTTTTATGCGAATGATTCTCTCGGCAATATTAATTCATCATCTATAACATTTTATATAGATAGTCTTGCTCCTGCAATAGCAATAACCTCTCCAATTAGCAATGCAAATTATTCTTCATCATCTCTTAGTTTGTCATTCACAGCAGCAGATGCAAACTTGCAATCCTGCTGGAGAAGTATTGACAATGGAATAAATGTTTCTCTTCCTGGATGTCTTGGAGGAGTTATATCCGGCTTCATAGACGGACAGCGCGCAATAACAGTCTATGCAAATGACACTCTCGGCAATGTGAATTCATCATCAATAGCATTTACCGTGCATACTTCTCCACCAGCATATTCTAACCCCGTCGCAGGCGCCCCATCAGCATATTCATCAAACCTGACTTATTTCAACATTACCTGGATAGACAGCTTCCCAATAAGCAGCGTTTTGCTTGAAAGCAATTTCTCTGGAATTTCAAAAAACTATACAATGCAAAATATAATTGACGGAATCTATCAGTTTAGCGTTGTTCTCCCTGCAGGAGCATTTTATTGGAAATCATATGCGAATGATTCTCTCGGGAACTTGAATTCGAGCACCGCGCAAGAAATAACAATAAACAAAGCGCAGTCTCAGATTTTGCTGTACATAAATGGAACTGAAAATAACGGAGCAATGGTTTATGGCACTACTGCAAATGTCAGCGCTTATGAATCAAGCACAGGAGACAGCGATGTTAGTTATGCTCTTTTAAGAAATGGAGTAGAAGTTTCAAATCCAGACACATCTGTCCTTTCAGCAGGATACTATAATTATACATTTGTCTCAACAGAAGGGCAAAACTACAGCGCAGCATCACTAACAAGATTTTTGAATGTAACAAAAGCAATTCCAAATCTTCAACTAACATTAAACGGCGCCAGTTCATCCACTGCGCCGTACATCAGCCAAGAATTAATTGTAAATGCCTCCTCATCAAACTCAAATGTCAAGCTCTATGAAGATTCTTCCTTGATTGATGAAGGAAATGTTGTTAGCGCAGTTAGAAATTATTCTTCAATAGGAGCAAGAACATGGAAAGCTGAAACAGATGAAAACGAAAATTACAGCTCGTATTCAGTTTCATATGATGCTTCTGTTGCTGATTCAAGTTATCCAATGTTTTCAGGATTAAAATCATCAATCGCAAGCTCTTCAGCTTATTCATCAGCCAATCAATATGTTTTCAACGCAACATGGACTCACAGTCTGGGAATTTCAGAAGTTATTTTCACTTTTAACGGGGTAAATTATAGTTATTCTTCCGAAGCAATATCAAAGAACGGGGATGAATATTTTATAAATATCGGAAATCTTCCTGTAAAGACATATTCATACAGGTGGTTTGCAAACAGCACTACAGGAAATTCACTGATGACTTCAGATTACTCATATTCTGTTGAAAAAGCGATAGCTGCTCTGTTTTTGATGTTCTCGCCGTCAAATTCAATAACATACGGCAGTTCAATGAGTGTAATTTGCACTTCAAATAACATAGAATCAATACCTGTTTTAATAAGAAATGCGGCGGCTGTTTCAAATCCAGATGCAGAAATTATCCCTGCTGGGGCATATAATTATGCATGCACCTCAATCGCAACAGAAAATTACTCAAGTGCAAGCACTACGGGAAGCATGGCAATATCAAAAGCATCGCCGTCTCTGGCATTGACATTAAACGGCGCAAGTTCTGATATTTTTCTCTCGTCTTCAGGAGAAACAGTCGCCATAAAACTATCTATAAGCACTCCTGCAAATGAATCAATAAATCTGTCAATAGACGGAGTAAATATTCTTTCAGGTTATGGATTACTGGAGAATTCAAGCTTTTTCAGCTCCCCAGGAGAGTATATAATAACGGGCTCTTTTCCAGGAAATGAAAATTACTCATCAGCATCAATATCACGAAAGGCAATTGTAGCAGCATCAAGTCCGCCAAATAGCGGCGGGGGAGGGGGTGGAGGCAGCTCTTCATCTTCAGAAAGCAGCACTCTTGTAGAAGTTAAAAGAAATCCAAACATATCAATGCAGGCAACAGGAGATTTGCTTATGAATCCTGGAGAATCAAGAACTCTGCAGTTAATCATAAAAAATAATGGCGATGTGTTTTTGAATAAATGCAAGATTTCCGGAATCGGGCAATATTCCTCATGGATTAATTCTCCCGATATAAAGAACATAAATTCAGGAGAAATAACCGAATTCTTGGTGTCCATCCAGATTCCATTTGATGCTCCTTCAGAGAGTGCCCCTGCAGTCAAGTTGGAATGTGTTGAAAAAAGCTTTGATATTCCTCTAAGCACCACAATCATCAACAGTGATTTGGTATTAAAAATATCAAAAATAGAGCTATCAAATAAGCAGATAGAAATGGATTATGAAATTTCGGGAGATTCTTCCAGCAACCAGTCAATAATTATGAGAGTTTATGACGAAGAGAATAATTTAATATCTGAAAAAGAAGCAATAATCTCCCCTGAAGAAAAAGAAAAGCATGAATCACTGGATGTCTCAAGCGCAAAGAATGGAATGTTAAAAGTATCTATTTTCAAAAAAGGGGAAAGCACAGCTTTGGTTGAAGAATTCTTCTTGTACAACGGGAGAGGAATTTCCGGCTTGGCAGCTTTTGAAAAAATAAATGCAACTAATGCATCTTCAATCGCATTAATAATATTTTTTATAATAATGGCTATTTTCTCTCTAAAAAGAATATACCGTCATATAAGAATAAACAAAGGAAATCCTTCTCCGCATCAAGTGCACCATGCACATCAGGCACTTGCAGAATCTAAGCCAGGCAATCATAACCATTTAAGCTGGCTTAAAAGATTAGTATCAAGCCCAAAAAGAAGCAAGGATGGAGTTATGGTTGTTGACCACCATTTCATAAATCATCTGAAAGAGCATGCAAAAGGAAAAGACATGAGCGGAAAATGGATATCTGTAAACATTGACGATATCAAAAGTCTTGGAAATAAATAATCATTTGTATTTCGGATTTCTTAAAACATCTTTTGATAATTTTATGCAGTCAGTGCCGAATTGTTTGAAATGCTCGTTTGTAGTGCCTGGCTGAATAATTCTTACCTCCTCCCCCATTTTCCATAACAAGTTATTTGACTCGCTTGTAGGTATTTTTGGCGGGCAATTGGATGTAACTGCCTGAGAAATATTTTCGTAAAATTTATTTCCAAGTTCTCTAATAGGTATCATTGCAGCAGTTGTGGCAATTTTTTCATACCAATGCAATCTTTTAGTGTCAAAATCCGCGCTTGTCAGTTTATTTGTGCCGCGCATTATAAAACCCTGAATTGAAAAACTATACGGCCCCTGATTATTATAATCTATAAATAAATTTTCTCCTCCCTGAAATGTGTGACGTATTTTCAAATAATCCCCCTTGCTGAATCCATTAGTTTTATTAGCTGTAAAGGAAACTGATGTTTTGTCATTAAATATGAAATATTTTTGATTATCTTTGGCTGAAACAACAGAAAGAGTATATTCTGGAGTTTTTATCTGCCTGATTAGATTTGTGACTGACTGTGCTGTCAAATCAGCGCACAAAACCAATGCTGCTGCAAGCAATGATGTGCTTCTCATGCCATAAAATAATTATTTGCGTTTATAAACAAATATGTTCTAAAACAATAGATTATCTATAATACCATGAACTAAATAATTGATTATTAGGCATCATTAAATCATCGACGGCATTTCATCTTAATACCTTATTTAACCTTAATTACTGCATATCATCCAGCAAGAATCTTAGAAGTCAAATCCCCCATAACCTATTCTGATTAGATATCACCTTAATTATGATGATGCATTAATCTTTTATCATTAACGATATGACTTCTGCCTCTTGGCTCTTGCTTTTGAATCCCCAGGTTTCCTTGCCTCTTTTCTTCTTGAGTCCTCAACAAGCATGTTTCTGTCGTATTTAGTCATTGCTTTTTTTAATGCATCTGATTCTGATAATGCGACTAATGCTCTTGCCAATGTCAATCTTGCAGCCTGAATCTGCGCCTCTTTTCCCCCGCCAGTCGTTTTAATGTAAAAATCATGCACTAATTTGCCCCCGACAATGTGCTCGTATATTCTTATAGGCTCTGAAATTGCTAATTTATGAAATAGGTTAAGCTCTCCGATTGGAAGATTATTGTAAAAAACATGCCCGCTCCCAAGCCTTATCTTTAATTTTGCTATTGCCGTTTTTCTTTTTCCCGAAAATATAAACTTATTTATTTCTGTATTTTTCATATTAGTCTTGCAACTTCATTTAATTTCACCATTTTTGCTCTCTTGCTTTCGTTTGAAAAGCTCTCCAGATGTATTTTTTTCGCATTTTCAAGCTCTGCCGGAACTTTGTTATAGCACATTATTCTGTCCAGTGCTTTCTCCCCCCTCTCCTGCTTGTATGAAAGCATCCCCCTTATTACTCTTTTTACAATTTTTTCCGGAACTTTTGGAAAAAAAGGCCCTTTCAGATTGGATGAATCTTTCTTCCTCATTATTGAATATTTTTCCAAAATATTCTCCCTGCTTCCAAGAATAACAACCTCATTGCAATTAACAATAGCTATTTCTTTGCCAAGCAAAGCCTGCTTTGTAGCATAACTGCATAATCTGCCAAGAATGGCATTTTTTCCTTCAATTATCATTTTTTCCATTTTATCTTATTAATTTTATTCCCGCCGCCTTTGGATTTAATTTAATTTCATCAGTTATGGAGGAAAATTCTGATTTTGTTTCTTTTAATTTTGTCCTTGCAGATTCTGAAATAGTCAAAGCGCAAATCTTTATTTTTTTAGTAAGATTTCCTGCTGATAAAACTTTTCCGGGAATGACAACGGTGTCGCCTATCTCTGTTTTTTCGTCTATCTGCTCAAGATTAACAGAAGAATATTTTCTTGCTGAACTGGAAATTATTTTTGCCAATGGCATCCATGTCTTGTTTTTTCCTGCCAATCTAAGCAATTCAATTATTTCAGGGTTTGTTTTTCTCCTTGTCCTTTCCTTAAGTTTTGTCTGGCTTAATTCCATTAAAATCTACTTTTTTCAGGGTATTTAAATTTTTTCAAAAGAAAAGGTTTTTATACTTAAATACACACTAATACACATGGCTAAAATAATAAATGTAAATAAGAAAGAAAACAAGAGGAAAATAAGGGTAAATATCACAGTAGACAAGGCTCTTTTGGAAAAGGCAAAAACAAAATTGGAGCTTTTTGGAGGAAAAGTCAGCACATTGTTCAATGCTTATCTTAATGACTTTGTGAAAACAATGGACAAAGGCAATCCAAACAAAGAAATGGTAAAAAAGCTTGAAGAACTTGAAGACAGGCTGAGAAAACTGGAAAAGAAATAATTATTTTTATCTAGGAAGCACCTTATTAGCACCAAATAACTTCACTAAACCTTGCCTATACTTTTCATTAAAAACTTCAACCTGCCCGAAATTAATTCTACACACCCAAATATTTTCCAGGGGCTGCTTTGCTTGCCTATTTGCAAACATAGCCTGTGCTGCTCTGTAATCCATAGATGCAGCATCATATTCTGTGAATTCTCTATAAAATAAAATCTTTTTTCCGTTCAGAGCAACAACATATCCCTTGTCAGTATCGTTTAATAGACCTGAAGCCGCAGAATTATTTTTAATTATTTCTGATAATCTATCTGTTTCTCCAACTGCAATTCTGACACAATATTTTCCTGCATACTTGCGTACTGCAGTGACTCTTTTTGCCGAATCTTCCCAGTAACCCCAATCTCTGAACCAAGTTCCTAAACCATCTTTGCTTTTTTCAGCTCTCTTCATTGAAATCTTATCAAACAACTATTTTTAAAGATTAGTGTGATTAGTAAGTTTTATAACCTATAAGTTTTTGGAACTTGTAGAAACCTTTTTTTAAAAAGGTTTGTATGCGGGAATGCCGGAGTGGACAAACGGGCGTCGTTAAGGCCGAGTAAGCTCGTGAGGCTAAAACCCTCAAGAACATCGAGCGAACTTGCGAGAACCGACGTGCTTAGTGCTGCGAAGGTTCGAATCCTTCTTCCCGCATTTCGAAGGAATGAGCTTTAAGATGAGATTAAATCAAAAATAAACTATTTCTTTTTCCTGGCAGATTTTCTTCTGGAAGTTTTAGAGATATTGCTTTTTTCCTTTCCGGCGAAATAATGGATTAAAACAATTCCAAGAACAACTAAAATCCCGCCAATAGCGTAAAATATTGGATTAATATTATCAGAAGCAATTCCATTCATATTCTCTGTTAAAGTTTTTCCAGCAATATTACTAGTTTTAACGGCAATAGACTCATTTATCAACTGAATTGTTACATTTGCCTTGGTGCCAGTTATATTTTCAACCTTAATAAACAAATCATAAAATTCCTTGCTAGTTAAGTTTAACTTAATAGCCTCGCCGCCCGCAAGAACAATTGTAAATGGCTCAGAGCTTATGGTTATGTTGGCGCTGTTATTTGAAATCTTATTTATTTTAATTGAATGCGATTCATTTTCCAAAGAGAAACTGACTTTGTCCCCATTTCCAAGAGAATTAGTTGCCCCTTGGCTTAACTGCCGCTCATTAAGATTTATATTTTGAGTTGTTGAAATTGCTCCCCCACCTCCTCCGCTTCCTCCACTGCTTCCTCCTGAAGGAGAGCTTTCAGGAACAGTTATTGTAAAGCTATTTTTGCTTGAATTGCCTGTATTTCCAGCCTGATCAGTGCAATTAATGCTCCATTCAAAAATTCCGGGAGTGAATGTCTTGGTAAAATTATTTGTCATGTTTGTTACTGCACTTTCATTTGAAAGAACATTTGTGCCGTTAATAACGAGATAACAGCCAGTTATGTTCAAATTATCAGATGTATTATAATAAAATCTTTTTGTTGTAGAGTCTGTTGTTTCATTTGCGGGCAGACTTCCAGTTATGCTCACATTTGGAGATATAAAATCAAAATAAAAATATATATCAGTTAAATTCATGTTTCCTGCGCTGTCATTGCAGAAAAAGCTCAGACTATAAGCAGAATCCTGAATAAGACTGTTGTTAACACTAATAAAATTAAGATTATCACTGCTAGTCATGCTTATGTTTAGCGTATTATTTAAAGAATAAAAGCAGCTGCCCGCCTCATTTATTGTTGCATTGAATAAACCATTGTTCCACAAGCCATTTAGAGGGTTATTGACTGTTATTATCGGCTTTGTTAAGATGTCATATATGATTGAATAATTGCTGCTTGCTGTTTTAACAATTCCAATCTCATCAGATGCCTCGCAATTCCATGAATAATTGCCTTCTGCTGTGAAATTATAGGCAACAACGCTTTCATTTGATTTTCCGGAAAAATTAGAAGTATAATTAAACACCAAATCTTTCGAGGAATCCCAAATTCTTAGAGTTATATTAATTAAATTGCTTACAGAAGTTGCAGAGCAATTATATGTCCTATTTTGATTTGTGCTTGTCGCATTTGCCGGAGAACTTAAATTGATATAATATCCGTCACTGTCAAGACTGACAATTGCATCATAAATATTTACCCTTGGAAAATATCTTCCACTGACAGCAGTGTCATCTATCCGTGTTCCTGTTTTGTTCAATAAAATTTCAATGTCTGTTGAATTCTTTTTCTTCCCGACTTCAGTTAAATATTGATTGATTATTGCAATCGCTCCGGCGGCATGCGGGGTTGCCATACTCGTTCCGTCTGCCTCTGCGTAACTGCCTCCCTTTGATAGCAAATAAGTCGAATTGATATTTTCTCCCGGAGCTGCTACAATAAGCATTGAGCTGTCATTCCAGGTATTTGCAAAATCAGAAATTGAGCTGCCGGCTTCATTTGTTGATGTAACTGGAATTGCCTCTTTAAGACATGCGGGGGCTGAAATAGCGTTGTAATAATGGCCGTTTCCAGACGAAATAACAACAGAAATATTTTTTGCAGTTGCATTTCTTAAAACACTAACATAATCAAAATTATCCCCTTCTGGAACTCCATCGCCATTAAGTTCATCATCGCAATAATTCGTATATGCTCCGGCACCAAGGCTCATGCTTATTACAGATATATTGAATGCGCTTGAATTGTCTATGCATCTGTCAAAAGCACTTAACACGTCATCATCCCAGAATGTGCCGGAGGAATTTCCAGCCTTCATCATTATTATTTTTGCCTCCGGAGCAACGCCTGTTATCGAGCCGTTTGCAGCTGCTATTCCTGCAACATGCGTCCCATGCCAATTGACATCATATGGATCGTCATCTTCGGTTGTGCAATCAACATTATCCGCGCAATAATCCCATCCCCCTATGACTTTGCAGCCCGTAGCAACGCTGTTATTCCCATAGCATCCCCCCAAGTCAGGATGAGTGTAATTTATTCCGGTGTCTATTATGCATATAGTTTGCCCTCTGCCAGTTAAATTTAATGAGCTTACATTAAGTCTCCAGACAGTTGAAGCATTTATAAGAAAAGTTGAATCTTGCAAAAATATCTGCCTTGTTTGTATTGGAGTTACGCTCTCCACAGAAGAATCAGCAATCAATCTTTGCAAGTCAGCTTTATCAACAACAGCCGAAAATCCATTTTCAAAATTATTTTTTATTTTTTCATTTAAAATATTTCTGTCAATTTTAGAATTTTCTTTTAATTTTACAAAAACTCTTATTGAAGTTTCATCTGAAGATTTTAAAAATTTCTTAATTTCAGCATTAGATATGCTATCCTTGCTTTTATCTGCTAAATTCTTTGCCAATTTGCCTTTCAAATTCTCAGCATTCGCCAAAATGGCAAAAAAAAGAACAAAAATTATAATTAATAAGGTAAAAAAATATTTTTTTCTCATTCTGTCTGCCTCTTTTCACCGATAGAATTAAAATCAGCAGAGCATTTATTATTTTTGCATTTGCATGAACCCTGCCCGCAGTCCAAAGTGTTAGAGGCGCATTCCATCGTGCAAAAAATACCATCACATTTAGGAGCATTTTCAGCATTTATGCATGAAGAAGCATGACAGCATGAGGCAGGGATGCAATCGCTGTCAGCATTGCATTCATTTGTTTTTTCTTCATAATTATTAAATTTATTGCTGCAAAAACACAATATTATTAATAAAACTACGACGATAAATAATGCGATGATAAAAATCTCTTTTATATCCTTTTTTTTCATTTTAGAATTAATAAACCCTGATATTTAAACAATTTGTTATCTAATAAAGTAGCAAAAAAACAGCAAAAAGCTTTAAATATGAATAAGTAGTCGCAACTAAGTAGTTACTACTAAAAATGACAGAGCTAAGATTAGCAAGAACAAACAGGGAAATTATTGATTCTGGAGAGGTATACACCGGAAGAGATAAATATGAAGGTTTGACTGTTTTATTTGATGAGTCTGCAAACAGATTCAGATCCTATGATTCTCAAACAGGAAAGATAGGCGGCTATGTAAAAAATAGCATTGGACAGGAGATATATAAAAATTCATCCGCAAATAATAGTTTTTTGGGAAGATTAAAGCAAAATGCATCATTTGTAACTAATAGATTTGCAAAATACGCAGCAATAACTGCTTTAGCCGTTGTAACAGCCACGCCACTAGGATATTATTTGCTTTCAGAAAGAAAATCAGAAGCCCCTAATCCAAAAGGAACAAACACGCAATATTCATTGGTGGAAAAAGTAGAGACAAACAAATATTTAAGTTCAAGTCCAATATCAAATGTTCCAAGGCAGACTTATATTGTTAAAAAAGAACAAAAAAAGAGGGAAAAGAAAGCGATTGTTCCGATTGCGCAATTAGCCTACAGACCTAATGTGCCTGCCCAGCCAATTAGTTCAAAACCAGCAAAGAAATTTCAGGAAAGAAAAACCCCAATTTATAGTCCAGCAAAACAGCCGGAAGCAATAACTCCGACGGTGATATTGCCTGTTGAATATCAGACAAAATCTGATGTTTACATTGGAAATCTTACAAATATAAAAGGCATGGCGATGCCAAAGCAGAGCGAATATGAATGGGACTCTGTAAAATCAATGTATGTAAGAAAGCAAAGAATAAAAGAAATAGCTTTGATGAATGAAGGAAAAACAGCAAAGGAAGCAAGAGAAATAGCAAGCAAAATAAAATATTTTGATGTTCATTCAACTGAAAGAGAGAGTCCTTTGAAATTTAATTCAGAAAAGCAATTATATGAGCAAAAAATAGAAAGGACGGATAAGTGCCCAGCAGAACCAGAATGCAGAGAATGGTTAAATCAATATATAATCAATGCTGTTGAAATTCAGGGAAGAAGAACATCTAAGGAATCATTTGAAAAAGCAGGAAAAGAAGCTGAAAAAGCAGGAAAAGCATTTTCTAAATTTGGACAACCAGAATACATGGCTCCAGATAAAACAGGAAAAAAAGCCTGGAATGCTGCAGGAGACTTTCTCTGGAATACTTTTGTACAATTTCCACATTCATTAGTTAATATTCCAAACTGGATTTCTCCATTAAATGACAAAGATTATAGTAATCATCCAGGATGGTTCAGGCCATTCATGTATGCCGGAAGAACTGTTCCGTTGGCAGCAAATGCTGGAATAAAAACAGCAGACATACCAACTGCGGGCATGGTTGGCGCGGTTATCTATCCAACTTTTCATGGATTAGACCATTCATTAGAAATGGTTAAAGATGGCGTAATGGGTATAGCAAATCTTCCAAGACCAAAGGAAAACAGGCACTTGGACGGATTCTTTGACATTCCTGAAACAGCATTAACACTTGGATTTAACATTGCAAGAGGAAAAGGATACACAAACATGGAAAAACAAAATATAGACAAAATGGCAAAAGAAAAAGGATATTTCGGAGTGATGCTTGAACTTGGATTAGGAGGATGGCTTACAGGAGAATGCCTTGAAAATATTTTAGAAGATGGAGAATTAGTCAAATCTCCTGGAAGAAGCGGGGGCTCCGGAGAATCAGCAGGAGGAATGGGGAGAGGAGGGGGCTCTGGAATTCCAAATCCATAACTGACAAAAAATGAAAATGAAAACAAAATCAATAATATCAATAATCGCGGCAGTTCTGTTTCTTGGAATAGTAATTGCCTATCCAGTTGGAATGCAGTTAAACTCAAATATGAATTTCAATTCAACAGTTTATCACTGCTCTGATTCTTCATGTTCTTCTTTATCTGAGCTTGTTTCATCAGAATACGGAAATCCTATAACTTATTCCTTGTCTGATTTCGGCTCAGGAACCCACTATTTTGCAGAATACGATTTTGTAAATAACGGATGCTATGTTTCGCATTCTTACATAAATTGGGTGGATAGTTCAACAGGAAACGGTCCATGGAATTACAATATTCAGTTTGCAAAACAGCCTGATTGCAGTTCAACAATAAATTCTGTCTTAAATGAAAATTCAATATATTCAAACCAGACACTGAATGTAGCTGTTTCAGCAAAAAGTCCATTCAAATTCAGTTCAGGCAGCCCTCAATCTGTTCCAGATTCATTAAAGAACTATTATTCAGCAAATGTTTCTGTTAAATCAAGCATAAAGCAAGGCACAGAAATAATTGCCTCTCAGACAATAAGCAAGGACTTGTTTTGGGGCACAAATGGAGAATTTAATTTTGTATTTTCCAGTTTGCCGTCGGGAAATTACACTTTGGAAATAGTTTCTGATGTGCCTGACTGCATGTGCTCAAATTCAGTTCAGGAAACAACTTCAAAGCAAATACAAATTCTTCCAGTAAGCATTCCGCAATGTCTGACAAATTCAGATTGCGGTTCATCAACTATATTAAATTATTATTGCAGCGGCTTAAATGTTTACAAAAATGTATCTTCTCCTGTTTGCCTGTCAGGAGCATGCGGAGCAGAGATAACCCATCTGTTCAATAACTCTTGCACATATGGCTGTTTAGCAGGGCAATGTAATCCATACCCAACGTCTCTAAATGGACAGTGCTCATTAGAATTAAACCAGTGCATTTCAGGGACATTTAATGATATCGCAGACAATTCAACAAATTATTTATGGAAGTGCCTAGGAATAAACGGGGGAGCAAATGCTTCATGTAGTTTAGCTATCAGCATTCCGCCATCTTCAGCATTAAATGGAATTAAAATAACTGCTCCTTCAAACAATCAGATATTTGCATCAACAGCAATTCCATTGCAATATGCAGTAAATGGAACAGCAACTTCCTGCTACTATTCTCTTGACAGTCAGGCAAGCATAATTATTCCTGGATGCCAGAACATAACAAGAGTTGTAGCAAATGGAACGCACAATTTCAAAGTTTATGCATCAAACGGAACAAAAACCGTTTCTGATTCTGTTAATTTCACAGTCAGCACCAACCAGACAGGAAATCAAACAGATACAACTCCCCCAATCATAACAATAATTTCCCCGATAAATAAAATATATATCTCCAACAGCATAACAATAAATGTTTCAATAAACGAGCAGGGCTCATGTACATATAACTTAGATAATGGAACTAACAAAACATTATCTTTAATTGGAAATTACTTTATTGGCTATGAAAATTCTCTTTCAAATGGAAATCATGCAATAAATGTCTTTTGTCTTGATTTGGCGTCAAACAAGGCGGCAAGCTCTGTTTTATTCTCAATAAATTATCATGAAGATGAAGAAAATAATCACCATAATAAAATAAGGTACATAAACACAACTTATGAAGATGAAAGCACGGCTTCAGGGCATGCTGTCTTGGAAGAAAATGAAACAATCAGCACACCAAAGCAGAAAACAGGAAGCTCAAGCTCACTTTTGTCTTTGCTAATTCTACTCATTATTCTGGCATTGCTTTTGCTGATAATTCTTATTTTCGTTCTGCTAAGAGATTAAAGCGCATCTGCTTAGAACTATAAAGTAAAAACCAATAAAATAAATTAAACAGTCAAGCTTAAAACCCCTTATATTCTAATCTATAAATGAATAATTTCAACAAAAAAAGCCCTCTGACTGTAGCAATATCAGTCATAATTTTCCTTTTTGGAAGATATATTTACATTCATTGGCCTGAATTTTCTCAATTAAAAGTGGTATCTCCGGTTTATATCATAGCAATAATGATTCTCACCGTTCTCTTTTCATTAAGCTACGGAATTGTTATAAAATATCTTCTTCTGGCATTTGGAATAGAGTTAAAATTCAATGAATACTTTGGATTATCAATTATAACTGGTTTTTATAACATGATTGCCCCTCTCACTGGAGGAGTAGTACCAAGAGCCCTTTATCTGAAAAAGAAGCACGGATTTAAATATAGATTGTTTATTTCTTCCCTTTCTGGAATGTATATAACCCACTTTTTTACCGGCTCCATACTCGGAATTTTAGCAGTTATTCTTATAAAATATTCACAAAATATTTTTAATTTGCTAATATTGATTGTTTTTTGCTCGATTTTTATATTTACCTTATTGTTAATACTTTTCTCTCCGAGATTGAAAATATCTGAGAAAAAATGGCTTAATCCATTAATTCATTCTATAAATGGATGGCATACTATAAGAAAAAACAAGAAAGTTGTCGCAATAGCAAGTGCAATGTCTGTAGTCCAGACACTGCTTAACATGATGGGAATATTATTGGCTTTTGACATATTCGGCATTAAAATAACTTTTATTCAGGCTTTTTTCCTCTCATGCACTGCAATAATAGGCGGATTCATGATAACCACTCCTGGAATAATAGGATTGTCAGAATTAATCGCAGTATTTGCAAGTTTGCTGATAGGAATAACTATTCCTGAGGCATTGGCTGTCGCTCTTTTAGGCAGAGCAATTTCAACAATAACTATTATGATACTCGGCCCTGTTTATTCTGCGATTCTTTTAAATAAATCTGACAAGAAAGAGGTGGCCTCTTTTGTTAAAACAAAAGAGGAGAAACATAAACCTCTATAAGCCCCGCGATAAGAAGAACTAAGAAAGAAATCAAGATAAGATAAACCGCTCTTCTCGCAATGATGTTCAGCTTGTCTTTGGATAATTTTTTTCTGATAAAACTAGAAAGCGCAAAACTCATCATTCCTCCAGCCATTGAAACCATGAAATAAGCAGCCATCTCAGGTATCCCATGAATTAAAAATCCTGCCAGCCCCAGTGGAAGCCCCGACAAAATATATTTACTTGAAAACGCGATAACACTGCCGATTATAGATGCATTCCACGCTATCAAAAATATAACTCCTGCGCCAAATATTAAGGAGAATACTAAAAATGAAAAAGCAACAAGCAAATTATTTGAAATTATTGCCAGCAAGCCTGAACTGGGAGCCGTCTCAACATTCTTCAGCATTTCATCTATTTTAACATCATTGAGGCAGTCCTGATACTGAAATGGCTTATTTATGACGCAATAAGTCTGCATCTGGCTGTTAAAAGTCAGCCCGCCGGGAAAAACTGTCTGCCAGAATGCAAAAGCCACAACAAAACCAAGAAACAACCACAAAAACATTTTTAATATTTTCCAGTCATCTTTGATTGCTTTCCTGTCTGTTTTGTCCCTTAAATTCTCCTTCTCATCAAGCTTTAATGAATAAAAGAAAAATACGACTGAAAACAACGAAGCAAGCATCACTATAAGCATCCCTGAAACTTTTGACAAAACAACATCCTTCTCAAAAACCAGCTTGACTATCCAGAAAGCCAAGGACGCATAAAGCAACCCAACAAAAAACAATTCCCAGGGTTTTCTCTCAGCTCTTTTCGGAAAAACAATCATCTCTAGCATGTCAATAGCTGGCAAACATAGTTTATAAGATTATCTTTGATAATCTTATGTCATAAGAAATGGATTATTAACAGAAATTAATCATAATAACATAAAGTATAATCAGTCTGCGCAATATTTTTTATCATATTTCCTAACCCCTAGCTAGTTTGCAATACCCCCATAATAATTAATACCAATCCACATAATAAACAACTCATCCCATAATTAACGATTTAAAGACAACCCATAATTGTGCTAAACACAATTATCTCTTTTTGGCAAACAAAACAGCAGCTGCAATTAATATAATCAAGACAAGCAACGCTCCGGCAATAATGCTTCCCGTTCCACCGCCGATTACCGCACCAGTTATCCTGCTTAATAATCCCTGCTGAGTTGTCTGATTAGCTGCAGCCGGGCTTATTCCCTCTTCCCCATATTTCCCCTCGTAAAAGCACTCTCTTGCTTCTGTTGGTTTGAATGTTGTTGTCGCACAATTGTTCAAGTCAACGCAATATCTCTGCTGTGTTGTGTTCTGGCATATCCCCCATTCAGTGCACTGCCAGTTTTCTATGCATGATCCAACAGCACTAACTCCAAATCCAGAGCCAGCACTTCCTCCTCCACCAGAGCTAGAAGAACCGCTACTTCCCCCATCATCTGTTGTTCCCCCATTTCCAGTTGTATTTGTATTAATGCATCCTGTTAAGTAGTCATATGTGCAGGTTGTTTTGCATGCAAGTGTCCCACTATAACTGTTCCCAAGCAGAATAGAACATGTTGCGCCGTTCAAATCAGCCTCGTCGCATTCTTCCCCGCTGTCCCTGTGTCCATTTCCGCAAAAGCCCTGATAACTTCCCGGTCCAGATACAATTACCGTTCCAGAACCACTCGCGCCGACTTCCAGGCTTCCATCATAGCTTCCTGTCTGCTCAGCAGCAGCAAAAGATAACTGAAAAGCAAGGACTAAAAAAACTGAAATTATTAAAACTGTTTTACCGATGTTGTTAAGATTTTTCATTTTACGAAGTTAAATTTTATTAAGCATCAACCCTCTTCGCAATTGTACGCTCTTGCACTATAGTCAACAGCATATGAACCCTCTCCGAGAGTTTCTATTGCTTCCTGGCTGAAGTCCATTGTCAAATTGACTTTTATCCTTCCGTTAACATCAATGCAAGCTACCGAACTCAAATCCAATCTTCCGGGCTCTTCAATTATAATGCTATCCTGCACAAATCCAACGCTCGCATTTCTTCCATCTTTCCAGATTGTTGCATTAAGCATCAAAGGAGTTACAAGTCCCGCTCCCTCTGGGTTTTGTGTTCTTCTTAATTTTTCCATAAGCAAGTCCATACTTGATGAGCCCCTTACGCATGCATTAAATGTCAATAAGCATTTTCCATTTTCAGCAGTTACCTGGCAGACAGATGGATTCAAATACTCAATATAAATTCCATCGGCAAGATATATTGGTTTGGTAGCTGCTCCGCTATTTCCAAGATTGTCTGTAACAACTGCCTCAACAATATAATTTCCATCTTCCAATCCGTCCAAGCTGAATACTGCCTCGTATAATATTGAGCCGACTTTTGCCATGCTCTTCTCTGAAATAACAGTTCCATTCAAATATTCCAACTTCGCAGCAGCAGTTGAGGAATCAACTCCAGCTCCCAAGTCCAAGGCGCTGAATACAACATCCAAACTGCAATCCTGCACAGAATTTGCCTCCTCATCGGTTGGATTAAGAATATTTATGATCGGAGGAGTATTATCAACATAGTGTGATTGATTTTGCTCCGCTGAATTTCCAAGATGATCTATGCTTCCAAAGAACAATTCATATACTCCATCAGGAAGTCCTGTCCAGTCAACACTAGCATTGCAACTCTCATCAAATCCTTTCTTGTAATCAGGAATACTCCAAAATGTCCCATTGCACCCAACCTCACTGTCAACTCCAACCAATATCATCGATGTATGATTAGTTATATAATATCCATCCATGTAGCTTGGGCTTCCTATTGTCTTTATTGTCACAGGCGCCTCATTGTCAACCTTGTCTATCTCTTCCTGCACAATCTCTTCATTTCCAAGGTGGTCAACTGAATAGTAAGAGACAGTGTAAACTCCATCTGAAAATTGATCTACCATCTGGACATATCCGTTGCAGTCGTCATAACTGTATGTACCAACAACACCAGAAGAATTTGAAACTTCAACATAAGTATGATTACATCCAACACCAGCATCAGTTCCATTAAAGTATAATCCAGAAGTTCTTCCAAGGAAATAATGCACCATTTGGTTCAAACAAGCAATAGGATTAGAACAACTCATTGAATCAATACCATTTCCGTAAGTATTTCCTTCAGGAGTCTTGTTAGTTACGGGAGCATGCTTATCCACATTCAAGTAAGTAGTGTTAAAGGCACTATTGCACGCTTTATCTTGTGCATACTTTGTAACCTTACAAGTATTTTCTCCGTCAGTAATGCACGCCCAGTCAGCAACACCAACAGGATTATTACAACCAAATCCAGAAGTTGAAACAATATTGCCCTCTCCATCTCCCAAATCGTCAACCTCAATATAACAGCTATCCTGCATTAAATTTGCATCGCTATCATTTTCATAAACTGTAAACGCTCCAGTAATCCAATACTTTCCACCCCAAAGAGTTTGAGGGGTAATATTTGTAATCACAATGCTAGGAGCCTGATTATCATACCAAACAACCATTGAGCTTGCCCAACCAGAATTTGCATTCCCAGCAAGGTCGTAAGACTTAACCTTAATAGAATAATTATATCCGTTTACCTGAGAACCTAATTCATCAACCATATCTGCATAAAGCGAAGAAGTATTATATTCTTTAACCTTAGCACCATTTGCATAAATCTCTACCATATACATAACAGGTGCACAACCAAAATCACTTTGATTTGTCCAGGTAAATACAATCTCTTCATTTGTATAGTCTAAGGAATTCTCGCACTTATCTGTGAAACTTATTACAGGATTCGAAGGAGCAACAGAGTCTATACAAATATCTCTGCATGAGTCCTCAAAGACATTTCCCGCAGAGTCAACAGCCTTACAGCATATCTGGTGCATTCCATTGGCATAGTAATCATTTCTTCCTCCCGAGGTAGGGAAGTCATTATACCAAGCCACATTATTCCAGTCAGGACTCTTAGAAACGTCATCTGCTACAACCCATGTCCAGATATTAACCGGGCCAGGACTTGTTCTATTAACAGAAACAGGATAAGAAGAACTGACAAAACCTGAGCCAGAATCATTTGCAGAACCATATGTTCTGTAGTAACCTTGAGCATTAATGTAATTCATAGAGTTCAAGAGAGGATAACTACCTAATTTATTAACACTGCAGACAGGAGGCGTTGTATCCGATGGCTGCCCTCCAGAAATAGCATCTCCAGTCACAAGAACATCATCGAGTCTGAATGTGTCATCATCTTCTAAACTGCTTGCTCTGAACCTTATCTCAAATTCAGGATTATTGATTGCTCCAGATGGTAAAGAAATTGTCCTATATGTCCAATCCCCGGAAGCCAGATTATTATAATCCACAAGAGTATTCCAATTTGAACCATCACCTGTCCATTGAACATATACGTGATCATGGGAACCCAAAGACTCGGTTATTCTATACCAATAGCCAAGGTTAATGTTATTATAACCCAGTGTGGAAACCTCCCTTCTTAAGTCATCTGGATTTTGACCTTGATCTGTAGTCAGAGCAGCATAACTTCCAGAGTGCTCCCCACTTGTAGTAACGTGCCAATCATTATCAGACTCGTTCCAATTATTAAAATTCCCAGATTCAAAACCATCAGAAAACAAAGTCGCAGCGCTAACAGCACTAATTAAGAACGTAAAAGCAACAACTGCAATTAAAAATGCGAGACAGACTTTTTTTGTTCCAACTTTTTGCATAAGGAAACAAATCAAATGAAGGTATATAAACATTATTGTATTTTAAAAGATATTTCTTGTTATCACTTAAATAGACAAAATGTTTTTATTTTTAATAAAAATATGAAAATTTTAAGATAAAAATAATATTTCAATCAAAACAATTACCATCCAGATTAAACATTAAAATATTTTATAATATATTTTTTTATCATCACTAACGATTAAGACGCTTGGATTTGTCATCAGCAATTTTTTATGACGACAAACCATAGTTTTATAAACTTCTTATATTTCATTATTTTAATCGCAAAAAAAGGAGAAAAAAAGCAAAATAAAATGAATTCTATAATTCTTGCAGCAATTTTGGGGGGAATTGGGGGATTGACAAGAGGTTTAGTCGGCTTGCTAAAAGCTCTTTCTCTGAAAAGAAGAATAATCTGGGGATATTATGCCATCACAGTCGTCATAGCATTTGTAATAGGAATTTTTGTAGGCATTGTATTTAATTTTGACCCAAGATTGTCCTTGCTCTCCGGATATGCGGGCACGGATATTTTAGAAGGAGTATACAAATCATTTGCTACACAAAAATTATATGTCTCTGAAATAAAGAAAAAATAAAATGATTAAAAAAATCAAAGAACATGCATTGAGCATTGCCGTATCTTTTCTGATTGCACTAGTTTTTATAGCTTATTTATACAAGATTGTTCTTCTCGTTTCAAGCTTCACAATAATAAGCTACATATTCACGACGGCTTTTTCAATAGTTATTTTGAACTTAATCCTGATATTTCTCATATATGAAAAAAGAAAATTTGCGCTTAAATTTTGCATGTACCTTTACTTTTATATCGCCATAATTGAAATTTCCCTGTTTGCAATGGGAAGAATGGATTTGCCATGGCTTGTTCTTAATTTGGCTATATGCGGAGCAATAATTCTATACTGCGCGACGCATAAAAAAGCAAAAGAGCTTTTTTCGCGATAACATAAAAATGGCAAACAAATCTAATCCTGATTTGATAAAATTCATAAAAGAGGCAAGGAGAAGAGGATTTGAAGACTCTGAAATAAGAAATCCGCTATTAAAGCAGGGCTGGCCAAGAAATGAGATAGAATCTGCTTTCAACGAGATAAAAAAGCAAACAGGAAAAAGGGGAAAGTCAAAAAGAGAATATTCGGGGGCAAAAGTCCAGCTAAGAATAAACTTAGACAAAAAAGTATATGCTATATTGGACAGGCGGGCAAGGAAAAATCTTTTATCAGCAGAAGAGCAGGCAGAAGACATAATAAGAAGAAGCGCCGCAATCTCATTAAAACGAGTTCCCAAAGAAGAACGTCTTGATGATCTTTTAGTCTCTCTATTCTCACGAAAGAGAAGAAAATAGCCCTTAGCTAGTTTAGTAAATGTGGCAATAATTATCTATAAATATGTTCAATCGGCAAGATTGCAATAATATCAATTATGTCTAATTAATTAATATAAAATACATCTATTATTACTCGTATATCATTATCTCCGATAACATTAAATCGATAAGTTGTTGTTCTAGATAATATGCGACTGATAACGCCATTAACCTTTTATCTTATTATAATAGGTGATATTGCTATAAAAATTAATGCAAAAATCCATACCCTTTACTGGGTTCCCAGGTTCGATTCCTAGTGTCGGCGTGTTTTTTATATAGGAAAGCTTAAAAGAAGAGGTTTCTTAGTAGAGATATGAAAAAAAGCAATCAAACAATCTTAACAATTTTTAACATTTTAGCTGTTATATTTATGTTTGTTTGCTTATATGCAAGATTAATCATACCTGCTTTGATACTTGCAGCAATCGGCCTTATTCTTGGAGTAATCGTTTGGAGTAAGAAGGATACTATAATTGACGATAGTGTGAAGCAGAGGAAGAGAAGAAAGTAAACGCCATTAAACCTTCATCCTATATAATGTATAACTATCCCTTAACATATAATCTTTTTATTAAACTATCCGAAAACTCTTTTATAATTCTCTTCAATCTTCTTTTCAACATCCTTTAAATCCATTTTCTTGATTTCTGCAATCTTTTTGTAGCTCTCAATTACATTCACAGGTTCATTATTTTTTTCTTTTCTCGGATGCAGATACGGGCTGTCAGTCTCACAAAATAATTGTTCTATCGGTGTAATTTCTATAACTTTCTGAAAATGCTCACTAAATACAACATTTGTAGGAATTGACAGACACCATTTATTATCTATTACTCTTTTAACAAGTTTGAAATTTCCATTAAAGCAATGCATAATTACATTTTTTGCCATCATCCCTTCAAGCACTTCTATTGCCTCTTTTTCTGCCTTTCTTGAATGCACTATTATCGGCTTTCTTAATTTTACAGATAAATCAATAAATTTCTTGAAATTTTCAATCTGTTTTATTTCCTCATGGTTTCCTTCTTCATGAAAATCCATTCCAACTTCCCCAATTGCAATTATTTCCCCTCTGTTATTTTTAATAAATTCAATTCTCTCATCCAATTCTTTATCTGTTAATTTTAAGGCGTCAAGAGGATAAATTCCAAGAGCAGCCTTGATTGTTTTTGGATATTTTCTTTCTAATTTTATAACTCTCTCAAGGCTTTCTTTTCTTGTTCCCTGATTTACAAAAATAACATTATTTTTCTCGCATCTTTTTATAATTCCCTCTATCTCGCCGTCTTTGTAAAAATCAACATGGCAGTGCACATCTATGAACATCTTATTTAACCTTCTTTTTCACAATATTTAATTCTTTTTCTAAATAAGAGTACAAACTCTTAACTTCTCCCAAACTAACTGCCTTTTTATCCCCCTCATTGTTTTTCATAGCAGAATACCTCTCATAAGCATTCCCCCCATTAGAAACATCTTTTATTATCCTGATAAATTCTTGTTTGGAATAATTTTCATTTTTTATAATTTTTTGAATTATATAAAGTGTTCTTATTCTCAAAATAAGGGTATATGCAACTAAATCGCTTAAATGTTTAACATTTTTCATTTTGTTTATTGCTTTTTTTATTATGTTTAATTTATCTTGTGTAGTATCTAAATACCATTTAACATTCTTTTTTGTTGCCTTAACATCTATATTGCTTAGATAGTTCGAATTCAATAACGGCTTTGCTTCTCTAATCATTTGTCCTATGGGAAACAAGTCATTTTCCATTTTTTGCCTTAATAACTGGGATGAAATAATTGTTATATTGTAAATTCCTTCTTTTATTAAATTGCAGTCAATCTTATCAGTTATTACTAATATGTCTATATCACTGTCCTTGCTTTCTTCATTTCTTGCATAGCTCCCGGCAAGATAAACACCTATCACTCTGCTTAAATCTATATGCTCTTGCAGTATTTCGAAAGCTTCTTTTAGAATAATTTCCTTGCTTTTTTTAACTAATTCGATTCTGACTTCCTTATTAAGCCATGCCCTCGGCAGTACAACTGCTGAAGAATTTCCTGCTCTAATCGCTTTCTTTATTTGAATTTCCATTATTTTCCCCCAAATATTCTTTATCTTTTTCAATTTGCTTCAAAAACTTTTCATCTATTTCTTTCTGCCAGTATTCTTTTGTTGTATCTTTTATTGGTTTATCATTTTCTATTTTTTCTTCATGTTCTTCAATCTGTTTACCAATAGACTCAATTCTTTTCTTTCTTAATTTCTTCATTCTTTTTCTGTCACTCATAATGTAAGTACATGTACTTACATATTTATAAATCTTTGCATGCTAAAAAACTCTATTAAAAAGAATTCAATTTAAAAGATTGATACATAAACCTGCTAAACTATAATTGCCTTGTATGCGCTAGAATAAAATCCTACCTGCCTTTTATCTTCAATTTTCCGAGGGGAGTAAATTCATCCCAGGAAAGCTCAAACATCTGCTCCAAGGCCTTTGCAAGATATTCTGTTGAAAGCCAGACAGCAACATCGTAATTCGGATGAACACTTTTATCATCCATCAGCATAAACATCAATTCCTCTGCATCAACAATTGTAAATCTTCCCTGCACTCTTGAGTTAGTCAAATCCCTGACTTCTGCAACTTTGCTCAAATCCTTTGCAATTTTCATATTTGATTCATTTATCGGAGCAGCAACTCTTACCGCAACTCCTCTTTTCTTTGCTTTTTCCAAAGCAGGCATAAGAACTTCTATTTTCCTGTTCAATCCTTCTGCTGTTGTGACCATTGTAATGGTATCTTCCGCGCTTCTAATCATCATATCAAGATGATTGTACATGTTCTGCCTTCCTCTCAAGCTTCCGGTAAGTTCGGACGGCTCAACATATTTTACTCCTGTGCTGAACAATCCATTCAGCTCTGCAAGAACTTCATCACCTTTCAATTGCTCAAGTCTTTTGCTTCTTTCCTGCGCAGCAATAACAAGATTCTTCTTTACTCTCTCAACAACTTCTTCCGGTTTCAGCGCAACAAACTTAATTGGCTTTCCCAATTTCATTATTATAAACCCTTTTTTCTCCAAACTTTCCAGAATATCATATGTTCTGCTTCTTGGAACATCAGAAATATTTGACAATTCTCCGGCAGTTGAAACTCCTCTTGACAAAAGAGCAGTCCAAACACGGACTTCATACAAGTTCAAATCAAAAATCTTCCTTATCCTTCCAAGAAATTCTTCTTTTATTATCATATTATCAATTTAAACCTACTTTTTTATACTAAATATACTATTTAAATGTTTTTAAATCTTTTCAACTTTTACTATGATAAAATTACTCCAACTCAATAGATAATTTTTTCTCTTTTATCATAAAATTAATTTTATTTTTCATCGATTTTTCGTCGGTAAAATCAATTTTTCTTGAATTTGTCCTCTCTGTCAAGAAGTTAATATTTCCCTTCAGCATTTTTGCCAAATTGGCATCGCAAAACACTTTCAGGCTGATTAAATCCCCTTTCTTCAAGCCCTTATTTTTTCTTTCTGCTTGGACTTTTCTTGCAAATTCTCGGCTATATCCTTCTGCCTCAAGTTCAAATGTCATTTTCGTGTCAAATTTGATTTTAAACTCTTTCAAATCCTTTATTTTATTTATTTTTATTTTTTTGACATTTAACTGATTCATAATTATTGATTCATATTTCTCTATTTTCTTTGAATCTGCATCCGCATCAATCTCCGCAAGAGCCAGAGGCCATTTCAATCCTATCTTTGCATTGTCCCTTTCAAACATTCCCGCCTCAATTATTTTTGCAACAATTCCAAAATCTTCCTCAAGTTTTTTGTCTATTTTTTCCTTATCTGCTTCAGGCCAAGAGCAAAGATGTATACTTTGCTCTTTCACAAAATTTTTCTGCTTCAGATTCTGCCATATTTTTTCCGTAATAAACGGCGAAACGGGAGCAAGCAATTTCAATATTTCAGAAAGACATTTAAGCACAACTCCCGAATTATCCTTGTCTCTTGTCATCTGTATGTATCCCCTTGAAAAATTATTCAGAATAAAATCAGAAATATCTTTCATTGCTGAATTTGATTCAAATTTTTCCATTTTTTCAGAATAAGATTTTATCATGCTGTTTAATCTTGAAATTATCCATTTTTCCTCAATGCCCTGCCCCGTTTTACCCTCGCCTGCAAGATTCTGCAGATTCCATAAAACATTGAGAATTTTTCCTATCTCCTTTTTTGCAATATCAAGATTAAATTTCTGCACTTCATAAGGCGCGACATCCCAGCAGAAATAATATCTCAGCATGTCTGCGCCAAGAGTGTCTGCTGCTGTTTCTGCATCAACTACATTTCCAAGAGATTTTGACATTTTTTCCCCTTCCCTGTCAAGAACCCATCCAACCATCGAAACCGTTTTATAAGGTGCTTTTCCAAAAACGGCTGCCGAGCACACCATCAGATAATAAAACCATGCTCTTATCTGATCCTGTGCTTCATTTATTCTGTCAACAGGAAATGTTTCATCAAAAATTTCCTTGTTATAGTGAGGATATCCTATGCTTGCCCACGGCGCAATTCCCGAATCAAACCAGCCGTCTAAAACTCCCTTAACTTTATGCATTGCTTTCTTGCATTTCTCACATTGAAATACAATTTCTCCAGCATTATGCAAATCATTTATCTTTCTCTTCGATAAATCTTCCAATTCTTTTTTTCCTGAAACGACTCTCACATTTCCGCACTCGCATTTCCAGATAGGAATGGGAATTCCCCAATATCTCTGCCTTGAAATATTCCAGTCCTCCGCATTTTCAACCCAGTTTTCAAATCTTTCCCCTGCAAATTCGGGCAGCCAGATGACTTTTTTGCTTTCTTTTTCAATTATTTTCTTTATTTTGTCTAATTTTACAAATAATTGCTTGCTCAATCTGAATATCAGGGGAGATTTGCATCTCCAGCATAATGGATAACTGTGAGTTATATTTTCCTGGAAAAGCAATTTTCCAGTATGCTCTAATTTTTCAACTATTTCCTTGTCTGCTTTCTTTACATATCCCTTAAATCCCGACTCAGGAAGCAAGTTGCATTCCTCATCAACAGGACTTACGCAGGCAAGCCCATAGTGCTGTCCAACCATAAAATCTGTCTTCCCATGCCCCGGCGCCGTATGAACCAATCCAGTTCCGTCTGTAACTGTTACAAATTCCTCAAACAAATCTCCTTTTTCCCCGACATGCTTCTTTGTTCTCATTTTTGAAGCAACTCTTTCTTTCAGCAAAGGAATTGATGCAATAATTTCATGCGCCTTACCCAATTTTCCAGAAGCCAATTTTTTCTGCAGCGGAACATCCAGCAAGGGCTCATATTTCATCCCGACTAATTTCTGCCCTTTGAATGTTCGAAGGATTTTATATCCAAATCCCATCTCGCTTAATTTTTCCAGTCTTTTTTCAGCCAAAATTAATTTTCTTCCTGCAACCTCAGCAGCAGCATAATTTTCATCCGGCGCAATCGCAATAGCAACATTTCCAGGCAATGTCCAGGGAGTTGTTGTATAAACAAGCAGATGCTCGTCTGAATTTCTTATTCTGAATAAAATATAAATTCCAGGATCCTGAACATCTTTATATGAATCAGATGTTTCAAATCCCGACAAAGAAGTCTGGCAGTGCGGGCACCACATAACCGGCTTTTCTCCCTCATAAACAAATCCTTTTTTGTGCATCTCGCTAAAAGCCCACCATCCTGAAGAAATATAAGAATCATCATATGTCATGTATGTTTCCTTATCCCAATACAAGCTCCCCAATTTTTTGTAAACTCTCATCCAGATATCCCTGTTCAGTGCCGCATTTTTCTTGCACTCCATCATAAAATTGGGAATTCCAAAACTTTCAATCTCTTTTTTGCTCGCCAATCCAAGTTTTTTCTCAATCATATTTTCAATCGGAATTCCATGCGTGTCAAATCCAGGCTTTAGAATTACATCATACCCCTGCATTCTTTTCATTCTTGCAACAATATCCTTGAACACTGTATTTTTAATATGCCCTATATGGGGAACCCCATTTGCAAATGGCGGACCATCAAGGAGCCAGAATTTTCCTTTTCCTTCCTTGCCTGCTCTTTTCTCGCATGCAGTTTCAACAGCCTTGCCAATGCCATCTCTGAGCCAAAATTCCCATATATCTTCCTCTGCTTTTTTTATGTCCAGCATGTTAATATTTCCCCTTTCTGACTTATAAATTTATTCATATCCCTATTTTCCCATTATTCTGATTAAATGAATTTTCATTTACGCCATACAAATGTCCGTATTTTCTAGCCCATTCCTTGAAATCATAAATGTTAACACCAACCCAAATATTGCTTCCAGATTTTGAATAATACATTTCTCTCTTTAATCCGATATTATTTACATTATCTGTTCCGGGAATGGGAGTCGGAATATCATCTTCCAATCTTTGATGGTCTGCACTTCCGACTAAATCCGCTCTCATTTTATCATCCAGGGGAAGATTGTATATATTTTGATGTGTTAAACTCATGTTAAAATTCCCGAGCCCAATATAAATTAAGCTCAGTTTTAGATAATTATAGCTATAATAATTGAATTACTTCCAATACCTAAATCAATCTTCACAGCCATCTCTATCTCAGAAATGCAGGATATTTAAAATTATCCCCTAAAGGAGCGTGTCTAAAAAATAAGTTCGTTTTATAAGGAGGTAACACCCCCTTTAGTGAAATAAAGGAGGTGCACCAATGCTAAACAGATGGTGTAATGAAACAAGCTGTATAAATCTTGCGCTTTC
>Ga0172375_10000154_pt1 | contig 103741 bp, 91 predicted proteins | sample LakKiv1m_FD_114537 | JGI IMG/M metagenome (GOLD analysis project Ga0172375, IMG submission 114537) | Freshwater microbial communities from Kabuno Bay, South-Kivu, Congo - kab_092012_11.1m | ecosystem: Environmental > Aquatic > Freshwater > Lake | place: Democratic Republic of the Congo...
AGCTGGCACGCGCTGGGGCTGTTTCTCATCGCCCGGTTCGTCGGTGCACGCGAGGCGATGGAAGTGGCGCGGCTGAACCTGTTCGACTGGCACGCGACCAGTCCGTTGGCCTACGCGGCGATGATGCGCACCGGTCAGCTGGCCGATCCGATCATCGCCCGCTGCCAGGAATGGGCCGCACAGCACTACGAGGAGGAGGCGCCGGTGAGCGCCATGGTGCGCATCAGCGGCCTGCCTGAGCGCACCTTCCAGCGCCGCTTCGCCCTGGCCACTGGGCTGACGCCGCTGGACTACATCCACACCCTGCGTCTGGAAGAGGCCAAGCAATTGCTGGAGAGCGGCGAGCTGTCGGTGGAGGCGATCGCCTGGGAGGTGGGCTATCAGGATGCGGGCTTTTTCGGCCGGCTGTTCCGGCGCAAGGTCGGCCTGACCCCGGCACAGTACCGCCGACGCTTCGGCGTGCTGTCGCGGCGTCTGGCCGGTATCGCCACGCTGCAGGAGGAGCGGGCGCCGGCCTTGCACTGAGCCGCCGGCGCCCGGTTATGCCCGGCTCAGAGCCGGGTCGGGCCTTCGTCGTCCTCGTCCGGCGAGACCACCGGAGCCAGTTCGAAACGGTCGGCCCCCTCCATGGCGCTGGCGGCGACACGGTCGATGCTGCTCAGCGCATGGCCGATGATGGAGCTGACGCTGGCTTCGTGATGCTGCGCCGGCAGTCGCTCGATGGCCGCCAGCACGTCTTCGCCCGGCACGGTTTCTTCGGCCAGCAGCTTGTCGGCGATCTCGTCCAGGGCCGGCTTCAGACGCTGCAGCAAGGCGATGCAGTCGCTGTAGAGCTGCTGCAGCAACTGGTCGGCGGCGCGGATGGACTCGCCGGAATCGAACTCGATATGGGCGTCGCGCACGGCCTGCAGGCTGAGCAGCGAGCCGTTCGGTCCCATGCCCAGCGCGCCGACCATCGACAGCGCGATCTTCGAGGCTTCCTGCAGATCCTGGCCGGCGCCGGAGGAGACTTCGTGGAAATACAGCTGCTCGGCACCGCGCCCGGCCAGCAGCATCTGGATGCGGTTGCGCAGCTCGGAATACATGTGCAGGCGCTTGTCCTCTACCGGCGTCACCAGGGTCACGCCCAGCGCCTGGCCGCGCGGCAGGATGGTGACCTTTTCCACCCGGCCGACATTCAAAGCCGCGGCCACCAGCGCGTGGCCGGCCTCGTGCACGGCGATGCGCTTGCGGTCGGTGGGCGACATCGGCGTCACGCCGGACGGTTGCTCACCGATGCGGCAGGTTTCCACTGCATCGACGAAGTGCGCCATGTCCACCTGCCGCGCGCCGGTACGGGCGGCCAGCAGCGCGGCATGGTTGGCGATGTAGGCGATCGCCGCCGGCGTCAGGCCGACGGTATTGCGCGCCAGCTGCGGGAAATCCAGGTCGTCGGCGGCGTTGAGCTTGCCGGCGTAGAGGCGGAACAGCGCCTCGCGGTCATCCAGTCCCGGCAGGCCGACGGCGATGGAGCGGTCGAAGCGGCCTTCGCGCACCAGCGCCGGGTCGAGCGAGTTGGGGAAGTTGGTGGCACCGAGCACCAGCACGCCGCTGGCGCCGTCGAAGCCGTCCATCTCGGCGAGGAACTGGTTGATGATGCGATTGCTCTCGGCATCGCTGGAACGTGTCTGCTCGGCGCGCTTGCCGATGCCGTCGATCTCGTCGATGAAGATGATGCATGGCGCCTGCTTGCGCGCCGTGCGGAACAGCGCCTTGACCTTCTGGATGCCGACGCCGAAGTACATCGAGGAGAACTCGCTGCCGGTGACCTGGATGAAGCTGGCATTCGATTCACTCGCCAGCGCCTTGGCCAGCTGGGTCTTGCCGGTGCCCGGCTCGCCGGTCAGCAGCACGCCCTTGGGCGGACGGGCGCCGAGACGCGCATAGGCGCCCGGGTCACGCAGGTAGGCGGTGACGTCGCTGAGCGCCTGCTTGGCCTCGGCGGCGCCGATCACGTCGGCGAAGGTGATGCCGCTGCCCTTGCGCTGCACCTCGAAGCTGCGCGTCTTCATGGCGAAGAAGATTGCCGCGCCGAGCAGCAGCAGGGCGATCGGCGAGTAGGGCAGCAGGTAGGTGTAGAAGGGCTTTTCCGCGTCGGTCTGGAACATCGCCAGCGGGAACAGCTCGCCGTTGCTCTGCGCGTACTGCTCGAGCAGCAATCCAGCCACGCGTCCGGACTGGTCCGGCACCCAGTAGCGCAGGCCGTCGTGCAGGCTGACGTAGACCGCATCCTTGCCCAGCGCGGCGCTGGCGATGCTGGCGCCACGCAGGTCGGCCAGCAGTACCGAGAGATCGCGGCGATTGGCCTGCCAGGGGGCGGTGGACTCCTGCAGGGCTTCGAGCATGCTCGCCGCCGCGCCAGTGGCTGGCGTCGACGGCGCGGCTGGGCGCAGCTGCCAATAGGCCACGCAGGCGGCGATCAGCAGAAGCAGAAAAACGGAGAGCACAGGGCCGCGACGACCTTGTAGCAGACGTGGTGTTTTCATTTCACATCCAATCGGGAAGGCCCGATGTTTCGACAAACCACCGCCCGCAGGCGGACCACAGTTGTTGTGCGGGAAACCCGCGGCGCCAAAGGTATGGCGCGCCACAGTTCGGATGTGTTGGATGCGATTTATATGCCCGACTGTGTCTCGGATCGGCAGACTCCGATAGCCGGCGAGAATACGGCAAGTGCCACCATGGGGGCGGCTGTGCGACGAACGGACGGCAGGTTTTCGACGAATGACCGTTCGCGCCGGGAACGAAATCGTCGCTGCACAAGCACGGCAGGGCTGCTGGTGCAGCGCCATTGCGTCGACGCGCCGCAGCGGCACGTGCCACATAAGTGACCGGCTGCAGAGATTGCCGCGCAAGGGCCTGTTACCGTTCGACGCCGCATGGACGTCCGTCACGCTCCGTTGCGGACATGCGACACACTGCCGACAGCCGTCCCTGCCACGATGCCGGGCGCGCTCATAAAAACAACGTTCGATCGACCCGAGACTTCAACATGCCAACCCGCAACAAGACCCTGCGCTCTGCCGTTCTGGGCGCGCTGTTCGCACTACTCCCGTTCGCCTCGGCCAACGCCCAGGATACGGTCAACCTGCTCACGCAGAACTTCCCGCCGTTCAGCATGGCCAATGACGGCAAGAACTTCGCGAAGGAGGAGGCCATCAGCGGCATCGACGCCGAGGTTGTGGCCGCTCTGTTCAAGCGTGCCGGCATACCCTACACGCTGACCCTGCGCTTCCCCTGGAGCCGTCTGCAGGAGCTGGCGGAAAAAACGCCCGGCTTCGCCGTGTTCTCCCTCAGCCGTACGCCTGAGCGTGAGCCGAAATACAAGTGGGTCGGCCCGCTCAGCGAGATCCAGATCGTGCTGCTCAAGCGCCCCGACAGCCCGATCCAGATCTCCAGCCTGGAGGAGGCCCGGCAGTACCGCATCGGCTCGAAGGACGGCAGCGTCGGCAGCCAGTACCTGATCAGCCGGGGTATCGAGGTGCAGAGTTCGCTGATCGATACGCCGGCCAAGCTGAAGGCCGGCCAGTTCGATCTCTGGGCGACCACCAATCCCTCCGGCGAATACGAAGCCAAGCAGGCCGGCGTCGGCCCGCTGGCGGTGGCCCTGACCCTGAGTCGGGTCGACCTCTACCTGGCGATGAACAAGGAAACTCCCGACGAGGTTGTCGAGAAGCTGCAGCGCACCCTCGATCAGATGAAGCAGGAAGGCCTGCTGCAACAGGCTGCGCGCCGCTACGTGAACTGAAGTGAGCCGCGCCGCGGGGGCGGCGCGACGGGCTTCAGCGCCGCTCGGAAATCGTCTCTGCGCTCAGCGCTCCGGGCTGCGCACCGAAATGCTCGAGCATGAAGTTGGCCAGCTCCGCCACTTCCCGATCGTTGAAGTGCCGGTTGAAGGCCGGCATCAGGTGATGCCCGCTGGGGCCGTGCAGGGCGTCGCCATCGAGGATGACCCTGACCAGATTCAGGCCCTGCGGGTCGTTCAGCGTGCGCAGGCCGCGCAACGCGGCGTAGTCGCTCTGGCGGCCGCTGCCGTCCCACTGGTGGCAGCTGGCGCAGGCGTCGGCGAAGAGCTTCTGCCCCAGCGGGTGCTCGCTTTCGGTGGGCGGCTGATTGGCCAGTGAGCGGGCTTCGGGGCGTTTCACGTCCGCCGGCTGGGCGGGCACCGATTTGAGATAGACGACCATGGCCTGGATATCCTCGGGTGTGAGGTGGCGCAGGCTGTGGTTGACCACCTCGGCCATCGGCCCTCCCGCCACGCCGTAGCCCGGAGCGACGCCGGTGGCCAGGTAAGCCGCCAGGGCGTCGTCCGGCCAGCCGCCGATGCCGCTCTGCTCGTCGCCGGTAATGTTCCACGCCGCCCAGCCCTGGATGGTCGCGCCACCGAGTGCCTTGGAGCTCTGCTTCGCCTGCATGAAGTTGCGTGGCGTATGGCATTCACCGCAGTGCCCCGGACCTTCCACCAGGTAGGCGCCGCGGTTCCATTGCGCGGACTGCTGCGGGTCCGGCTCGAAGCGTTCGTCATCGAGAAACAGCAGGTTCCACAGGGCGATGCCCCAGCGCTGGTTGAACGGAAAGCCGATGTCGTTCTCCCGGTTCGGCTGGTTCACCGGTTCCAGGCTGAACAGGTAGGCCTTGATGGCGAGGATGTCTTCGCGCGGCATCAGGGTGTAGGAGGTGTAAGGGAAGGCCGGATAGTAGTGGCGGCCATCCGGGCCGACGCCCTTCTGCATGGCCTCGACGAACTCATCCTCGGTCCAGTTGCCGATGCCGGTTTCCTTGTCCGGCGTGATGTTGGTCGAGTACAGCGTGCCGAACGGCATCTCCACCGGCAGGCCGCCGGCGTAGGGCTTGCCACCTTCGGTGACGTGGCAGGCCAGGCAGTCCGCGGCGCGGGTCAGGTATTCGCCGCGTTCGAGCAGGGCGTCGTCCGCCTGCTGCGCCAAGGCCGCCGTGCCGAACAGGGCCAGGGCAGCGCCCAGCAGGCCGCCGGTTGTGAATCGATTGTTCATGCTGGGACTCCTCAGATCACGTAGTAGCCGGCGCGCGCCAGCGGCAGGCGGCGGATGCGCGTGCCGTTGGCGGCCGCCAGGGCGTTGACCAGCGCCGGGGCGATCATCGCCGTGCCGGCCTCGCCGACCCCGCCGGGCGCCTCGCGACTTTCGACGATGTAGGTTTCCACTGGCGGCGCATCACTGATGCGCAACTGCCGGTAGTCGTGGAAGTTGGTCTGCTCGACGCGGCCCTCGCGCACGGTGATTTCGTTGAACAGCGCGGCCGACAGACCGAACAGGGTGCCGCCCTCGATCTGCGACTTGACCGACACCGGGTTCATCACCTGCCCGCAGTCGATGGCAACCACCAGTCGCTTGAGCCTAATGCCCTTGTCCTCGCTGACCTGCAGCTCGACCACGGTGGCGAGAAAGCTGCCGAACACCTCCTGCACGGCCACGCCGCGACCGTGCCCGGCCTCGAGCGGTTCGCCCCAGCCGGCCTTTTCCGCCGCCAGACGCAGAACGCCCTGGGCACGGGGATGGTTGCCGAGCAGGGCCATGCGGTAGTCGACCGGGTCCCGCTCGACGCTGCGGGCCACCTCGTCGATGAAGCTTTCCAGCATGTAGGTGCTACGCAGCGGGCCAACGCCGCGCCACCAGGACTGGTGCAGTGCCCGGGGTGGTACCGGCACGTAGTTCACCCGCAGGTTCGGCATCGCGTAGATCGGATGCATGGCGACTTCCACCGCATCGCCGTCCAGGCCGTTCTCCGGCACCGCCTCGGGCGCGAAACGGGCCAGCACCGAGGCGCCGGCGATGGTGTGGCGCCAGCCCTGCAGGCGACCTTCGGCATCCAGCGCGGCAGCGAAACGGTCGATGTAGTGCGGGCGGTACATGTCGTGAGTGGTGTCTTCCTCGCGCGTCCAGGTCAGCTTGATCGGATAATCGACCTGCGCCGCGATCGCCACCGCCTGGCTGATGAAGTCCACCTCCAGCCGCCGGCCGAAGGCGCCGCCGATGAGCTGGTTGTTGACGATCACCTGCTCGACCGGGCGCCCGGCGGCCTCGGCGGCGGCCGTCTGCGCGCGCACCGGCACCTGGGTGCCGACCCACAGCTCGACGGCGTCGGCGCGCACCTCGGCGACGCAGGTCATGGGCTCCAGCGCGGCGTGGGCGAGGAAGGGCATTTCGTATTCGGCTTCGAAGGTCCTGGCCGCGTCCTTCAGTGCTGCATCGATGTCGCCCTGCTCGTTGGCGATGGCGCCGGGCTTGTCCAGCGCCTCTCTGATCTCGCGCTCCATCTGCGCCGAGTCGATGCCGGCGTTGTCGCCCAGCGCCCAGTCGATCTCCAGCGCGCGCACGCCAGCGAAGGCAGCCCAGGTGTGTTCGCCGATGACAGCCACGGCATTGTCCAGCCGCACCACCTCGATCACCCCCGGGATCTGCCGGGCCGCGCGTTCGTCGACCTCGCGCAGGGTGCCGCCGAGCACCGGGCAGGCGCGGATCGAGGCGTACTTCATGCCCGGCACCACCAGGTCGATGGTGAAGCGCGCGGTGCCGTCGACCTTGGCCGGTGTGTCCAGGCGCCGGGTCGGCTTGCCGATCAGCCTGAACTGATCGGCCGGCTTGAGCGGAATGTCTTCGGGGACCGGCAACTTCGCGGCGTCCTCGACCAGCTCGCCATAGCCGAGGCTCTGGCCGTCCGGGCCCAGTACGCGGCGGTTCTCGGCGCGCAGCTGATCGGCGCCCAGCTGCCAGCGCTGGGCCGCGGCCTGAATCAGCAGCAGGCGCGCCGCCGCGCCGGCCTGGCGCAGCGGCTCCCAGTTGCTGCGGATCGAGGTCGAGCCGCCGGTGGCCTGGAAATTCAGCAGCTTGTCGTTGTAGATCTGCTCGTTCGGCGGGGCTTCCTTGAGGGTGATCTGCTCGAGGCCGATCTCCAGCTCCTCGGCGACCATCACCGCCAGGCCGCTCTGCGCGCCCTGGCCCATCTCGATCTTCGGCACGGTGAAGGTGACCTGGCCGTCGCGGTCGATGCTGATGAAGGCATCCAGCGCCGTGGCGTTGGACATCGGCTGGTCTTCCGGGCCTTCGTTCAGGATCTGCTCGGCGAAGCTGCGTCCGGCGAACGGCAGGGTGAAGCCGATCACCAGCCCGCCCAGGGCGAGGCTGCCGACCTTGAGCAAGGTGCGGCGCGAAGGGGACTGCAGGGTCGTGTCGGGTTGGCTCATCTCGCGCCTCCTCATGCCTGGGCGACGCGCTTGATGGCGCTGCGGATGCGGGTATAGGTGCAGCAGCGGCAGAGGTTGCCGGCCATGCCCTGGTCGATGGCGCGGTCGTCGGGCTGCGGGTTTTGCTCCAGCAGGGCAACGGCGGACATGATCTGCCCGCACTGGCAGTAGCCGCACTGCACCACCTCATCCTCCAGCCAGGCCTGCTGCACCTTGCGGCCGAGCTCCGTGTTGCCGATGCGTTCGATGGTCACCACCTTGCGGCCCTTCACCTCGCCGACCGGCAAGACGCAGGCGCGCGCCGCCTGGCCATCCAGGTGCACGGTGCAGGCGCCGCACTGGGCGATACCGCAGCCGTACTTGCTGCCGGTGAGCCCTAGCACGTCGCGCAGGACCCAGAGCAGGGGCATGTCTTCGGGCACGTCGACCTGCAGGTCGGTGCCGTTGATGGAAAGCGTCAGCATGGAACGGGGACCTCACGTCAGGCTCGGAAACGGCGCGGTTATGTCTGGTTGGATGCGCGCGTTAGCTCTAGACAACGGGAGCGGCAAAATCGCGAAATTTTTCTGCTCCGCGCAGCCGACGCCATGGCATTTGCGAAGCGCTGCCAGCGGTGGAGCGCAGAAAACGGAACGCTGCGGGATTTTTTGCCGATTTGGACTGCCTTAGTTCTCTGGAGTCGAGCGGGACCCTTCCCTTGTGCAATTCTGTCGATTCGAGAGCTTCGATGACCTGTCTGGATCATTACATGCGCGCGTTCTGCACGATGGCGGCCGTCTGGCTGGTGCCGGCCTCCGGCAGCACCTTGCCCGAGCCCGTCGGTCACGTGGCCCGTGTGGAGGGTGCGGCCTTCGTCAGCAGCCGCGGCCATACCAATGCGGCCAAGGTCGGCCAGGCGATCATCCCGGGCGTTGCCCTGAGTACCGGTGCCGAGGGTGGGCTGGGGGTGATCATGGGCGACGGCAGTGTGTTGTCGTTCGGCCCGGACAGCGAGCTGACGCTGGACGATTACCGCTTCGCACCGGCGAGCGATGAGCTGCGTCTGCGCGCGACGCTCAACCGCGGCACGCTCAGCCTGATCGCTGGCGACATGGCTCGGCTCGATCCCCAGGCCATCGCCGTCGAGACCCCGGAGGGCCGGGTCGGAGTGCGTGGCGGGCAGGTGCTGCTGAGGGTGAAACCGTGAAAGCCCGGTTGATGAGCGGCACGCTGCTGCTGGCAATGGCCGCGCTGGGCGGCTGCGCGCAGCATTCCTACGTGATGCTGGCGGATGATTCTGGCGGGCGTGGCGCTGCCGTGCTGGGCGACGAACAACGGGTGCTGGACATGCCGGGGCAGGGCATGGCGATTGCTCCTGGCGGGCAGGCCTTTGCGGTGTCGGACATGCAGCGCAAGGCCGATTTCGCCAAGGCGCTTTCGGCGCAGCCCGCATTGCCGGAGCGTTTCACCTTCCATCTGGCGCCTTCCGGCGAGTTGGATGCCGGTGCGGAGCAGCTGCTGGACAGCGTGCTGCTTGCCGCGCGCCGCCGGGATTATCCGGTGGTTACCGTGATCGGCCATACCGACACCCTGGGCCACCGTGCCGCCAACGAGCAGGTCGGCATGCGCCGAGCCCAGCGCATGGCCGAGCTGCTGCGCGCCCGGGGGCTGGAGGCGATGGAGCTGAGGGTGGAGTCCCACGGCGAGCGCAACCTGCTGGTGGCGACGCCGGATGCCACCGCCGAACCGCGCAATCGGCGGGTCGAGGTGCTGGTGCGCTGAAGGGCACCGGCGCGGCGCGGGCCACGCCGGCAGGAGCGGGTCAGTCGATGACCAGGATCGCGTCCATCTCGACTTGCGCGCCTTTCGGCAGCGCAGCAACGCCAATGGCGGCGCGCGCCGGATAAGGCTGCTGGCAGTAACGACTCATCACCTCGTTGACGGTGGCGAAGTTGCCGAGGTCGGTGAGGAAAATGTTGAGCTTGGCAATGTCCTTCAGCGAGCCGCCAGCCGCTTCGGCCACCGCCTTGAGGTTCTCGAACACCTGCACGGCCTGCGCCTCGAAGCCTTCCACCAGCTCCATGGTCTTGGGGTCCAGCGGGATCTGCCCGGACAGGTAGACGGTGTTGCCGGCCTTGATGGCCTGGGAGTAGGTGCCGATGGCGGCCGGGGCCTTGTCGGTGTTGATCACGGTCTTGCTCATGGAAACTCCTCTGGGAATTGGGCAACGGGCAGCCAGCATAATGGCTGATGCCGGCAGCGGCCACCCGCGACAGTCGTCTGGGTGGACAAGTATCAGGGCAGGCGGGCGCGGCGGGGTGACAGCACCGCCGCCGTGAGCGGGGTAGGCGATCAGGCCTTGACGCGGGTGATGCGGGTGACGCCCTTGATGGTGCGCAGCTTCTTGATCACGCGGGCCAGATGCACGCGGTCATGCACACTGACCACCAGCTGGACCACGCTGATGCGGCCGTCGCGCTCGTCCATGCCGATCTTCTCGATATTGCCGTCGGCGGCATTGACGCTGCCGGCGAGCAGGGCGATCAGGCCGCGCTGGTGCTCCAGTTCGACGCGCAGTTCGACGTTGAACTCGCCGGTGACGTCCTTGGACCAGGACAGCTGGATGCACTTGTCCGGATTGTGGCGGACGTCGGCGATGTTCCGGCAGGTTTCCAGGTGCACCACCATGCCCTTGCCGGCCGACAGGTGCCCGACGATGGGGTCGCCGGGGATCGGTGTGCAGCACTTGGCGTAGTTGAGTACCAACCCTTCGGTGCCGCGGATAGCCAGCGGCCCTTCGAGCGCTGGTGCCTGTTCGTCGTCCCGGGCAATCAGACGCCGGGCGATGACATAGGCCATGCGGTTGCCCAGGCCAATGTCTTCCAGCAGGTCCTCGACGTATTCCATGTGGTATTCGGCAAGCACCTGCTGGATGCGTTCGGGGCTGATCTTGTCCAGGCTCGTCTCGAAACCGCTGAGGGCCTTGCTCAGCAGCCGCTCGCCGAGATTGATGGACTCCGAGCGGCGCTGCAGCTTGAGCGCATGGCGAATGTGTGTGCGCGCCTTGCCGGTGACGACGAAATTCAGCCACGCCGGGTTCGGCCGAGCCCCCGGTGCGGTGACGATCTCCACCGTCGAGCCGCTTTCCAGCGGTTGCGACAGCGGCGCCAGGCGACGGTTGACGCGGCAGGCGATGCAGGTGTTGCCGACATCGGTGTGCACCGCGTAGGCGAAGTCGACCGCGGTGGAACCCTTGGGCAGTTCCATGATGCGGCCCTTGGGCGTGAAGACGTAGACCTCGTCCGGGAACAGGTCGATCTTGACGCTCTCGATGAATTCCAGCGAGTTGCCGGCGCGCTGCTGCAGCTCCAGCACACCCTTGACCCATTGCCGTGCGCGGGCGTGGGTGCCCTTGGGCACTTCATCCTCGTTGGACTTGTACAGCCAGTGCGCAGCGATGCCGTTGTTGGCCATCTCTTCCATTTCGCGGGTGCGGATCTGGATCTCGATGGGCACGCCGTGCATGCCGAACAGGGTGGTGTGCAGCGACTGGTAACCGTTGGCCTTGGGGATCGCGATGTAGTCCTTGAATCGCCCTGGCAGCGGCTTGTACAGGCTGTGCACTGCGCCGAGCACGCGGTAGCAGGTATCGACCTTGTCCACCACGATGCGGAAGGCATAGACGTCCATGATCTCGTGGAACGCCTTGCGCTTGCCGCGCATCTTCTTGTAGATGCTGTACAGGTGCTTCTCGCGACCCAGCACCTCGCCTTCCAGGCCGTCGCGCTCGAGGCAGTGAATCAGCGACTGCTCGATCTTCTCGACGATCTCGTTGCGGTTGCCGCGAGCGCGGCGCACCGCGGCGCGGATACGTTCGGAGCGCATCGGGTGCATGGCTTTGAAGCCGAGGTCCTCGAACTCCACGCGCATCGTGTGCATACCGAGGCGATTGGCGATCGGTGCGTAGATTTCCAGGGTTTCCTTGGCGATGCGCCGGCGTTTCTCGCCGGCCAGCACCTCCAGGGTGCGCATGTTGTGCAGGCGGTCGGCGAGCTTGACCAGGATCACGCGAATGTCGCGGGCCATGGCCATGGCCATCTTCTGGAAATTCTCGGCCTGGGCCTCGGCCTTGGTCTCGAAGTTCATCTGGGTCAGCTTGCTGACCCCATCGACCAGCTCGGCGACGGTTTCGCCGAACTGGGCGACCAGAGCTTCCTTGGGAATGCCGGTATCCTCGATGACGTCGTGCAGCATCGCGGCCATCAGGCTCTGATGGTCCATGTGCATGTCGGCGAGGATATTGGCTACCGCGAGGGGATGGGTGACGTAGGCTTCACCGCTGCGCCGGCGCTGCCCGTCATGGGCCTGCTCGGCATAGAAATAGGCTCGGCGAACCAGGTTGACCTGGTCCGGGCCGAGATAGGTCGACAGGCGATCCGCGAGTGCGTCTATGGCTGGCAAGGTCGTACTCCCTGCCGGCTGACTTCGATCTTCTCGGTTCGACTTCGACCTGGCATTTAATCAGATGGCCTCGTTCGGCTCTTCCTCGTACTGGGTGAAGAGCGGTTCATCGTCAACGATTTCGTCCTGAGCAATGACATCGTAGTCGACCAGGCCGGAAGCGATCTCGCGCAGCGCGACAACGGTCGGCTTGTCGTTTTCCCAGGCCACTTTCGGCTCCTTGCCGCCGGTCGCCAGTTGACGTGCGCGCTTGGTGGCAAGCATGACCAGCTCGAAGCGGTTATCAACGTTGTCCAGGCAGTCTTCAACGGTAACGCGGGCCATGGTGTTCCTCGTGATCAGTAACGGTAGAGCATGCCCGGATGGGCGAGCGGACGGAGTAGTCTAAAAAATCACCAGCCGTAATGGAAGCGCTGTTTCTCAGGCGGTAGCGCCGTGCCGGCTTAGGCCAGCAATTCGCTGAGCAGGCGCGCATGGCGCTGCTGCTGGGCCGGCTGCTTGAGCTGATTGGCGCGGAAGATCGACTGCAGATCGATCAGCGCGTGGGCGAAGTCGTCGTTGATCACCAGGTAGTCGTACTCGACGTAGTGGCTCATCTCGCTGACCGCTTCGCGCATGCGCTTCTCGATGATCTCGTCGCTGTCCTGGCCGCGGTTGTTCAGGCGCTGGCGCAGGGCCTCCTGGGTCGGCGGCAGGATGAAGATCGATTTCGCCTGGGGCATCAGCCGGCGCACCTGCTGCGCGCCCTGCCAGTCGATCTCGAGGATCAGGTCGTAGCCCTCGGCCAGCGTCTGTTCCAGCCAGCGCTGGGAGGTGCCGTAAAGGTTGCCGAACACTTCGGCGTGTTCGAGAAACTCGTTGCGCTCCAGGCGCGCGAGGAATTCCTCGCGGCTGACGAAGTGATAGTTGACCCCGTCTACCTCACCCGGACGCATGGCGCGGGTGGTGTGGGAGACCGACACCCGCACCTGCGGCTGTGCATCGACCAGGGCCTTGACCAGGCTGGTCTTGCCGGCCCCGGAAGGCGCGGAAACGATATAGAGCGTACCGGTGGTGGCGGACATGACGGCTTCCTGGAAAACGCTGTGGGACAAAAAATAGACCAGCCGCAACGGCTGCTGGCAGTTATTCGAGGTTCTGTACCTGTTCGCGCATCTGCTCGATGAGGACTTTCAGGTTTACCGCGGCCTGAGTGCTGCGCGGGTCGAAGGCTTTCGAGCCGAGGGTGTTGGCCTCGCGGTTGAGTTCCTGCATGAGGAAGTCGAGGCGGCGCCCGGCGGCACCGCCGGCCTTGAGCACCCGCCGCACTTCGCTGACGTGGGTGCTCAGGCGCTCGAGTTCCTCGGCGACATCGCTCTTCTGCGCCAGCAGAACCATTTCCTGCTCGAGGCGCTGCGGATCCAGCTCGGCACGCACCTCGCTGAAACGGTCGAGAATCTTCTGCCTCTGGGTGGCGAGCATCTGTGGCACTTGCTCACGCAGCGTGGCGACTTCCTCGAGGATGCTGTCCAGGCGTTCGCCGAGCAACTTGGCCAGCTCCTCGCCCTCGCGGCGGCGACCTTCCTTGAGCTGCTCCAGCGCATTGTGGAACAGCTCGAGTGCGCTCTGGTTGAGCGCTTGCGGATCGAGCGCATCGCCGACCAGCACACCAGGCCAGCCGAGCACCTGCAGCGGATCGATGGCAGCAGGCTGGCGGATCAGCGCGGCAACGCTTTCAGCGGCGGCGATCAGCTGGCTGGCGCGCTCCTGGTCGACCTGCAGGTTGCCGCGCTGGCCTTCCTCCGCGAAGCGCAGGGTGCATTCCACCTTGCCGCGCGAGAGTCCTTTGCGCAGGGCATCGCGCACCTGGCCTTCGAGGTCGCGAAAGGCTTCCGGCAGGCGCAGGTGCGGCTCCAGATAGCGATGATTGACCGAGCGGATTTCCCAACTGAGGGTGCCATGGGCGCCGGCCTGCTCGCTGCGGGCAAAGGCCGTCATGCTGTGGACCATCGGGTTAACCTCTCGGATGCGGACTGCGAAAGGCGGAGGATTGTAAAGGAAACCGGCAATCGCTGCAGAGACGACCGGACTGTCGCGACCCTTTCCCGGCCAAGGGGCTCTATAATGCCGCTCACATTCTTCTCTAGCAGGACCTACCCATGAAGCGACCCAGTGGCCGAGCCGCCGACCAGCTGCGCTCGATCCGCATCACCCGCAACTACACCAAGCATGCCGAAGGCTCGGTGCTGGTGGAGTTCGGTGATACCAAGGTGATCTGCACAGCCAGCATCGAGACAGGCGTACCGCGCTTCCTCAAGGGGCAGGGTCAGGGCTGGCTGACCGCCGAATACGGCATGCTGCCGCGCGCCACGGGTGAGCGTAACCAGCGCGAAGCGGCGCGGGGCAAGCAGGGCGGGCGTACCCTGGAAATCCAGCGTCTGATCGGCCGTTCGCTGCGGGCCGCGCTGGACATGAGCAAGCTCGGCGAGAACACCCTGTACATCGACTGCGACGTGATCCAGGCAGACGGTGGTACGCGCACCGCCTCGATCACCGGCGCCATGGTGGCCGTGATCGACGCCCTCAAGGTGCTGAAGAAGCGCGGCGGTCTGAAGGGCGGCGATCCGGTCAAGCAGATGATTGCCGCCGTATCGGTCGGCATCTATCAGGGCGAGCCGGTGCTCGATCTGGACTATCTGGAAGACTCGGCTGCCGAAACCGATCTGAACGTCGTGATGACCGACGCCGGTGGCTTCATCGAGGTTCAGGGCACGGCCGAGGGCGCGCCGTTCCATGCCGACGAGCTCAACGCCATGCTGGCGCTGGCCCACGATGGTGTGCGTCAGCTGTTCGAACTGCAGCGCGCGGCGCTGGCGGACTGAGCGAGAGGTAAGGCGAAATGAGCGATCAGGATCTCGTGCCGTTGCCCAGCCGCGAAGCGCGTCAGTGGGCGATGTTCTGCCACTACTCGGCGTTCTTCTGGTTCCTGGCGCCGATGATCGGCAACGTGCTCGGCCCGCTGATCGTCTGGCAGTTGAAGAAGGACATGGACCCCTTCGTCGACCAACAGGGCAAGGAGGCGCTGAATTTCCAGCTGACCTTCAGCCTTGCGATGATGATCTGTGGCGTGCTGGCCTGGATCCTCATCGGCTTTCCGCTGATGGTGCTGGTGAGCGTGGTGGCGCTGGTGCTGGTGGTGATCGCCGGCATCCGTGCCAACGAAGGCAAGCCCTATCGCTACCCCTTCTGCTGGCGGATCGTCAGATAGGACGGTTTCGATTCCCTGACAGCTGAACGGCGGCCGACACATCGCGTGCCGGCCGCCGTTGCGAATCGTGTATTACAGGCTCAGCGTCCAGTCGTAATCGACGATCAGCGGGGCGTGCTGCGAGAAGCGCGGTTGGCGCGGCAGGCGGGCGCTACGCACGAAGCGGCGCAGGCCTGAGGTCAGGATCTGGTAGTCGAAGCGCCAGCCGAGGTTGAGCATCTCTGCCTGCTCGGTATCCGGCCACCAGCTGAACAGGTCGCCTTCGCGATTGACCTCGCGCAGCGCGTCGATATAGCCCATGTTGCCGAAGATCTCATCCAGCCAGGCGCGCTCGGGCGCGAGGAAGCCCGGATCCTGCTGGCAGTCGCGCCAGTTCTTCACGTCCAGCTTCTGGTGGGCGACGTACAGCGAGCCGCAGTAGATGTACTCGCGGCGCTTGCGGCGCTGCTTGTCCAGATAGTGGGCGAAGTCATCCATGAACTTGAGCTTGTGGTTCAGGTTGGCATCGCCGCCCTGACCTGAAGGCACCAGCAGACTGGCGATACTGACCTTGTCGAAGTCGGCCTGCAGATAACGCCCGTAGCGATCCGCCGTCTCGAAGCCCAGGCCGGTGATCACGGCTTTGGGCTGCAGCCTGGAATAGAGCGCCACGCCTCCCTGCTCCGGAATCTCGGCATCGCAGGCGTAGAGGAAGTAGCCATCCAGTTGGTAGGCGGGGTCGTCGAGTTCCAAGGCGGAGGCGCGGGTATCCTGCAGGCAGATGACATCGGCATTCTGCGCTTGCAGCCAGCTGAGCAATCCCCGCTGTGCCGCCGCTTGAATGCCATTCACGTTGACGCTGATGATCCGCATAAATGGCCCCTAAAAACACGTGCGTGTATGATAACCCAAGCTCTTCGCAATTAGCTAAAACAGTGGTTTTCCGGGAAATTTCTTCATGCAGGCGTACCAGCGCGAGTTCATCCGCTTCGCCATCGAGCGTGGCGTTCTGCGTTTCGGTGAGTTCACCCTCAAGTCGGGGCGTACCAGTCCCTATTTCTTCAATGCCGGCCTGTTCAACAGCGGCAGCGCGCTGGCACAGCTCGGGCGGTTCTACGCCTCGGCGGTGATCGAGAGCGGCCTGGATTTCGACGTCATCTTCGGTCCGGCATACAAGGGCATCCCGCTCGGCGCAGCCACGGCCATCGCGCTGGCCGAGCAGCATCAGCGTGACCTGCCATGGTGCTTCAACCGCAAGGAAGCCAAGGATCACGGCGAGGGCGGCACCTTGGTCGGCGCCCCGCTGACTGGCCGCGCGCTGATCGTTGACGATGTGATTACCGCCGGCACCGCCATCCGTGAAGTCATGCAGATCATCCGGGCACAGAATGCCGAGGCGGCAGGTGTGCTGATTGCTCTGAATCGGCAGGAAAGAGGGCAGGGCGAGCTGTCGGCGATTCAAGAAGTTGAACGTGATTATCGAATGCCGGTGATCAGTATTGTGTCCCTGGAGCAAGTGCTGGAATATCTCGCCGATGATGTTCAGCTGAAACAGCACCTGCCCGCGGTTCAGGCTTATCGCGAGCAGTACGGAATCTGACCCAGGGTAGGTATTGCACATGCGTAGATCGGTAGCCACTCGAACGATGCTCCTGCTGGGGGTCATCTGTCCGGTATTGGCCTCGGCTGCCGAGCTTTATCGCTATGTCGACGAACGTGGCGTGGTTGTTCTCGATCGCCACGGCGTGCCGCCGCAGCATATCTCCCGCGGTTATCAGGTGCTCAACGAGCAGGGGCGCGTGGTTCGCGAGGTGCCGCCGGCGCCGACCGCCGAAGAGTTCGCCCGGCTGCAGGCGAAGAAGGCGCGCGATGCGTCGGATGCACAGCTGCTGCGTCTCTATGCCAGCGTAGAGGATGTCGAGCGAGCTCAAACGCGCAAACTGGCCGAGCTCGATAGCGTGATCGGCTTGTCTCAGGGCAACCTGCAATCCATCCGCAGTCAGCACAGCAGTCTGCGCAAGCAGGCGGCGAACCACGAGCGGGCGGGGCGCAATGTCCCTGAGAACCTGCTGGCGCAGATCGAAAACCTCGAGAAGGAAGAGCAGAGCCTGTTGCGAGACCTGGCGCGTTTCGAGAAGACGCGTGCCGAGGCGGAGGTCAGCTTCGCCCAGGATCGGCAGCGAGTCGCCGAGCTGCTCGGGCAGAATCCATAAGCGCGTCGACCTGGCGCGCCCCTTCGAAACTTCCTGCTGAAAGCAATCTCGACGCATTAATGGCGATTCGCCATTTTTCTGGATGAATGCGTAGCTTGCTTACTATCATAAAAGACCGCTCTAACTCAATAGTTTCAAGGTCGTGATGAGTTGCTTGGAGTCAGTCTGTACCGTTGCGCAAAATTTTCGGTATGGCTGACTGGCATGAATGATAGGAACCTACGCAGTTATCAGGAGCTTCACAAGCCGAAGGGAAATTTCGCGACTCGCGCTGAATACCTTGAACACGAATTGGAGATCATGGCGCCGAAACGCTGGGGCGTGAACCTGCCGTTTCGTGACTACCGTTTCGAGTACGAAGACTGGGTGCCAGCCATGGCGGCAACCATCGGCAAGATTGTCATGGTGGCCGCAGTGGTCGCAGCGTTCGCCGGTCCGATGGGGCTGTCCAACGAGTTCGTGATCGAGAACGCGCGCTACGAGATGCTGATTGCCGCGCTGCTGTTCGTGGTGCTGTTTTCCGGCTTCCTCAATCCCACCGCCAACCTGGCCGGAACCCATGGTCCGCTGATCCCGCTGATTCCACTGATCGTCGCCTCGGGCGGCCATCCGATGGCGCTGGGCATCATGGTTGGGGTGCTCGGTTTTACCCTCGGCGTGTTCAAGGGTGGCAGCTTGCTGGCGCGGCTGACCAGCGACGGGGTGTGCGGCGGTCTGTTGCTCTACCTCGGCTTCATCGGCATCACCTCGCAGATCAAGAAGCTGTTCGGCTGGGCCGACAGTTTCGACATGGGTTATATCGCCTTTGTCGTGGTCTTCGCGACCATCGTCATGTATGCCTATCTCGAGCATATCCGCATGCGCTGGCTGGCGATTCCGCTGGGCTCGGCTCTGGCTGCGCTGATCGCCTTCGTGATGGGCGCTCCGTTCGAGTTCACCACCGAGCCGGGCGTGCCGAATCTCAATCCAATGTATTGGTGGGGCGAGGACACCGGCTGGCAGATCGGCCTGCCGGACCTGCATCATTTCATCGCGGTCGCGCCTTTCGCCGTGCTGGCGGTGGCCATGTGGTCACCGGACTTCCTCGGTCATCGGGTGTTCCAGCAGCTCAACTATCCGCCCAAGGCGAAGAAGGTGCTGATGAACATCGACGACACCATGTGCGTCGCGGCAGCGCGGCAGATCGTCGGCACTTCGCTGGGCGGGGGCAACCTGGCGTCGTCCTGGGGTACCTTCATGGTTCCGGCGGCCATCGCCAAGCGTCCGATCCCCGCAGGTGCGCTGCTCACCGGCCTGCTCTGCGTGGTCGCCGCGCTCTGGGGCTATCCGATGGACCTGGCCATCTGGCCGCCGGTACTGAGCGTGGCGCTGATGGTCGGTGTGTTCCTGCCGCTGCTGGAAGCCGGCATGCAGATGACCCGCGAGGGCAAGACCTCGCAGTCGGCAGCCATCGTGATTTTCTCTTCGGCGCTGGTCAATCCGGTGTTCGGCTGGTCACTCACCGTGCTGCTGGACAACCTCGGACTGATCGGTGACAAGGAGCGCGGTCAGTCGCTGAGCCATTTGCATCGCTGGGTGATTCCGACGATCGTGTTCATCGTACTGTGCGCGGTGATGCTGGGCATCGGCATGTTCCCAGGCATTCCGGCGATGCTCGAATCGTTCCGCATCGATCTCTGAGGTTCTAGCGCACACGAAAAAGGGGAGCCTGGGCTCCCCTTTTTCATGTACGGGTATCAGCGCTGACTGTTGGTGATCAGCGTGCCGACCCCTACGTCAGTAAAAATCTCCAGCAACACCGCATTGGGCACGCGGCCGTCGATGATATGCGCGCTGTTCACGCCACCCTGCACCGCTTCCAGCGCGCAGCGGATCTTCGGCAGCATACCGCCATAGATGGTGCCATCGGCAATCAGCGCATCGACCTGAGCGGTGGACAGCCCGGTCAGCACGTTGCCCTGCTTGTCCATCAGGCCGGCGATGTTGGTCAGCAGCATGAGCTTTTCGGCCTTCAACGCCTCTGCCACCTTGCCGGCCACCAGATCGGCGTTGATGTTGTACGACTCGCCGTTCTCGCCCACGCCGATCGGCGCGATGACCGGGATAAAGTTGCCCTGCACCAGCATTTCCAGCAGCTCGGCGTTGACGCCGGTAACCTCGCCTACATGGCCGATGTCGATGATTTCCGGCTTGGTCATCTCCGGCGTCTGACGGGTCGCCTTGAGCTTCCTGGCGCGGATCAGGCCGGCATCCTTGCCGGTCAGGCCAATGGCGCTGCCGCCATGCTGGTTGATCAGGCTGACAATGCTCTTGTTGACCTGGCCGCCGAGGACCATCTCCACCACATCCATGGTCTGGCTGTCGGTGACCCGCATGCCGTCGATGAAGTGGCTTTCGATGTTCAGGCGCTTGAGCAGATCGCCGATCTGCGGGCCGCCGCCGTGCACCACCACCGGGTTGATGCCCACCGCCTTCATCAGGACGATGTCGCGGGCGAAGCCGGTCTTCAGCTCCTCGCTCTCCATCGCGTTGCCGCCGTACTTGATGACCAGCGTCTTGCCGACGAATCGGCGGATGTAGGGCAGCGCTTCGGACAGGACCTTGGCGAATTGGGTGGCAGCTTCACGGCTGAGGGTCATGCAGGACTCCGCAAAATCAGAACGGCAGTTTGAGGTCGGGTGCAACGCTGAGCAGCTGGCCGCGGAAGACGTCCTGGATGCGGCTGAGCTCTTCTTCGCTGTCGGCCTCGAAGCGCAGTACCAGCACCGGGGTGGTGTTGGAGGCGCGGATCAGGCCCCAGCCCTTGGGATAGTCGACCCGCACACCGTCGAGGGTGATCAGGTTGGCTTCGCCCCATTTGGCGTCGCGTTGCAGGGCGTCCATGATGGTGAATTTGCTTTCCTCTGTCACCGTGATGTTGATCTCCGGCGTCGAGATATCGCAGGGGAAGGCGGCAAACACCTGTTCGGCGTCACGCTTGTCCTGACTGAGGATCTCCAGCAGGCGTGCAGCACTGTAGATGCCGTCGTCGAAGCCGAACCAGCGTTCCTTGAAGAAAATGTGGCCGCTCATCTCGCCGGCCAGCAGCGCGCCGGATTCCTTCATCTTCTTCTTGATCAGCGAATGGCCGGTCTTCCACATCACCGGGCGGCCGCCATAGCCGCTGATCAGCGGGGTCAGGCGGCGGGTGCATTTGACGTCGAAGATGATGTCGGCGCCTGGATTGCGCGAAACCACGTCCTTGGCGAACAGCATCAGCAGGCGGTCCGGGTAGATCATGGTGCCGGCGTTGGTCACCACGCCGACGCGATCGCCGTCGCCGTCGAAGGCCAGGCCCAGATCAGCCTTCTCGGATTTCACCTTGGCGATCAGGTCGACCAGGTTCTCCGGCTTGCCAGGATCGGGGTGGTGATTGGGGAAGTTGCCGTCGACCTCGCAGTACAGCGGGATCACCGTGCAACCCAGGGCCTCGATCAGCTTGGGCGCGATGACGCCGGCCACACCGTTGCCGCAGTCGACCACCACCTTCATCGGCTTGGCCATGGCGATGTCGCTGCGGATCTGCTCGAAGTAACGCTCCAGTACATCGACCTGTTCGACCTTGCCGACACCGCTGGACAGGTCGTTGGTCTCGATCCGCTTGCGCAGCACCTGGATCTGCTCGTTGGCCAGGGTGTCTCCGGCGATGACGATCTTGAAGCCGTTGTAGTCCGGCGGGTTGTGGCTACCGGTGAGCATCACCCCGGACTTGCCGGCGAGGATGTTGGCCGCGTAGTAGAGCACCGGCGTCGGCACCATGCCGATGTCGCTGACGTCGCAGCCGCTGTCGAGCAAGCCCTGGATCAGGTGCTGGACCAGCTCCGGGCCGGACAGGCGACCGTCGCGGCCAACGGAAACGTTGGGTTCACCCTTGGCGAGGCTCTCGGACCCGATGGCGCGGCCGACCCAGTACGCGGTTTCGGTGGTCAGGCTGTCGCCGACAACGCCACGGATGTCGTAGGCGCGGAAGATACTGGCGGGCAAGTTCGGGGCTTTGGCGCTGCTCATTGCGGTTTCTCGCTCCTTGGTGTCGAGGCCGAAGATGTCCTGGTCCTCGTCGAGAATGTCGATGTCGAGAATATCGGTCTCCGGCAGGGGCGGAGCGACGTACTCGGTAGGTTTGGCGGGCCGTACGGCGGGGGCCGCGGCAGGTGCCTGAGTCGGAGCCGATCCGGCGGGGCGGACGGGCAGTCGGACCATGTTCCTGGCCAGTGCGTCGAGGACCGGCAGGCTCAAGGCCGGTATTTGGATGGTCTTGCCCGTGGAGAGTTCCTGCAGCAGCCGACTGATCCGCAGGACGTCTTCGCGCAGCTTGCGTTGCTGGCTGCCGAGCACCAGTTGCAGGCCGATGAGTACGCCGGCCAGTGCCAGCAGCGCCGCGGCGATCAGGTGCAGGGGCGTCAGCATGGCCGGCGCGGCTTCGCCGCCCGGAACGTAGCTCAGCGTCCAGTTGGAATTGCCGCTGGGCAGTGTCAGGGCCGTGGCATTGCCCGGGGTGCCGCGCTGCAGCAGCACTTGCTCCGGTGCGCCGGCGAACTGCTGGCTCAACCGCAGTTGCCCGGCGCCGGCGGGCAGCGTCGGGAGGCCGGCGAGGAGGCGTTCGAGGTCAGTCACCAGCAGCAGCGTGCCGCGAATCGCCTGCTGACCTTCGCCGCGCAGGGCGACGGCGCTGTACAGCAGCCAGCGGTTGTCGACCTTGTACGCTTCGGGGGCGGGCGCCTGGCCGGCTTCCGCACGCTGCAGCAGATCGAGCGCGGCGAAGTTCAGCGGTCCCGGGCGGCTGGTGTCGGGTACGGCGCGGCCGCGGACATTCAGATGCGCGTCGACCACGCCGGGCAGGTCCAGCAGGCGCTGCTCGGCATCGCGTCGACGCTCACCGTCGCCACGCAGCGCTTCGACCAGCATCAGTCGCTCCGTCACCGCCTGGGTATCGCCCTGCAGCTGACGCAGCGCTTGCTGCAGCGCGCTGGCCTGGCTCTGGCCCCAGGCGCTGGCCAGCTGCGTCCGTTGCTCCTGCTCGGCATTCTGCAGGCCCAGCCAGAGCAGCGCTGCCGCTGCGCCGAGGCCGATCAGGCTGCTCGCCAGGCCGCCGAGCAAGGGTTTGATGTTGATGCCGCTGCGCTTGCTGCGGGTCTCGGCCGGGTTCAGTACGCCTGAATCCTTGGCGGTGCGCTTGAAGAGTGCCATGAAGCTCCTCGGATCATCCTGAAAGAAGTAAGCGGGGGTATCGCTCAGTGGCTGCCGGAGTGGCCGAATCCGCCGGCGCCGCGATCACTGCTGTCGAAGCTGTCGACCAGTTCGAAACGCGCCTGCACCACCGGCACCAGCATCAGCTGCGCGATGCGCTCCCCGACGGCGATGGTGAATGCGCTCTGGCCGCGGTTCCAGCAGGACACCATCAGCTCACCCTGGTAGTCCGAGTCGATCAGCCCGACCAGGTTGCCGAGCACGATGCCGTGCTTGTGGCCGAGGCCCGAACGCGGCAGGACCAGCGCGGCCAGGGTCGGGTCGGCGATGTGGATGGCCAGGCCGGTGGGGATCAGCAGGGTCTGGCCGGGTTCCAGGACGGTGTCCTGCTGCAGCATGGCGCGCAGGTCGAGACCGGCCGAGCCGGGTGTGGCGTATTCGGGCAGTGGGAAGTCCCGACCGAGGCGCGGGTCGAGGATCTTGGCTTGGAGTGCGTGCATGTCAGGACTCTTTGTAGCGCTCGGCGATGAAGGCCACCAGCGCACGGGCAATATGCCCCTTGCTGGCCTGGCCGAAGCGGGTTTCGTGCTGTTGGCGGTCGATCACGCTGACCGCGTTGTCTTCGCTGTTGAAGCCGATGCTGGGGTTGGCCACGTCGTTGGCGACGATCAGGTCGAGGTTCTTGTCGCGCAGCTTGCGGGCGGCATATTCGAGAAGATTCTCGGTCTCCGCGGCGAAGCCGACGCAGAACGGGCGATCCGCACGGCCTGCAAGGGTGGCGAGGATGTCTGGGTTGCGCACCATCTGCAGCAGCAGGCCATCGCCAGTGCTGGGGTCTTTCTTCAGTTTATGGGGGGCTACCACTTCCGGACGGTAATCGGCGACGGCTGCCGCGGCGATGAGGATGTCGCAGGGCATCGCCGCTTCGCAGGCCGCGAGCATGTCACGGGCACTGACGACGTCGATGCGCTGCACACGATCGGGAGTGGGCAGGAACACCGGGCCGGTCACCAGGGTGACCCGCGCGCCGGCTTCGGCAGCGGCCTCGGCGAGGGCGAAACCCATCTTTCCCGAGCTGTGGTTGGTGATGTAGCGCACCGGGTCGATGTTTTCCTGGGTGGGGCCGGCGGTGATCAGCAGATGCTTGCCGGTCAGCATGCCGGTCTCGAAGCAGTCGGCGGCGGCGCGCGCCAGTTCCTCGGCTTCGAGCATGCGCCCCATGCCGATGTCGCCGCAGGCCTGGCTGCCGGAGCCGGGTCCGAACAGGCGAATGCCACGTGCCAGCAGCTGCTCACGATTGGCCTGGGTAGCGGGGTCGGCCCACATGGCCTGGTTCATGGCCGGTGCCAGGGCGACCGGGGCGTTGGTCGCCAGCACCACGGTGGTCAGCAGATCATTGGCGACGCCCTGAGCAAGGCGGGCCATGAGGTCGGCGGTGGCCGGCGCGATCAGCACGAGGTCTGCCCAGCGAGCCAGTTCGATGTGCCCCATGGCCGCTTCCGCCGCGGGGTCGAGCAGGTCCAGGTGGACGGGATGGCCGGAGAGCGCCTGCAGGGTGAGGGGGGTGATGAACTCGCGCCCGCCCTGGGTCATCACCACCCGGACTTCGGCGCCATGGTCGCGCAGGCGGCGGACCAGTTCGGCGCTCTTGTAGGCGGCGATGCCGCCGCCGACGCCCAGGACGATGCGTTTACGATACAGCCGCTGCATAGGCCTGCCTTGTTATCTGGTAGGGATGTCCGGAGTGAGAACCAGGTCTGAAGTTGCCCGGTGCCCCGGAAAAATGACGGGCTAAGATAGCACAGCGCCCACAGCGGAAAAGTGGGCCTGCTCGACAGGGAGATGACATGAGCATACGTGACTGGCCGGCGTCGGAGCGGCCGCGGGAGAAGCTTCTCGATCAGGGCGCGGCCGCGCTTTCCGATGCCGAATTGCTGGCGATATTCCTGCGCACCGGCGTCGCCGGAAAGAGCGCGGTGGACCTGGCGCGCTACCTGCTCGCCGAGTTCGGTAGCCTGCGCGCGTTGCTGGAGGCGGATCTCGATCAGTTCAGCGCACACCTGGGGCTTGGGCCGGCCAAGTTCGCCCAGTTGCAGGCCGTGCTGGAGATGGGGCGCCGGCACCTGGCCGAACGGCTGCGCCGCGATTCGGCACTGGAATCGCCGCAGGCGGTACGCGATTACCTCAAGGCGCGCCTGCGCCACGAACCGCACGAGCTGTTCGGCTGCCTGTTTCTCGACGCCAAGCACCGGGTCCTGGCCTTCGAAGTGTTGTTCCACGGCACCATCGACGGTGCCAGCGTCTACCCGCGGCAGGTGGTCAAGCGTGCCCTGGCGCAGAACGCGGCGGCGGTGATCCTCACCCACAACCACCCGTCGGGCGTGGCCGAGCCGAGCCAGGCCGACCGTCAGCTGACCCAGCGGCTGAAAGACGCCCTGGCGCTGATCGACGTGCGGGTGCTCGATCATTTCATCGTCGGTGACGGCGAGCCGCTGTCGATGGCCGAATATGGCTGGATGTGAGCGTCGCTACGCCAGCAGCGGTACCAGCAGCAGCGGACCGGCCACCAACAGCACGAAACGGCCGTTCCAGCCGAAGGCGATGCGCCACGGGGAAATCCCCGCTTGGCGCGCCAGCATCAGCGCCGATGGCCCATAGGGCGACAGCAGCATCGCCAGAGAAAAGCCCACCAGCAGCGCCACCGCCGGCTGCATCACCGCGACGCCGTGGCCCGCCAGCTGGGCCAGCAGTGCGGCGCACAGGCTCAGCGAGATGATCGGCGCGACACCCAGCAGCGCCAACGCGATGATGGCGAGCATGCCGATGGCGCCGAGGCCGAACAGCGCCAGGGGCGTACTGCTGAAATGACCTGCCAGACGTTCGACCGGAATCAGGATGGCGGTCAGCCCGCCCAGCAAGGCGGAGCAGGCGAAGATGAAAGTCTCGTTACGCATTCCGGCAAGGGTGTCGCGTACCTCGCCATAGACGGCGGTTGGCGAGCCGCCCTGGTGCATTAGCAGGCCGATCACGGCGAGCGGCACCAGCAGCATCGCTGCCTGGGTCGCTGACAGCCAGGTCAGACTGGCCAGCAGGGCGATCAGCGCAATGCCCAGGAGGCTGCCATACAGCAGCCTGCGCAGCTCACCGGCCGGCGCGGGCGGCCGTTCGCTGCCCATCTGCAGTTGATGCAGCCGGTGATTGTCCATCGTCCAACCGACCACTAGCAGGATTGCCGCACAGAGCAGCCCGAACGGCAGCAGTGCGCTCCAGCTGAGCCCCGGCAGCTCGCGAGTGAGGATCGCCACGGCAACGCTGGTGGGCGCCAGCAGAGGCACCAGGGCGAAGCCGCGCAGTGCCGTGACCATCACCCCGCGGGCGCCCTCGCGCCGCTGTGCCGGACTGTAGCCGCGGCTGTCCAGATGACGTTCCAGCGAGCCGCAGACCAGGTTGAGCATGCCGAAGCTCAGCACCGAACTGATGGCGAAGGTGCTCAGCAGATAGCTCGGGTAGAGGCGCCGGCGCGGTTGTCGCAGCAGCAAGCGGTGCAGCTCGCCCAGTTGTGGCAGCCGCTTGACTGCGCAGTGCGCGAGCCCCAGCGCGCCGATGAACGCGCCGTAATAGGCAGCGGCAGCCAGCATCCGCTGCGCCTGTTCCCAGCTGGGCGTGCCAAGCAGCAACCAGTAAGCGAGCAGGCCGAGCGTGACCACCCCCAGCCGGCGCGGGTAGGGCATCAGCGAGCGCCAGTGCCAGAGGAAGAACAGTACCAGCAGGGCGCCGCTGATCACGCTCGGCCATTGCAGGCGGGAGACCAGCGCGAACAGCTCGCAGGCGAGCGCCAGTGGCAGCAGGGCCAGCATCGGTCAGGGCAGCTCGCTGCGCAGCTTGCCGCGCTGGTAGACGCCTTCACCAAAGGCCAGCAGGCGATCTTGCTCGTCCAGCAGGTCGCAGCTGGCCATGAATACCTTGTGCCCGGAGGAGCGGCAGCGTGCCACCGCGCGGATGCGGCTGCCGGCTGGCGCCGGTGCGCTGAAGTTGACGTTCATCGACAGGGTGGTCGCCACGCGGCGCTGGTCCGCCTGCTCGGTCCAGGTGCCGCACAGGCCCATCGCCACGTCGAGCAAGGTTGCGCTGACGCCGCCGTGCAGGTTGCTGGCGTTGTTCAGGTGGCGCGGCTGCAGCAGCAGTTCGATCACCACCCGCTCGGGGCCGTACTCGGTCAGGCGGCAGCCGAGATCCTGAAAGAAGCCGGTTATGGAGGCTTCGACCTGCAGGCGTGAATGCTCGGACATAAGGGCGTATCGGTAGGAAGTTGCGCCGCAGAGTGGCAGCCTTTAGCCTGCTGGTCAATCTGACGGAATGTAATTCCGCAATGCGGAATATGCGGTGTGTGAGGAGGGGTTTGGGATGTTCGAACGTATCGGAATCATCGGTGCCGGCGCCATGGGGCGGGGCATCGCTCAGCTGTTTGCCAGCGCGGGCAAGCAGGTGTGGCTCTACGATGCGCGCGGCGAGTCGGTCGCCGAGGCGCTGCGTTTCAATCGCGAGTTGCTGGAGCGCAGCCTGGTCAAGGGCCGCCTGAGTGCCGAGGCGCTCGACGCAACCCTGGCGCGGATGCGGCCGGCGTCGACGTTGCAGGAGCTGGCCGGTTGCGACCTGCTGATTGAGGCCATCGTCGAGAATGTCGAGGCCAAACAGGCGCTGTTCGTCGAGCTGGAGGCGCTGGTTGCCGAGGACGCGGTACTGGCGACCAATACCTCGTCACTGTCGGTCACGCGGATCGCCGCGGCCTGCCGGCACCCGCAGCGGGTGGCCGGTTTTCATTTCTTCAACCCGGTGCCGTTGATGAAACTGGTGGAAGTGGTGCGCGGCGAGCGCAGCGATCCGCAGGTGATCGAGCGGTTGGTCAAGCTGGCCGAAGAGGCCGGGCATTTCCCTGCGATCACACCGGATACTCCCGGATTTCTGGTCAACCATGCCGGTCGCGCCTACAGCACCGAGGCGCAGCGCATCCTCGCCGAGGGCATCGCTGATGCCGAGCAGATCGACCGCATCCTGCGCGACGGCCCGGGCTTTCGCATGGGGCCGTTCGAACTGCTCGACCTCACCGGCCTGGACGTCTCTCACGCCGTGATGGAGTCGGTGTACCAGCAGTTCTACCAGGACCCACGCTATACGCCGTCCTACCAGGCAGCGCAGCGGGTCGCCGCCGGTCTGCTCGGGCGCAAGAGCGGCCAGGGCTATTACCGCTACGACAATGGCCAGCAGAAGCGAGCGCCGGCGCCGGCCGTCGAGCCAGTCCCGGTGGACCGCCCATTCTGGCTGGACAGCCAGGACGCCGAGCTGCGCGGTTGGCTGGCAGTCTTGCTGGGCCAGACGGGTGCGCAGCTGGAGTCGGGTGAGACGCCGTCGGAACGGGCCATCTGCCTGATCACTCCTTTGGGTGAGGACGCCAGCTCGATGATCGCGCGTCTGGGTTTGCCGGCGGCGCGTTGTGTCGCCTACGACCTGTTTAGCGATCGCGAACGGCGGCACGTGCTGATGCGTACGCCTGCGCTCGACCCCGCGCTGGAAGCCCAGGCGCGGCAGGCGCTGGGTGGCGACGGCGTGCCGGTGGAGGTGATCAACGATTCGCCGGGGTTCGTCAGTCAGCGCGTCGTGGCCAGCATCGTCAACCTGGGCTGCGAGATAGCGCAGAAGGGCATCGCCAATCCGCATACGCTGGACCGGGCAATTACCCTGGCGCTGGGCTACCCGAAGGGACCGCTGGGTTTCGCCGAGCATTATGGTGCGGCGCGCGTCCTCGCCATTCTCGAGGCGATGCAGGCCTGCTATGGCGGTGAGGCGCGCTACCGGCCGAGCCCCTGGCTGCGCCGGCGGGTACAGCTCGCGCTGCCCCTGAGCGCGCCGGAGCGGGCGTCGGCACCCTAGTTATCGAGGCGACCGGAGGCGCGCGCCGGCGCCTTCAGTTTGTCCGGCCGCGGCCGTTAAGCCTGGGGTGAGTCTTCGATAACGGCACGGTGCTACTAAGGCACTACTGTTCTTTGTCGGAGGCTGTGGGTACAACGTCGGATCAATCCGACAAGAACAAGAGGCCCGTCCATGAGCCCCGCCAACCGCCACCCCAAGGCCATCGTGTTCCATGTAGCGCTGATCGTCGGTCTGCTGCTCATGCATTACTGGCTGGCCCCGCCCCTGCTGTTGACGGCGCTGTTGCTGCTCGCCGCGGCGCTATGGCCCTGGTTCACCGTCTGGCGCGCGGCAGACGACGGCGCGACGGCTGCCGATACGCCGCCGGCGTTCAGTGAGCTGACCAAGAATCTGTCGCGCAACACCTGCCACAACGCGCTTTCCGCCGCTCAGGTCGCCTTCAGCGCCGAGCGGCTCGCCAGCCGCCTGCAGTCGCAGCTCAAGGCAGTGAGCGAAATCGCCAATGGTGCCGAGGCGATTGCGGCCACCGAGCAGGACAGCGCCGAGCGCGCCCGACACACGCTGGACGCCGCGCAGTCGGTGCGTCAGCGCAGCGATGCCGGTCAGGCCGAGTTGCAGCGCGCCATCGAGCGGATGCAGCAGCTCAGCGCGCAGACCCATGCCAGTCGCGAGCTGATCGACGGCCTGTCCGCCCGCACCGAAGAGATTCGCCGGATCACCGACGTGATCCAGTCCATTGCCAGCCAGACCAATCTGCTCGCGCTCAACGCTGCCATCGAGGCCGCCCGCGCCGGCGAGGCGGGGCGCGGCTTTGCCGTGGTGGCCGACGAGGTGCGCAGCCTGGCGGCGCGTACCTCCAGCGCTACCGAAGAAGTGGGGCGCATGGTGGCCGACATTCGCCAGCAGAGCGAAGCGGTGGTCAGCTACATCCAGCGCCAGGCCAACGAGCTGGACGCCGCCGCCGAGCAGATCGCCACCACCGGCGAGCAGCTCAGCGGCATCGCCGGGCTGGCCGGCAGCGTCGAGTCCCAGGTGGAGCAGATCACCACCGGCACCGCCGACAACCATCAGCGCCTGACCGGGCAGTTCGTCGCTCTCGACCAGCTGCGCGCCGACGCACTGGACAGCGAGAAACAGACCCGCCAGCTGGAGCAGGCCGCCGAGCGGCTGGTGGCCCAGGCCGAGAGTGCCAGCGAGCAGCTCGCCGAGGTGCAGCTGGACGACTTTCACCAGGGCATGTTCGACCTGGCGCGGCAGGGCGCTGCGGCCATCACCGAGCGGTTCGAGGCGGACATCCAGGCCGGGCGGGTCAGCCTCGATGATCTCTTCGATCGCAACTACCGGGCGCTGCCCAATACCGACCCGGTGAAGTACCAGACGCGCTTCGACAAGTATGCCGACGAGGTTCTGCCAGCGATCCAGGAACCGCTGCTGCAGCGGCATCCGGCACTGGTCTACGCCATCGCGACGACCCCGGAAGGCTATGTACCGACCCACAACCGTGCCTTCAGCCAGCCGCCGGTGGGCAATCCGGAGATCGATCGGGTCAAGAGCCGCAGCAAGCGGCTGTTCAACGATCGCACCGGCGGCCGCTGCGGCAGTCATCAGCGGCGCCTGCTGTTGCAGACCTACAGTCGCGACACCGGCGAGCTGATGCATGATCTATCGGTGCCGATCATGGTTCGCGGGCGCCACTGGGGTGGGCTGCGGCTGGGCTATCGCCCCGAGCAATAAGGCCGATCCCGAGGTTGGCGCGATCGCCCTGGCCCTGTGCAGCTGCACGGGCCAGGGAGCGACTAAGCTTGCTGGCTACTGGTTCTGCGGAGATGCAGCCGATGAAGACGCTCACCGATCACCTCGCGCAATACGCGGCCTACCACCGCGACCCGCGCAACCTGCTCACCCATTTCGTTGGCATTCCCCTGATCGTGGTGGCCGTGGCCGTGCTGCTGTCGCGCCCCGGCATCGCCTGGGCGGGCCTCTGGCTCAGTCCGGCGGCGCTGGTGTCGCTTGTCGCCGCGCTGTTCTATCTGCGTCTGGACCTGCGCTACGGCATGCTGATGAGCGCCGTGCTGGCGCTCTGCCTGTGGCTGGGTGCGCTGGCCGCCGGAGCGGGCACGGCGCTCTGGCTGGGTATCGGCGTGGGGCTGTTCGTGGTCGGCTGGATCATCCAGTTCATCGGCCACTATTTCGAGGGGCGCAAGCCGGCGTTCATCGACGACCTCAGCGGGCTGATCATCGGGCCGCTGTTCGTCGCGGCCGAACTCGGCTTCATGCTCGGGTTGCGTGAGCCGCTGCGCCTCGCCATCGAGGCGCGGGTCGGGCCGGTGCGTCTGCGCCACACGGCCGCTCACGGCTGACGGTCCTCAGGGCTTGGCGGCCATCCACTGGTCGCTGAGGCTGCGCGTATGGCGGTCGACCATGATCGGCGCGAACGGGCGGCCCGAGGCGGTGGTGAGGTTGTTGCTGGCGCTGTTCATGTCCTGCAGCGCCACCCGGAGGAAATCCCAGCGGGTCTTGAGCTTGGCTAACAGCGGGTCGCGCTTGCCGTCCAGCTCGGCGAGCTGGGCGTCGATGGCCGGCACCAGGTGGCGCTCATCCTGGCCGAGGTAGGTATCCGGCTGTTCGCGGGCGATCTCGAAGGAGCCGATATAGGCGCGGCTGAGGTATTGCACGGCAAGGTATTCGACCTTGGCCGGCAGTTCGGCCTGGCTGTCGGCGCCCTGCTGGGCGCGCACGGCCGTGAGGAAATCGCGTAGCGCCTTGCTCATCTGCAGCGGAAAGCCCCAGGGCATGTCGTCTTCGGCGGTGCCGAAGCTCGCACCTTCGCGAAGCCGGGCCAGCAGTTCCTGATGGCTTTCGCGTAATGCGCTGGTGGGGTTGGGTACCTGCATCAGGGCGGCGTTCAGCGCCCGCAGATCGTCTTCCAAGCGCAGCAGGTGTGCCTTCTGAAACCCTTCGCCACGGTAGAGCAGCAGGCTGCTAGTGGCGCGGTTGGCGTGAATCTGCATGTTCTGCAGCGGGGTGGTCGGCTCGGCAGCCTCGGTGAGGCCGGGCAGCATGCCGAGGATCAGCAATAACCAGAAGCGAGTGAAACGGTCCATTGTCGTGCTCCTTTTTTATTTTTATAGAAGCGATGCGTGCGTGGCAGCAGCATTCCTGAGCCTAACGGACCACTGGCTATCTGGTATCACCCCAAAGAATGATTTGCAGGGGGAGGACAGAAGGGCGGAGATGTGCTGCAGCTGACGCGCCGGCAGGTACTCGCTGCGCAGTCACCGGCGGCAGGGCGGTCCAGAGCGGATGCTAGAGCATCTTCTCCAGTCCGATCACGTCGGCGAACCAGGCGTTGAAGCGTCGCCAGAGCCCGCCGGGCTCCTTCTCCAGCACGCGCAGGCGACCGCCGTCCTCGGCGATCCAGACCAGCTGCTGGCGCCCGTCGCGCTCCTCCAGGCGTACCTCGTAGCTGAGCGCGGGCGACATGCCCTCCAGGGTCAGGCGATGGACCTCGCGGGCCAGCTCATGGCTTTCCACCAGCACGCCGACTTCGCTGTTCCAGAGCACCGAGCGCGGATCGAAATTCAGCGAGCCGATGAACACCTTTTCCTGATCGAACACTGCCGCCTTGCTGTGCAGGCTGGATTCGGACTCGCCGAGAAAGCTGTAGGACGGCTCCTGTTGCGGCTGCCGGCGCAGCTCGAACAGGCGCACGCCGTGCTCCAGCAGCTCGCGGCGGTAGGGTGCATAACCCCCGTGCACGGCCGGCACGTCGGTCGCCTCCAGCGAATTGGTGAGGATGCGTACCGTCACCCCCGCACCGGCGCGCTCGGCCAGGTACTCTACGCCACTGGCGGTCGGCACGAAGTAGGCCGATATCAGTGTCAGCTCGCGGCTCACCGCCTGCATGGTCGGTGCCAGCTGAGTGGTCAGCAGCAGCGAGGTGGCCGGTATGCCCTCGGCGAGCAGCTTCTCCGGGGCATCCCACATCGCCTCGCCGGGTGCCCATATGAGCTCTTCGAGCCATTGCTGCAACTGCGGCTCCTGTTTGTACTGCATCAGCCGCTGGTACTGCTCGCTGTTGTCCTGCCGCGCCTGCTGCAGGTAGTCGTGCAGTTGCCGGCGGGCCTTGTCCAGGCCGCTGGCCTTCGGTTGCCACCAGAGAAAGCGCTGGATCGGCACGCTCAGCTGATTGTTCCAGTACTCGTCGAAACTCCGCGCCAGCTGCTCGGCCACCGGGCCGGCGCCAAGCAGGTCGATGTCGGTGAAGTTCATCGCCTGGTCGGCCTCGAAGTACTCGTCCCCCAGGTTGCGCCCGCCAACGATGGCCAGGCTGCCGTCGACCAGCATGAGCTTGTTGTGCATGCGTCGATGCTGCAACGACAGGTGCAGCAGGCGGCCCATGGTTCGGGTAATCGCGTTGCTGCGGCCCAGGTGCAATGGGTTGAAGACGCGGATCTGGACGTTGGGATGGGCGGCGAGGGCGCCGATGCGGTAGTCCTGGCCGTCGCTGGTGGTGTCGTCCAGCAGCAGGCGTACACGAACGCCACGGTCGGCCGCCTGCAGCAGCTCGTCGATGAGTGCGCGGGTGGTCAGGCCGTCATGGACGATGTAGTACTGCACGTCCAGGCTGAGCTGGGCGGCGCGGATCATTTCGCTGCGGGCCGTGAAGGCCTCGGTGCTCTCGGCCAGCAGGCGAAAGCCGGAGTAGCCGTCCGGCTGGGTGGCAGCGAGCTGCTGTATCCGCCGGCCGAGGGGAGAGGCGTCCGGGGCGACCGAGTAGGACTCGGTCGGGGCTGGATGGCTGGCGCAACCGGCCAGCAGCACGAGCAGCAACAGCGTCAGATAGGCGCGCAAGGTTTCTCCGGGTCTGCATCCATTCATTCCATGCTTGGACGCTGCGCTTCGTCGGAAAATTCAGAAGCGATCCTTCAGCCGATACCAGAGCATGCCCATGGCCAGCAGCGGCGAGCGCAGCAGGCGGCCACCGGGAAAGGTCGGGTGCGGCACCTTGGCGAACAGATCGAAGCCATGGCTCTGCTGCGCCGTGATGGCTTCGGCCAGCAGACGACCGGCCAGATGAGTGGCATTCAGCCCGTGCCCGGAATACGCCTGGGCGTAGAACACGTTGGGCTGCTCGGGCAGGCGCCCGATCTGCGGCAGGCGATTGGCGCCGATGCCGATCATGCCGCCCCACTGGTAGTCGATGCCGATGCCGATAAGCTGCGGGAACACCTCGAGCATTTTCGGCTGCATGTAGGCGGCAATGTCTTTCGGGTCGCGGCCCGAATAGTGGCAGGCGCCGCCGAACAGCAGACGGCCGTCGGCCGAGAGGCGGAAGTAGTCGAGCGCCACGCGCTGGTCGCAGACTGCCGTATTCTGCGGCAGCAGTTCGCGGCACAGCGGTTCGGGCAGGCGCTCGGTGGCGATGATGTAACTGCCGGCCGGCAGCACCTTGCCGGCGAGCTTCGGCTGCAGGCCGTTGAGGTAGGCGTTGCAGGCGAGCACCAAGGTTTCTGCCTGCACCACGCCATTGGCCGTGTGGACCTTGACCTGCGGGCCATACTCGATGCGTTCGACCTTCGACTGCTCGAACAGGCGTACGCCCAGCGACTGCGCCGCGGCCGCCTCCCCAAGCGCCAGATTCAGCGGGTGCAGGTGCCCGGAGCCCATGTCCAGCAGGCCGCCGAGGTAACGCTGCGAGCCGATCACGGTGGCCAGGTTCGGTCGCGATACCCGTTGCAGCGGATGCGGATAGCCCAGGCGCAGCAGATCGGAATAGTCTTCGTCGAAGCCCTTGAGGTGACGCGGCTTGGTTGCCAGGTCGCAATAACCCCAGGTCAGGTCGCAACCGATGGCATAGCGTTCGATGCGCTGGCGAACGATCTCCACTGCCTCGAAGCCCATGCGCTTGAGCTCATCCACACCCTCTTCGCCGAGGATGTTGGTGAACTGCTCGACATCATGGCCGACGCCGCGGATCAGCTGGCCGCCGTTGCGCCCGCTGGCGCCCCAGCCGATGCAGTGCGCTTCCAGCAGGATGACGCTGAGCCCACGTTCGGCCAGTTCGATGGCGGTATTGAGGCCGGAGAAGCCGCCACCGACGATGCACACGTCGGCCCGCTGTTCGCCCTGCAGGGGCTCGAAGGACAGCTCGCGGTTGACGCTCGCGGCATAGTAGGAAGGTGCATGGTCGCTGGTGTTCGAAGCGGATGCACGATGATTCACTGAAGTGTCATGAAAGGTCTGCATCTACCTAGGGTAGACCGGAGCGGTGCCGCGGGGCAAAGGCGAGCTGGACCGACGGTGCCACGACTGGCTTGTCGCGGTACGTCCGGATGAGCCCCCGGAGGCTCTAGTCCGGGACCGGCAGGTCGAGGGACTCCTTGATCTCTTCCATCACGATATAACTCTTCGATTCCCGCACGTGGGGCAGCTTCAGCAGGATGTCGCCAAGCAGCTTGCGGTAGGAAGCCATCTCCGAAATGCGCGCTTTGACCAGGTAATCGAAATCACCGGACACCAGATGGCACTCCAGTACATGGGGTAGCTTGAGCACCGCGCGGCGGAATTCCTCGAAAATGTCGCCGGACTTGTACGCCAGGCTGATCTCGACGAACACCAGCAGACCGGCCTTCAGATGCTGCGGATTCAGCCGCGCCGAATAGCCCATGATGATGCCCTCGCGCTCAAGGCGCCGGACCCGCTCGGTGCAGGGCGTGGTGGACAGGCCGACGCGCTCGCCCAGTTCGGTGAACGGCAGACGCCCCTCGGCTTGCAGGATGCGCAGGATATGACGATCGATCTTGTCCAGTTCGCGTCGGGTCTGATGGCGAGTTCGCAAGGGAAATACGCTCCAAATAAAGCGGCTCTGGCGTGAATTATGGCCAAAGATAGCTTTTTATATGGTGAATAACACTGCTTCAGCCTTTTTATACTCCGAATCAATAGTGAATCCGGAAAAGCCTGTTCGAGCGGGCGGGAGGCTGCAATGCGTGTACTGGTACTGGGTAGCGGAGTCGTCGGCACCGCCAGCGCCTACTATCTGGCGCGGGCCGGTTTCGAAGTGGTTGTGGTCGATCGGCAACCGGCCGTGGCAATGGAAACCAGCTTCGCCAATGCCGGCCAGGTGTCGCCGGGTTATGCCTCTCCCTGGGCCGCGCCGGGTGTGCCGCTAAAGGCGATGAATTGGCTGCTGCAGCGTCATGCGCCGCTGGCCATCAAGCTTACCGGTAATATCGACCAGTATCTGTGGATGGCGCAGATGCTGCGTAACTGCACTGCGGCGCGTTATGCGGTGAACAAGGAGCGCATGGTGCGATTGTCCGAGTACAGTCGCGACTGCCTCGACGAGCTGCGCGCCGAAACCGGTATCGCCTACGAAGGGCGCCAGCTCGGTACCACGCAGCTGTTCCGCACTCAGGTCCAGCTGGATGCAGCGGCCAAGGACATCGCCGTGCTGGAGCGCTCCGGCGTGCCGTACGAACTGCTCGATCGGGCCGGTATCGCACGGGTCGAACCCGCCCTGGCCAAGGTCTCGCACAAGCTCAGCGGGGCCCTGCGTCTGCCCAACGACCAGACCGGTGACTGCCAGCTCTTCACCACCCGTCTGGCGGAGATGGCCCGAGCCCTGGGCGTCGAGTTCCGTTTCGAGCAGAACATCCAGCGTCTGGAACATGCCGGCGACCGCATCGCCGGGGTGTGGATCGACGGCAAGCTGGAAACTGCCGATCGCTACGTGCTGGCCCTGGGCAGCTACAGCCCGCAGATGCTCAAGCCGCTGGGCATCCGCGCGCCGGTCTACCCGCTCAAGGGCTATTCGCTGACCGTGCCGATCAGCGATCCGGCGATGGCGCCGCAGTCCACCGTGCTCGACGAGACTTACAAGGTCGCCATTACCCGCTTCGACCAGCGCATCCGCGTCGGTGGCATGGCGGAGATCGCCGGCCACGACCTGTCGCTCAACCCGCGTCGGCGGGAGACCCTGGAAATGGTGGTGGGCGACCTCTATCCGCAGGGCGGGGATCCGTCTGACGCGGTATTCTGGACCGGCCTGCGACCGGCCACGCCCGATGGCACACCGATCATCGGCGCGACCCCGTATCGCAACCTGTTCCTCAACACCGGTCACGGCACACTGGGCTGGACCATGGCCTGCGGCTCTGGCCGGGTGCTCGCCGATCTGCTCGCCTCCAAGCGCCCGCAGATCAGCACCGAGGGCCTGGATATCTTCCGTTACGGCAAGCACAAGGAGAATCACAAACATGCCCATCCGGCGGCTGCACACTGAGACGCGCTACAGCGAGGCGGTGATCCACAACGGCGCAGTCTATCTGTCCGGGCAACTGGCCGATGACTTGACCGGAGACATCCGTCAGCAGACCCGCGAGACGCTCGCCAGCATCGAACGCCTGCTGGACGAGGCGGGCACCAGCAAGGCCCGCCTGCTCTCGGCGACCATCCACCTCAAGGATATCGCGGGCGACTATGCCGGGATGAACGAGGTATGGGACGCCTGGCTGCCCTCGGGCACCGCGCCGGCGCGGACCACCGTTCAGGCACTGATGTACGCCCCTGATGTGCGGGTGGAAATCACGGTCGTCGCTGCGATGCCCGACTTGGCAGGCCCGGTACTCTGACCATCGGCCGCGTGCCGCGCGACGAGCCGCCCGGTACGCGTGTTGTAAATTCTGAACGCCATTGCCATCATAAGCCCCCTTATCGCTTCGCTCTTGAAAGGGGGCTCCCGTATTGGACGTCGGTGTTCGACTGCAAACCATCCGCAAGCTCAAGGGTCTGTCCCAGCGCGAACTCGCCAAGCGCGCCGGCGTCACCAACAGCACCATTTCCATGATCGAGAAGAACAGCGTCAGCCCGTCGATCAGCTCGCTGAAAAAGGTGCTGAGCGGCATTCCGATGTCGCTGGTGGAATTCTTTTCCCCTGACTTCGATCAGGACAGCGATACCCAGGTGGTCTACAAGGGCAGCGAACTGATCGATATTTCCGACGGCGCGGTGAGCATGAAGCTGGTGGGCAAGGCGCACCCCGGTCGTGCCATCGCCTTTCTCGACGAAACCTATCCGCCGGGCTCCGATACCGGCATGGACATGCTGTCGCACCAGGGCGAAGAGGCCGGCATACTGGTCGAGGGGCGCCTGGAGCTGACGGTGAGCGGCCAGGTCTACGTGCTGGAAAGCGGCGACAGCTATTACTTCGAGAGCAGCAAGCCGCATCGTTTCCGCAATCCGTTCGATGTGCCGGCGCGGCTGATCAGCGCCACCACACCGGCGAATTTCTAACGCGGGCAGCGCGTCTCGTTCGAAAGTTCGATGCGACAAAGCGTCGCTGGGAATAGCTGGGCCTTTCGTATTGTTTCAGCCGGCATGGCTTGCCGGTATACTGACCGCCGCTCGCGATACCGTGGCCGCGGGCGTGTCTAGCCACAATGAGGGTGTAAGGTGAACCTGATTAAGAAGATCCTGGTAGCACAGACTGCCGTATTGGCCCTGTGGGCAATGAGCGCTCAGGCTGCGACCGACGAAGCAATCGCCGAGCGTCTCAAGCCGGTGGGCGAAGTATGTATCCAAGGTGAAGAGTGCGCAGCCGCTGGTGCCGGTGCTGCCGCAGCCGCCGGTGGTGCAGCTCGCAGCGGTTCCGACGTGTATGGCAAGTTCTGCACTGCCTGCCACGGCTCCGGTCTGTTGAACGCACCGAAGACCGGTGACAGCGCCGCCTGGTCCGCCCGTGCCGACGCTGCCGGTGGTCTGGACGGCCTGCTCAAGCACGCCATCAGCGGCATCAACGCCATGCCGCCGAAGGGCACCTGTGGCGACTGCTCCGATGACGAGCTGAAGGCCGCCATCCAGCACATGTCCGGCCTCTGATCGAGCGCCGCGCCATCAACAAAGCCGCCTCCGGGCGGCTTTGTCGTTTCTGGAGGGAGCAAAGCGCGGCTGCCTCGAGTCGAAACCGATAGGCCGATCGGCCTGACTCATCGACCCGAGCAGGAGGCCCCCGCATGCCCAGTACCGCGCCGCATCCCGAACAGCTGCAGTTCTGTAGTGACGGGCGCACGCCCAACAGCCCGCACCCGGTGCTGATCTATCGCCAGCTACCCTTGGCGGGGCCGAGCCCGGCCGAGGCGTTCGAGCGATTGTTCGACAGCCATCTGTGGCCCTCCGCCTGGCGCGGAACGGTTTACGACTACCACCATTACCATTCCACCGCCCACGAAGTGCTCGGCGTGGCCAGCGGCTGGGCGCGGCTGATGCTCGGGGGGGAGAAAGGCGAGGAAGTCGAGCTGCGTGCCGGCGATGCGCTGGTATTGCCTGCCGGCACTGGCCATTGCGCACTGGAGGCCAGCGAGGATTTTCAGGTGGTAGCCGGTTATCCGCTGGATCAGCAGTACGACATGCAGCGCCCCGATGCGGCCAGCCATGATGCCTCGCGGGCACGCATCGCCCGCGTCGGCGTGCCCGTCAGCGATCCGCTGGCCGGCACGCAGGGCGCACTGGTGACGCTCTGGCGCGGGGAGGCCGCGCCGGTCAGCCGATGAGTCGGCGCCGGTCGCGCTCAGTCGATGAACTGCACCGCGCCGTCGGCCAGCGAGGCGACCCGGGCGAGTGACTCGACGCGGTAGCCAGCCTCTTCCAGTTCCTTGCGACCGGTCTGAAAGGATTTCTCGATGACAATGCCGAGACCGGCGATGCTGGCACCGGCCTGGTTGATGATCGAGATCAGACCCTTGGCGGCTTTGCCGTTGGCCAGGAAATCGTCGATGATCAGCACGCGGTCGTTGGCAGACAGGTGCTGCGTCGATACAGCGATGGTGCTTTCCACCTGCTTGGTGAACGAATAGACGGTCGCGGTGAGCAGGTTGTCATGCAGGGTCAGCGACTGATGCTTGCGGGCGAAGATCACCGGTACGCCCAGCTCCAGGCCGGCCATCACGGCCGGTGCGATGCCCGAGGCCTCGATGGTGACGATCTTGGTGATCCCGTCATCGCAAAAGCGACGAGCGAATTCTCGGCCGATGGCCTGCATCAGCACCGGGTCGATCTGGTGATTGAGGAACGCGTCGACCTTGAGAACCCGGTCGGAAAGCACGATGCCATGACTGCGAATCTTATCTTTCAGCTGTTCCACGAACGCTACCTCAAGCGTGGGCGGCCGCGGCTTGCCTGACGCTCGGCGCGGTGGCGCTTCTGCCGTCACTGCGTTTCGCAGCCTGGAAAAGCCGCGCATTCTCGCTCAATTCGCGGCGCCGATCCAAGGGCGACGTTCAGCTGAGCGGTTCGATCGACAGGCGGCGAAAGCGCACGGCCTCGCCATGGTGCTGCAGCACGATGTGGCCGGCGGTGGCCTGTGCATACAACGGCTTGTCGGCGAACTTGCTGGTCCGAATCTGCATGCGCAGATCCGGGTCATCCAGGCGATAAGAAAGCACCATGCGGTTGTCCAGCCAGTGTTCGACGTCCGCGTCGCGAACCATCAGCGCGCCTTCCATGAAACTGCCCGGTTCGATCGGCGTTTCCTGCTGCGTTGCCCGCAGGCCGTACAGGGCGCCGTTGCGTGTGGTCGGCTCGGCTCCGTCGGGATGCACGGCATCGTCCAGCAGCTGCATTTCCGGCCCGCTGTGCCAGGCGAGTTCGGCGGCCTCGTCGACGCGGTAGAACACCCCGGAGTTGCCGCCGACCGGCAGCGCGTATTCGAAACGCAGGATGAAATTCGCATAGCACTCGCGGGATATCAGGTCGATCCGCGGCGCACCGACGATGGCGCACAGCTGCTCCTCGTCGCGGTACCAGCTGCCCTCGGGAAAATCGGCGCCGTGCCAGGCACGCCACTGTGTTGCGTCGAGAATCATGCGTCGCTCCTATCCGAACAGTTGCTGCTTGCGCCGCAGCCAGCGGTAGCCGTACGGACCCAGCCGCAGCTGGAGCGGGGTGCCCTCGGGCTGCCCGTAGTCGCAGTCGGCGAGTACATCGACCATGTCCTGCAGGTCGTCGTCGGTGATCGTCACGGTGGTCTCGCGATCCGCCAGATTCACCAGCATCAGCACCGTGGAATCGTTGTCGTGGCGAATGGCGAACACGCTCGGGTCGTCCACCTCCACCGTGCGCCGCTTGCCGATGCCGATCTCGCGCAGGCCGATGCGGGTGCGGATCATGTTGCCGGTGCGCGCCATCAGTGAGTCGCTGCGCAGGGTCTGGGCGAATACGTTGACCCTGTCGAAGGCGAAGGGCCCTTCATCGATCACCGGGGCGATCAGCCGTTGCGCGTCGATGCAGGAGAAGCCGGCGTTGGGTTCGTTGGACCACTGCATCGGCGTGCGCACCGCCAGCCGTTCCGGGCGCTCGAGATCGTCGCCCATGCCGATTTCCTCGCCGTAGCGGATGATCGGCGTGCCGGGCAGGGAGAAGAGCAGGGCGTGGGTGGCGGCGATGCGTCGCTCGTCGCCGTCGAGCATGGGCGCCAGGCGTCGGCGAATACCGCGGTTGTAGGCGCGCATGTTCTGGTCGGGGGCAAAGGTATCCAGCACCTCGTTGCGCTCATCCTCCTCCAGCCGGTCCAGGCTCAGCTCGTCGTGGTTGCGAATCCACAGGGCGTATTGCGAATGGCTGGGTGGCAGCGGCTGGCTGTTCAGCGCGCGACAGAGCGGCTCGGCCTGCTGCCTGGCGAGGGCGAGGAACAGATGGTTGTTGACCCAGAAGTCCAGCAGCAGGGTGACGCGGTCGGCCTCGTCACCGAAGTACTCGATGTACTTCTCCGGATCGGTATCGATCTCGCCGAGCAATACAGTCTCCGGGCGGCGCATGGTGACGAAGTCGCGCATGTGTTCCAGCAGCCAGTAACCCTGGCGCAGGTCGCCACCGCCGGCCTGGCGCACCATGTGCACCGCGGCGTCGATGCGAAAGCCCGACACGCCCAGGCGTAGCCAGAACGACATGATCCGCTCGATCTCGTGGATCACCCGCGGGTTGGTCAGGTCCAGGTCCGGCTCATGCTTGTAGAACAGATGGCGATAGTACTGGCCGGCCTGCTCGTCCCAGGTCCAGACGCTGTCTTCGACCGTGGGAAAGATCGGCTCGATGGCGTCGTCCGGCTCGTCGGCCCAGATGTAGTAGTCGCGATAGGGCGAGTCGCGGTCTCGGCGCGCTTCCTGGAACCAGCGGTGTTCGCTGGAGGTATGCTGCACGACCAGCTCGATGATCACGTGCAGACCCAGTTCCTCGGCCTTCTCCAGCAGGGCGACGATGTCGGCCAGGTCGCCGAAGCGCTCGGCCACCTGCAGATGGTCGCTGATGTCGTAGCCGGCATCCTCGAATGGCGACTGGTAGAAGGGCATGAGCCAGATCGCGGTGCAACCGAGGCCGCGAATGTAGTCGAGGCGCTCGGTGATGCCGCGCAGATCGCCGCAGCCATCGCCGTTGCTGTCACGGAACAGCGAGGGGTCGATCTGATAGATCACCGCGTTGCGGTACCAGAGTGGGCGCATGGTCAGGCCTCCGTCGGGCGCAGCACGAGTGCCTGGCCCGGGTTCAGGGTGCCGGCATAGGGCTCGCCTTCGCCGAGGCCGTCGCTGGCGATTTCCACCGTCCAGTCGCCACTCTGCGGGCAGGCATGCGCCGCTTCGGCGAAATTGATGCAGACCAGCCGCAGGTCATCGCCCAGCTGTCGGCGGTAGGCGAGCACCTCGGGGTGCGAGGGCAGTTCCTCGAAGTCGCCGTGCAGCAGCGCCGGGCTGGCCTTGCGCGCTGCGAGCAGGCGCTGATAGAGGGCGAACATCGAGTTCGCCGCGCCGACCTGCCGTTCCGCGGCCAGCTCGTCGGCATCGGGCGGAAAGGGCAGCCAGGGTGACGCGCCATTCCAGTCATGGGGCGGTTCGGCCAGCCAGGGAATGGGAGCACGACAGCCGTCGCGGCCGCCCGGGTCGATGCGCGCCTCGTCGGCGATGTGTGCGTCTTCCAGGCCCAGTTCCTCGCCCTGGTAGATGAACGGTGTGCCGCGCAGCGTCAGCAACAGCACCGCGGCAGCGCGGGCGGCGCGCTCGGAGCCCTGGTAGCGGCTGCGCTGGCGCACATTGTCGTGGTTGGACAGCACCCAGGTCGGCCAGGCGCCGGCCGGCTGCAGCCAGTGCTCGACCTCACGGATGCAGGTGCGAAACAGCACCGGGTCCCAGGGCGCATCGAGCGGATTGAAGTTGAAGGCCAGGTGCAGCTCATCGCCGGCGCCGTAGTACTGCAGCACGCGCTCGGTGGAGCGGATGTTCACCTCGCCGACCAGCATGCGATCACCGGGATAACTGTCGACCAGCTTGCGCAGGCCGCGCAGCACCTCGTGGCTGTAGGGCTGGTCGTTGAAGTCCGACAGCGGCCGACCGGCCTGGCAGCGCGGATCATCGGCGAAGCTCGGATCCTTGCCGGTGCAGTGAATGACGTCGATGCGAAAGCCATCGATGCCGCGATCGAGCCAGAAGCGCAGCACGTCGTGCATTGCCGCGACCACTTCGGGGTTGCGCCAGTTCAGGTCCGGCTGCTTGGCCAGGAACAGGTGCAGGTAGTACTGCTGGGTGTGCTCGTCCCAGGTCCAGGCGCTGCCGGCACCCAGCGCAGCGCGCCAGTTGTTCGGTTGGTCCCGCCAGATGTACCAGTCGCGCTTGGGGTTGTCCCGCGAGCTGCGCGACTCGACGAACCAGGGATGCTCGTCCGAGGTGTGATTGGGCACGAAGTCCAGCAGCACGCGAATATCGCGGGCATGGGCCTCTGCGATCAGCCGGTCGATGTCGGCCAGCGAGCCGAACAGCGGGTCGATGTCGCTGTAGTCGCTGATGTCGTAGCCGGCATCGGCCATCGGCGAGCGGAAGATCGGCGACAGCCACAGAGCATCGACCCCCAGCCGCTTGAGGTAGTCGAAGTGCCGCAGTACGCCCTGGAGGTCGCCGATGCCGTCGCCGTTGCTGTCAGCGAAGGATCGCGGGTAGATCTGATAAACGGTCGCACCCATCCACCACGGCGTTCGCCTTGTCTCGCTCATGCAGCGTACCCCCTGATTCGTCTGAGGTCGCGGCGGCTCGGCAACGCCGCCTTGTCAGCCATACGACTGGCAAGCGGGACACGGGTTCGCCACTTCCCTTGATCCCGGTCGGCTCATGGAGAACGCAAGGGTGGATACTGCGCCTAAGCTAACGGCTGACTTTCAACCCCTCCGAGGAGATTTGCCATGCTGCGTATTGCCATCAATGGGTATGGGCGTATCGGTCGCGCGGTGGTGCGCGCGCTGTTCGAGCGCGGACTGCAGAATCAGGTGCAGGTGGTCGCCATCAACGACCTCAGCGAACACAACACGCTGGTGCACCTGACCCGTTTCGACTCGACCTTCGGTCGTTTTCCCGAGCCGGTGACGCTCGAGGGCGATTCGATGGTGGTGCGCGGTCAGTCCATCCGCCTGCTGGCCGAACGCGACGCCACCCAACTGCCGTGGAAGGAGCTGGGCGTCGATGTGGTGCTCGAGTGCACCGGCAAGTTCAAGCAGCGCGCGGCCATCGAGCAGCACCTGCAGGCCGGTGCCGGCCGGGTGTTCGCCTCGCATCCGCTGGATGGCGGCGACCTGACCGTGGTCTACGGCGTGAACCATCAGCTGCTGGCCGACCAGCGGGTGATCTCCAACGCCTCGTGCACCACCAATTGCCTGGCACCACTGGCCAAGGTGCTGCACGAGGCGGTCGGCATCCGCCAGGGGCTGCTCAACACCGTGCACTCCTATACCAACGACCAGAACCTGTTGGACAAGGCCCACAAGGACCTCTATCGAGCCCGCGCCGCCGGGCTGTCGATGATTCCGTCCACCACCGGTGCGGCGAAGGCCATCGGCCTGGTGCTTCCGGAACTGGCCGGGCGGCTGGACGGGCTGTCGGTGCGTGTGCCGACGCCGAACGTCTCGCTGGTGGACCTGACCTTCATCGCCGAGAACGCGCCGGCAAGCGTCGAGGCGATCAACCAGATCCTGCGCGACGGTGCGCAGAAGCTGCCGGCCGGTGTGATGGAGTGCAACGACGAGGCGCTGGTGTCCTGCGACTTCAACGGCTATCCCGCCTCCTGCGTCGCCGACCTCAGCCAGACCCGCGTGCAGGGTGAGCTGGTCAAGGTGATGGCCTGGTACGACAACGAGTGGGGCTTCTCCAACCGCATGCTCGATGTGCTGCTGCACTGGCAAGGCGCCAACGCCGGATGACCGACGCCGACCGACCTGGTGTGGGGCAGGGGCTCTGGCAACTGCCCCTGGCGCAGTTTCGCAATGCCGTGGCCGAGCGCGCGCTGCCCGGCTGCGGCGCGGTCGCGGCGGTGACCGCGGACCTCGCCGTAGCGCTGATCGTCAAGGCGCTGCGGGTCACGGCCAGGCAGCGCGACGATGACCGCTGCAGCGCGTTGCTCGACGAGGCGCGGGCACTGCTCGGCCGTCCTGGTGCCTTTGCCGACGACGATGTGGCGGTGTTCCGCGAGGTGCTCAAGGATCAGCACGAGGAGCGCTTGGCGTCCTCGGCGGCGCGCCAAGCCTGTGCCGTGCCGCTGGCCACCGCCCATGCCTGTATCGAGGCGCTGGGCATTGCCGAGCGTGCCTTGCTGCTGGTCGACCCCGCGCTACGGTGCGACGTCGAGGCTGCCGTCCTGTTGCTGGTCGCCTGTGTCGATGCCGTGCTGCTCAATGTCGACGCTGATCTGCAAGGGCTGGACGACGCGCAGGCGCGCGCGCGAGTGCAGGTGCGGGCCGAGCGGCTGGCCATGGCAGTGGAGCGGCATCGGCAACGTTCGGTTTGATCAGCACGCGCACTGCGCAGCGAATAAAACGAGACCATCGGTCTCGTTTTTTATTGACGTCTACCCATTCGCTTTCTACTCTCCAGGTTCGATAGTGAGACATAAAGTCTCAGAATAAGAAGCCGCCATGCCTCAGGCGGCCCACCTCGGAGAATGCTCGTGAGCCACCGCATCGTCCTGCCGCGCCTGATGGAAGTCGGCGCTGGCGCCAGCGGGCAACTCGCCCGCGTGTTGCAGGAACTGGGCTGCAGTCGCCCGCTGATCGTCACCGACCGCATGATGGTCGAGCTCGGCTATGTCGCGCGCATCGCCGGTCAGCTGGAAGAGGCCGGCATCGCCAGCCAGTGCTTCGCCGATACCCTGCCCGAACCGACCGCTGCCTCCATTCGCGCCGGCGTCGAAATGGTCCGCCAGGGGGACTTCGATTCCATCGTCGCCCTCGGCGGCGGCAGCCCGATCGATTCGGCCAAGGCCATCGGTATCCTCGGCAAGTTCGGCGGCGAGATGCGCGACTACCGCTTCCCGCGCGATGTCAGCGAAGCCGGCCTGCCGCTGATCGCCATCCCCACCACCGCCGGCACCGGCTCGGAGGCGACGCGTTTCACCATCATCACCGACGAGACCAGCGACGAGAAAATGCTCTGCGCGGGCCTCGGCTTCATGCCCATCGCCGCGCTGATCGACTACGAGCTGACCCTCTCGCTGCCGGCGCGGGTCACCGCCGACACCGGCATCGACGCGCTGACCCACGCCATCGAGGCCTATGTCAGCCGCAAGGCCAGCCTCTACAGCGACTCTCAGGCGCTGGAAGCCATGCGCCTCTTGGCGCCGAACCTGCGCACAGCCTTCCACCAGCCGGACGACCGCGCCGCGCGTGAAGCGATGATGCTCGGCGCGACCCTGGCCGGAATCGCCTTCTCCAACGCCTCGGTGGCGCTGGTGCACGGCATGAGCCGGCCGATCGGTGCCTTCTTCCACGTGCCGCACGGGCTGTCCAACGCCATGCTGCTGCCGGCGATCACCGCCTTCTCGATTCCCGCGGCGCCCGAGCGCTACGCCGACTGCGCGCGGGCCATGGGCGTCGCTGCACAGACCGACAGCGTCGAGGTGGCGAACGACAAGCTGCTCGCCGAGCTGCGGGCGATCAATCAGGAACTGAAAGTGCCGAGCCCGGAACAATTCGGCATCGCCCGCGAACGCTTCTTCGAGCTGCGCTCGACCATGGCGCGTCAGGCGCTGGCCTCCGGCTCGCCGGGCAACAACCCGCGCGTGCCCACGGAAGCGGAAATCATCGACCTTTACGAAACCGTCTGGAACCAGGAGTGAAGCCATGCAGACCCTCGGCAACCTGATCAACAACGAGGCCGTCGCCGGCCGCTCCGAGCGCCATGCCACCGTCTACAACCCGGCCACCGGCGAGCCGCGCCTGTATGTCTCGCTGTCCTCGGCGGACGAAACCCGCGAAGCGATTGCCGCTGCCCAGGCCGCCTTCGATAGCTGGTCGAAGACGCCGCCGCTGGTGCGCGCGCGGGTCATGTTCCGCTTCAAGGAACTGCTCGAGCGCCGCCGCGACGACGTCGCCCGCTTGATCACCAGCGAGCACGGCAAGGTGTTTTCCGACGCCCAGGGCGAAGTGACCCGCGGGCTGGAAGTGGTGGAGTTCGCCTGCGGCATCCCGCATCTGCTCAAGGGCGAGTTTTCTTCCAACGTCGGCCGCGACATCGATTCGAATTCGCTGATGCAGCCGCTCGGTGTCTGCGCCGGGATCACCCCGTTCAACTTCCCGGCCATGGTGCCGCTGTGGATGCTGCCGGTGGCCATCGCCTGCGGTAACACCTTCGTCTTGAAGCCCTCGGAAAAAGACCCCAGCGCGACGATGCTGATCGGCGAACTGCTGGCCGAGGCGGGGCTGCCGGCTGGTGTGCTGAACATCGTCAACGGCGACAAGGAGGCGGTGGACGTGCTGCTCACCGATGAGCGGGTGCAATCGGTCAGCTTCGTCGGCTCTACGCCCATCGCCGAATACATCTATGCCACCGCCTCGGCCCACGGCAAGCGCTGCCAGGCGCTGGGCGGGGCGAAGAACCACATGGTGGTGATGCCCGACGCCGATCCGCAGCAGGTGGTCAGCTCGCTGATGGGCGCGGCCTACGGCTCCGCCGGCGAGCGCTGCATGGCGATTTCCGTCGCGGTGTGTGTCGGCGACGAGGTGGCTGACAAGCTGGTCGAAATGCTCAAAGGCGAAATCAGCCAGATGCGCACCGGCCCGGGCCTGGGCGTCGAGCCCGAGCCGCACATGGGCCCGCTGGTGACCCGCGAGCACCAGCAGAAGGTCAGCGGCTACATCGATCTGGGCGTGGAGGAAGGTGCAACGCTGGTCTGCGACGGCCGCGGCATCAAGGTCGAGGGCTACGAGAAAGGCTTCTATGTCGGCCCGACGCTGTTCGACCGGGTCACGCCGAGCATGCGCATCTACCGCGAGGAGATCTTCGGCCCGGTGCTGGCCGTGGTGCGGGTTGCGTCGTTCGACGAGGCGCTGCAGCTGATCAACGACCACGAGTTCGGCAACGGCACTTCGATCTTCACCCGTGACGGCGATACCGCGCGGCAGTTCGAGGAGAACGTCAAGGTCGGCATGGTTGGCGTCAACGTGCCGATTCCGGTGCCGATGGCCTTCCATTGCTTCGGCGGCTGGAAGCGCTCGGTGTTCGGTCCGCTGAACATGCACGGCCCGGATGGGGTGCGTTTCTTCACCCGGATGAAGACCGTGACCCGGCGCTGGCCCACCGGTATCCGTGCCGGCGCCGAGTTCGCCATGCCGACCATGAAGTAAACCCGCGCGGTCCCGTTGCACTGGCGGTGCCGGTCGCTACACTCCCGGGCGCCCTGTGGGGCGTCCATCTTCATCGAACGACAAGGCAGACGATGCGCAGCACTCCACGCGAGAAAGGCTCTTCCATCACCCGCGTGCTGGAAATCATCGAGGCGGTGGCGGCGGCGAAGGAGCCGCTCAGCCCGACCGCGCTGGCCGAGCGCCTGGACATCCCCAAGGCCAGCGCGCACCGGCTGGTGCAGACCCTGGAGAAGGAAGGCTTCCTGCAGTTCGGCCTGCGCGGCGGGTTGCTACCGGGCGAGCGCCTGCATGTCGCGGCGCTGAACATCCTGCGCAGCAGCCGGCACAAGGCGCTGCGCCAGGCGATCCTGCGCCAGCTCTCCGAAGCCATCGGCGAGACATGCGGGCTGGCGATTCCGGACGGGCTGGACATGCTCTATTTCGATCGGGTGCAGACCAACTGGCCGCTGCAGATCAACCTGCCGATCGGCAGCCACACGCCGCTCTGGTGCACCGCCAGCGGCAAGCTCTATCTGGCCTCGCTGCCGCCGGAGCAGCTGGAGCGGGTGCTGCCGCGCCTGCCGCTGCAGCGCATGGCGCGCAACACCCTCACCGATCTCAGCGCGCTGCGCGACGACCTGGCCCGCGTACGCGAGGAACAGCTGGGAACCGACTGCGAGGAGTTCATCGACGGCATGGTCGCCTGTGCGGTGCCGGTACGTGCATCCGACGGCGAGCTGCTGGCCTGCCTGTTCAGCCACGCGCCGGTGATCCGCTGTTCGATGGCGCAGCTGCTGGCGTTCGTGCCACGAATGCGTGCCGCTGCACGCGAACTGGAGGCGGTGCTCGGCAGCGCGGCGGCGCTGGAGGCCGATCAGAGCACGTAGAACAGAATGGCGATGAAGTGCAGCAGGCTGCCGACCATCACGAAGATGTGCCAGATGCCGTGCCAGTGCCGGAAGCGGTCGTCGAAAACGAAAAAGACGATGCCCACCGTGTAGCAGATGCCGCCGGCCAGCAACCAGCTGAAACCGGCGCCACCCAGGGCGGCGAACAGCGGCTTGACCGCCACCAGCACGATCCAGCCCATCACGGCGTAGATCACCAGTGACAGCACTCGTGCTTCGGAGCGCGGCTTGATCTCCTGCAGCATGCCGATCACCGCGAGGCCCCAGACGATGCCGAACAGCGTCCAGCCCCAGGTGCCGGCCAGGGTGACCAGACAGAACGGCGTGTAGCTGCCGGCGATCAAGAGGTAGATCGACAGGTGATCGAGCTTGCGCATGACCACCTTCGCCCGCCCGCGCAGGCTGTGATAGAGCGTCGAGATGCTATACAGCAGGATCAGGCTCAGGCCGTAGATCGCAACGCTGACGATCTTTACCGGCGAGCCGTCGAGCGCGGCGAGGACCAGCAGCCAGATCGCGCCGAGACACGCCAGCGCAGCACCGACCAGGTGCGTCCAGGCATTGAAGCGTTCGCCGTGATACATCCCAACCCTCCCGAAAGCCACGATGCCAGCAGCATGCCGCGCCAGCGTTACGGGATTCAAACCGGCCGCGAAAAAAAAGGCGCGGCGAGCCGTCAGCGCTTGAGCATCGCCCGCATCGCTGCCAGGGCGTCGTTGCCGCGCGCGGCCTTGACCTCCACCGGCGCTTCTTCCATGCCTTCCCAGACCAGGTCCTCGGGCGGCAGCTCGTCGAGGAAGCGGCTCGGCGTACAGTCGATCACCTCGCCATACTGCTTGCGCTTGGCGGCGAAGGTCAGCGCCAGGTTGCGCTTGGCGCGGGTGATGCCGACGTAGGCCAGGCGCCGCTCTTCCTCGATGGTGTCGGCCTCGATGCTGGAACGGTGCGGAAGGATTTCCTCCTCGAAACCGATGATGTACACCGAAGGAAATTCCAGGCCCTTGGAGGCGTGCATGGTCATCATCTGTACGCCCTCGGCACCTTCTTCCTCTTCCTGCTGGCGCTCGAGCATGTCGCGCAGCACCAGCTTGCCGATGGCATCCTCGATGGTCATGTCGCCGTCTTCGTCTTTTTCCAGGGTGTTCTTCAGCGCATCGACGAGAAACCAGACGTTGCCCATGCGCGCGTCGGCCACCTTGTCGCTGGAGGCGTTCTGCCTGAGCCAGTTCTCGTAGTCGATGTCCATCACCATGCTGCGGATGGCGGCGATCGGGTCGTTCTGCGCGCACTGCTGGCGCACGTTGTCCATCCAGTTCTTGAAGCGCGCCAGGCGCTCGGCATAGCGGCTGTCCAGATGCGCGCCGAGGCCGATTTCGTCGGCGGCGGCGTACATGCTGATGCCGCGCTCGCTGGCGTAGTTGCCAAGCTTTTCCAGAGTGGTGGAGCCGATCTCCCGTCGCGGCACGTTAATCACCCGCAGGAAGGCGTTGTCGTCGTCCGGGTTGACCAGCAGGCGGAAGTAGCTCATCAGGTCCTTCACCTCCTGGCGGGCGAAGAAGCTGGTGCCGCCGGACAGGCGATAGGGAATCTGGTGGTGCTGCAGCTTCAGCTCCATCAGCTTGGCCTGGTAGTTGCCGCGGTAGAGGATGGCGAAGTCGCTGTAGGGGCGCTGGGTGCGCAGGTGCTCGGTGAGGATTTCCAGTGCCACCCGCTCGCACTCGGCCTCTTCGTTGCGCGTGCGGATCACGCGGATCTCGTCGCCATGGCCCATTTCCGACCACAGTTGCTTCTCGAACACGTGGGGGTTGTTGGCGATGAGGATGTTGGCGCACTTGAGGATGCGGCTGGTGGAGCGGTAGTTCTGCTCCAGCATTACCACCTTCAGGGACGGGTAGTCCTCCTTCAGCAGCATCAGGTTTTCCGGACGCGCGCCGCGCCAGGCGTAGATCGACTGGTCGTCGTCGCCGACCACGGTGAACTGGTTGCGCATGCCCACCAGCATCTTCACCAGCAGGTACTGGCTGGCATTGGTGTCCTGGTATTCGTCCACCAGCAGGTAGCGGATGCGGTTCTGCCACTTCTCGAGGATGTCGGGGTGTTCTTGGAAGAGCTTGACCGGCAGCAGGATCAGGTCGTTGAAGTCCACCGCGTTGTACGCCTTGAGCGTGCGCTGGTAGTGCAGGTAGACGATGGCGGCGGTCTGCTCCTTGGGGCCGCGCGCCTTGGCCAGGGCCTCGTCGGGCAGGATCAGGTCGTTCTTCCAGCTGTCGATGAGGTTCTTGATCTCGTCGGCGCCGTCATCGCCGGCGTATTCCTTCTGCATGATGTCGGTGAGCAGCGCCTTGATGTCGCCGTCATCGAAGATCGAGAAGCCGGGCTTGTAGCCCAGGCGCGCGTATTCCTTGCGGATGATGTTCATGCCCAGGTTGTGGAAAGTGGACACGGTCAGGCCGCGCGCCTCGCTGCCCTTGAGCAGGGTGCCGACGCGCTCCTTCATCTCCCGCGCCGCCTTGTTGGTGAAGGTCATGGCGACGATGTGACGGGCCTGGATGCCGCAGTTCTGCACCAGGTGGGCGATCTTGCGGGTGATCACGCTGGTCTTGCCGGAGCCGGCACCGGCGAGCACCAGCAGGGGGCCGCCGACGTAGTTCACGGCTTCCTGCTGCCGAGGATTGAGTCGGGACATGTTGTTCAGGTCGTTCGAAACGGGGGCGCGAGTTTAACAGGCCGAAAGGGTGATGCAGGCGCGTTACAGACGCAATAAAACGCCGGTCGTCGCGCGTGGGGCTTGGCTAATGGCAAGAATCGATTAGTCTTGTCGCGCTGCAGGATGCTGGGGTGGTTGCACAGGGACTGGTGGGATCGGAGACCCTTTGGTGTCTTCAACAGCTCAAGAGTCCGGAGGCCGCTTGCCAGCGCCTGCCCAACCCATGCCACTGTTGCTGTTGGCGCATCGCCCAGACTGGGCGGTGCGGCTGCGCGCCTGCCTGCAGGGTTCGGCCCACGCCGAACAGCTGGTCGTGGCGACGGACTGGCAAACCGTCAGCCAGCAGCTCGAATCTCCCTGTCTGGTCCTGGCGACGCCGCAATGCCGACCCGCACCGGGGCGCTTTCCCTGGCCGCTGATCCTGCTGCTCGACGAGGAGCCGGAAGAAACCCCGGAAGGTGCGGTCGACTGGCTGGTGGCCGACCAGCTCAGCGCCGAGGTGCTGCGCCGTTGTCTGCGCTACGTGCGCGAGCGCTGCAACCTGCAGGGCACCCTGCAGAAGCTTGCGGTGCGCGACCCGCACACCGGCATCGCCAATCGTCAGGGCTTCCAGGCGCAGCTGCTCGACGCCCTGAGCGAGCACGACGGTCATGGCCTGGAGCTCGGCTACCTGGACCTGGACAATTTCCGCCACGTCAACGACGCCCTCGGCCACGATGCCGGAGACCGCCTGATCCTGCAGGTGGTTGCCCGGCTCAAGGCGCAGCTGGAGGTGGGCGATCTGCTGGCGCGGCTGGGCGGCGACGAGTTCGCCTTGCTGCTCGACACCCGTGACGATGCCGGGCGCGCCGATGCGATCGCCGATCGCATCGTCGAGGCGCTGGCCGAGCCCTACTGGGTGGACGGCGAAAGCCTGATGCTCGGCTGCAGCCTCGGGCTGGCGCGAGCCAGCGCCGGCACCTCGGCCGATGCGCTGCTCTGGCATGCGCAACTGGCGATGCGTCAGGCCAAGGCCAGCCAGGGCTGCACCTGGTGCCTGTACGACGAGCACGTCAGCCGCAGTGCCCGCAGCCTGGCCGACCAGGAGGGCGAGCTGCGCCGCGCGCTGCGCCGTGGCGAGCTGGAGCTGCACTACCAGCCGCGGCTGTGTCTGGACACGGGCCGCGTGGTCGGCATCGAGGCGCTGGTGCGTTGGCTGCATCCCGAACGCGGTCTGCTCGGGCCGGACGCCTTCATTCCCATGGCCGAGGAAAGCGGCCTGATCGTGCCGCTCGGCTACTGGGTCATCGCCCGCGCCCTGCGCGACCTGCAGAGCCTGCACGAGCAGGGTGCGGACTCGCTGCACATGGCGGTCAACCTGTCGTTCCGGCAGTTCCAGGACAGCCAGTTGCTGCCGACACTGACGCGGCTGATCGACGAGCGCGCCATCGACCCGCACTGGCTCGAGTTCGAGCTTACCGAAACCGCCGTCATGCGCCGCAGCGAGCAGGTGCAGACCGCCATGCAGGCGCTTGGTCAGCTGGGCGTGCGCTTCTCGCTGGATGACTTCGGCACCGGCTTTTCCTCCTTCGTCCACCTGTCCAACCTGCCGATCACGCTGCTCAAGATCGACAAGAGCTTCGTCGCCAGCATGGGCGCCCGCCCGGAAAAACGGCAGCTGGTGGAGGCGATGGTCGGGCTGGCACACAACCTGCGGCTGGAGGTGGTGGCCGAGGGCGTGGAAACCGCCGAGCAGCTGGAGCTGCTGCGCCAGTTTGGTGCGCAGCAGGTCCAAGGCTATCTGGTCAGTCAGCCGCTGCCGCTGGCCGAACTGCTGAGCTTCATGAGCGCCGAGCGCCAGACCGCCGGCCTGGCGCACTGAGTCGAGGCGCCCCGGCACCACGGCCGGGACGCGCCGCCATCAGCGCACCATGTGCAGGAAGTGCATGTGTTTCTCGTACTGGCCGAGGATGTCACCAATGACGTCTTCGCGGCTCCAGCCCATCACGTCGTAGTCCTGGCCGCCTTCCTTGAGATGTACCTCGGCGCGGAAGTACTTGCGCTCCTCACGCTCGTCGTCCTCGCTGGTCACCACGAAGCTGGGCATGGCGTAGGCGCGCGGGCGTACTTCGTAGATGAAGTCCGGCTCGCCTTCGTGGGTGATCTCGAAGCGCAGGCGGCGGTCTTCGCCTTCGCTGATCTCCACCTCGTAGCCCTGCTTGCGCATTTCTTCGGCGATGGCCTCGTAGGCCGGACGCACCACCTCGGCGATGAAGCGCACCACATGGGCGCGCCGCGGGAACAGCATCAACGTGCGCAGGCGCCGTTGCCAGCCTCCGGCCGTTGGCGCTGCGCTCGGCGAGATGCTCAGCGCCTGATAACGCAGGCCCTGCTTGGTGGCGTCAAGGCGTAGGGCCTTGAGCAGACCCCACATGGAGCAGAGCAGGGCGATGGTGAAGGGCAGGGCGCTGGCGATGGTCGCTGTCTGCAGCGCGGTCAGGCCATCGGCCAGCAGCAGCGCGATGGCCACTCCGCCCATGGACACCGCCCAGAAGATGCGCTGCCAGATCGGCGTGCCCTGCTTGCCGCCGGAGGCGAGCATGTCCACCACCAGCGCGCCGGAGTCGGCGGAGGTGACGAAGAACACCACCACCATGATGATCGCCACGAGGGAGATCAGTGCCGAGAACGGAAAATGTTCGAAGAAGGCGAACAGTGCCAGTGAGCTGTCCTGTTCGATGGCGTCGCCGAGGCTGCTCACGTGCTCCCAGAGGATCATGTGGATGGCGGTATCGCCGAACACGGTCATCCACAACAGGGTGAAGGCGGTGGGCACCAGCAGCACACCTGCAACGAATTCGCGGATGGTCCGCCCGCGGGAAATGCGTGCGATGAACAGGCCGACGAAGGGCGACCAGGCCAGCCACCAGCCCCAGTAGAACAGCGTCCAGCCACCGATCCAGTCGTTCGGCTCGTAGGCGTAGAGGTTGAAGGTCTTGTTGACGATGTCCGACAGGTAGCTGCCGATGTTCTGCACGAAGGTCTGCAGGATGAACACCGTCGGCCCCGCGATCAGCACCATCAGCATCAGCAGGCCGGCCAGCGACAGATTCAGCTCGGACAGCCGCCGCACGCCTTTGTCGAGCCCGGTCACCACCGAAATGGTGGCGAGCAGGGTGGTGGCGACGATCAGGCCGATCTGCACCGGAATGGTCACCGGCAGGCCGTAGAGATGGTTCAGCCCGGTGTTGATCTGGGTGACACCCAGGCCGAGCGAGGTAGCGACGCCGAGCACCGTGCCGATGATGGCGAAGATGTCCACCGCGTGCCCGATGGGACCGTAGATGCGCTCGCCGATCAGCGGGTAGAGCGCCGAGCGCAGTGTCAGCGGCAGGCCGTGACGGTAGGCGAAGTAGGCGAGGATCATCGCCACGATGGCGTAGATCGACCAGGCGTGCAGGCCCCAGTGAAAGAAGGTGATCTTCATTGCTTCGCGGGCGGTGAGGGTCGTGCCGCCTTCGCCCACCGGCGGCGAGAGGAAATGCATGACCGGCTCGGCTACGCCGAAGAACATCAGGCCGATGCCCATGCCGGCGGAGAAGAGCATGGCGAACCAGGTCAGGGCGCTGTAGTCCGGTTCGCTGTGATCCGGGCCGAGCTTGATGTCGCCGTAGCGACTGAAGGCCAGCAGCACCACCATCAGCAGGATGAGTGCGACGGCGAGAATGTACAGCCAGCTGACATTGGCGATGATCCAGGCCTGGGCGTCGCCGAACAGGGCCTGCGCGTGTTCCTGAAAGGCGACGCTGTAGATCACCAGTGCCAGGATGATGACTGCCGAGCCATAAAAGACCGGGGCGTTGAGGTGGGAAGACGAGGGCTGTTTTGCCTCCATGCTGCGCTCCTACGGTTGTGTCTGGGGAGTGGCCGCCTGTGGCGAAAGCCAGGCAACTTAACACAGACCGCAAAAGCGTCCGCTTGTCAGCAGGCATCCGGCAACGTCGAATGCCCCGGCCGGAGGGGCTCAGGCTTGGCTGCCGGGGCGATATTGCAGCGCTTCGGCCAGATGTTGCCGGCCGATGCGTTCGGCCTGCTCCAGATCGGCCAGGGTGCGTGCGACCTTGAGCAACCGGTGTGCGGCGCGCAGGGACAGTGCGAGACGCTCGCAGGCGCGCTCCAGCCAGGCCTGGTCCTCGGCGGTCAGCTGGCAGTGCTCACGCAGGCCGACCAGGTCGAGAAAGGCGTTGGCGCAGCCCTGGCGGGCGAGTTGCAGTTGCCGCGCCTCGGCCACCTGTGCGGCGAGCACGGCGCTGCTCTGGCCGGTCTGTGGCGCTGCGTTGAGGGCGGTGGCCTCGCGCGCCACGGTCAGATGCAGGTCGATGCGGTCGAGCAGCGGTCCGGAGAGCTTGTTGCGGTAGCGCTGGATCTGCTCCGGCGTGCAGCGGCAGCGACCGTTAGGGTCGCCCAGATAGCCGCACGGGCAGGGGTTCATTGTGAAGTTTTGTGAGTAAAAATGCTTGAGGGGAAATAGAACCACAGGCAAGCATACGTGCGAATTCCAAGTTCTTGGAGGAACAGATGAATCAACGCACGATTTTCACTGGGAACTTAGAATCCGAGGGAAATAAGAAGCTTAGCCCGACGAGAGTTGCCTTAACGGTCAGGAATGATGGTCGGCAGTCTGGTTTTACAGTTGTTAACTTCAGATTTTTATCAGAATGGCTCGGAGAAGATACTGAGCTGTTCCTCAAAGGTATTGAGATTTTTTCTAGACGCTACAATAGTGCTTCTCCTGTTTATTCAGTGCGCAAAGTACTAAGGCATTGGTCTGAGTTACACAGGATTAAAAAATGGCGAAGACTTCATGAGATACCAATTGAAGAGTTTGAAGTCCAGCTTTCAGAGTTGAGACAAAGTTTCTATATATCCGAGACGGCGAAAGGCAAGGCTCTCACTACTACAACAAATAAGTGGGCTTTGTTTGTAAGGTTGGTTGAATCATTAGCTTTGATATCTGCAATACCCAAAGTGGTAGTTGGTGGATATATGCAAGCGCCCTCAAAGGCAGCGATATTACTTAGTAGAGATGTGGCAGTTGAATCTACAGGTACAATTCCTGCGCCAAAGACATATATGCCTGAGAGAGACTCGTACAATGATGAGTTGTTCGAGACTATATCTATTTTGGCATCTGATAATGATTATTTGTTGGAATACGCTAAACGTTTGAGTGGCGCAATAGCTGAGATAAAGCGATGTGCATTAAGTGACTTTGAACAGCTGAAAGCGAAAGAGGTGGATGGGGCAAAATTAATTAAAGAGGTCGGGCGAGGGTTTTTAGATAGGATTGAGGCAAGTAGCTCGCGCTATAGATACTTTGATCCAGCTAATGGGTTTCATTACTTTGCGTCTAATAGCGATCATCCGAAATTATTAGGAAATATTCTCGCAGTTGTTCATTACCAAATGCAGGGTATACCTAAACCCCACAGAAAGTTTGATAAAGAGGGCTGTGTTTCGATCAGCGATCACTCTCACTGGTCTTATATACAGCGGTATGGAAAAAATCGATTACTTCCGTATCTTGGAATAATGAGCAGTGAAGCCGCTGCAATATGTATTTTAATTCTGATGCTAGAGCATCCCGCGCTAAATGCGACATCATTATATAGGGCGCGTATAGAGGATAAAAATGGTTGCTCTATCCTACTTTCAGCCGTTGGAAAAAATCAACAACGCTTAACCGTTCAGAAGCCAAGAGCCGGTGAGGAAAAATCAGTAGTTCTCAGTTCCTTAGCAAGGGAAGTAATTCAAAAGGTACTTGATTGGACGGCACCTATTAGAGCAGAACTCAAGAGACAGAATAGGCACGAGGAGGCAAAGCTGCTATGGGTGGGTATGAGTATGTTGAATTACGATGTTATTGCGTACTCTGAGAAGGCCCTGTTTGGTGCTTTGAAAGTAAACCCCAAGCATCGGAAAAGAGGAGCAGAAATAAGTACGCGGATAATTCCTTTTGTAGACAGACATCCATCCCTTGAGAAATGGAAAGATAAAATAAATTTTAAAGCGATTCGAGTAAATGTAGGTGTTTTAACATACTTAGAGACAGATGGTGATCTAGTTTCCGTAGCTAAGGCATTTGGACATAAAAATGTACGTACTACAATAAGTAACTATATTCCTCGCGCTCTTAGGCAGGCCGTTTTTGAACGGCAGATAAGGAGGCATCAAAATTTATTGATTACCTCTTCCTTGTCAAAAAAGAAAGATATGCTGGCTGCGTCTGACTTTCGAACTATTGAGGAGCTTCACCAGTTTCTTAGGGAGAGTAACTCGTGTTTATTTGAACAGGCCGCCGATAAAGAATATATAGGGAAGGTTGGCGATGGGTTCGAAAGCAACATAATAGCTAGATCCAAAATTGTATTTGCTAATGATCCGGACGCGTTGGCTGTTGCTATGCTCTATCGTGATCGTCTGCACAATGCTAAGTGTGATTTTATTGATAGAAAGGATATCGCAACAGGGATTTCACCAAGATTTTGGATGGAGTTTGTTGATGCACTACTGAAACCACTTCCTCTATCAATGTCGGAGATCAGCCGGCTGGTAAAAAAAGCCTTAGAACGGAAAAAGGCTTTATCTAATAGTGTTGTTCTTCCGGAGATTGATTGATGACAGAGGTTAGACTGCCAGAATCTGTTGCAATCTTTTTTGAGAAAACAACTAGAACTTTTTCAAAATTATACAAGCCTAGTTGGCTGTTAAGTGAAGTTGAAGATAACGTCTGGCTCATTGATCTAGGCGAAAATGTCCGTGTCGTTGCAGGCTCTATAAAGGGTGGGGTGCGACTAAAATGGGATAGGTCTCTGCCCGGAGGTAGCTTCTCTAGTGAAGCATATAGGGTACCGTTAGAGCAGGCCAAGACGATTGTTGTGTGGGCACATGATGGAGCAATGCCAGCAATAGCAAAGACGATTCGAAATATATACATATTTCACTTGTATATGATGTGGCTAATAGAGTTTCTAGCTGTTAGGTATGGTGAGCGCTTTCAAAGAGAAGGGTTCTCGCTTCTCACAATAGATGATCTAGTGGAGTTTTTAGAGGCTGCGGTTCAGGAAGGTGTGTGCGGAACGGGTGCATTTATCTCTCGTTGGGAAAAGTATCTATCAAGTAAGCTTGGTTCTGATGCGTGTTCTTTAGAAAATATAAAAGATTATCTGGAGAGAGAGGGTGCTTATGATGTGAAAGGGCATCTGGACATGCGCTTTGTTGGTGAGGCTCTCAATATTGATAATAGAAGATTGAGAAATTCGTCAGTTTTTAAGGCATATATAGGTAAGTACAGTAAGATTTATCATCCATCAGTTACTGAAAACCTTGAAACAACGATGACTCTCCCGTCTTTAGCTACATGGTGCGTCTCATTCTGTCAGGTATTGGCGTTTCTACCTATTGAAACAGAAGTGGAATTGAGCGATTCGCAATCTATATTAGATGCTGTGCGCCCCTTTAGAGTACGTATTGATAAGCGTACCAAGACACTTCCTTTATCTATAGGTAGAAAACTTACGGCAGGTTGCTGCAAGTGGATGATAGAAATTTATCCGGATTTGCTCAAATATATTAAGGCAGTGATAAAGCAGTCTGCACTTTTAGTGGCTGGTGAAGAAATGTCGCCATTTAGTGCGCTCTCTGTAGTTAGTAACAGGGTGAGCATGCCTAGTAAGCTGGTGCCGCTGCTAGATGTATATGCTAGATGGCAAGCCGACACTTATATGTCAAAAACTACGATTCATGCCAATTTGCCTTATCCAGTATTCTTGCTTAGGCTTCACATAGCGGTCTGTTTCTGTTTGATAGCAATGCTTTCATGTTGCAGAAGAACCGAGGTTATTGCGCTAAGCTCTAAATCTATAAAGGAGTCTGAGGGGTGGTTTTATTTGACAGTTCTACTCAGGAAGACTGGTGTTGGAATTTTAAGGGAGAGGATGGATAAGCCGGTTCCAATGATTATTGCTGAATGTTTAGAAAGCCTCGCTCAGCTAAAAAAGGCTTGGAAGAAATTATATCTATCTGAGGATCCGCTGCTAGATGACCAAGCTTTTTTTAAAGTTAATGCACGCGGTATTTATCCATTGGTTATCCAGGATGTGTATGTGCTTTTAGGAGAGCTGAGCGAGTCACTGGATTTAGTTGATGTTCATGGTGAGCGTTGGGTAGTACTGCCGCACCAATTGAGACGATATTTTGCTATGACCTTCTTCCACTTTGGTGGAGCAGAGAACGCTCTGCCTGCTCTTTCATGGTTTATGGGGCACGAAAACATAGAAGAGACTTGGCATTATATAAAGGAAAGCCTGACAGGTCGCGAAATATCTGCATCAGAAGCTGCGATGGCAACCGCCGCTGTCTGTTCAGCCGACGAATCTGCAGGTGCTAAAGCCCTGAGGGATATCATTCAAAAACACTTTGGTTGTGAAAGCTTAAGTCTTATGAACGAAGACGAGATCTTAGACTATTTGGAAATGTTGGCGGAGCAGGGAGTATATACGGTTTCGCCAGTTCAGGTTAGATGCGGGAAAAGTCAAAAATATACCGTATTAATCTCTATAAAAGATGGATTTGATGCCTAGATTAGCTAAAGGTGAAGTTGCTTCAGGTGTAAAGGCTAAAGCGATAGCTTCCGAGGCAAGTGCAAAGCGGCGTATAGAGCTTTTTGAATCGCTCAAGCTTGAAACATCGCCATCAGAAAATAAAATTATGATTTTTGCGAATGTATCAAGCTTGGCTGCTTGGGACGAGCCGTTATCGGGAGTAACTCCGCTAAGTCAGAAGACGCTGCGTAAGTATATTAATATCTACTACCCAAGCGGATTGTCTGGTCTTACGAAGGAAGCTGGCTTAATGCTTCAAGGGGCTAAAGTTGCCGTCTCAACTGTGACAGCGGAAAAATATGTTGGTCTGCAATCGCGAGTAGAGCAGGCTGTTGATTCGGCATTAGAGATGACTGCCCGTTATTTGGACTTGCTCGAAAGAATGAAAAAATTAGCGGTTCAGGATGAAAGAGCTGAGATGGAAATGCAGCGCCATTTTAGAAGGTATGAAACGCATCCTCACATGAAGGTTGTGAAGTGAACGAAAGCGAAAAACTTTGGCTTCAGGCTTCCCAGGATTTTTCTTTGCCTGGATTTAATAAGCTAGCGAACTCAATGCGATGGAGTGCTCCGGGATTGAGGGCGCTATACTGGCCTAACGGTGTCATTTGCTGGCAAGTGAATGTATATCTGTTGTTTTGTAGACGATCCGGCAAGGCAGTTTCAACAATTAATACATATGCTTCCGAGCTATCTATCTTTGTCCGCTATATTTATAGTGTTGGCACAAGGATCGAAGATGTATGCGACGATGTCCTAATCGATTATTCTGACTGGTTGGTTTCAAGAGGGCGTGGAAGCGGAAGTCATATCAACCGGCTGATACTTAGAGTGATTACATTTCTACAGTGGTACCAGCATCTGATTATCGGTCGGTACTTGGTCGGAGGTGTGGGACAAGGTGCGCAAGTCACAGTTTCAATTCTTTCTAAAGGGATGTACAGAGGTGCAGTACGAGATAGAGTGCGACATCACTCTATGGTGCCTATAAGTATACCTAGAGTAGTTCGTCCTATATCTACGGCGGTCATATCTAACCTGCTTGATGCTTGTTATTCTGCGTCAGGGTCAAATTTTAAGAGAGCTCGCGATAGCTGTATTATTATTCTTATGGCTGATACTGGAATTCGTCGAGAAGAACTAACATGGATCCGGTGCGAGGATGTTGCTAATGCTACTTCAAATGGTGGTATTGTACAGGTAAGAACTTCGAAACGGAGAGGTAATCCCTACAGGGAGATACCCATTTCTGGCTCGACAGTTAGAAAACTAGTTGAGTACTTAGACGTTAGTCGTGCAGTTCAACTTAGGAAGTTAAAGCGTAAAATTAATAATTTCAAAGACGAAGGTTGGGCATTCTGTACCCTATCTGGAAAAAAATTAGAACCTGCCTCAGTAACGCAGATTTTTTCCGACTTACGAAAAGATGCCAAGATAGAAGAGCGTGTCTCCCCTCACATGCTGAGACATCGCTATATAACTCTTCAGGTTGTAAGCAGGCTCCGATCTTTAAATACATCGTCGTCAATTGGCGTAGAGGCAATCACTACGATATTGTCTAGAGTGGCTAGTGTTAGTGGACACTCAAGCATAGATAGCATGTGGCGATATGTTGACTGGGCCTATGAAGAACTCGAACAAGACTCTCGTCAAGCCTATCCCTCTAGTAGGGAAGCGTTTGAAGCTGCGGATCGAATACTAGAAGCTGTTTCGGCTGGTGCGGATGACGAACTGTTAAAGGCATTAAGGATAGTGAGAGATATACTTGCTCAAAATAACTCAATACCTGTGGGTAATCCTAGCATAGTGGCCCATTCGCTTAGAGGAAGAGCTGTATGAATTCCATTTAATTATAGAAACTCATCTTTCGTAAATGCTATTTAGCTCGCTTTCAATTTCTCTAAGCAGCTCATTAATAGTCTTGCCATTGCTCATTTCCAGATAGCAGTCGGCAAGTATAGTTATAGTAAGTGGATGCACGCCTAGAACCTTGGCTAGATCATCAACTTTGTCTATGGTGGGGCTCTTAAACCCTCGTTCTAGGGTGCTTAAATAGGTTCGACTGCTCACATCTGAAAAGTCCTCTTGCGTAAGGCGCTTTTTAGTACGTATGCGCTTAAGAGCTCTCCCAAAAGCCTGCTTCAATTTCATTTTGCTTACCCTGCAAAAAGAAACGATGAGGCCTTCTCGCGCCCTATAGGGCTACAATCTATAGTGTTCATGTTGGCGCGGCGTTGGGCCGTCCAGGAGGCCACAGAATGTTCACTGTCGACCGTTCAGCGTCTATTTCTCGCTTTCTAAGGTCTAAAAGGGGGGGTACGCCACACTGGTCGTACATTGAGCAAGAATGGTGCTGGCCATGGTTCTACCTAGAGACCTGTGCCTGGGATGGCGCCGATCTGTTCCGGCGTACCCTTTTGGTCAGCCAGATCGAGGATCTGGTGGAGTTGCTTGCTGAGCAAGGGGATCAGTTCTGGCTTGAGCAGGTATTGCTCGTCTCCCCTGATCACTTAAACCATCAAGGGTGCTGGGCTATGGAGTTACTATCTGAGCTCTGCTTGTCGCGAGATGATCAGACGGGGGAATTAGGCTACGTGTTTAAGGTAGAGGGAGGCCGTAGCTATTCAGCACATCCTAGCTTCGGGAAGGGGCTGCTTGTCGATATTGAAATACTTTTTTCCAGATCAACGCACTTGCCACCTAGGTAAATGCGTTGCGCCACTAAGGCTCTGCCTATGCAGCGCCTTTCCTTAGTGCTAGGCTTCGAATGCAGCCCAAGAGCTTCCTCTCCCGAGCACGTGTAGCGGTGACGAAACTTGGTTCGTAGGCGACCTTAGGTCGCCTTTTTCTTTTTAGGGCCGCAGACGCCTAACAGGGCAAAGCCCCTAGAGGGCCAAGATTCGACCTCCATTTATAGCATGCTGCTTGTGACTGAAATAATGGACAAATGCCTGCCGCCTGTCCGGCATTGCTGTGTATCTCTAGTCTTAGGCGTGAGGTAATTATTATGTGCAGCGAGTCTGAACAGTCATCTAATATAGAATCAATTCTTAACTGCGATGTTTGTGGTAAGTCTTTAGTTAGTGCAGAGGGCTGTGGAGTGCTGCATGCGAATTGGGGAGAAGAGTCTTCCCATCGTGGTGAAAAATATAAAGTTTGTCTTTGTGAAACATGTTTCTTTGTTACATTGGCGGCGTTGCGTCGCGAGCGAACTTTAAACAAAATTTTTGATGAGGATGTCGTATTTTCGGAAAGTGAATTTGGGCTGGTTAAACTTTGACTAAGTTTAATTTTCTTCTGGCAAAAAATCTAAGCTAACCCTTAATAGATAAGGTTACTTAGAGTAGGGGCTTCCAGTAAGTGTGCATGATAGTGGTCATCATGTGGTGGCCTGGTTGTCTTGATCATTGTTGAGCGTGTTGTATATTCAGGTGATGGCGTAACCTTTGGCCTTCTGTTAGGAGGTCGCCTGAAAACCAGTGCGCGCATGTTGAGTAAAGAGCTTTATTCTGTTTTATTTCGGGATAAAAATTTTCGACAATAAAGCTCATGAAAGTCTTAATAGACAATGAGCACTTGACCGGGATCCGGCAGTCCTCATGGCCAAGATGCAAGTGCGTAATAGGGTGCTCCTCCCTCGCCTGTTCTGGCGCAAAATCAAAGCGTAATGGACTACGGGATTTAAACAAATGCATTTCACCGGAAGACATTCGATCTAGCACGTAGTCGACAATGCTGTAATAGTCGATGTCTTCATCTAGCTCAATTGGGGACGGATACCAACAAAGCCGATGTCCAACTATATTTCGCCGGTCTAGCTTGTAAGATAATTGAATCATCGATCCATCTACTAGGAGCATAGAGTACTGGCGTGACTCAATCAGAGAGCAATACTCCTCCAAGCTAGCGAATGTATTATCCTTAAGCACAAAGCCATCATTGCCCCATGTTACTTCAATAATGCCATTCGCTCTTTGATATGCTTGGTGGTTACGGGAGTCTAGTGCCAAGCCGCATTTTTGCCAGTCAAATATTAGCTGGTTGATTGATGTAATAAGTTGTTCAGGCGTCATCCCGATCTCCCATAAAGAATCCTTGTAGCTCTTCGGGGATGTCGTCGAGAGTAATTTCGCCGGCATCGAACATGGCTTTGATTTTTTTTATCTGACCGAAGCCTTGATATATTTCTTGAAGCTCCTCAGATGACTTGTCCTTGTAAGCATTCTCAAGATGGTCCAGTTCCCTCTGCGTGGGGTATGTAAATGAGAGGCGGTAGTTGGCGCTCTGAATTTTTTCAATCTCTTGAGCAAGTAGCTTCATGTTCTGGCCGACGCCTGTAATGCGAGTCCAAGCCTTGGTGCGAGTTATAGCGGTGAACAGCGCATTTCTTTTCTTGCCGGAGTCAAGTCCACCATAACAGTAATGTGAATTAGCTGCATATACCATGGGAGCCTCGTTACCTTTCGCCCTGTATATGTGTGTAATGGCAACTGAATTTTCAATAAAAACGATGTCTTGGCTACTGTTTTTCCCGATCACGTGGCAGCCAATGCCAAGATTACGCAATTCGTGTACAACATACGCGGACTCTGACTGGAGTGTGTAAGCATCCGGGAACACGATTAAAATGTCGCTGGCCTCTAGTTCGTCAGATGCTAGATTTTCTTTTATCTGTTCGGCTATCCACTTCGCTTGTTCTTCTTTGCCATCAAATGCTTTGTATAATATTGCTTCTTCGGGCTTTATTAGTTTTGTGAAATAGTCAGGTGTCCGATCCGACGCACGTTGCAGTGATACAGGCTTTCCTAGCCTAAGTTCACCTGAAACCAATTCAAAACCAATATTCTTCCAGAACTTAGGGTCGGGGAACATGCGAATGGGGCCGCCCTCTCTGTAAATGCCAAGCCCGAGTCCTAAAGCAAGAGTTAGCGTCCAAGGGGGGTTTCGATAACAAATTGGTAGCATAATGTCCTGTTTAGGACTGTCTTGTTCCTCTTCTAGAGTAACGAATGGTATTCCGTCATCACTGGCTCCAAATAATTCTTCTGGAGGGAGCATCGTAAAGTCACCAAGGTTCTGCAACTCATCGTAAGCCCATACCACGCGATGAGGGTTTCTTACAAATTTATAGACAAGCTTGAAGAAGGATACGGGGAAATCTTGAGCTTCATCAATCAACAAATAGTCATATATCGGCTTAAAGCTCGAGCGTTCAGCGACGCTTAGCGCTTCCTGGCATGCGCCTTCAAAGGCTTTATCACGGCCATATTTCTGCATGGCCTGCATAAAATTAAGAGGTTCGATTCCTAGCTCTGCACATATTTCTGAGTATATGCCCGACTCTCGTGTGCTACCCCAAGCATGGCGTATTTGTAGGTATTCAGGGTCAGGATCTTCCTGGGTATTTTCGAAATAGAATTTTTCAGTTAGTTTTTCGAGCTGTTGATAAAGTGATCTGGTTTGAAATGTAACGGCTACCACGAGATTTGGGTTGTACGCATGTAGATATGCCGCCTTCATGGCAAGTATTATCGTTTTTCCGGAACCGGCTAAGCCGCGGATGCGTTGAGGTTTTTCAGGTGATTCGATAGCAGCTTTCTTTTGCCAACGGTCTAAGTTTGCGATCTCTTTTTCTATTTGTTTAATTGCGGCGCCATAGGAGTCTTCACGCTGCACTTTGCTTCTTTTCTTTGCTGGTTTTAAGACAGCGGTTTTTTGGATTGACGCATTTACCAGCTTGTACTGAAGGCTGGTAATTTTCTGGCACTCCTCTATTCTTTCTATAACCGTATCGGGTGTGCAGCAATCAACGCCTTCCAGTTCGTCTTGTCGGAAGGATATTACGTTTATATCTATAGTAAGCTTTCTTCTTTCTACTAGACCGCGCTCGGCAAAGAAGCGTTTCGTTAGTCCGCGATGTAACTCATCTTGATATTCAATAACAACGTCTGGGTCGTCTTCCGCAGCGTTGCTCAGGTCGAATGCAATAACACCAAATTCCTCTGAAACTAGCAATGCATCTGTCAGCAGAGCGTCATCATTTACATCAAATATCGGGTATCCAATATACAGGCTACCTTCAATCGCAAAGTCGCGCAGAGCTCTTACAAGGTCTTGGACGGCTTGTGGATTCTTCTTCTTGCCAAATATAAAGTCCATTTCTCGCTCCGTTATGTATCTGGGAGGTGATGCTTACTTATCTAACTGCTTATGCTTTGTGTGAGTCTGGTGTCCGGCGCTTAGTCAGCCGAACTCGCTCCGACGCCGCATGAGCGCTTGTGTCCGAAAAGACTGCACGCTGCTTGGGTGTCGTTAGGGGTTGAGGTAAGTCTTGCAGAGGCTTATGCCAAAAGCCATCCCACGTATCAAGAGCGTATTTTCCTCCCTAATGCCGGACGAGCATGTCAATTCCTGAGATGTGAGGATGATGGGCCGTGGCCCCCCAGAGGCTGTGGCGTATGTCTTCTGAAAGCAATCTGTCGGCCTGATGGAGGCGAGAGGGTTCCTATGTCTCGCTCAGAATGCTTGGGCCAAGACCGTCGCATAGTCGGGTTTCCCTAGAAGGGTAGGCGCGGGCATCCTGGTTTTGGTTGTCATACAGAGGCCTGAAACACATAGATTTATGTGTGTGCCAAATATAAAAATGTGCTACATTTTTCAGCGACGCTCGGAGCGAGCTGCCCAGATGACCTATGAAGAATTTCAACGCCAGATAGGTAAGGCAGGACTGAGTAAACGGAAGTTTGCTGAGCTTATAAAGATGAACCCGAACTCTCTGACAAACTATGCACGTGCAGGTGAGGTGCCAGCCCACCTGGCAATAATTTCTGTGTTGCTCGGCGCTTTGGCAGAAAATCAGATTGATTACTTCAAGATTTTAAAAGTCATAGAGATCGAACCAAAAAAACCGAGAGGGGCTCGAAAAGGAGCGTTCGGAGCGAATAAACAGGCAGATTTAGATTTTTTTGATACAGATAGAAAGGTTGATCATGGCGATTAGTTTTCTCGACTCTCCTCAGAAGGTTGGGGTCTCGGACGAGATGCTAGTTCGGCTTGATCAAGCTCGTGCCGGTTCTAGCTTCTCTCCAGATCTTCTTCCATATCTCGACTTAATTGAAAGCTCAGCTATCGACATGCCCGATGCGGTCGTTCAAGTTGATGGTCGGGCTGTAATGTATCTCATTAAGCCTCAAGTGCTTGGCGGCGAGCAAATTGATAGTAAGAGGCTTTCAGGCCTAATTCGTGCTTTAGCTTGCCGTGGCGATGCAAGGTACTTGGGGCTGCTATATCCCGGCTGCTTGTCGGTTTATCCAATAGGGATCACCGATCAGTCCCCATTGCCTTTGGGTGATATTTCCCTTAGTGCTGGGAATACAGAGTTTCATGAGTTTTTGACTGGCCAGCACTCATTAGCAAATAGTGATTCCAATGCTGCTGACAGCAATTGGTTGGATAATTTCCTTTTTGATCTTCTGACTAAGACTGCGGAGCAGCTTAAATCTGCCCACCCGAAATTGTCTGATAGTGAGGTTCTATCGCTTATTGGTCGCTGTCTCTTTCTAAGGTTTATCTCAGACAGAAATATAATTTCCGACGCTACCGCAGCAATAATTGCACCCAATAAAAACTCCCTTGATGAGCTTTTGGCAACGCCAAGCTCAGCAGCGTGTACATTTTCTTGGCTTGATCGCACATTCAATGGAAACATATTGCCCGTTATAAGTTCGGAGGGCGAGGTAAGGGATTATTCCTCTTATTTTATTGCAATGGGAGATGTGGCCGATACGGTCTGCACAATTCTCAATAACATTATGCGAAGAGCTCCTGGTGGGCAACTTCAGTTATTCTGGGAAGGGATTTTGTTCCAGCATGTGCCTGCCGATATGCTTAGTCAGGTGTATGAGCATTTTGCACATGCGTACCAAAGTGATCATGCCAAATCTACTAGCATCCACTACACTCCTAGGCACATAGCGCAGCAGTTGGTTGACGCTGCATTTGCCGGGATGAAAACAGCTCAAAAAGATCGAGCAAAAGTTCTTGACCCGGCATCAGGTGCGGGTGTCTTTCTTGTCCTTGCATTAAAAAGACTTGTTCAAGAGCATTGGAGAGAAACTGGTAAGCGTCCAGATCGTCAGGCGATTCGAAATATTTTGAATGCTCAGGTCTATGGTTTTGATATTAATCGTGAATCGCTTAAATTTGCGGCTTTAAGTTTATATCTTACAGCTCTAGAGCTTGATCCTGAGCCTACCCCTCTGGACGATCTTAAGTTTGATCGTCTTTCCGGTAAGACGCTCATATATGTTGGCGAAGACTCCGACTATTTGACTGCCGACAAGGGGCATGTGGATAGAAGCCTAGGCAGTTTGTCAGAGAGTTTGGTTCTGCCCGAGGATCTAAGAGGGGGGGTGGATCTTGTTATTGGAAATCCGCCATGGACTGAGCTCGGCAGCAGGTATAAAGCAAGGCTGGATGAGCAGGTGCGGCGCATCGCAGCTAAGCACGGTGTCAGCCCATTAACTGTTTCACAGTTGAAAGTGGATAATGGGGTTCCGGATATTCCATTTGTTTGGCGCGCTTTAGAGTGGTCCAAGCCGGGAGGCATGATCGCTTACGCACTTCATGCGCAGCACTTATTATTTAGGCAAGGCAATAGTGCGATAATGCGCAGCGCACTTTTTCAATGTATAGAAATAACGGGTATATTGAATGCTAGTGCATTGCGCAATGAGGCGCGTATATGGCCAAATATAACGGCGCCATTTTGCTTCTTGGTTGCAAGAAGTGAAAGGCCTAACGCTGATAGCTCTTTCTATTTTCTTAGCCCTGCCCGAGAAAAGCGGTTAAATGACCAGGCGCTATTCAGGTTAGATCCTCAGGCCGCTACTTCTGTGGCGCAAGTATACGCTATAAATGTCCCTTGGTTGTTTAAAGTGCTTGCGCGTGGGTCGAGCTTAGACTTAGAGGTTACTGCTAAGATTGCCGCGATAGACTTGGATTCTCAGCGTAACGGCCTTGATTCTGATGCGCTCTCTTTAGCAGATGATGGAGGTGAGGATGGCGTTTGTAAGCGAGAGTCTCTTTCCGATTTGTGGCGTAGATATAACCTTAAGAATCGAGATGGGATTCAGACAGCTTCTGCCAAATCCGCTAGGAACGCACAACACCTGTATGGGCTGCCATATCTTACAAAACACCTAAGTGCTGACTACCGTATAAATACACAATTATTACCGAAGTTTGATATTCCGACTCTATATAGGCCATATGAGCGAGAGTCTTTCAATGCTCCGCTTGTGTTATTTAGAGAATCCCCCAAGAAGCGGCGTGATCAAAGAGGGGCAATAGTTTCATTTGAGGATGTTGTATTTAGAGAAACGTTTTTCGGATACTCATGCGCAGGCCATTCGCATCCAGACATCTTGGCCAAGTATCTACAGTTGCTGTCTCTTAGTGATGTATTTATCTACTGGTCGCTTATGACAAGTAGTAAGTTCGGAATTGAACGTGATGCAATTCTCAAGGAGGATGTAGACGCATTCCCGGTTGTGCCGTTTGAAATGCTATCAAGCAATCAAATTGAAGATATCTTAAGAATTAGCGCAGGGTTATATGAAGGGCAGCTGGATTGGGGTGAGGTCGACAGATTTGTAGGTAAATTGTACGGTCTCAATCGAGCTGATCTGGGGGTGATAACTGATACTTTAGAGGTTGGTCTACCATACTCTCAGAATAAGGATTATGCGGAACGCGCTCCTAGGGAGGAGATAGGAGTATTTATTGATGAGCTTACGCGCATTGTTACGCCCTTTGCACACCGTAATGGGCGAGGCATTGAAGTTGTCCCGTTAGAATCAGAAAATAAGTGCTGGAAATTTATCTGGATTAAATTTTCCGATCATGATGCTTGTCAGCACTTGGACATAAATACAAGGTTGGCAACTGATATAGCGGATCATTTTTGGGCGTCTCAAGTTCGACTATATCTTTCTGCAGGAAGTCTTATCATTGGTCAGGTAGCGCAGAATCGATATTGGACAAGAACTCGTGGTCGCTTACTGGCTCTTGATTTGCTTAGCCAAGATATTGTTACACGGTAGTTACCTGGTCCCGCACGGAGCTAAACAGTGACAAGTAGTACGTTTATTAGTTTAGGCGTTCAGCCCAGAGTTTCGGCTCCATATCCTGGGTGGCCGCTTGTTCTGATACAGACTATTGAAGAGGCTCTCATCGCAGCAGAGAAAGAGCTTGTCAGGCGTCATGGCTCTTCGCTTAATACGGCGATTGAAAACCAAATTACTCAATGGCTGGATGAGATTTTATGTGAATTCCACGATGACGAGGTTATACCAGGGTTCAACTGTGATACTTTCATGCTTCCGCATATTGACTCCCCTGCTAGGCATATGCGGAATCCCCTGGGGCGGTTGAGGCCTGATATTGTTTTTTATCGTCATAATAATTCATTGAAGATTGATGATAAGAAAAATTATGGTTGGTTCTGTGAATGTAAAATACTTGATGAGACGCATACTCTTAGAAGTTATTTGCTCACTCGTGGACTAGATCAGTTCGTTACTGGCGACTATGCGTGGGGGATGCCCCATGGCCAAATGATAGGTTATGTTCGTGGTAATCGTAAACCTGGCTATACTCCGTCGATTGAGCTGAAAAAAGCTCTTTTTAATGATTCTAAGGCTACCGCTTTAGGGCTGAACTTAGGGCTGTCCTCTGAGCCCTCCGCCTGCGCTGCTAGTGGCTATGCAGATGTTCTGATTACTAATCACGCGCGCAAGTTTACTTTGCTCAATAGAAACGCTCCTGGGAATATTGAAATACGGCATATTTGGCTTCGAATTGTGTGAATATTGAGCTTCGATTTATGAGTTTTCGAACGAAGTTCGGGAGGTAGCGTGATAGAGGCTGTTGTATTCGATGCGTTTGGCACTCTGTTGCAATTGGGCGTCAGGCGTCATCCGTTTCGTCAACTTATGCGCCAGCTGCGCCTTCAGGGCAGAAGACCTGACCCTGAAGATGCACGGACATTGATGACTCGGAATTTAGGTTTAGCAGGCGCAGCCAATTCGTTTGGGGCTCAGATCAGTCACGCTGAGCTTGCTGGTATTGAACGCGACCTGTTTGTCGAGTTACAAAGTATTCGTCTTTTTGATGATTCTCTTGAAGCATTGAATAAGATTCGAGCTGCAGGGCTAAAAATTGCTATATGTTCTAATCTTGCAGCTCCTTATGCAGTGCCCATAAGACTTCTATTGCCCGAGCTGGATTACTATGTTTTTAGTTTTGAGGTCGAGTCAATAAAGCCAGAGCCAGAAATTTACCAAAAGACTATCGATCTTTTGGGGTGTGAAGCTTCGGCGATTGCAATGATTGGCGATACTGCAGCTGCTGATATGCATGGCCCCATTGCTCAGGGAATGCAGGGTTATCTCCTTCAGCGTAATGTGGCTGCTAGCGGCGGGGGATTCAGATCGTTGCTTGAGTTTGCTGAATATGTGTGCAGATTTAACAGGTAAATTATTTGGTCTATAACATAGGCCGATGTGCAAGATATTTATCATCTAGGTCTTTCTATCACTTCTTTCTCCACTCCCATGGTGCAACGGGCTCTTTGTCTTGCCACAAGCCGACCATACGTACCCTAGCCTCATTCTCTTCAAACCGGTATTGAAGGCGCTCCTCGGGCGGCTGTTCGTTAGCGTATCGTCTAAACCACCAAGCCATCCCAAGCGAGAGCTGGGCCCTGTTGGCATCTAAGATGTGCCCACATCCTTGGCAGTCGACAGGCTCAACCCAGACAACACCAAGAATCCGTCCCCAACGGTCCCGTTTACTCCAGCGTATAATCGTAGATTGACCGTAGACCAGATCGGACAAGCTCTGTTTGCTCCGCTGGCCGAAGGCTTGTCTCGACTCCGGCGCGTCGATGCCGCGCATACGAATCCGCTCCGTTTTGCGGTGCACTGGATCAAAACAGCTAAGCGTATCTCCATCAGTCACGCCCGTGACTTTGCACGCTAGGAAGCGCTCGGCGTACGCCTCGCAAGAGATTAGAAACGCTACCATTGCTATTACTGTGCAGCGGGCAAGCATAGCTACTTCCTTGTGTGTAGCACCTACATAGCGATGATCTGGGACCAGGGTTGTTGCTCTCACTTCATTTGAGCGTTGGCACCACAAGCAAAGTTGACAGCGCTGCCCGTCAACACTTCCCAACTTGACAACACTTACGGGCGCCTCAGTGGTGGGATCGCCTCATTGGCGGCGGGTAATTCAAACATCGGGCAGCGCTAAATGTAGCAAGTTAGCACGACTCACGAGAGGGGCTGTCATGGCTGGTGTCAGCAGGCGGCTTAACGTGATGAGTATTTCCTTCCACTACAGAGCGGTGGTGTCTGAGGTGATGTTCGTCGGCTAGCCTATCCAAGATTTTATTCTAAATCCCCGCCAGAAACCGTTACTCACAAAAGCCGCCACCAGCTGGAATCGCGCCGGAAAACGCACCTTGTCCCGCGCCCGGGCGATGACGATATGGCCCGATTCCAGTGGCTCGCGCAGCACCTCCAGCACCTTGCGGTCGAACTCCGGTAGCTCGTCGAGAAACAGCACACCCTGATGCGCCAGGGTGATCTCGCCCGGTTGCGGCCGGCTGCCGCCACCCACCAGCGCCGGGCCCGATGCACTGTGATGGGGCTGGCGGAACGGGCGCTGCGGCCAGTGCTGCAGCGGGCTGTGGCTGGCCACCGAATGAATCGCGGCCACTTCCAGCGCCTCCTGCTCATCCAGCGGCGGCAGCAGGCCGGGCAGACGGCTGGCCAATAGCGTCTTGCCGGTGCCGGGCGGGCCGGAGAACAACAGGTTGTGTGCGCCGGCCGCGGCGATCAGCAGGCCGCGTTTGGCCGCCTGCTGGCCCTGTACGTCGGCCAGGTCGGGGTAGGGCTGGACCTGCCGCAGCAGCCCCTGGGCCACGTAGGGCTCGAGCGGGGTAACGCCGTTGAAGTGGGCGGCAACTTCCAGCAGATGCTCGGCGGCAAACACGGTCAGGCCCGAGGCGAGGCTGGCCTCCTCGGCATTGGCTCGCGGCACCAGCAGCGCACGGCCGGCGGCACGCGCGGCGAGGGCGGCCGGCAGCACGCCCTGGACCGGGCGCAAGGCGCCGGACAACGCCAGTTCGCCCAGGCATTCCAGCTGCTCCAGGCGTTCGCCGGGCAGCTGTCCGCTGGCGGCGAGGATGCCCAGCGCGATGGCCAGGTCGAAGCGACCACCGTCCTTGGGCAGATCGGCAGGGGCGAGATTGAGCGTGATGCGTCGGGCGGGGAAATCGAAACCGGAGGTAAGGATGGCGCTGCGCACCCGGTCCTTGCTCTCCTTGACGGCGGTTTCCGGCAGGCCGACCAGGGTCAACGCCGGCAGGCCGTTGGCCAGATGCGCCTCGACGGTCACCGCCGGGGCTTCGACGCCGATCTGAGCGCGGCTATGGACGATGGCCAGGGACATTCGATCACTCCTTTGATCGTGTCACGGCCCGGTCGGTCAGGACGCGGGCGGTGTGAGCTTCTCTTCCAGTTCGGCGACCTTGGCTTCGAGCGCCTCGAGCCGGGCGCGGGTGCGGGCGAGCACCACCATCTGGCTGTCGAACTCGTCGCGGCTGACCACGTCGAGCTTGTTCAGTGCACCCTGCACCACGCCCTTGAGCTGGGCTTCGAACTCGCCGCGCGGCAGCGGCGTTTCACCGTTGAACAGGCGCGAGGCCTGGGAGCCGATGGCATCTAGGAAAGCTTTTGGCGGCAACATTGAAAACACCTGTCGTTGAACGGGGCGCAGTGTAGCACGGTGATTTTTTTGCCTTTCTCCGCTGCGGTGCACAAAAAATGAGCAGGCCATGGTGCAGCTGCGCACCATTTTCGTGCGTTCGTTGTGCTCAACCGTCCGTCGGACCGCTCCGTTTGCGGCCGAGCCCCCGCAGCAAGCGGCTTGCGCAAAGCTGGCATCGATTCTGCTTTGTCCCCGTTGACGCACGCACCGGTTCGTTGCGGTGCATGGGCGATTCGCGACGCTTCGTCGGCGAGATTGGTGGTGTCGGTCCGCGGCCCGGCTGAAGCCGGAGCGTTACAAGAGCCAGACACTGAGCTTAGACTTGAGCCGGGTTCGTACTTCTGGGGCAAGTCCACCTAAACGGGAGAAGTTTTCATGAAACTAGTCACTGCCATCATCAAGCCGTTCAAGCTGGACGACGTGCGCGAGTCGCTGTCGGAGATTGGCGTACAGGGCATCACCGTCACCGAAGTCAAGGGCTTCGGCCGTCAGAAGGGCCACACCGAGCTGTACCGCGGCGCCGAATACGTCGTCGACTTCCTGCCAAAGGTGAAGATCGACGTGGCCATCGCCGACGATCAGCTCGATCGCGTGATCGAGGCCATCACCAAGGCGGCCAACACCGGCAAGATCGGTGACGGCAAGATCTTCGTGGTCAACCTGGAACAGGCCATCCGCATCCGTACCGGCGAAACCGATACCGACGCGATTTAAGCAGCACCTCCGAACCCCCACGCCCCAGGAGTAAAACCATGACTCTGCGAAGATTCGCAGGGCTAGGAGCCCTTTTGTCTCTGTTAAGCCCAGGCCTGGCCATGGCGCAGGAGGCAACGCTGGATTCAGGCGATACGGCATGGATGCTGACGGCCACTGCGCTGGTGCTGTTCATGACCATCCCCGGACTGGCGCTGTTCTACGGCGGTATGGTCCGCTCGAAGAACATCCTCTCGGTGATGATGCAGTGCTTCGCCATCACCGGCCTGATGAGCATCCTCTGGATGGTCTATGGCTACAGCCTCGCATTCGATACCACCGGTATGGAAGCGGGCGTCACCAACTTCAATTCCTTCGTCGGTGGTCTGGATCGCGCCTTCCTCAGCGGCCTGACTCCTGACAGCCTGGTCGGCGCCTTCCCGGAAAGCGTCTTCATCACGTTCCAGATGACCTTCGCCATCATCACCCCGGCGCTCATCGTCGGCGCCTTCGCCGAGCGCATGAAGTTCTCGGCGATGCTGGTGTTCATGGGCGTCTGGTTCACCCTGGTCTATGCGCCGATCGCGCACATGGTCTGGGGCGGTGACGGTGGCCTGATGTGGGACTGGGGCGTGCTGGATTTCGCCGGTGGCACCGTGGTGCACATCAATGCCGGTATCGCCGGTCTGGTGGCCTGCCTGGTCCTGGGCAAGCGCAAGGGCTTCCCGACCACGCCGATGGCACCGCACAACCTGGGGCTGACCCTGGTCGGCGCGGCGATGCTGTGGATTGGCTGGTTCGGCTTCAACGCCGGTTCGGCCGTGGCTGCCAACGGCACCGCCGGCATGGCCATGCTGGTCACCCAGATCGCCACCGCCGCGGCTGCGCTGGGCTGGATGTTCGCCGAGTGGATCGGCCACGGCAAACCCAGCGCGCTGGGCATCGCCTCGGGCGTGGTCGCCGGCCTAGTCGCCATCACCCCGGCTGCCGGCACCGTCGGGCCGATGGGCGCGCTGATCATCGGCCTGGTCTCGGGGGTGGTCTGCTTCTTCTGCGCCACCAGCCTGAAACGCAAGCTCGGCTACGACGATTCGCTGGATGCCTTCGGCGTGCACGGCGTGGGCGGCATCGTCGGCGCGCTGCTCACCGGCATCTTCGCCGCACCCATGCTGGGCGGTTTCGGTGAGGTGGAGAACATCGGCCTGCAGCTGTGGATTCAGTTCAAGGGCGTGCTCTTCACCGTCGTCTACACCGGCATCGTCACCTACCTGATCCTCAAGGCGATCGACCTGGTGATGGGGCTGCGGGTGAACGAGGAGCAAGAGACCATCGGCCTCGACCTCAGCCTGCACAACGAGCGCGGCTACAACCTGTAACCCATTTCAGCGCAGTACCCCGGAGCCAACACCGGGGTCAGGGCAGGCCCGCCGGAGCAGCGTGCGGCGGCCTGCGGACCGAACAGCGCACACAGCGCGACAGCAAGAGGTGACACATGGATAGCACTGCATTGATACCCGTCCAGTACGGACTTGATACCTTCTACTTCGTGATCTGCGGAGCGCTGGTGATGTGGATGGCGGCGGGTTTCGCCATGCTCGAGGCCGGTCTGGTGCGGGCCAAGAACACTGCCGAGATTCTGACCAAGAACATCGTGCTCTACGCGCTGGCGTCGATCATGTACCTGCTGGTCGGCTACTACATCATGTACTCCAGTCCGGAAGGCGGCATTTTCCCGAGCCTGGGCTTCCTCATCGGTGACGAGCATGCGGTCGACCTGGTCGCCGCCGGCGGCGAGGATGCGCCTTACTACTCGGCCCGCGCGGACTTCTTCTTCCAGATCGTCTTCGCCGCGACCTGCATGTCGGTGGTCTCCGGTGCGGTGGCCGAGCGCATGAAACTGTGGGCCTTCATCGCCTTCGCGGTGGTGATGACCGGCTTCATCTACCCGATCCAGGGCTTCTGGAAATGGGGCGGCGGCTTCCTCGACGCGGCCGGCTTCCTCGACTTCGCCGGTTCCGGGGTGGTGCACATGGCCGGTGCTGCTGCGGCCCTGGCCGGTGTCCTGCTGCTCGGGGCGCGCAAGGGCAAGTACGGCCCGAACGGTCAGATCAATGCCATTCCGGGCGCCAACATGCCGCTGGCGACCCTCGGGGCATTCATCCTGTGGATGGGCTGGTTCGGCTTCAACGGCGGCTCGCAGCTGAAAATGAGCACCATCGAGGACGCCAACGCGGTGGCCCAGGTCTTTGTCAACACCAACATGGGTGCCGCTGGTGGCCTGATCGCGGCCCTGATCACCGCACGCCTGCTGTTCGGCAAGTCCGACCTGACCATGGTGCTCAACGGCGCCCTGGCCGGCCTGGTGGCGATCACTGCCGAACCGCTGACCCCGAGCGCGCTGCAAGCCACCCTGATCGGCGGTGTGGGCGGTGTGCTGGTGGTGTTCAGCATCCTCGGTCTGGACAAGCTCAAGCTCGATGACCCGGTCGGTGCCATCTCCGTGCATGGTGTCGCCGGCATGTGGGGCCTGCTGGCCGTGCCGCTGACCAATGCCGACGCTTCTTTCGGCGCGCAGCTGCTGGGCCTGGTGTCGATCTTCCTCTGGGTGTTCATCGCCAGCCTGATCGTGTGGGGCATCATCAAGGCGGTGATGGGCCTGCGCGTCAGCGAGGAAGAGGAGTACGAGGGCGTGGACGTGGTCGAGTGCGGCCTAGAGGCGTACCCGGAGTTCACTCGCCAGTAATGTTTCGCTGATACATGACAAGGGCGCCTTTTGGCGCCCTTTGTTTTTTCCGGCGCCACGCTAGAATGCGCGCGACCAGCCGTCGAACATGAGTGCTGCACATGTGGCAACAGACCCTGATCACCTTGCGCGCGCGCCCACGCGGTTTTCATCTGATCACCGACGAGCTGCTCGCCGCGCTGCCGGAACTGCGGCAATGTCAGGTCGGTCTGTTACACCTGTGGCTGCGGCATACCTCGGCCTCGCTGACGATCAACGAGAATGCCGACTCAGCGGTACGGCGCGATTTCGAACGGTTCTTCAATCGTCTGGTGCCGCAGGGCGAGGACGGTTACGAGCATGACTACGAAGGGCCGGACGACTTGCCGGCGCACTTCAAGGCCAGCCTGCTCGGCTGCCAGCTGAGCCTGCCGGTAAGCGCGGGGCGCCTGGCACTGGGGACTTGGCAGGGGGTCTATCTCGGAGAGCACCGCGACCAGGGTGGCGCGCGGCAGATAGTGGCAACGCTGCACGGGACGGCAAGTTGAATTTTTTTTGGTGATGTCGGTCATTCCGCATCGCTGGGCTATAACTTACTCCGCTTTGGCAAGCCATGAGGTAGAACATGAGCGACGAAGAACTAGAACAAGACGATCTGGAAGTGGGCGACGAGGAGGAAGGGGAGGAGCTGAACGCTGCCGATGACGGCGACGACAGCCTCGACGAGGAGGGCACCGACAGCGAGCGGGCCACGCCGACCAAGAAGGCCAAGGCCAAGTCCGCCGAGCCGGACGAGCTGCCGAGCCTGGAAGCCAAGCAGAAGGAGCGCGAAGCGCTGGCGCGGGCCATGGAAGAGTTCCTGGCACGTGGCGGCCGCGTTCAGGAGGTCGAACCCAATGTGGTCGCCGACCCGCCGAAGAAGCCGGATAGCAAGTACGGCAGCCGTCCTATCTGAGCTGCACGGATCACGAAGAAGCCCGCTATTGAGCGGGCTTCTTCGTTTCAGCGGCGCGCTGGCGGTGGCTCAGTTGTCGCGCCAGGCGAGCAGCAGCTTGGGCAGGTCGGCCAGGCGCTGGATCTCGGCGTCAGGCTGGTAGTCGTGCGCCCAGGCGATCCGCTTCGGGTTGAACCACACCGCGCGTAGCCCAGCCTGCTGTGCGCCGGCGATGTCGTCCAGGGCATGGTCGCCGATGTGCACCGCCTGTTCCGGGCGCGCATCACCCAGGCGCAGGGCCTGCTGGAATGGATGCGGATCCGGTTTGCCGACGCCCAGATCCTCAGCGCACAGGGTGAACTGGAAGTAGTCCGCCAGGCCCAGACGGCGCACATCCGCATTGCCGTTGGTGATCACGCCGAGGGTGTAGTGATTGGCCAGGAACTCCAGGGTGGGTTGCACGTCGGGGAAGATCTGCACCTCGTGACGAGCATCGAGGAACACCTGGAACGCCTGCTCGGCCAGGCCGTTCGCCTCGTCGGCAGGGTAGCCGGCATCCTGCAGGGCATGTTGCAGAATGCGCCGGCGCAGCTCGCTGATGCGGTGGCGCAGCGCCGGCTCCTGCTCCACCAGCATGCGGCGTATTGCACCCAGCGCCTCGATGGGAAAATCGCCGAGCCGCGGTGCATAGGCGGCGAGCCAGTCGCGCAGTGCGGTTTCCGCGCTCTGGATGGCTGGCGTGGTTTCCCAGAAGGTGTCGTCGAGGTCGAAGGTGATCAGGCGGATGCTCATGTGTTGGTGTCCTGCTTGCGCTTGGCGCGCGGATGCGCATGGTCGTAGACCTTGGCCAGGTGCTGGAAATCCAGGTGGGTGTAGATCTGCGTCGTGCCGATGTCGGCATGGCCGAGCAGCTCCTGCACCGAGCGCAGGTCCTGCGAGGATTCCAGCAGATGGCTGGCGAAACTGTGGCGCAGCATGTGAGGGTGCAGATGCTGGCCGAGTTCGCGCACACCGGCCTGGCGCACCCGCAGCTGCACGGCACGGGCGCCGAGGCGACGCCCTTGCTGGCCGATGAACACCGCACCGTCGGCGGGCCCGGCCAGCGTTCGCAACGGTAACCAGGCCTGCAGCGCCTCACGCGCCTTGCTGCCGACCGGCAGTTCGCGCACCTTGTTGCCCTTGCCAAGTACCCGCACCAGACCGGCGGCAAGGTCGAGCTCGTCAAGGTTCAGACCGACCAGTTCGGACAGGCGCAGACCGGAGGAATAGAACAGTTCGAGCATCGCCTGATCGCGACGGGCGATGAAGTCATCCTCGACACCGCCATCTAGCAGCTGCATGGCGCGATCGGTATCCAGCAGGCGCGGCAACCGGCGTTCGCCCTTGGGGGCGGACAGGCCGGTGGCCGGGTCGTGCTCGCAGAGCCCTTCCTGGTTGAGGTAGCGATACAGTCCGCGCACTGATGACAAGAGTCGTGCCAGGCTGCGGCTGGACTGTCCCTGGCGATGCTGTTCGGCGATCAGGTGGCGCAGATGGCGGCCCTGCAGATCGCGCCAGCCGGCGATGCGCTCGCGCTCGCAGTAGGTGAGAACCTTGTCCAGATCGCGACGATAGGCATCCAGCGAATGGCCGGACAGCTGCCGCGCGCTGCGCAGGTATTCGAAGTAGGCGTCGAGTTCGTTCTGCACCGGGCTCCCTCGCTCGCGAAAAGAACGGCCGCGCCAGCCGACGCCGGCGGCTGCGCTCAGCGTACCGAGCGCAGCGGGGTGCCGAAGCGCGGCAAGACGCGCGCGAGCACTTCGGCGATATAACCGAGGAACAGGGTGCCCAGCGAGCTCTTGTAGTGCTGCGGGTCGCGGCTGCCGATGGCGAGAACCCCCAGCTGGTCGTCGAGGCTGACCACTGCGGCGGAGCCGACGCTGGGGCCATCCTCGCCGAACAGAAAGCTGAGCTCGTGGGGACGCAGCACGCCGCAGATGGTCTTGCCACCCTCGAGCAGGCCACCGATGTTCTGCTTGGCCTCGGCGGTGCTGACGCAGCGGCCGACCGGCAATGTCGCCTCGCTGAACAGGATCAGGCTGACGTAGGGCACCTGAAACTCATGGCGCAGGCTGTCTTCCACCGCGCTGACCACCTCTTCCAGACTACCGGCGTCGAGCAGGTCGAGCACCAGGCGGCGGGTCTTGTCGAACAGGCGGTCGTTGTCGCGCGCCACGTCCATCAATTGCGACAGCCGATGGCGCATCTCGATGTTGCGCTCGCGCAGCAGCTTGACCTGACGCTCCACCAGCGACACCGCGGTGCCTGGCTGATGAGGAATGCGCAGCTCGGGGATCAACTCGTCGTGATCGACGAAGAATTCCGGGTGGGCGCGCAGGTAGGCGGCGACGGCTTCGGCGTCGGGTAGCGGGGTGCTGCCCTGAGTCTGGTCGGTCATAGGCGAACCTGTCCTTCAAATACACGAACGGCGGGGCCGGTCATCATAACCGGCTGCCCGGGACCTGCCCATTCGATGGACAGACGGCCGCCGGGCAGCTCGATCTGCACCGGCGAGTCCATCCAGCCCTGGCGAATGGCGGCTACCGCGGCCGCACAGGCACCGGTGCCGCAGGCCTGGGTCTCACCGGCGCCGCGCTCCCAGACGCGCAGGCGTGCATGGCGGCGATCAACCACCTGCAGGAAGCCGACGTTGACCCGCTGCGGAAAGCGCGGGTGATGCTCGATCTTCGGCCCCAGTTCATGCACCGGCGCACGCTCGACGCTGTCCACCCGCAGCACCGCATGGGGGTTGCCCATGGATACCGCGGCCAATTCGACCTGCTGCCCGTCCACCTCGAGCGAATAGCTCAGGGCTTCGCGTTCGGCCTGAAACGGTATCTCGGCTGGCACCAGGCGCGGCGGGCCCATGTCGACGCGGATCTGTCCATCGGGGCGGATGTCCAGCTCGATGATGCCGCCCTTGGTTTCCACCTTGATCTTGCGTTTGACAGTCAGGCGCTTGTCGACCACGAAGCGGGCGAAGCAGCGCGCGCCGTTGCCGCATTGCTCCACTTCCGAACCGTCGGAGTTGAAGATGCGGTAGCGAAAATCCACATCCGGATTCTGCGGCGGCTCGACGATCAGCAGCTGATCGAAGCCGACGCCGGTGTGACGATCGCCCCATTGCTTGGCGTGCTTGGGCTGGATGTGCGCGTGCTGGCTGACCAGGTCGATGACCATGAAGTCGTTGCCCAGACCGTGCATCTTGGTAAAGCGCAGAAGCATGATCGTGGCCTCAAGTGGGCAGCAGGCTTTCGCCGGCGTACAGCTCCTGAACGCTCTCGCGACGGCGCACTTCGAAGGCCTGGTCACCATCCACCAGCACCTCGGCGGCGCGGCCGCGGGTGTTGTAGTTGGAACTCATGACGAAGCCGTAGGCGCCGGCCGAACACACCGCCAGCAGGTCACCTTCGGCCAGTGCCAGCTCGCGATCCTTGGCGAGGAAGTCGCCGGTCTCGCAGATCGGCCCGACGATGTCGTAGCGGCGCGTATCGCCTTCGTGCGGCTGCACCGCGACCACGTTCATCCAGGCCTGGTACAGCGCCGGACGGATCAGGTCGTTCATCGCTGCATCGACGATGGCGAAATCCTTGTGCGCGGTGTGCTTGAGATACTCCGCACGGGTCAGCAGCAGGCCGGCGTTGGCGACGATGGAGCGGCCCGGCTCGAACACCAGCGCCAGGCCACGGCCTTCGATGCGCTGGCGCACGGCCTGGATGTAGTCACCGGCCAGCGGTGGCTGTTCGTCGCGATAGCGCACCCCGAGACCGCCGCCCAGGTCCAGGTGACGGATCTGGATGCCGCGCGTGGCGAGCCGATCGATCAGCGCCAGCAGGCGGTCGAGGGCATCGAGGAAGGGCGGCAGGCTGGTCAGCTGCGAGCCGATGTGGCAGTCGACGCCGACCACTTCCAGGTTCGGCAGCTCGGCCGCGCGGGCGTAGACCGCCTCGGCGTTGTCGATATCGATGCCGAACTTGTTCTCTTTCAACCCGGTGGAGATGTAGGGATGGGTGCCGGCATCCACGTCTGGATTGACCCTCAGGGAAACCGGCGCCTTCATGCCCAGTTCGGCGGCGACCTGCTGCAGACGCTCCAGCTCGTCGGTGGACTCGACGTTGAAGCAGTGCACGCCGACTTCCAGCGCACGGCGCATGTCGTCGCGAGTCTTGCCGACGCCGGAGAAGACAATGCGGCCCGGCTCGCCGCCGGCGGCGAGCACGCGCTCCAGTTCACCGCGCGAGACGATGTCGAAGCCCGCGCCGAGACGTGCCAGCACGTTCAGGACACCGAGGTTCGAGTTGGCCTTGACGGCGAAGCAGACCAGGTGCGGCATGCCTTCCAGCGCATCGGCGTAAGCGCGGTACTGGGCTTCGATGTGGGCCCGGGAATAGACGTAGGTCGGCGTGCCGAAGCGTTGCGCGAGTGCGGGCAGTGCCACGCCCTCCGCGAAGAGTTGACCGTCGCGGTACGAGAAGGCCTCCATGAACAGCCTCCTTTAGAGTTCGAAACGGTCTTTGGAACGTTCTTTGACGGTCTGCTCGTCATCCGGCAGATACAGCGGACCTTTCTGGCCGCAGCCGCTGAGCGCGGCGGCGAAGACGGCGAGAGCGATGAAGGGAAGCAGAAGGCGCTTCATGGGGACTGGAATCCTTGAAAAATCTAATCGCCGGAGTATACCCAGCACCCGCCGGATTGCCTATGCGAGCCGCACGTCACACGGCGGCTGACCTGGCGGTCGGCTCGCGTGACCCGTCCGCGCCCTGCTAAGCTCGCCGCCGTCGAGCGCGACCTGCGTCGCGCGCAGAATCATCGAGGAAAGTTGCATGAGCCTGAGCGAAGCCCGTTACCACGACCTGGTCGATGCCGTGCAGGAGAGCGTCGAGGACGTGTTCGACGACACCAGCCTGGATGTCGACCTGGAGAACTCCGGTGGCGTACTGACCGTGCGTTTCGACAACGGCAGCCAGCTGATCCTCAGTCGGCAGCCGGCGCTGCGTCAGCTGTGGGTGGCGGCACGTTCCGGCGGCTTTCATTTCGACTATGACGAAGGCAGCCAGTTGTGGCTGTGCGATGCCAGCGGCGAGCGCCTCGGCGAACTCCTGACGCGGGTCACGCAGGAGCAGGGTGGTGAGGCGCTGGAGTTCGATGATCTCTGATCCGGCTGGTCTGCAGCCCGCGAGTTTACTGGCCTGCGGGCTGGGGTCTTGCTTATTCGGGCTGCTGTGATAGTGTCTCCGGCAGGTCAGCAAAACCCCGCCTTCGGGCGGGGTTTTGCTTTTTTCAGCATTTCATTTTCCCAGGAGCTAGCCAGAGCCCATGACCAGTGCACCGCCGATCATCCTTACCAAACTCGACCTGCAGCGCCTCGAGCGGCTGCTCGACAGCCTGGACGATTACGGTCCGGCCGCCGAAGCGCTCGAGCAGGAACTGTCGCGGGCGCAGGTCGTGGAACGCAGCGAGATGCCTGCCGGTGTCGTGACCATGAACTCGCGCGTGCACTGCCGCGACGAGGGCAGCGGCAAGGACTACCACCTGACGCTCGTCTACCCCCACGATGCCGGCAAGGAAGGCACCGTGTCCGTCCTCGCTCCGGTCGGCACCGCGCTGCTGGGCATGAGCGTCGGTCAGCACATCGACTGGCCAGCCCCGGGCGGCAAGATGATCAAGCTCACCCTGCTCGCCATCGAGTATCAGCCCGAAGCAGCCGGCGATCCGTTCTGATCCTGCGGTTGTCCGCTCTATAGGACCGGCGTCCCGCTGGTTCCCATCGATGTGGGGCGGTGCCTGCTGCAAGGGTGGGCGCGTCAGGCTCGCCGAGCGCGACGGCAGAAGGTCCTGACGATCCAGGCGCCAGCGTGCTCGTCAGTTCGTGGCTGCCGTTGGGCTTCCGGCGGAAGCTGTCCGGTCAGCCGCCATATCTGCTCCGCTCGTTGCCAGGCGCTGGCATTGACAGGCGAGGCCCGCTGCCAGGCCTCGCAGCAGCACGCAATTCCTGGTCGTCGGGCGAAGCCTGCAGCCAGATAAGCCATTCCATGGCGCAATTCCATTGAGGTGCGGGAATTCAGGCGTCCATAGCGGCGTTCAGCGCGGCCTCCAGCCGCGATTTGTAGCGCAGGTACTGGACGGTCTGGCTGCGCCCATTGCCGTGCAGCCCGGACAGATCGATATCGGTGATGTAACAGGGGTAGCGTTCGCCGTCGCGGCGGCGGGCGACGATCGTACGTGCCACGGCGGCGAACAGGTCGTTGCCGTATTCAAGGCCGGAGAACTCCTGCTGGTTGCAGTACAACGTGACCTGCGAACGACCGTTGTCGCCGGCTTCGACGATCGCCTGCACCTCATAGAACGGATCGGTGACCTGGCCCAGGGGGGCTGGACGCCGCTCCAGCGTCGATGGCTGCGGACCCTGACCGGGCTGGATGCGGTAGACCAGAATCGTCGGATCCAGCGGGGCGACACCCTCACCCGGCTGCTGCGCGGCGCGGCGGAACATCAGTGATTCGAGAAAACGCAGCAATGGGCGCAGCAGCGTGCGTTCATCGCGATAGGGCAGTTGCTGGCGCCACAAGGCGTTGCACTCGTCGAGCACGCTGAGTTCGGCGCTGCCGTCCTCCGCACGGTAGAACACCTGCAGGCAGCCAGGCCGCCCCTGGGTAAGGATCAGCGCCAGGTCGTCGCCGGCCAGCGCCGCGCGATCGAGCTGCAGTGGGCTGTAGAGATGATGGGCCTCGCCAAGGTATTCCAGCAGTGCCGCCCGGTCGACCAGACTGGTCAGCCGCAGGTCGCTCCCGTCGCGCTGCAGCACATGAAAGTGCTGGCGGATCTGCAGGAGATAGCGGCCGTGAGTAGCGCCGGCCAGGCTGCGTCGAGCGCCATCGAAGATCTGCTCGAGGCGTCGCGCAATGGCTTGCCCACGGTTGCGGGCAAAGCAGAACACCTGCAGTTGCGGGGGCTGGTCGCTGGCTCCGAGGTCGACGAGGTTGTCGCGCAGGCACAGGGCGAGCGCTTTCGGCCCTTCGCAGCGCGTTACCAGCATCTCGTTCCAGCTGTTGAGCGTCACCTGATCCACGCTCTGCACCAGATTCTCAACGGCGCCGGCGAGGATCGACTCGCTGCTGGCCAGTCCGGCGGCATGCAGCGCGGGATCCATCCCGATGTTGACCAGCAGCAACACGCGGCTGGCCCTGCTCGGTGCGAGCAGCGCCTCCTCGTCCACGGCCGGTAGCGGCATGGGCAGCGCACGGCGCAGGTCACTCAGCAGCGCGAACAGCTCGGCTTCGCTCAAGCCGCTGTCGCCGGGGAAGAGCGACAGATGGGTGCCGGTATCCACCACGCCGTTGCGGTGGCCCCAGGCGAGTAGCGCCAGCAGTTCGCGGGCGCGCTTCAATGGCGCGTAATTGGGCAGTTCCGGCGCCGTGAGCTGGCCCTGGTAGAGCGACCAGTGCACGTCGCCCGCACCGTCATAACCGTGCACCAGCGTCAGGCTGTCCTCGGACATGTCCGGCGAGATGCCGAGGTTGACCACCTCCACCTTGCCAGCCTTGCGTTCGATGGCCGCGTACAGGCGGCGGCCTAGTACGCCGAGATCGCGACTGGTGAGCGGGCTGGTCGCTTGCACGCGCCGGGTGAAATCGCTGAGGAAGCGATAGCCATAGGTCAGTTCGTTGACCAGCGCGCGGCGTTCCTGGCTGACCTGGCGCACCTTCCACTGGCTGCGATTGTCGAGCAGAGCGAACTGCCGCTCGTCCCAGCGCCAGTCGCGGGTCAGGCGTTCGAGCAGGCTGCGTTGCCAGCTCTTGTTGCGGTTGACCGGTGGACGACTCAGCGGTCGGTTGATCTTCAGGTACAGGCAGCGTCGGGCGAGCTCCAGCCGCTCCTGAGCACCGCGCTCGCACAGGTAGCGTTCGATGGCGTGATAGGCGGCGATATACGGATCGAGCTCGTCCAGGTCGGTGCGACCATGATAGATGGCCTGCTTGAAATCCAGCGCCAGGCAACGCAGCTGCGGGTACCGGCTGGCATAGACCTCAACCAGCAGCAGCTTGAACAGCGACTTGTACGGCGAGTCGATGGCCTTGTACAGCTGCCACAGGCCGGCGCCGACGAACTCGCCTGGCGGTACCCGGCCGAGATGGCCGAGATCGAGCACCTCGTCGGCGCGCACGAAGCGCTTGGCCAGCAGCGTCGCCACGTAATCGTCGTAGCGATGCTCCTCGTAGTCGGGCACCAGCCACCACAGTGGCGTTCGCCCGCCGAGCCACAGCGCGGTGCGGTAGAACTCGTCGAGCAACAGATAATGTTGCGTGGTGCCGCAGTCGTCGGAGGTCAGCTTGGCGTCGCGCTGGCCTTGGGTGAAACGGTCGGGGTCGACCAGAAAGAAGTGCGCCTCGCTGCCCTGGCTCGCCGCCCAGGCTCGTAGCGACTCGCATTTGCGGCGCAGTTCCTCGAGTTGCCGTCCGTCGAGTTCCGGATCATGGCAGACCCATACATCCAGATCGCTGTGCTCGTCCTGGGCAGCGGTGCCCAGGCTGCCCATCAGAAACAGGCCGAGAATCGGCTGAGGTGCCTTGCCGCGCACGGGCTTGTAGGCGAAGGAGCGGCTCAGGCGCTGCGCCTCGGCCAGCTGCTCGGCGTCCGGCTCGAAGTTGGCGAGACCGGCCGGCGTGGTGGCCGAGATGTAACCGGGCAGAATCGGATGATTGACGTGAAACAGCAGCGGCAGGAGCTTGAGCACCTGCTGCTGACGGGTCGACATGGCGGCCAGAGCCCGTTCCAGGCGTGCAGCGTTGACTGCCAGAAAGCGCGTGCGCAGCGTGGCCAGCACCTTGCGGTCGATGCCTTCTTCGAGAACCAGGTGGATGTGCTGAGTACGGGTCATGGGGCTTCGTGCAGGCGAGGCTAACCCTGTTGATCGGCCGGTATGGGCAGGGCTTGAGCCCGGCAGGGCGCCCGCCGACCGGTGGCTGCCCCTGCCCGCGGCCGCACATTATCCGCGGCCCGGGCAAGCGAAGCAAAATGCAGTGGCGGATCAGGCCGGAACGGTCTCCGAAAGAATGGTCAGCAGCGTCTGTGCCTGTTCGGCGGCGTCGCGCCCGAGGCTGGTGAGATAGCCGCCGTCGGCCTGGGTGATCAGGCCCTTGGCATGCAAGCGGCTGAAGGCGGCGATGGTGGAGGGGCTGGCGTTGTGGTGCACCTTCAGCCCTTCCTGCAGGTTTTCCAGATTGAACTGGCAGAGGACTTCCAGCTCGGCGACCAACTCAGGGGTGTACGACATGCTCGCTCCTCGGATGGTGGGCTCATGCCCTGTTCGCTGAGTGTAGATGCTGTCGGCGCCCCTGCCTTGATCCAGATCCTATTCGGATGCTTCCGGCAATTCCGGCAGCTTGCGCAGCATGGTTTCGTAGGCGGCGCCGTCGAAGGGCCGATCGTCGCGCAGCATGGCGCGGATCTCGTGCGCCAGCACCAGCGCCATCATCTGCAGGCACTCGTCGCGCTCGTAGCCGACCAGGGTCAGTTTGTTCAGCGTCGCCTGGGTGGCCGCCGGCTCGCCGCTCTCCAGTTGGTTTTCGATGGCCTGGAGCAGGGCTTCTTCGGCGAAGGCTTCGTCTTCGTCGCTGGTATGCGTGTCGTTGGTCATGGGATTCCTATCGAGCGGCGCCGGATTTTCCTCGTCCAGCTGACAGAGCGTACAGCTGCCGTCGTCCGGCCGGTTGGTTTCGACGTAGCGTACCCGCCGCTGGGCGGCCTGGCGATCGGCATCGACGCGGTAACGCGGGCGGTCTGGGGCGGTCATGGTGCATCTCCTGGCTCTTTCCAGCTAAGCACCCGCACGCGCCGAGAGCAATGCATGCCGTGCCGCGGGCTCAATCCATGAAGCTTAGCGCCAGGCAGAGCAGGCCGAACGCGCCCCAGACCAGCGAAAAGATGATCGGCGTGCGTAGCGAGAACAGCAGCGTGCGCTTGTAGCGATGCCCGCCGACCGGGCTGTTGCCCTCGCCGAACAGTGCCGATTCGTTGTTCGGCAGCATGCCGACCCGGCCTTCGATCTGCAGCAGCTCGGCCTGTTTCTGATGCCAGCGCTCGATGACGTCGAAGTTGGCCTTGATGCCGGGCATGGCGTGGATCGAGGTGAGCAGGCCGAGCAGCGACAGGATGGCCGGCACCACCAGGCGGAACAGGTCGCCCCATTCGGGGTTGCTGTTGGCCATGGACGACGCGAACGCGATCATCAGGAACGACTGCGAGGCCAGGTAGGCGCTCGTGCGTTCGGCCAGCAGGCTGGACTCGAAGTGGATTTCGGAGCGGTAGAACAGCAGGCGCTCCTTGGGCGACTCGAAGAGCTCGCCGCCCTGGGTGTCCTGATTCAACAGCAGGGTGCGCAGGTCGGGCATGCGGGTTCCGTGTCATCGGTGAATGGCGGTTGCTGCATGTAGGTCAAGCGCGGAGCGCGAGAGTTCCGAGCGATGCGCTATAGGTCAGGCTGGGCGCGCGGGCTGTCGACGTGCGCAGCGCGGCACTGCCAGAGCAGCAGGCCCAGCCCGAGCAGCAGCAGGCCGAACGCCAGCCAGGCGTAACCGAGCTGCAGGATCAGCAGGTCCGCGCGCGCGCAACGCCACGGCTGCCAGCGCAGCAGGCGGATCGCGCTGAGCACGCCGGCGCTGATCACCAGCGCGGCCGCGAGTTGACGCAGCAGCGGCCAGGGCAGCGGATTCAGCACGAAGGCGAGACCCAGCAGAATCAGGACGGCGCCTTCCAAGCCAGGCTGTACCCGAGCATCGAGCCGCCGGCCCTCACTCTGCGCATAACCGGCCATCGCCGGCGCGATGATCCGGCCGCCCATGAAGGCCATCAGCGTGGCGAACAGCAGCAAGGCTTCGACCAGCAGCAGCCGCTCGACGGCCACCCCCAGTCCGCTGCCGGCCATGGCGCTGAGCAGGGCGAGCCCGGCCAGCAGTGGCGCGACGCTCTGGTTGCGCCATTTCTTCGCGGCGCCGAAAAAGCGCGGCAGCACCTTCCAGGCCACTGCACCGGCGAAGGTCGCGGCGCTCGCCAGCGCCAGCCAGGAGCCCGGCCACAGCAGGAAGCTCAGGCGCGCCAGTGCCCAACAGCCGAGCAGCGAGAGGATAAGGCGCAGTGGTTGCGGACCGAGCAGGTAACCGGCGACCACCGCCAGGGCGAAGCCGAAGAGCATTTCGTGGGCGTGCCCGCTGGGCGTGCTCAGGCCGGGCGGTGTGGGGGTCAGGCCGAGCAGCGCGAATACCGAGATGGGCAGGATGAAGGCCGCATAGAGTGCGGCGACGGGGAAGAACCAGGCGTTGGCGAACGGCAGGCGCGGTTGGCGTGGGTGCATTGCGCACCTCCTGCGGGATGCGTGACGGGGCCTGAGCCCCGTCACCGAATGGCCATCAGCGGCTGGCGAGCAGCGCCTGACCGCGCATGACTGCGGCGCGCACCTGCGCCGGCGCAGTACCGCCGATGTGGTCGCGGGCGTTGACCGAGCCCTCCAGGGTCAGCACGGCGAAGACGTCGTCGCCGATCTCTCCGCTGAACTGGCGCAGCTCGTCCAGCGTCATCTCGGCCAGATCCTTGCCGGTCTGCACGCCGTACTTCACCGCGTGGCCGACGATCTCGTGACAGTCGCGGAACGGCAGCCCCTTGCGCACCAGGTAGTCGGCCAGGTCCGTGGCGGTGGAGAAGCCGCGCAGCGCCGCTTCACGCATGATTTCGCGCTTGGGCTTGATCGCCGGGACCATGTCGGCGAAGGCCCGCAGCGAGTCGCGCAGGGTGTCGGCGGCGTCGAACAGGGGTTCCTTGTCTTCCTGGTTGTCCTTGTTGTAGGCCAGCGGCTGGCCCTTCATCAGCGCGAGGAGACCGGTCAGCGCGCCGAACACGCGGCCGGTCTTGCCGCGTACCAGCTCGGGCACGTCCGGGTTCTTCTTCTGCGGCATGATGGAGGAGCCGGTGCAGAAGCGATCCGGCAGGTCGATGAACTGGAACTGGGCGCTGGTCCAGAGCACCAGCTCTTCGGAGAAGCGCGACAGGTGCATCATCGCCACGGAGGCGGCGGCGCAGAATTCGATGGCGAAGTCGCGATCGGAGACGCCGTCCAGCGAGTTGCCGGAAATCGCTTCGAAACCCAGCAGCTCGCAGGTGATTTCCCGCTGGATCGGGTAGGTGGTGCCGGCCAGTGCGGCCGAGCCGAGCGGCATGCGGTTGGTGCGCTTGCGGCAGTCGACCAGGCGCTCGTAGTCGCGGCTGAGCATCTCGAACCAGGCCAGCAGATGGTGGCCGAAGGTCACCGGCTGGGCGGTCTGCAGGTGGGTGAAGCCGGGCATGATGGTGTCGGCTTCGGCCTCGGCGAGACCCAGCAGACCCTGCTGCAGACGAGTGATTTCGCCGAGGATCACGTCGATTTCGTCGCGCAGCCACAGGCGGATGTCGGTGGCGACCTGGTCGTTGCGGCTGCGTCCGGTGTGCAGCTTCTTGCCGACGATGCCGATGCGGTCGGTCAGACGCGCCTCGATGTTCATGTGCACGTCTTCCAGGTCCACGCGCCAGTCGAAGGTGCCGGCCTCGATCTCGCCCTGGATGTCCTTCAGGTTGGTGATGATCTGCTCGCGCTCATCGGCGTTCAGCACGCCGGCTTTTTCCAGCATCGTCGCATGGGCGATCGAACCCATGATGTCGTGGCGGTAGAGGCGCTTGTCGAACTCGACGGAGGCGGTGAATCGGGCGACGAAGGCGTCGACGGGCTCGCTGAAACGGCCGCCCCAGGACTGGTTGGTCTTGTCGGTGCTCATGAATGCGCTCGCTGAAATCCGAAGGCTGAGGAAAGGCGGCGATGATAGCAGGGATGGCGCCCTGGGCGGGCACGGCGGCAGGCGTCGGCGAAGGGTGAGCTGGCTGGCATTTTCGCATTATTCCGCCCGCGCAGCCCGACACGCGGCTTGCCGTTGTCCGGGCCTGCACGGAAACTGCCGGGCAGTCGAACCGCCGGGTTGAACCTGTGAAATCCACTGCCGTATCCGATGATTTTTTCGTGCCCGAGCTGTGCCAGCCCGAGGCCTTGCTCGGCCTCGTCCTGCTCGCCGAGCTGCTGGTTTTCGTGCTGGTGCTGGCCGAGCCTATGCAGCCGGGCTTCAACTGGATGCGCCTGGCGCTGACCTCGCTGTTCGTGCAGTGGATCGTGCTGCTGTCCGCCGGCACCATGTGCCTGCTGCGTCCTCTGCTGGCGAGGCTCAGAGCGGCATTCGCCGGGCTGGTGTGCTGCGCGCTGGTGGTCGGGCTGACCCTGGCCTGCACCGCCGTGGCGGACATCTACCAGCTCGGCGGGCCGCTCTCGCGCGACGGCGAGGTCAATCTCTACCTGCGCCACGCGCTCATCAGCCTGATCATGTCGGGTCTGCTGCTACGCTATTTCTATCTGCAGAGCCAGTGGCGGCGCCAGGAGCAGGCCGAGCTGCGGGCGCGGATCGAATCGCTGCAGGCGCGCATTCGTCCGCACTTCCTGTTCAACAGCCTCAACAGCATCGCCGCACTGGTGGCGAGCGATCCGGCCAAGGCGGAGCAGGCTGTACTGGACCTGTCCGACCTGTTCCGTGCGAGCCTCGCGCGGCCGGGCACACTGGTGGCCTGGCGGGATGAGCTGGAGCTGTCGCGGCGTTACCTGTCGATCGAGCAATACCGCTTGGGCGACCGGCTGCAGATGGACTGGCGGGTCGATGGCGTGCCGGACGACTTGCCGATTCCGCAGCTGACGCTGCAGCCGCTGCTGGAGAACGCATTGGTCTATGGCATTCAGCCACGTATCGAGGGGGGCGTGGTCAGCGTAACCGCCGATTATGTCGACGGCATGTTTCAGCTGGTGGTCAGCAACCCGTTCGACGAAGCCGCTCAAGCGCAGGACTCACGGGGCACACGGCAGGGTTTGCAGAACATCGACGCACGATTAGCGGCACTTTTCGGTCCGCTAGCGAGTCTCAGCGTGGAGCGCCGTGAAGGCCGCCATTACACATGTCTACGCTATCCGTGTGCGAGACAACCGCAGGAAGCCAGATCTATATGAATGTCCTGATTGTCGATGACGAACCTCTAGCCCGCGAGCGCCTGAGCCGACTGGTAGGTGACCTCGACGGCTATCGTGTCCTCGAGCCTGCCGCCAGCAATGGCGAAGAAGCACTGACGCTGATCGAGGAACTGCGCCCTGATATCGTGCTGCTGGATATCCGCATGCCCGGGCTCGATGGCCTGCAGGTCGCAGCCAGGCTCTGCGAGACGGATGCGCCGCCGGCGGTGATCTTTTGTACTGCCCATGATGAATTCGCCCTGGAGGCGTTCCAGGTCAGCGCGGTTGGCTACCTGGTCAAGCCGGTGCGCCCGGAGCATCTGTCGGAGGCGCTGAAGAAGGCCGAGCGGCCCAACCGCATGCAGCTGGCGGCGCTGACCCGACCGGCCGCCGTTTCCGGTGCCGGGCCGCGCAGCCACATCAGCGCACGTACCCGCAAGGGCATCGAGCTGATTCCTCTGGATCAGGTGATCTACTTCATCGCCGACCACAAGTACGTCACCCTGCGCCATGTCGGCGGTGAGGTGCTGCTGGACGAGCCGCTCAAATCCCTGGAAGACGAGTTCGGTGAACGCTTCGTGCGCATCCATCGCAACGCGCTGGTGTTCCGTGATCGGATCGAGCGTCTGCAGCGCACGCCGCTCGGGCACTTCCAGCTGTTCCTTAAGGGACTCGATGGCGAGGCGTTGACCGTGAGTCGGCGTCACGTGGCCGGTGTGCGCAAGCTGATGCAGAACCTGTGAAGCATACCGCCGGTGGCGCTGGCGTCCGCGGCCCGAGGGTCGCGGGCGCCAGCGCTGACGCTGCGTCGCGCCCGCGCTTTCCTTGATTCCGGCCAACCCAGCCCGGACGTCCGGCCTGTTATCATCGCCGGCAATTCACTGTTCTGGAATTGCCCATGTCTCGCGAAATTCGCATCGCCACCCGCAAGAGTGCCCTGGCCCTGTGGCAGGCCGAATACGTCAAGGCACGCCTGGAGGCGTCGCATCCAGGGCTGAAGGTCAGCCTGGTGCCAATGGTCAGCCGTGGTGACAAGCTGCTCGATGCGCCGCTGGCGAAAATCGGTGGCAAGGGGCTGTTCGTCAAGGAACTGGAAACCGCACTGCTGGAAAACGAGGCGGACATCGCCGTGCACTCCATGAAGGACGTGCCGATGGAATTTCCCGAAGGGCTGGGCCTGTATTGCATCTGCGAGCGGGAAGATCCGCGCGATGCCTTCGTCTCCAATCGCTTCGACAGCCTTGACGCGCTGCCACCGGGAAGCGTGGTCGGCACCTCGTCGCTGCGTCGCCAGGCCCAGCTGCTGGCGCGCCGACCTGACCTGAAAATCCAATTCCTGCGCGGCAACGTCAACACTCGGCTGGCCAAGCTCGACGCCGGCGAATACGACGCCATCATCCTCGCTGCCGCCGGGTTGATCCGCCTTGGTTTCGGTGAGCGCATCCGTTCCAGCATCGGCGTCGATGAAAGTCTGCCGGCCGGCGGACAGGGTGCGGTGGGCATCGAGTGCCGCACCGGCGATAGCGAAGTGCATGCGCTGCTGGCCTGCCTCAACCATGCGCCGACTGCCACCCGCGTCGTCGCCGAGCGCGCGCTGAACAAGCGCCTGAACGGCGGCTGCCAGGTGCCGATCGCCTGTTATGCGGTGCTCGAAGGCGAGCAGCTGTGGCTGCGTGGGCTGGTCGGGCAGCCGGACGGTACCCTGCTGTTGCGCGCCGAAGGTCGTGCGCCGGCCGCAGAAGCCGAGGCGCTGGGCGTGCAGGTCGCCGAGGAACTGCTGGACCAGGGTGCCGAGCAGATCCTCAAGGCAGTCTATGGCGAGGCTGGACACGCGTGATCGGCTGGCGCCTGCTGCTGACCCGGCCGGCCGAGGAATGCGAGGCATTGGCCGCGACTCTCGCCGAGGCTGGTGTGCACAGCTCCAGCCTGCCGCTGCTGGCGATCGAGCCGCTGCCGGAGTCCGCCGAGCAGCGTGCAACGATCCTCGAGCTGGATCGCTATTGCGCCGTCGTCGTGGTCAGCAAGCCGGCCGCCCGCCTGGGCCTGGAACTGCTCGATCGCTACTGGCCGCAGCCCCCGTTCGGTCAGGCCTGGTTCAGCGTCGGTGGCGCCACCGGGGCGATCCTCGAAGCCTACGGGCTGGACGTCAGCTGGCCCGAGCGGGGTGACGACAGTGAAGCGCTGCTGGCGCTGCCACGATTGGCGCAGGCGCTGGCCAGGCCCGATCCCAAGGTATTGATCATGCGCGGCGAGGGCGGCCGTGAGTTCCTCGCCGAGACGCTTCGCGGGCGTGGCGTACAGGTCGACTTTCTCGAACTGTACCGTCGCAGCCTGCCCGACTATCCGCCTGGAACGCTGGTGCAGGTCGTTCGGTCGGAACGGCTCAACGGCCTGGTGGTCAGCAGTGGGCAGGGTCTGCTGTCGCTGCATGAGCTGGCAGCCGATACCTGGCCCGAATTGTGTGAGCTACCCTTGTTCGTACCCAGTCCGCGGGTGGCGGAGATGGCTCGACAGCTGGGCGCCAAACGAATTGTGGATTGCCGTGGCGCAGGAGCTGCGGCCTTGCTGGCGGCCTTGCGGGAAACCGCGGTGGCCGCTTCCTGATGCAAAGGATGGAAACGTGAGCGAAGCAGATTCCAAGAAAGAACCGCTGCAACCCCCCGCCAGCGAGCCGGCCCCCGCGACCGAGCCTGCGAAACCCGCAAAGCCCGCCAAGCCCGTCCCATCCAAGCCTGCCGCCAACGGCAGCGCCAAGTCCCTGGCGGCCTTGGCGCTGCTGGTCGGCCTGGGCGGCGTGGCGCTCGGTGGTTATGGCATCTGGCAGCTGCAACAGCTCGGTGCTCAGCAAGACCAGCGGCTCGAAGCCATGCAGGGGGCTGCCGAGCAGACGCGTCAGCTGGCCGAGCGCGAACGCCAGTTGGCTGCGCGGCTCGGTCGGCTGGAACAGCTGCCGTCGGCCAGCGAGCTGGAGGAGCGCCGTCGCCTGCTGGCCGCGCTGCAGAGTGATCAGCAGCGCCTTTCCGGGCGGGTCGAGCAGGTGCTGGGCGCGAGCCGAGAGGAGTGGCGCCTGGCCGAAGCCGAGCACCTGCTGCGCATGGCGATGCTGCGACTCTCGGCCATGCAGGACGTGAAAAGCGCCGAGATGCTGGTTCACGAAGCCGATCTGATTCTGCAGAAGCAGGACGATCCCGGTGCCTATGGCACCCGGCAGAAGTTGCTCGAAGGTCTCGAAGCGCTGCGCAGTCTGCCGGAGCTGGACCGTACCGGGCTGTTCCTGCAGCTGGGGGCGTTGCGTGGGCAGACCGGCCAGCTCAGCGCGCTTGCCCCGGAATTCGTCAACGGCGAGGCGCTGCCGGAAAACGCCCAGGACAGTCGCTGGCAGCGCTGGCTGAACGAATTGACGCGCTACGTGCGGGTGGACTTCGATGCCAGTGCCGACGTCAAGCCGCTGCTCGCCGGCCAGACCCTGGGCCAGGTGCGCCTGGCACTGTCGCTGGCCATCGAGCAGGCGCAATGGGCCGTGCTCAATGGCAACACCCGGGTCTATCGGCAGTCGCTGGAGCAGGCGAGCACACTGCTCAAGGATCATTTCAGCGATGATAACGGCCAGGCCCGTGGCCTGCGCGAGCGCCTGGAAGCCCTTACCCAGCGCGAGGTCGAGGTGAGCCTGCCCGATCTCGCACCCGCCCTGCAGGCGCTGCAGGCCTACGTGCAGAAGCGTGAGCGCCGCGATGAAAGCGACGCGGGCGAGACGTCCGCTCAGCCCGAGGCGCAGGACGCGGAGCAGGAGGCCCAGCGCACATGAGACGTCTGGTTCTGGTCTTCATTCTGCTGCTCGCGATCGCAGGTCTGCTCGGCTGGGCGATCAGCCAGAGCGCCGGTTATGTGCTGATCACCTATGACCGCTTCCGCTACGAATCGAGTTTCTGGGTCTTCCTCGCGCTGATTGGCTGTCTGTGGTTGCTGGCGCTGGCGGTGCACTGGGTGCTTGGGCTGCTGCACGTGTCCGGCGCGCTGATCAATCCCTGGTCGCGTCGCCATCGTGAGCGCCGTGTCGAGAAGGCCTCTCGGCGTGGCCTGCGCGAGCTTGCCGAAGGGCAGTGGGGGCCCGCGCTCGGCCATCTGCAGCTTGCTGCGGAAAGGGATCGTCAGCCGCTGGTCCACTACCTGGGCGCGGCGCGGGCAGCCAATGAGCTGGGCGAGTACGCACAGAGCGACGAGTTGCTGCAGAAGGCTCGCGAGCGCGAACCCGAAGCCGCGCTGGCGATCGGCCTGACCCAGGCGCAGCTGCAGATCGCCCGTGGCCAGTATGTCGAAGCGCGGGCGTCTCTCAGCGCACTGCAAAGCGATCATCCACGGCACCCCTACGTGCTGACACTGTTGCAGCAGCTCTACGTGCAGCTCGAGGACTGGGCGGCGCTGTGCCGCCTGCTGCCGGAGCTGCGCAAGCATCGAGTGCTGCCACCGGCGCGTCTGAGCGAACTGGAAGTACTGGCGTGGACGGCGGCGGTCGAGCAGGCCGGGCAACGTTCCGAACTGACCGCGGAGGCGAGCCTGGGGGCGCTGAATCAGCGTTGGCAGACCGTTCCCAGCGCGCAGCGCGGGGAGCCATTGGTGGTGCGTGCCTATGCCGACGGGCTCGCCCGTCTGGGTGCGCAGGCGAAGGCCGAAGAGGTGCTCTACGCGGCGATCAAACGGCAGTACGACGATCGCCTGGTGGAACGCTATGGGCGTGTGCAGGGCAGCGATCCGGCGCGCCAGCTGGCCAATGCCGAGGGCTGGCTGAAGGATCACCCGCAGAATGCCGTCCTGTTGCTGGCTCTCGGGCGGCTCAGTCTGCGCAATGCGCTGTGGGGCAAGGCGCGCGACTATCTGGAGGCGAGCCTGCGTTTCGATCATCGTCCGGAAACCTGCGCCGAGCTGGCGCGTCTGCTCGCGCAGCTGGGCGATACCGAAAGCAGCAACCGGTTGTTCCAGCAGGGCGTCGGTCTGCTCGATCGCAATCTTCCGGCTTCGCTGTGACCGTTTCGTCAGGTCCGCCATGCGGCGGGCTTGACGGCTTCCTGCAGGCCTGCGAGCGCTTGTAACCACGACGGGGTTTCCACTACCGTAGCGAACTTTTCCTGCTAGCGGAGCCTCCATGCGCCTGGCCAGCCCTCGTTCCCTGTTCGTCATCGCCTTCCTGGGCAGCGCCTTGCTGATCGCCATCGCGCTCTACATGGAGCACGTGATGGGCCTTGCGCCATGCCCGCTGTGCATCGTTCAGCGCATCTGCGTGATTGGCTTCGGCCTGGTCTGCCTGGTGGCCGCGATCCATGGGCCGGCGAAGGTGGGGCGTCGCGTCTATGCGGCCATCGCCGCGCTGTTCGTTGCTGCCGGTGCCGCTACCGCGATCCGCCAGATCTGGCTGCAGAGCGTGCCGGCCGATCAGCTGCCGAGCTGCTTGCCAAGCCTGGAATACATGATGGAGGCGCTGCCCTTCCAGGAAATCGCCCGCCTTGTTCTGCACGGCACCGCCGAATGCGCCGAGGTCAGCTGGACCATGCTCGGCATGAGCATTCCCGAGTGGAGCCTACTGGGCTTCATCGGCATGGCGATCGTCTGCCTCTGGCAGCTGCTGCGCCGAGACTGATCGGACTTTTCTCTTTCCCCCCGCCGAACTCCTGCTGCTTTCGCACGGTCTTCTCATGGACGTGCGGCGCAGCTGCGGCTGCCTGTGCGCTCGCGCGATTCGTTGGGCATTTTGCTTGATGCATCGAGCGGCGCGGCATAGTCTGCTCGTGCGGTGACGGATTCTTGCCATTCGCGCCGCCACTCACCCAAGGCCGCTACCGAAAGACAAAAAAACGTCTCGGAATGGCGTACAAGCATCATCGATTAGGGAAGTGAGGTCATCATGCTCGAGAGCTGTCGGAATGCCCAGGAACGCTGGGGCGGTGTACATTTGCTGATCGACCGTTGGCTGCATGAACGCCATGCGCTGATCAACGCCTACGACCGGTTGCATATCGAGCGCGACGACGCTCGCCAGGCCCTGCAAAGGTTCTGCGAGTATCTGGTCGACTACGTCTCGGCCGGCCATTTCGAAATCTATGAACAATTGCTCGCCGAGGCCGAGGCGTTCGGCGATGCGCGCGCCATCGAACTGGCCAAGCAGATCTACCCGCGCATCGAGACCATCACCCAGGTGGCGCTGAGCTTCAACGATCGTTGCGAAAAGGGTGACTGTCTCGGCAGCCCCGGTCTGGCCGATGAGCTGAAGAAGCTCGGGCAGCTCCTGCATGAGCGTTTCGAACTGGAAGACTGCCTGATCGAAGTGCTGCATACGGCGCACAAGCAAGCGGCTGCTCCGGCCTGAGAACCGAGCCACCCGCTGCGGCGGGTGCAACGCTTCGCGTCCCCTGGCGGCCACCTGGCGGGCCGTCTAGTATGGGTGCACCGTTCCTGCCAGGAGGCACCTTCATGCCCGCGAAGAAGAAGTCGGTTACCACCCCGCTGCATCTGTTGCAGCAGCTTTCCCACAGCCTTATCGAACATCTGGACAAGGCCTGCAGCCAGGCGATCAAGGACGCCGAGGGCGCGCTCGCCAAGCTGCAGAAGCAGCGCGGCAAGGCGCAGGACAAGCTGACCAAGGCCCGGGCCAAGCTGGACGAGGCGGGCAGCACTGGCAAGCCCAAGGCGCAGACCAAGGCGCAGACCAAGGCACGTGCCCGACTCGGCGAACTGGAAGAATCCCTTACCCTGCTGCAGACCCGTCAGAGCGAAACGCTGAATTACCTGGCGGAGCTCAAGCGCGACGCCGAGCACAGCCTGAAGCTGGCGCAGGGCATCCGTCAGGTTGCCGATGCTGCAGACCAGGCGCTGCAAGGCCGTCAGCAGCCAGCCAAGCCTGCAGCAGCGCGCCCGGCGGCCGGCAAGTCCGCGCCGGCGGCCGCCAAGCCCCGCACCTCTACGACCAGAGCTTCCGCAGCCAAGGCTGACAGTGCCCCAGCGAAAGCCGGCACGACCGCGACTGCCTCCAAGCCGGCCGCCAAGCCTGCGGCAAAAGCGCCAGCCAAGACTGCGGCCAAACCGGCTGCGAAAGCGCCCGCCAGTGCCGCGGCCAAGCCCGCCACGACGGGGGCGAGCGCAAGCAAGGCGCCGGCCCGTTCACGTGCGGCTGCCGGTTCGAAGGCACCCGCGTCGGCGGAGAAAAAGACTGCCGCGTCGGCAGAGGCGCCGGACAAGGCGGCAGCTGTCAAGCCTGCAACCAAGGCCACAGCCAAGAAGCCGGTGGCGCGCAAGCCAGCGGCCAAGCGCGCCGCCGCTCAGCCAGCAGCCAGCTCCAGCTGAGTCTGCAGCGCCGCGCTGCGCAGGACTTCCAGCGCGGCGCGGTTGTGCGCTACCGGGACGAGGGTTTCCAGCCAGGCGTCGGCAGCGCCGTTCGAAGGCCAGTCCTGGCTGATCTTCTGCAACCGTTCGAGCAGTTCGCGCTCGGCTTGCAGTTCCAGCGTTTTCAACGCCTCACGCAGGCTGTGTAACGCCAGGTCCTGTTCGGCCTGCGATCGCCATGCCTGACGCAACCCCCGCAGCGGCTCGATCACGTCCCCGCGCCAGGGCGCAGCAAGCGCCGTCAACGCCTGCAGACGCGCCTGGCTGCAGGCGACGCCGCGTGCCTGCAGCCAGGCGCCACACAACAGCAGGCACACGTCCGCGCCCTGGTTTTGCAGCTCCAGGCAAGCCGTTTCGACACCTGGTCTGGCATAGCAGGCTAGGGCGAAGGTCCAAAGGTCAGGGGTTCGCATTCGAGTGGCGCCTTTTTTTGTCGACCGCCCGGCTGGCTTTCCAGGCGAACTGATAAACTCGCGGCCATTATGATCCGACTTCAGAACCTGACTCTACAGCGCGGGCCCCAGCGACTGCTGGAAGGCGCCGAGCTGACCCTGCATCCCGGCCAGAAGGCCGGCCTGGTCGGCGCCAACGGTGCCGGCAAATCCACACTCTTCGCCCTGCTGCGTGGCGAGCTGGTGCCCGATGGTGGCGACTGCCAGCTGCCGCCGGACTGGCGCATCGCGCACATGCGCCAGGAGATCGAGACCCTCGAGCGCCTGGCGGTGGACTATGTGCTCGATGGCGATGTTGAGCTGCGGCGCATCCAGACCGAACTGGCTACCGCCGAGCAGGCCCATGATGGCAACGCCCTGGCGCGCCTGCACACCGAACTGGACAACGCCGACGGCTACAGCGCCGATGCGCGGGCGCGCAAGCTGCTCGCCGGGCTGGGTTTTTCCAATGAGCAGATGGTGCTGCCGGTCGGCAGCTTTTCCGGCGGCTGGCGCATGCGTCTGAACCTGGCGCAGGCGCTGATGTGCCCGTCAGACCTCCTGCTGCTGGACGAACCGACCAACCACCTGGATCTGGATGCGATCCTCTGGCTGGAGGACTGGCTCAAGGGCTACCCCGGCACGCTGCTGCTGATTTCCCACGACCGCGACTTTCTCGACGCGGTGGTCGACCACGTCATCCACCTGGAGCAGCGCAAGCTGACCCTCTATCGCGGCGGCTACTCGGCGTTCGAACGCACCCGCGCCGAGCGTCTGGCCCAGCAGCAGCAGGCCTACGAGAAGCAGCAGGCGCAGCGCGCGCACATGGAAAACTTCATACGCCGCTTCAAGGCCAAGGCGACCAAGGCGCGCCAGGCACAGAGCCGGATCAAGGCGCTGGAGCGGCTGGAAGAGCTGGCCCCGGCGCACGTGGATTCGCCGTTCGACTTTCGTTTCCGCGAAGCGGACAAGGTCTCCAGTCCGTTGCTGGATCTGGCCGAGGGCCGCCTCGGCTATGGCGACAAGCTGGTTCTGGACAAGGTCAAGCTGCAGCTGGTGCCTGGCGCGCGGATCGGCCTGCTGGGTCCCAACGGTGCCGGCAAGTCGACCTTGATCAAGACGCTCTCCGGCGAGCTTTCGCCCCTCGGCGGCCGCCTGCAGCGCGGCGAGAACCTGGTGGTCGGCTACTTCGCCCAGCACCAGCTCGACTCGCTCGACCCCAAGGCCAGCCCGCTGCTGCACCTGCAGCGCATCGCCGCCAACGAGCGCGAGCAGACCCTGCGCGATTTCCTCGGCGGCTTCGATTTCCGCGGCGATCGTTGCGACGAGCCGGTGTTGAACTTCTCCGGTGGCGAGAAGGCGCGCCTGGCGCTGGCGCTGATCGCCTGGGGCAAGCCCAACCTGCTGCTGCTCGACGAGCCGACCAACCATCTGGATCTGGAGATGCGCCTGGCGCTGACCCTGGCGCTGCAGGACTTCGAAGGCGCGGTGCTGGTGGTGTCCCACGATCGGCATCTGCTCAAGAGCACCACCGACGAGTTCCTGCTGGTGGCCGACGGCCGGGTGCAGGACTTCGACGGCGATCTCGAGGATTACGCGCGCTGGCTGGTGGACTACCGTGCGCGGCAGCAGCCGGCTGTTGCCGCTGAAGCGATCGCCGACAAGACCGACAAGCGCGCCCAGCGCCAGGCCGCCGCCGCGCTGCGCCAGCAGCTGGCACCGCACAAGCGCCAGGCCGACAAGCTGGAGAAGGACCTGGCTGACGTGCACGAAAAGCTGGCCGCCCTGGAAACGCGACTCGGCGACAGTGCGCTCTACGAGGCGGCGCGCAAGGACGAACTGCGCCAGTTGCTGGCCCAGCAGGCCGAGCTCAAGGTTCGTGAAGGCGAGCTGGAGGAGGCCTGGCTGGAGGCACTGGAAACCCTGGAAGCCTTGCAGGCGCAGCTGGAGGCCAGCGCATGAGCGAACCCTGGCTGACCCTGGTCGAGGAATGGCGCCTGCAATGGATGCTGGGCTTGCAGGTATTGCTGATCCTGCTGGTGGCCTACGTGCTGCAACGGCTGGTGGTACGCGGTCTGACGCGGGTTTCGTCGCGCTACCCGCTGCCACCGGAGTTGCTGATCCCGGTGCGCGGCGGCATCCGCTGGTTCATCATCGGCGGCGCGCTGATCATGGTGCTGGAGCGCTTCGGGGTGTCCGCCACGGTGCTGTGGACGGCCATTTCCGGTTTCGTCGCGGTAGCCGCGATCGCCTTCTTCGCCATCTGGAGCGTGCTGTCCAACCTGCTGTGTGCAGTGCTGATCCTGACTGTCGGGCCGTTCCGTCTGGGAGATGTGGTGGAAATCGTCGAGGCGTTCGACAAGCCGATCGTCAAAGGGCGTGTCATCGATATCAACCTGCTCTATACCACCCTGGAAGAAGTGGCCGAGGCGGGTACCGGGGCTATCGTCCAGGTGCCCAACAGCCTGTTCTTCCAGAAAGCCGTGCGCCGCTGGCGTGGTGCCGACGTCCAGCTCTTCAACCGTAATCTCAACGAGTAGAACACCATCATGGAATGGCTCAGCAACCCGGAAATCTGGGTCGCGTTTCTGACGCTGACTGCCCTGGAAATCGTCCTGGGCATCGACAACATCATCTTCATCTCCATTCTGGTCAGCCGCCTGCCCAAGGAACAGCAGCCCAAGGCGCGCTTCTTCGGCCTGGCGCTGGCGATGGGCACACGCATCCTGCTGTTGCTGTCGATCGCCTGGGTGATGCGTCTGACCAACGACCTGTTCACGGTCCTGGGGGAGGGCGTATCGGGGCGTGACCTGATCCTGTTCTTCGGCGGCCTGTTCCTGCTGTTCAAGAGCACCCTGGAAATCTGGCACAGCGTCGAAGGCGAGGAGGAAGAACAGACCGCCGGCGGCGCGGCCAAGGCGGGTTTCGTTGGCATCATCCTGCAGATCGCAGTGATCGACATCGTCTTCTCGCTGGATTCGGTGATCACCGCGGTAGGCCTGGTGCAGCATGTGCCGGTGATGGTCGCGGCAATCGTGATCGCGGTGCTGGTGATGATGGTTTCGGCCGGGACCATCGCCGATTTCATCGACAAGCATCCGACGCTGAAGATTCTCGCGCTGTCGTTCCTCATCGTGGTCGGCACGCTGCTGATCGCCGAAGCCTTCGATGTGCACGTGCCCAAGGGCTACGTCTACTTCGCGATGGCTTTCTCGCTCGGCGTCGAGGCGCTGAATATCCGCATGCGCAAGGCCATGAAGCGCAAGCTCAAGGAACCGGTGAAGCTGGGCAAGGGCTCGCCGGACTGAACCCACGCGTCTGAAACGGGGGGCATCACGATGACACTGGAAACCTGGCTCGCATTCTTTGTCGCCTGTTGGGTGATCAGCCTGTCGCCGGGCGCCGGGGCCATCGCGTCGATGTCCTGCGGCTTGCAGTACGGCTTCTGGCG
>Ga0172375_10000155_pt1 | contig 103716 bp, 108 predicted proteins | sample LakKiv1m_FD_114537 | JGI IMG/M metagenome (GOLD analysis project Ga0172375, IMG submission 114537) | Freshwater microbial communities from Kabuno Bay, South-Kivu, Congo - kab_092012_11.1m | ecosystem: Environmental > Aquatic > Freshwater > Lake | place: Democratic Republic of the Congo...
GAGCGGGTAAGGGGAATTGAACCCCTCTTTCCACCTTGGGAAGGTGGCGTTAAGCCTATTAACTATACCCGCAGAAAATATCAGTAATATTTTACCACTAATAAAGTAAATAGGATTAAAAAATAAACTTAATTAACTTATTAATAAATTTATCTTGGCAAAACTATTATATTTCCAGTATGGATTAAATTAGGATTCGAAAGGTTATTGGTTTTTGCAACTTCAGACCATTTAAATCCATCTCCATATGCTCTAACACAAATTTCCCAAAGATTATCTCCTTTTTGAACTTCATATGTAGCTCCAGAAATTTTTTCCTGTAAATTTGTAGTTGTATCAGAATTTACAGTAATTACTTTAGGTTGAACGTTTGGAATAGAAAGCTCTTGTCCTTCATTTAACATGTTGGCATTATCAAGTTTGTTTTCATTGTAAATGTCTATCCAGTTATATCCGGATCCATAAGCGTTTTCTGCAATTTTCCAAAGATTGTCACTTTTTGCTACTGTATATGTTTTTCCTACTTCTGCTTTTTCGGTTTTGTTTTCTGTAGAAATTTCGGGAAGTTGTCCGACTTTTTCCTGGTCTTTAAAATAATTTACTACTAGGATACCTACGACAATAATTACTAAAGCACCAAGAATCATACTTATTGTTGATTCGTTTAGTTTGATTGCCTTAAGGATATTTTTGATATTCAATATATTTCACCTCCTCCCATAAGGCAGAAAATAAATGAGGCAGAATTTATTATTACGAATTTAGTTTATTGAGCGAATAAAGTCAAGATTATTTTTTTTGAATTATAAAATATATTGAATTTTTTTCAGTGTAAATTAAGAATCCTTGATAAATTATTTGACCGGGGTAATTCCATTTAATGAAATTAATCGATACTTTTTAGTGTCAGTTTCCAATTCAGCATATCCACAGTCTTCAATTTTATAATCAGGCAAATACGAGATGTGCCTTAATATTACTCTAATTGGTCCTCCGTGGGTGACTATAGCCACCACACTTTTATTGCTTTTTGCAATATTATTTAAAGAAGTAAGCACGCGTTTAGAAAAACTTTCATAATTCTCTGCTCCGTCGATTGTATTTTTATAATTTTTCACTTTTTCGACTAAATCAGGATATTTTTTCTGGCAGTAAGATCTTTTCTTTCCTGTTAATATTCCATTTTGGTTTCGTTCCCGTAAATCATTAATTGTTTCTAGAGTTAATTTCAAATTAGTATTAATAATTTGAGCAGTTTCCTGTGCGCGTATTTTGGGGCTAACGTAAATTATTTCAATCCCTTTATTAAGAAGTTTATTGGCCAATTGTTTTGCTTGGGTTTTACCTAAATTTGTTAAATGATCATTGTAGTCTCCACCGTACCTATCTTCTATGTCTCCAGTTGTTTGCCCATGTCTACAAAGGTAAATTTTCATAATTGAAGTATATCAAATAAAGCTAAAAAACCCTTGCGGGGTAATAAGATTTTATTCGAACTCAATCTCAATCTTTGGGTATCTTAACGAGATTAGCTAAACTGATACAAGTTTTTCCTTTAAAAAATCGAAAACCATTGGTATCTCTTTCTTGCTAAAGTGACTTGCTTTGGAGTCCGTTTTGATAAACTCTATCACTTCTGTTTCTGTGAAAAACTTAACTTGCTCAATTTCTTCTTTTGGGAACTTGAATGGACCGTTGTGTTTGGCACAATACAGATTGACCATTTCCGATTGATCGGCAAATCTTTCTAAAAATTTTGCTATAAACTTACAATCTGCTGTAATGCCCAGCTCCTCTTGCAATTCCCTTTCGCCAGAAATTTCTGGATCATGGCCTTTTCGGATGTGGCCGCCACAAGAGATATCCCATTGCCCAGGAGCTTTGTCTTTGGTTAAGCTCCTCTGTTGAAGCAAAATCTCGCCACTGTCATTGATAATCCAAATATGTACTACTCGGTGGATTAAATTTTGGTTTTTATGAACTTGGTTTCGTGTTGCTTCGCCAACCACCTCATCCTTCTCGTTTACAACATCAAAGATTTCATCTTTGGGGTCGGTGGTTTGAAGAGATGTCATTATTTGATTATGTAATTATGGCAAGTGCGGGGCTGACGAGACTCGAACTCGCGACCTCTTCCGTGACAGGGAAGCGCTCTGACCAATTGAGCTACAGCCCCAAGCGTAAAAATTATACCAAAAAAATGACTTAATGTTTAATTTTTCCTTAGATTTAGGCTCTCTAGAACTTCTTGCATACTAAAATTCCCTTCTGGCAAGGATCTAATTAATGAAACTATGTCTTTTGAATGTTTCAAATCTTCTAAAGTAAGACAAGATAAACTTTTACAAAATTCTGTTTGCGATATTTCTTGTGACTTATTTTCTATGCTTGTATGTCCTAGGCAGCCAGATGAGCCATCCTCAAGTTTGCCAAGATTTGTACAGCCTCTTCCCTGGCAACAAACAGTGCAGTAATGGCTATTATCAGGTCTACAAAAATTTATTTCTTTTTTCATGAAGTCTTGATTATATAATACTTGAGCTTAAAAAGTATTAAATAATGTGTTTTGTGTCATAATAAAATTATGAAAATGGACAAAAACATGTCTAATTTAGAGATTGCAGAACTATTAAGAGCAATTTCTGCTTCTTACCAACTTAAAGATGCAAATAAGAATAAATTTAGAATTATTGCTTATGATAGGGCAGCAGATGCAATAGAACATTTGTCTTCAGAGATTAAAGATTTGTGGGATGACAATAAATTAAATGATATTCCGGGTGTGGGAGAGTCTATTTCAACAGATTTGGATGAATTATTTAGAACAGGCAAATCAAAGCATTTTGAGGAAATAATGAAAGACTTCCCGGAGGCTGTTTTTAAGCTTATCCCACTACCGGGAGTTGGAGCAAAAACAGCATTTAAGTTAGTAGATAAGCTTGGTGTGAAATCTATAGACGATTTAAAAAATAAAGCTAAAAAAGGAGAAGTAGCAACACTCGAAGGGTTTGGAGAAGAATCTCAAAATGCGATAATAGAAGGTATAGATGAGTATGAAAATAGAGAAAGAAGAATGATTTTGCCCTATGCAGAAGAGATAGCAAAAGAAATTATTGATTGGATGAAAAAAGATAAATTTTCCATAAAAGTAGACCCACTTGGTAGCCTAAGAAGAAAAGCCTCGACAATTGGGGATATTGATATATCAGTAGCCTCAAATAATCCTGTAGAAACGATTAATCACTTTTCTAGATTTCCCAAGGCTAAAAAAATTATTGAAAAGGGGACAAGAACAGGATCAATTTTATTGGGAAATGATATTCAGATAGATCTAATGGTTCAGTCTCCAAGTTCATATGGTGCTCTGCTTCAACATTTTACAGGTTCGAAGCATCATAACATAGCTTTGAGAGAATATGCTCTTAAAAAGGGCTACAGCTTGTCAGAGTACGGAATAAAAGTACGAGGCAACCTCAAAAAGTTCTCGGATGAGGAAAAATTTTATAATTTTCTTAAACTTGAATATATTCCTCCTGAGCTAAGAGAAGATTCTGGTGAAATTGAAGCAGCTCTTGAAAATAAGATACCCAATTTAATTAAACATTCAGATATTAAGGCAGATTTACAAATACATTCAGATTTTAATATAGAGACAAGTCATGATTTGGGTGAGTCTTCAATGGAAGATGTTGTTGATAAGGCAAACTCTCTTAATTATGAATATATTGCATTTACAGAACATAACCCCAGTAGAAGCCAGCATACTGAAAAACAGATATATGACATTATTATGAGAAAAAGGGATAAGATAGAAAAATTAAATTATTCATACGTGAATAGTGTGAAAAATAGTATTAAATATGTATTCAATAGCCTTGAACTGGATATTTTGCCTAACGGTAGCCTTCCCATAGATGAAAAAACATTTAGTCTGCTGGATTTTGCTTTAGTATCGATTCATTCAAGTTTTAATATGTCTAGAAAAGAAATGACTAAAAGAATAATTTCAGCATTAAGTAATCCCAAAGCAAAAATATTTGCTCATCCTACAGCAAGAAAACTAAATGTAAGAGAAGGTATTGAAATAGATTGGACAGAACTTTTCTCTTTTTGTAAAGAAAACGATAAATGGATAGAAATAAATGCAGATCCAATGAGATTGGATTTACCGGATAACTTAGTAAAAGATGCAATTAAGGAAGGGATTATGTTGACTTTAGGAACTGATTCACATCATAAAGACTCATTAGATAATATGGTTTATGGTGTTGATGTGGCAAGAAGAGGTTGGGCAACTAAAGATAATATTGTTAATACAAGAGACTTGAAGAGCTTTAAAAAAATGCTAAAGTTATAACATGTAAGAGGGGGTGATGAATAATTGATAATACCTATAATCGCAGTATTTGGAGTACTTCTTCTTTGGATTATTTCCAATTACAATTTTTTTGTATCAAGTAAAGCACGTATAAAAGCGGCTATACAAGAAATCGGAAACCAATTGAAAAGACAAGCAGATCTTATTCCAAATTTGGAAGAGTCAACAAAAGGTTACTTAAGTCACGAAAAAGGAATTTTTAAAGATCTGACAGACGCAAGAAAGGAAATCTCAAGTGCTTTAAAATCAAATAGTTTACAAAAAATGTCTGATGCAGCATCAAAGATTGCATCAGTAATTCCTTCTTTGCAGGTTGCAGTAGAAGATAACCCTGAACTTAAAGGTTCTGAGGTTGTGACTAAGTTAATGGATGAATTAAGGGATACAGCAGATAAATTGATGTATTCAAGAAGGTTAGTTATTGATCTAACTGCTGACTTTAATGTAAAAAGAGTTAGTTTTCCATCTAACTTAATTGCATCACTTTTCAAATTTGATGAACTAAAAGGATTAGAAACTCCAGACGATGGAGAATTCTTGAAAGTTTCCGAAGAAGAGCAAAAAACGCCTAAGATTAAACTCTAAAAGATGTTAAATATTTACGAAGCACAAGCTTTAAACAAGCGAAAAAGTTTTGTTGTAGTAACATTATTTTTTCTGTTTGTCGGTATAAGTGTATTTTTTTTACTAAATGCACTTAACTATTATTATGGTTTTGGTCAAGGAAGTTTTTCTATTTTGTTTTTCGCGTTAATTTCCTCAAGTGTATTTTCTTTTTTTGGATATTTTTATAGTGACAGTATCGTAATTTCTTTATCAAGTGCAAAAAAGGCAGATAAGAAAAATTTCTTTGATTACTACACAGTTACAGAAAATCTTTCTATCGGTGCAGGAATTCCAATGCCAGAGCTTTATGTAATCGAAGACTCTGCTCCGAACGCTTTTGCAACCGGAAGAGATCCCGAACACGCAGCAATTTGTGCAACTACCGGTCTTTTGGAAAAACTAAACCGCAGTGAATTAGAAGGTGTAATTGCCCACGAGATGACACATATTAAAAACTTTGATACAAGACTGCAAACTGTAGTTGCAATAATGGCAGGTTTAATTACTGTTTTGGGCGATTGGTTACTTAGAGGAAGAATGTTTTCAAGAAGATCTTCGGATGATGACAATAACTCAAATATTGGAGCAGTTTTTATGATTTTAGGAATTGTATTTGCATTACTTTCGCCTATTATTGCTGAGTTAATTCAACTTGCAATATCAAGGAAAAGGGAATTTTTAGCAGATAGTGGAAGCGTTTTGATAACAAAACAACCTCCTGGTTTAATTTCAGCATTAAAAAAGATTTCAAATGACGACGAACCTCTCGAAGTTGCCAATAAAGCAACAGCACATTTATATATTGTAAATCCTTTTAAAAGCAACAATCATGGCAAATTAGATTGGTTTTCTAATTTATTTAACACGCATCCGCCAATAGAAGAACGTATTAAAGCTCTAACAAAAATGAGTTAAAATGTATAAATTTAAAATATGACAAAACTAACAAGTAACCAAATTGAACATATTGCAAAATTGGCAAAAGTGGATGTTTCCAAAAAAGAAACTGGTAAATTTCAAGATCAGTTGTCAAAAGTGTTGGATTATATTGATGAATTAAACGAGGTTGATACAGAAAATACTGTTCCTACAAGTCAAACTACCGGTTTGGAAAATATCAAAAGGTCAGATGAAATTGATATTAATAATTGCCTTTCCCAAGAAGATGCGTTATCAGGAACAGAATCAACACACAATAATTATTTTAAGGTTCCTGCAGTTTTTGAAGAAAACAAATGAATTTACCGTTAACAATCAATACTTTACATAAAGATTTAAAAGAAAAAGAATATTCTTTGGTTGAGTTAGTGGATGGTTATTTATCAAGAATAAAATTATTAGACAAAGACATTAACAGTTTTATTACTTTATCTGAAGATTATGCTTATTTTAAAGCCAAAGAATTTGATAATTCCTTAAAAGATTTAAATGAAAAAGCATTTGAAAAATATCCTCTTTTGGGAACAGTGGTTGCACATAAAGATCTTTTTCTGACGAAAGGAATAAGAACTACCGCTTCTTCTAAAGTATTGGAAAGTTATATTCCAAGCTACTCAGCAACGGTTGTTAAAAAACTTGAAGAAGCAGGATCAATAATTATTGGAAAAACAAATTGTGATGCATGGGCACATGGTGCTTCGGGAGAAAATTCTGACTTTGGATCTACTAAAAATCCTTGGAATAAAGAGTACGTTCCGGGCGGGTCTTCTTCAGGATCTGCCGCATCTGTTGCTTCAAACTTTTGTATGTTTTCAACAGGTACTGATACCGGAGGGTCTATAAGGCAGCCTGCAAATTTAACAGGGATTGTAGGATTTAAACCTACCTATGGTGCTGTTTCGAGGTATGGAATAATTGCCATGGCTTCATCACTAGACAGTGTAGGTCATTTTACAAGGACTGTTGAAGATTCAAGAAAAGTTTTTAATGTTACAAAAGGAGAAGATTTGAAAGATAGTACTTTGAAAAACTTTGTTAAGAAAGATTTAAAGAAAAAGTTCAGAATCGGATTACCCAAGGAATATTTTATTGAAGGAATTGATAAAGAAGTATCGGAAGAAGTTAGAAGATGTGCAAAGATTTTTGAAAAAGAGGGAAATGAGATTGTTGAGATTTCTCTTCCTCATACAAAATATGCAATTTCAGTCTATTACATAATCCAGCCCGCCGAAGTTTCTTCAAATCTTTCCCGTTATGACGGAATAAGATTCGGAAATAAAAGGACAAGTTTTGGCGATGAAGCAAAAAGAAGAATTATGCTTGGTACATATGTTCTATCTGCCGGGTATTATGATGCATATTACTTAAAAGCGATGAAAGTACGAACAAAAATAATCGAAGATTTTGATAAAGTTTTTAAAGATGTAGATGCAATAATTGCGCCAGTCTCGCCCACTTCTGCTTTTAAAATCGGGGAGAAGGCAAATGATCCTCTTAAAATGTATTTGGCTGATATATTTACGGTTGCTGCAAATATTGGAGGTATACCCGGAATTGCAATTCCATCAAACTTTAATAGAAAAGGATTGCCTTTAGGATTTCAATTAATAGGTCCTAGATTTTCCGAAGATACTCTTTTTTTCTTAGGAGAAAAATTCCAAGAAATAACAAATTATGAGCCGAAAGTAGCATAAAGTAATTATGAAAGAATATAAAAAATTAGTACTAAAAGGAAACTTCGGATTTTTGTGGTTTTCACAAATACTATCCCAATTAACTATTAATATTATTAACTTTCTTCTCTTAACAAGACTTTTTACGGTTACCCAATCTGCCATAGCAACATCTATGCTTTGGGTTTCCTATGCACTTCCCGCAATCTTTGTTGGTCCCTTTGGAGCAGCATCGGTTGATATGCTATCTAAAAGAAAAATGTTAATTTATAGTAACTTCTTACAATCTCTTACAGTTATTACTTATGCATTAATATTAAAAAGAGGTTTATTTTTACCTTATGGTTTTGCATTAATTTATTCCTTTATAAATCAATTTAATGATCCGGCTGAAGCTGCGCTTGTTCCTAGTTTAGTAGAAAAGAAAAAATTACATATAGCAAATGGGTTAATGTTTTTAACCTCTCAATGTGCATTAATTGTGGGATACGGTATTGCAGGACTATTTCAGGCTGTATTCGGGTACAGAAACTCACTAATTTTATGTGCAGGATTTCTTCTTGTTGGTGGCTTGTCAATTAGTTTTACACCTGAAGACAAGAGTGAGGATCATATACCGCTTGATATAGAAAAAGCTTTTCTTAAATTCGCTTCAAGAATATCAGAGGGATATAGATTTATTAAATCTCATAAAGAGGTTTTAACTCCCTTTTTAATGCTAATTGGCTTACAAGTTTTGCTTTCAATAATAACGATAAATGTTCCTGTGATTGCAACCGAAATATTTAAAATTAACATCAATAGCGCGGGGATATTTATTGTAGTTCCGGTTGCCATTGGTGCGATATTGGGAGCTTTTACAACAAACAAACTGTTAAAGAAAGGACTGAGGAAGAAAGAAGCAATTGAAATATTTTTGAAAGTTGAACTTGTTTCTTTCTTAATAATTTCCTTGGTTGTCGGTCTTATCAAATTAAACTTTTTGAGAATAATGATAAGCATGTTTGCAGTCTCTTTGGCCGGTTTTGGATTTGTTGGTCTTTTAATACCGATTCAAACATTTATGCAGGAGATGACACCAGGAGGATTAAGGGGAAGAGTATTTGGAAATTTTTCATTTGTTGTAACAATTGCAACTTTATTCCCTGTCATCTTTTCAGGAGCTATTACAGAAATATTTAGTATTAAGCTTTTAATGTTTGTTATTGCGTTACTAGTTGGAGGAACACTTTTTATGTCAAGAAAATTTGGTCAAAGATTTTTAGAAAATGGAATGCAAAATGGAAATTAAATATATTCCAGTAATCGGCTTAGAGATTCATGTAGAACTTGCTTGTAAAAGTAAGATGTTTTGTTCATGCCCTGCAGATCATTTTGCAAAAGAACCAAATACGCAAACATGTCCTGTTTGTTTGGGTCTTCCGGGAGCTTTACCATACGCAAATGAGAGAGCCATAAAGGATACTATTAAATTAGGATATGCATATAAATGTGAGATAAATAAGTTTTCAAAATTTGACAGAAAACATTATAGCTATCCCGATCTTCCTAAGGGTTATCAGATAAGTCAATATGATTTACCTTTTTGTAAAAACGGAATATGGGAGTCAAAGTCAGGTAAAAAAATTAACATTAGAAGAATTCATCTTGAAGAAGATACGGCAAAATTAGTTCATCAAACAATAGATAACAAAAAATACAGTCTAATTGACTTTAACAGAAGCGGAGTACCACTTCTTGAAATGGTCACGGAACCTGATTTTTCAGATGTTGAAACTATTGAGGAATTTCTTAAAGAAAACCAGCTTATTGTTAGATATCTAGGGATTTCAAAAGCAGATATGGAAAAAGGTTCCATGAGACTGGAAGCAAATGTTTCATTAAGAAACGTTAACGATAAAAAATTGCCAGACTATAAAGTTGAATTAAAAAATATTAATTCATTTAGATTTCTAAAAAAAGCGATAACTGCAGAAATTGAAAGACAAAAAATTAAACTGGAAAAGAGAGAAAAAATCGTTCAAGAGACTAGAGGTTTTAGAGAAGATCTTGGAGAAACAGTTTCTCAAAGAACAAAAGAAGAAGCTCATGATTATAGATATTTTCCTGAACCGGATATTCCACCCGTTGTTCATAGTGATGAAGAACTATTAAATATTAAAAATACTCTTTGTGAATTACCTAGAGAGAAACTTAATAGGTTTACAAATGTTTATAAAATCCCTGTTCAGTTTGCAGAAGTTTTAGTTTCAAATATCGAAAGAGCAGATTATTTTGAAAAGGTATTAAAACTCTCCAGTGAAAAAGAAATATCTTATAAAATGATTGCCGATTTGATAGTAAATAAAAATTTAGACAAGAAATATGAAGATCCATATGAATTTGCAAAGAAAATTGTTGAACTTAATAATTCTGAATTCTCGAGTATCGAAGAGGTTAAAAATGCTAATAAAACAGTTATTATGGAAAATGATAAGGCAATTAATGATTATAATAAAGGAAAAGGTGAAGTAATAGGATTTTTAATTGGACAGGTACAAAAAGTCTTAAAAGGTAAGGGAAATTCTGAAATGATAAGAAAAGAATTGCTGGATAATATTCAAAATAGATAATTATGGCTGAAATAAAAGAGGTAGATCCAAAAAGACCGGCAAAACAACTTGAAAAATCAAGATATTTAAAAAGCCTTGATGAAGAGGACAGAACAAATGTTTTAAAAGTTATTGATGCATTTAAACAGTTCTGTGAAGAAGAAAAAAAGATCATTCTATTCTGTTTGCAGTTGGGGGAAGCGTTGTAGAAGAAACAATGGGAACTAAGAGAAAAGATATTGATTTTATGCTTGTCTCCGATGAAGGAGCTACTTTTGAAGGTTTTACTAGAAAGATTGGAGATTATGTTTTAAAAGGTATTGAAAATTCGTATATTGAAAAAGTTACGGAACCCTATTACGACAATCAGGGCCTTGGTGTTTTAGTTCATACAGGATCTGTCAAAATTGGAATTAAAGATAGTTCTGCAAAATTGGAATTATTTTCTGTGGATAACTGGAAATGTGATGAAAAGATAGCACACGATAAAGGAAGTGTCACTCAAGGAGGAAAAAAGCCAAATGATTTTTGTGTTTTATATGAATATATTCCCAAATGAGCAAAAGTAAATTTGTACATCTTCATGTTCATACAGAATATTCTCTTCTTGATGGTCTATCGAATTTGAAAAAACTTGTTGGTTATTCAAAAGAACTTGGAATGAATGAAATCGCAATTACTGATCATGGAGCTTTATACGGTGCAATTGATTTTTATAAAGAGTGTCAAAAACAAGAAGTAAAGCCGATAGTAGGCATTGAAGGATATATAACTAACGTAAAAATTGACGAAAGGCCCGAAAGATCTAAAATCCAAAACTTTCATTTATTGTTATTGGCAAAAGATTTGGAAGGATATAAAAATTTAATGAAATTAGCTTCCGAAGCACATTTGAAAGGATACTATTACAGACCAAGATTTGATCATGATACTCTGGTCAAATATTCAAAGGGTTTAGTCTGTACATCTGCATGCGGACAAGGTGAAATTGCACAAGCATTAATTGAAGATAACTATGAAAAAGCAAAAAATGCTGTTCAATGGTATTTAGATATTTTTGGGAAAGATTATTATCTGGAAATTCAAAAACACGAACACGAAAAATATTTAGATACGGTAAGTAATCCATCTTTGAAAAACGATTTGATGGAAGCACAGGAATATGAAGATAAAACATTAAAAGGAGTTCTCAAACTTAGTAGGCAGTTGGGAGTCCCGATTATTGCTACAAACGATGTTCATTATGTAAAAAAGGAAGAAGCGGAAGCACAAGATGCTTTGGTCTGTATTGCTACAGGGAAAAATGTTTCCGATATTAAAAGATTAAGATATATATCTCCAACTTTTTATTTAAGATCACCTGAAGAGATGATTGGTTTATTTAAAGATAACCCTGATGCAATAGAAAACTCTCTTAAAATTTCCGACAAATGCAATCTGACTATAGAATTGGGTAAATGGTATTTTCCAAAGTTTACACTTCCTCAAAATACTACTCCGGAGGATGAGTTAAAGCGATTGGTAAAGGTAAATATAAAAGATAAATTTAAAGATATCACTAAAGAAATTAAAGAAAGAGTTAGCTACGAGTTGGATATCATTATTAAAAAAGGTTACGCTCCATATTTTTTAATAGTATCAGACATGGTTAATTGGGCCAACGCAGAAGGAATTGTAACCAACACAAGAGGTTCAGCAGCCGGTTCAATAGTCTCCTTCATTTTAGGAATTACTACCGTTGATCCTCTTAAATATAATCTTCCGTTTGAAAGATTCTTAAATCCTTTCAGACCTTCTCCTCCCGATATCGACTTTGATATTTCAGACAACAAAAGAGAAGAAGTAATTAAATATATGTCTGATAAATACGGTAAGGAGAAAGTTGCACAAATTTGTACCTTTGGAAGAATGAAAGCAAGAGCTTCAGTAAGAGATATCGCAAGGGTATTGGGATATCCGTATTCGACTGGAGACAAAATATCAAAACTTATCCCGATAGGTTCTCAGGGTTTCCCAATGACTATCGAGAAAGCTTTGACCATTTCTGCAGATTTAAAAAATTTGTACGACCAAGATAAAGATGCAAAAAAGATTCTTGATCTGGCAAGAATAGTTGAAGGAAATGCAAGGCACTTATCGGTACATGCGGCCGGTCTTGTTATCTCTCCAAAAGAAATAACTGAATTTACACCAGTTCAACTTGAGCCTTCCGGAGATAAAGTTATTACCCAATACGAAATGCATGCCTGTGAAGATGTCGGTCTTATTAAATTTGATATTTTAGGAATCAGGAACCTTTCTATTTTAGGCTCAGCCATAGAAATTGTTAAAAATGAAATCGGGAAAGAGATTGATATAAGAAAGATCCCCTTGGATGATAAAAAGACTTTTGAAATGCTCGCAAGAGGTGAAACCATGGGAACTTTTCAGTTATCAAGTGCGGGAATGACAAGGTATATAAAAGAATTAAAACCTACAAGAATTGAGGACCTGATGGCGATGGTTGCTTTGTATAGACCTGGTCCAATGCAAGTAATTCCTGAGTACATTGAAAGAAAAAGAGATCCTTCTTTAGTTAAATATTTAGATCCGAGAATGAAGAAATTCTTGAATATGTCATATGGACTAATTGTTTATCAGGATGATCTTCTCTTTTGTGCTCTTGATTTAGCAGGGTATACATGGGAAGAAGCAGATAAGTTTAGAAAAGCTGTCGGTAAAAAAATTCCGGAAGAAATGGCTGCACAAAAGAAAAAGTTTATCGATGGAATTATAAAAAACGGGCAGACCGAAGAGTTTGCAGAGAATCTGTGGAAACTTTTTGAACCTTTCCAATCTTACGGATTTAATAAAGCCCATGCGGCATCATACGGAATGGTTGCTTATCAAACTGCTTATATGAAGGCCAATTACCCTGTTGAATTTATGAATGCGCTTCTCACAGCTGAGTCAGGTGATGCAGAAAAGATTTCCCTTGCGATAAACGAATGTAGAAGAATGGAGATTAAGATACTTCCTCCCGATATTAATGAAAGTGATATCGGATTTAAAATAATTAAAGATAAAGAATCATTGGAAGGTAAAGCTATACGTTTCGGACTTTCTGCTATTAAGAATGTGGGAAATGCAGCAATAGAAGCTATTCTTGCTTCCCGTAATGAAAGTAAATTTATTTCTTTTTCTGATTTTCTGGCAAGGGTTGATTCCAGAAAAGTTAACAAAAAAGTTGTTGAAAGCCTAATTAAAGTTGGTGCCCTATCGAGATTTGGTCCTAGAGCCAAGCTTTTATATTATGCAGAAGAAATTAGGGGTAAAGTTGCAAAACCACAAGTGCTAAAGGGTCAACAGGGCCTTTTTGGTTCCGATGATAAAAAAGTAAATGAAGCTGAAACTAAAGAAATGTTACTTAAAACAGATATTTCTGAATTTTCTCAAGAAGAAATTCAGGCATTAGAAAGACAGCTTTTAGGTTTTTCTCTATCTGCTAAACCAATTATAGAGATTATCTCTCAATTCGAGCATGAATCTACGCATAAAATTTTTGAGCTTTCGCACGAAGGAAGTGTGGGAGAAAACGTAAGAATTGCTGCTGTTATTACGGATATAAGAATAGTAATCACAAGAAATTCTGGCCAGGAAATGGCTTTTGTAAAAGTGGATGATGGTACAGGAACAATTGATTTAGTAGTATTTCCAAGGCTATTTAAATCTGCAAGAAATTTAATTGTTGACTATAAACCTGTGATTATTGCGGGGAAAATAGATTCAAGGGATGAAGAACTTTCTTTGCTGGCTGAGTCTATATATTCTCCGGGAGAGGAAGGTCCGGAGGGAAATGAAGTATTTATTAAAATACCTAAAGATGTGTCAACAGAAAAGTTAAGATATTTAAAAAATTTATTGTTAAATAACCAAGGTTCAAAAGAAGTTACATTGGTATTTACAGGAAAAGCCAGAAATATAAAGTTACCTTTTAAAATTACGTGGAATGAAACTGTTGCCAGACAAATTGCTTCTGTTCTTGAAGGCAACGGCTCCTCTGGTGTAGAATAGGCACTATGGCATTAAAAACTACTCTTAAAAATGTGGATTTTGGAATTGGAGACAAAATAAAAGTATTCCAAAAAGTAACTGAAGGAGATAAGGAAAGAACTCAAATTTTTGAGGGTATTGTCATTGCAATAAAGAATAGAGATGAAAATAGATCTATTACAGTAAGAAAAATGGGAATTCAGGGAATTGGGATAGAGAGAATTTTTCCTCTAAATTCTCCACTTATGGATAAGATAGAGGTAATTAAAAAAGGTACACAGGGAGTTAAAAGATCGAAGCTATATTATATTAGAAACAAAAGTGCTCAGGAAATTGATAAAATTTATTCTAAAGCAAAGGCTAAAATTGCTTCTAAAGAAGAGAACAAAAAGAAATAAAAGATTCGATTACCCCTTCATTGTAAAAAGATGGTTTTTGGTAAATAATAGATTTTCGTATGTACAAAAAGTTAGTTGTGGGGTCTCTTGAGACTAATTGTTATCTCTACTTTTTAAAAGATCATTCTTGTTTAATTATTGATCCTGGAGATGATGCTGAATATATTGCAGATAAAATTACCGAATACAATTTAAAACCCCTTGCAATTATTGCAACACATGGGCACTTTGACCACATCCTTTCTGTTGATCAATTAAAAAAGTCATTTAGTATTCCATTTTTAATATCCAAAAAAGATGAGTTTTTGGTAAGAAGTATGACTCAAAGAGCGAAAAGATGGTTAAAAAGAGAAGTCTATGAACAAAATCCAAAAATCGACAATTACTTGGAAAATAAAATAAGTTTGAAAATAAATGAATTTAAAATTATTGAAACTCCTGGGCATACACCTGGAGGAATTTGTATTTACATAAGTGAAGAAAAATTGTTATTTACAGGAGACACCATATTTACTGACGGTTATGTGGGAAGAACTGATTTTTCTTATTCAAATAAATTGGATCTTGAGAATTCCATCAAATTAATATTACAATTGCCAGATGAGACAAAAGTCCTTAGCGGACACGGAGAAGAAACAAATGTCAAAAAAGAAAAAAAATACCATAAAAAATATTAAAGCATTATTTGATAAAACCTTAAGTAATATTAAAAATTTTTTTAAGGAAAAAAAGAAAATAAAATTAACTCCTTTTAAAACTGCCGTTCTTTGTTTGATTCTATTTCTGGGAATTGTTTATTTGCTAAGGTCCTTAATTTTTGCTGCTTTTGTAAATGGTAAACCAATTTTTAGATTGAGTGTTATCTCTGTTACTGAAAAACAAGACGGTACTGTTGCGTTAGATAATTTAATAGAAAAACAGCTCATATTTGATGAAGCTAATAAACAGAAGATAAAAGTTACTGAAGAAGATGTTGAAAATGAAATAACAAATATTAAAGATACTCTTGCAAAGCAAAATATTACTTTAGATCAGGCTTTGGAAGTAAGTAAACAAGATTTAAACTCTTTAAAAGAACAAATAAAAATTCAAAAAATTGTTGAAAAGATTTTAGGAAATAAAGTTACTATTGAGGATAAAGAAATTTCTGAATATTTTTTAAATAATAAAGAATATTTCGGAACAAACGCGAAATTAGCAGATTTTAAAGATCAAATTAAAAATGAATTATTTGCTCAAAAATTATCTTCAGAATATTCAAAATGGATTGAAGAACTTAAAACAAACGCAAAGATAAAATACTTTGTTAAATATTAATTTTATAACTTCTTAAAATTGATGTTTGATACTCATTGTCATCCTTATATTAATCCTCTTATAAACAATATTGATGAAATAGTACTTAAATCTATTGAAAACGGAGTTAAATATATAATGGTCCCGGGTGTAGATTATAAAACTTCACAAATGTCTTTCGAAATATCAAATTGTTATGAAAACGTTTTTGCTGCAGCAGGAATCCATCCGACAACGATCATAGAAAGAGAAGAAATTGATAAAAGTTTATATAAAATTGAAGAACTAGTTCAAAAAGAAAAAGTAATGGCTGTTGGTGAAATTGGACTTGATTATTATCATAAATATAATTCCGAATCTATTCAAAAAGAACTTTTTGATAAACAACTAAAGATTGCAGTTAAATATAATAAATCTGTAATTATTCATTCCAGACATTCATATGAGGATGTAATTTCCGTAATTAAACAAAATAATCCAAATAATTTTTCTAATTCATTGGTTTTTCATTGCTCTGAGCCTGTAAATGAAATACTGGATTTTGTATTAGAAAACAATTATTTTATGGGAATTGACGGAGATATAACTTTTGATAAAGATAAACAAATTTTTGTTAAAAATATACCTTTAAAAAATATTGTATTTGAAACAGATTCTCCTTATCTTGCTCCGACCGAGGATGGTAAAAAAGACAGGGACAAAATTAATTATCCTTATTATCTGAAAAAGGTAATAGAAAAGGTAGCAGAAATTAAAAATTTAGAAGTAGATTTATTAATAAAAGAAACAACCAAAAACGCGCATCTATTGTTTGGTATTCCTTCGGGTTATAATTAATTCATGCTAATTTTAGGAATAGATCCAGGTACAGCAACAACAGGCTTCGGATTGATTGATGCAACTCCGGGTGGTATTAAAGTAATGGACTTCGGGCTTATAGAGACAGATAAAAACGGTGATTTTGGAAAAAGATTAATTAATATAAATAAACAATTAACAAAAATTTTAGAAAGATTAAATCCGGATGTTATTGCTATGGAAAAACTATTTTTTGCAACTAATGCAAAAACGGCAATGACAGTAGGAAGAGCGATGGGAGTAATTATCTATACAGTTGCTATGAAAAATATCGAATTAAATGAATATGCGCCAGGAACAATAAAAAAACAAATTACGGGAAACGGTAGAGCTGATAAAAAAGATATACAAAAGTCATTAAGAAAAATATTGGGTGCAAAAGTCAGAAGCAGAGTTCACAAGAAAACCCATTTTGATAATTCTGCAGATGCCTTGGCAGTTGCTTTGTGTCATGCATATAATATATATAAAGTAGAAAAAAGGGGGTGAAATACTAATGGCAGATTTTAAAGTAGGTAGAGTAACTCATTTCTACGACAAAATAGGAGTCGCAGTTATTGAGCTTGATGGACCAATTTCAGTTGGAGACGAAATTAAATTTGTAAGAGGTGGAGAAGAGATTTTTACACAGAAAATATCTTCAATTCAGATTGAGCATGAAAAGAAAAATTCCGCAAAAAAGGGCGATGTGATAGGATTAAAGACTGATGGCGAAGTTAAGGAAGATGCGGAAGTATACAAGGTTCAGTAAGAAATCTTCACATTCCAATAAAATAAATTGGAAATTTGATTCTGATGTCAAAAATAACGTAAATAAACTTCTTAAGGAATTAAATTTCGAAAACTTTGATAAAAATAGAATTTATTGTTTGAGTTCAGAAAACGCAAATACTAGAGCCATTGCCAGAATATACGGACTTTCAAGAGTTTGGCAAAAAGTTTTAAAACAAAAACCGGCATATGTTATAGAAGTAATTACGGAAAAATATGAGCATTTACCCGAGAAAGAAAAAAGGAATGTTCTTTTGCACGAGTTGGCGCATATCCCAAAAAATTTTTCAGGAAGTTTAGTTCCCCATATAAGAAGAGGAAGAAGAAGTTTCTATAAAAAATTAAAAATGCTAATTGATAATATAGAAAAAATGGAATAATAAAAAATATGAAAATATATTTAATTCATGGTGATCATAGTGAAAAAAGCTACAGCAAACTAAACGAATATTTAGATAAAGGAAGGGAAAAAGAATGGAAAATAATAAATATCAAAGCCAATAATGGTTTTTTAATAGAGGCACTTCTATCAATAGATTTATTTGATAAAAATAGGATTTATGTATCAAGATCTTTTTCCAAATTATCTAAAAAAGATATCGAATTTTTAAACGATAACAAAGAAAAATTGCCAGGAGTTCTCATATTTTATTCGGAAACCAAAATAAACGATTCTTATATTAAAAAAATTAATAATATTGATAGGGTAGAAGAATTTCCTTTACCAAAAATAATATTTTCTTTTTTAGAATCATTTTTTCCGAAAAATACCAATAATTGTTTAAAGCTTTACCATTCACTTTTAACTAATGAAAAAATAGAATTTATTTTTTATTTACTTTCAAAGCATTTAAGAGATTTGTATTGGGTCAGTAAATATCCATCAAAAATACCTTATCCTTCCTGGCGAGTTGAAAAACTTGAAAGACAAGCTTCAAAATTTAAGGAAGGATCAATTAAAGATATTATCAATTTGCTATCTGATATTGATATAAAATCAAAAACTACAGCCTCAAATTTAGCTGATCTCCTTGATTTTTTAATCATAACAAAGTTAGAATAAAAACACCTTTATGAATTTAGACGAAACGATTTTTAAAGCTTACGACATAAGAGGAATTTACCCTGATCAACTTAACGAAGATACTGCTTATAATTTCGGGAGAGCTTTTTCAACACTTCTTTCAAAAGAAAATCCAAATAAAAAATTAAACATTGTCGTTTCTTCTGACATGAGAATATCCTCACCTTCTTTAAAAGAAAATATTATCAAAGGAATTACCGATTTGGGATATAACGTTATAGATATTGGCATGGCTACAACTCCAACATTTTACTTTGCTGTATCTTTTTACGGCCATGATGGTGGAATCCAAGTTTCTGCTTCACATAACCCGAAAGAATATAACGGATTTAAGGTCGTTAGAAAAAATGCAATTCCAGTTAGCGGTGACGGAGGAATTTATGAAATGAGAGACATAATTAAGTCTGGAAGCTATAAAGAAGAATCCCAAGAGAAAGGAACTGTAACTGTAAAAGATAATGTTTTAGATGATGAGGTTAGAGAAGAAAGTAAAAATATCAACGAATCGATAATTAAACCTTTTAAAATTGTAATTGATGCTGCAAATTCAATGGGCGCAATTGATATAAAAGGTATTTTTAAAAATTTACCTTGTAATATTATTGAGCTTAATTTTAATTTGGACGGAAATTTTCCAGTACATCAGGCAGATCCTTTAAAAGAAGAAAATCTGAAATTTGTTCAAGATGCAGTTATTGAAAATAAAGCTGATATTGGAATTTCGATAGATGGAGATGGAGATAGATACTTTTTTGTTGATGAAAAAGGAGAAGCAGTTTCCCAAGCAATACTCAGGGGCTTGATGGCCCAAATAGCTTTAAAGGAAAATCCTGGATCTACAGTTTGCTATGATATCCGTCCCGGTAGAATCACAAAAGACATGATTGAGGAAGTTAACGGAAAAGGTGTTGTAACAAAAGTTGGACATTCTTTAATAAAAGAAAAAATGCTTGAAATAGGCGCTGTCTTTGGTGGAGAATCTTCGGGACATTATTTTTACAAATTTGATTATGGAACATTTGAAGCACCAGTAGCCTTGGTTAAAAAGTTTTTTGTTTATGTTTCGGAGCAAAATAAACCATTGTCGGAAATAGTTAAACCTTACAAAAAATATTTCCATACAGGTGAGATTAACATGGAAGTTGAAGATAAAGAGAAAAAAATGAAGGAAATTATTGAAAAATATTCCGACGGAACATATTCCGACCTTGATGGCGTTACAATAGAATATAAAGATTATTGGTTTAACTTAAGACCTTCAAATACGGAGCCCTTATTGAGGTTTGCTCTTGAAGCCACATCAAAGGAACTGATGGAATCTAAAAGAGATGAAATTGTTGCTATTATTAAACAGAAATAATATGAATAATTCAGATTTTGAAGAAGAAATAAAAAATATTGATATAGAAAACGTATACGGATCAGTTATATCTTTACCAAAACAGTGTCTTCATGCTTGGGAAGATGTAGATAAAATTAATATTTCAAAAGACGATTATAAAGATATTGAAAATATTGTTTTTACAGGTATGGGCGGATCAGGGTTGGCAGCAAGAGTAATTGAATCTGCTTATAGTGATAAATTAGAAAAGCCCTTTGTTAGAGTAAATGACTATAACTTACCCAATTTTGTAAATTCTAAATCTTTAGTTCTTTGCTCAAGTTATTCAGGTTCAACAGAAGAAACAATTGAAAACGTAAGACAAGCTGTTGAAAGAAAATCTAAATGGTTAGCTATAAGTACGGGAGGCGCCTTAATTGAGGAAGCAAAAAAACATAATGTTCCTTTTTATAAAATCGAACCCAAATACAATCCTTGTAACCAACCAAGAATGGCGATCGGTTATTCGATAGTTGGTCAACTCGCTTTGGCTTCGAAGCTTGGAATAATTGAAATATCAAAAGATGATATAGAAAAAGCAATGTTAGTAATGAATGATGTTATTTCAAAAAATTCTAAAGAAATAGAATTAGAGAAGAATTTAGCTAAGAGTATTTCAAATAAATTAAAAGATAAAATAGTTATACTTTTTTCTTCATCGCATTTAGTTGGTGCAACACATGTATTTAACAATCAGCTAAACGAAAATTCAAAGAACTTTTCATCAGACTTTTCTATCCCTGAATTAAATCACCATTTAATGGAAGGACTTAAAAATCCTGAAGGTAATAAAAATAATTTGTTTATCATCTTTGTTAATTCAAATATGTATTCAAAAAGAATTAATAAAAGATTTGAAGTTACGAAAGATGTTGTGGCAAAAAATAATATTCAATTTGAAGAGATTAATATTGAATCCGAAGGAAAACTCAATCAAATATTTGAGTTAATCCAATTCGGAGCATTTGTAAATTTTTATTTATCAATATTATATAAACAAAATCCTGCACCCATTCCCTGGGTTGATTATTTTAAAGATAAGCTCTCCAAAATATAAACTGTCTGTGCTAATATAAATTAGCTTTATGACTGCCCAACCACTAACACTTTTTCTGAAAGATATTAATAAGTCAGATGTTGATATCGTGGGTGGAAAAAGTGCAAATTTGGGAGAAATGTATAACGCAGGGCTTCCCGTACCTGATGCGTTTGCTACAACAATATACGCATACGATCTTTTCTTTAAAGAAAACAATTTAGATAAATATATCTATTCATTATTGGAAAATCTTAATTATGACAATCAGAAAGAATTGGAAAATGTTTCCAGAATAATAAGGAAAAAAATAGAATCAAGCACCATACCGCAACTTGTTAAAAATGATGTTATTAAAAGTTACAAAAAACTTTCTGGTGCATTTAAACAATCTTTGGTTGCAGTAAGATCTTCGGCAACAGCAGAAGATGCTCCAGGAACTTCCTTTGCGGGACAACAAATTACCTTTTTAAATATTAAAGGAGAAGCAAATGTATTAAGTAAATTGAGAGAGTGTTGGGCTTCTTTATTTACGCCAAGATCAATTTATTATAGACATATTAACAAAGTTATCCATTCAAAAGTAAAAATATCTGTTGTTATTCAAAAAATGGTTCAATCTGATGTTTCTGGTGTTATGTTTTCTATTGATCCTGTTACAAACGAAAAAGATCGTATAGTTATCGAGGCGGTATGGGGATTGGGCGAAATGATGGTTCAAGGATCTGTTATTCCAGATAAATATGTTGTTCAGAAAAATACATTTTATATTCTTTCGAAGGAAGTTAATTCACAGGATCTTGAACTTATAAAAACAGCTCAGGGCGAAACAAAAGAAGTAAAGGTTCCATCAAAAATAAAAGATTTACCGAAACTTAATGAAAAGGAAATTGTATCTTTGGCAAAATATGCAGACATATTACAAAAACACTACTTCTTTCCACAGGATTCGGAATGGGCAAGAGAAAAAGGAAAATTATATATTGTTCAAACCAGACCTGTAACTACAATACCTAAAGGTAAAAGTGAATCTGTTGTAAATAAAGATAACGAAGAATTTAAGATATCTCCTACACCAATTTTAGCCGGAAGTCCTGCATCTCCCGGTATTGGAACAGGACCGGTTAAAATAATTTTATCCTCAAAAGAAATATCAAAAGTTTCTGCTGGAGATGTTTTAGTTTCAGAAATGACTTCTCCTGATTTTGTTCCTGCAATGAAGAAAGCAAGTGCAATTGTTACTGATAAAGGAGGGCAAACGTCACACGCTGCAATTGTTTCAAGGGAATTGGGTATCCCGTGTGTTGTAGGAACAAAAGTTGCGACAAAGACTTTAAAAAATGATCAAGTAATTTCAGTTAATGGTGTTACCGGAGAAGTTTTTATGGGATCTTTACATATCAAATCTGATTCGGTTAAAGAAGAAAAGATTAAAGAAAGAAAAACTGCAACAAAATTGTATGTAAATTTAGGTGAACCAGATTTAGCAAAAGAAATTGCCAATAAACCCGTTGACGGAGTTGGATTATTAAGGGCAGAATTTATGATTGCAAACTTCGGAATACATCCTAAAGAGGCAATTAAACAACAAAAACAAAAAGATTTTATTGAAGATTTAACGAAAGGAATATCTAAAATTTGTGAGCAGTTTTATCCAAGACCTGTTGTTTATAGAGCAACAGACTTTAAAACAAATGAGTATTCTGCTTTAAAAGGCGGAAAGAATTGGGAACCCACAGAACCTAATCCAATGCTTGGTTATAGAGGAGCATTTAGATATGTCTCTTCTCCTGAAGTTTTTTCACTAGAACTGACTGCAATTAAAAAAGTCAGAGAAAAATTTTCAAATTTATATCTTATGGCTCCTTTTGTGAGAACTCCTAATGAACTTTCCAAGGTAAGAAGGATTGTAGCTACAGAAGGATTATTTGAAGACAAAAGTTTTAAGTTTTGGATGATGGTAGAGCTTCCCGTTAATGTAATTCTTTTGGAAGACTTTATAAAAGTTGGGATTGATGGAGTATCAATTGGTTCAAATGATTTAACCATGTTAATACTAGGTACAGATAGGGATAACTCTGAAGTTGCCAGTGTTTTTGATGAAAGATCCCCTGCAGTTATTTGGGCAATTAAAAAAACTATTAAGATATGTAACAAGTACGGAATAACTTCTTCAATATGTGGGCAAGCTCCTTCAATATACGAAGAATATACAGAAATGCTTGTTAATGCAGGAGTGACAAGTATATCTGTAAATCCTGATGCAATTGCTAGAACTAAAAATGCAATAATAGAAGCAGAGAAAAAATTAATTACTTAATATGGCAAAAATAAAAAAGGTTTGGGCTAGAGAAATCTTAGATTCAAGAGCAACCCCTACTGTTGAAACTGGTTTAATGCTTGATACCGGTCATATTGTTGCAGCGTCAGTTCCTTCTGGAAGTTCAACTGGTTCTCATGAAGCTTTGGAATTAAGGGACAATGATCAAAACAGGTATCTAGGAAAAGGAGTCTTAAAGGCAGTCGAAAATGTGAATAATGTATTAGGTCCATCAATAACAGGAATGGATGCAAAAGACCAAGCAAATATCGACAAAAAACTAATTGAGCTTGACGGAACTGAAAATAAATCAAAACTTGGAGGCAATGCGATTCTTTCTATATCTTTAGCAGTTGCTAAAGCCGGAGCTATTTCATCTAATACTACACAGTACCTTTGGATCAACTATTTAGCACAAAGTTATGGAATAAAAGAAAAAGTAGATATGCCGACACCGTTATTTAATATGATAAACGGAGGACTGCATGGTGCGGGGAATCTTGATTTTCAAGAATTCCATGTTATTCCGATTACTACTAAAGGATTTAGAGAAGGATTGCAGGAATGTGTTGAGATTTATTTGACGATTGGGGAAAATTTATCCAGAAGAGGAGCAATTCATTCTGTGGGAGACGAAGGAGGCTATGCTCCAAATCTTTTTACCAATGCGGATGCTTTAGAAGTATTTGTTGAATCAATAAAACAAACAAAATATCAATTAGGAAGAGATGTTTTTCTAGGACTTGATGTTGCTGCAGGAAATTTTTACAAAAACGGAGAATACACTATTCGAGATAAATCAGCTTCCATGAACGATGACGGCTTGTTGGAATTTTACAAGAGTTTAAATAATCAATATAAGCTTGCATTGATCGAAGATCCTTTTTATGAAGACGGCTGGGACAGTTGGAAAAAAATATATAAGGAAATGTCAAATGAAGTTATTATTGTGGGTGATGATTTACTGGCAACTAATCCGAAAAGAGTAGAAAAAGCTATCCAAGAAAAAGCCTGTAACGCTGTATTAATTAAGCCTAATCAAATTGGAACAATTTCCGAAACATTAAATGTAATTAAAATGGCAAGAGAGGCAAATTGGAAAGTTGTTGTTTCCCATAGATCCGGGGAAACAAATGATTCTTTTATTGCTGATTTTGCTGTAGGCGTTGGTGCTGATTATGTTAAGTTCGGAGCTCCGGCAAGAGGAGAAAGAGTTGCTAAATACAATAGACTATCTGCAATTGAATTAGAACTTAGTTATCAATAATGACCTCAAATATTAAATCTAATTTTGTATGTCTAACAGTTCTTGATGGCTGGGGAATTGCCCCTCAGGGACCGTCTAATGCAATTTCACAGTCAAATACTCCAAATATCAATAAGTTATATGCCTCTTTTCCTCATACGCAACTTGATGCTTCAGGGGGAGCAGTTGGTCTTCCCAGAAATGAAGCAGGAAATACTGAGACAGGCCATTTAAATATTGGTGCAGGAAGAATTGTATACCAGGATTTAGCAAGAATTAACTTATCAATTGCTGATGGTTCATTTTTCAAAAATGAAGTTTTAGTCAGTGCTTTTGAACATGCAAAAAAGAATAATTCAAAGGTTCATCTAATTGGTCTTCTTGGTGCAGGAGGAATACATTCGAGTGCGGAGCATCTTTATGCATTAATATCATTGTCGCATCAACAGAATTTCGGTAACCTATTTTTGCACATTTTTACTGACGGAAGAGATTCCCCTCCAACAGTGTCTAATACATATATTAATAATTTAAGGGAAGTAATTAAAAAGGAAGGTATAGGAACTATTGCATCAATAACAGGTAGGTATTGGGCAATGGATAGAGACAGGCGTTGGGATAGAACAGCAAAAGCATATTTTGCACTAACACAAGGAAAAGGAAATTTGGTAAAGACTCCTGAAGAAGCTATTCAAATGTCTTATCAAATGGGAAAAACAGATGAATTTATAGAACCCTCTCTTATTACAGATAGTTCTGGTACTCCTGTAGGATTAATTAAAGATAATGATTCAGTAATATTTTTTAACTTCAGAGTAGATAGACCAAGACAATTAACATCCTCTTTTGTGGTGGATGATTTTTCGGACACGAGTATTTATCTTGATTTTGATCCTTATTTAGAAAAATACGAAAAAACACATCTTTTTTCAAAAATAGATCATTATCAAAAATTATTTGAACGTGGTCCAAAATTAAATAATTTATTATTTGTGACAATGACTGAATATTCAAAATCTTTGGTAAGTGCTGGTATAAAAGTTGCGTTTAAACCGGAAAAAATTGTTAATACTTTAGGTAAAGTAATATCTGATTCAGGCTTAAAGCAATTGAGAATATCTGAAAGCGAGAAAGAGAGATTTGTAACTTATTACTTTAACGGCATGAATGAAGAAAAGTTTTTAGGCGAAGAAAGAATGATCGTTCCTTCCCCTAATGTTTCCACTTATGATCTTAAACCGGAAATGTCTGCCTATGAAATTACCAATAAATATATAGATATATTAAAAAATGAAAATGAATATTCTTTTATACTTATTAACTTTGCAAATGCAGATATGGTGGGACACACCGGAAATATTGCTCCAACAATTAAAGCCATCGAAGCAGTTGATGATTGTTTAGGAAAAATTGCAAATACAACTCTTGCTTATAACGGAACTCTTCTTGTAATTGCCGATCATGGAAATGCAGAAAAAATGATAAATTCACATACCGGTCAAATTGATACCGAGCATTCTACAAACCCCGTACCTTTTGTAGCTATCTCAAATAAATTTTTGGGTGTAAATCAAAATGTCCAAAGTGGAATACTTGCTGATATTGCTCCAACTGTACTTAATCTATTGGGTATTGAAAAGCCTCTTGATATGACTGGAAGAAACCTACTTGATCAGATAAAATAAAATCTATTCTTATGAGTGAAATTGTAAAAACAATAACTAATTTAACCATAGATCTTGTATCAAAATTTGGAATACCCGGAATATTTATATTAATGGCTCTTGAATCTGCTTCAATTCCTTTTCCATCTTTTATTACAATGCCATTTGCAGGTTTTCTTGTAACACAAGGATATTGGAGTCTAGCTACTGTAATAATTATTGGTGTACTTGGAAATACATTTGGTGGAGCTTTAGCATACTTATTTGGTTACAAAAAAGGAGAAACCTGGGTGAGAGCTTTTATTAGGAAATTTGGAAAGTATATTTTACTTACTGAAGAAAAATTCGATATTGGAATTGGTCTTTTTAATAAACATGATAAAAAGATTTCTTTTATTTCAAGAATAGTACCTATTGTAAGAGCGTTTACCTCGCTTCCTGCGGGGGTAGCCAAAGTAAAATTTGTTCCATTTTTAATATTAAGTACATTGGGAAACATCATTTATGTTTCATTACTAGGTTATATTGGGTATGTTTTGGGTGATAATTGGCAAATAATTGGCCCAATATTTAAAAAATTACAATATTTAATAATTGGAATAATCTTAATTGCTATTTTTTACTTTATTTTTAAGAAAAAGAAGAAAAACTAATTCTTATAGTACTTTCTTATTAAACCGACAACTTTTCCTTGAATTCTTACGTTTTTGACAAAAATAGGTTGCATTTTGGCATTGGCCGGTTCAAGTCTTACTCTTGTTGCCTCTTTAAAAAATCTTTTTAGGGTAGCCATACCGTTATCCAATAAGGCAACGACAATTTCTCCGTTTCTTGCATCTTCAGTTTGTTCTATAACTACAAAATCTCCGTCTCTGATTTGTTCTTCAATCATTGATTCTCCCCGAACTTGTAAAACGTAGGTTCTCTTTTTGTTGCTTACGAATGCAGGAGGAACGGATATTGCAGCATTGGGATCAGTGTATGGTTCAATTGGTGCGCCTGCGGCAATAAAACCCAAAATAGGAACTTCCATTCCCTCATTTCCAATTCCATCAATGTTTTCCTTAATATCAATAGATCTTACTTTTCCTTTTTTCCTTTTAATAAGTCCTTTTTCCTCAAGAGAAGTAAGATGTTCATGAACGGTTGCTAAAGAAGAAACTCCGATGGCATCAGCAATTTTTTGTAATGTAGGGGCTGTGCCGGTAAGTTGAATCTGTTGCTTTATGAAATCTAAAATTTGTTTTTGTCTTTTGTATACTATTAATGCCATATTATTATATTTAAACATACCAAATAAAACCCGAATAAGTCAATAGGAATTTAATGTATAATAAAGTATCAAATATGAAAAAATTTAAAATTAAATCAAATTTTAAACCGACAAAAGATCAGAAAAATGCCATAGATTCGTTATCAAGAGGATTAGAAAATGATTTACAAAATCAAGTTCTATTAGGTGTCACGGGTTCCGGAAAAACTTTTACTATTGCTAATGTTATCGAAAAAGTTCAAAGGCCAACTCTTATTATTTCTCACAATAAAACATTGGGTGCTCAACTTTATCAGGAGTTTAGAGAATTTTTTCCAGATAATGCAGTCAGTTATTTTGTATCTTATTACGATTATTACCAACCGGAAGCTTACATTCCTTCAACAGATACCTATATTGAGAAGGATGCAGATATAAATGAACAAATTGATAAATTAAGATTGGCAACAACAACCAATCTTTTGACCAGAAACGATACAATAGTAATTGCTTCTGTTTCTTGTATCTATAACATCGGTTCACCCAAAGAATATGGAAATTTTGTATTTGAATTTGCAAATGGTATGAAAGTACAAAGAGATCAAATAATCAAAAGATTAATTGAACTTCAATACGAAAGAAATGATTACGGATTTCATAGAGGAACATTTAGAGTTAGGGGTAATGTTATAGATATTTATCCTTCATATATAGACATAGGAATAAGGATTGAATTACATGAAGATAAAATTTCAAACATTATTGAAATTGATCCAATTACCGGAAATACAAATAAAAAAGATTTTGGAAATTACGTTTTATATCCGGCTAAACATTTTATAACTGATCCTACTCAAAATATTGAAGTTTTTAAACAAATTAAAAATGATTCCGATAAAAGAGTAAAAGAATTTAAAGAGAGAGGTAAGCTTTTAGAAGCACAGAGACTGTCAAATAAAGTTAATTATGATTTAGAAATGATAAAAGAAGTTGGATATGTAAAAGGAATAGAAAATTATTCAAGATATTTTGACGGAAGAAAACCTGGTGAAGCTCCATTTAGTTTACTTGATTATTTTAATTCTCCATATGGAAAAAACTGGCTTGTTGTTGTTGATGAAAGTCATATTACATTTCCTCAAATTAGGGGAATGTATGCTGGAGATTTATCAAGGAAACAAACTTTAATTGATTATGGTTTCAGGCTTCCCGCAGCACTTGATAATAGACCGCTTAGATTTGATGAGTTTTTAAGAAGAATTCCAAATTTTATTGCTACATCGGCTACACCCTCAGAATGGGAAATGTCTATGGCTAAAGAGAGTTTTGAGGAACTTGGAAAAGATAAACAAGGTAAGACTCCTGTAAACGGTTTAACAGAACAGCTATTAAGACCAACCGGTATTCCTGATCCTGTTGTTTCTGTAAGACCAATTAAAAGTCAGGTTTCTGATTGTATTAACGAAATTAAAAAGAGAGTTAAAAAAGGTCAAAGAACATTAGTAACAACATTAACTAAAAAAACAGCTGAAGATTTATCAGGATATTTATCAGAACAGGGAATAAAAGTACATTATTTACATTCTGACATTAAAACTTTGGAAAGAGGAGATATTTTAGATGATTTAAGAAAAGGAAATTATGACTGTTTGGTCGGAATAAATCTTCTAAGAGAAGGGCTTGATCTTCCGGAGGTTTCATTAGTTGCGATTCTTGATGCTGACAAAGAAGGATTTTTAAGAAGCGACGTAACTTTGATTCAAACAATGGGAAGAGCTGCAAGACATGTAGAAGGAGAAGTAATTATGTATGCAGATTCTATTACAGGGTCAATGGATAGAGCTTTAAAAGAAGTAAAAAGAAGAAGAGAAATCCAATTGAAAGCAAACAAAAAATATGGAATTACACCAAAATCCATACAAAAACCTATAAGAGAAAGATTAATAGAATTTGAGGAACAAAAGAAAACACCTTGGTCTATTAACGATAAGGAAAGCTCATTTATCTCAATTGACAATTTAGATTTAGACGCACTTACTCCTCAAGAAAAAATTAGATTAATTAAAAAGCTAAGAAACGAAATGAAGATTGCTGCACAGAATCTTAATTTTGAAATGGCTATAGAAATCAGGGATAAAATCAAAGAGATTAGTAATTAGGAAATATTTGTTATAATTACCTATCCGTCGGTAAACCGATGGGAAATTTGTATGGATTACATCAAAGTAAGAGGAGCAAGACAACATAATTTAAAAAATGTTGATTTAGATATTCCCAAAAATAAATTGGTTGTTTTTACGGGAGTATCCGGAAGTGGAAAAAGTTCTTTAGCATTTGACACTATTTATGCAGAAGGACAAAGAAGATATGTTGAAAGCCTTTCAACATATGCAAGACAATTTTTAGGCATAATGGATAAGCCGGATGTAGATACAATAGAAGGATTGTCTCCGGCTATATCAATAGACCAAAAAACAACTTCGAAAAATCCAAGATCAACTGTCGGTACAGTTACTGAAATATATGATTATTTAAGACTTTTATACGCAAGAATAGGCCATCCACACTGTCCTATCTGTGGAAGAGAAATAAGTCATCAATCTATTGACCAAATTGTAGAAAAGATAATTAGTTTAATAAAAGAAATAACTGAGGTTAACGGAAAAGCGTGGTTTTTAATACTTTCTCCGATAGTGAAAGGAAGAAAAGGAGAATTTTCTAATTTATTCGATAATTTAAAGTCTAAAGGTTATAAACAGGTACGAGTAGATAAATATGTTAAAAATCTTGACGAATATTTTGCTCTTATTAAGACCAATAAACACGATATAGAAGCAGTAATCGATAGAATTTCTATTACTAAAAAGGATATTAAAGATAAAATATATTTAGAAAACCTTAAGACAAGGCTTTCTGATTCTGTTCAACAGGCTCTTAATTTGTCTGACGGATTGGTAGCAATATCGGAAATTTTGGATGAAGATTTTTCTTTGCCTGAATTTCCAAAGGTATTTAATGATCATCTATTTTCTGAAAAATTTTCTTGTCCTGTTGATAATATCCAAATACCAGAAATAGAACCAAGAACATTTTCATTTAACTCTCCATACGGCGCGTGTCCTTCGTGTACTGGATTGGGGAAAATTTTAAAAGTAGATCCTGAATTGGTTTTTTCTAAAGATATATCAATTTCTGAAGGAGGAATACTTCCTTTTAAAAATATGTTTGAACATGATACTTGGTTTTCGAGGTTAGTTATTAAATTTTGCGATGAAATGAAAATTGATATGAAGAAAAATATATCTTTATTAACCGAAAAACAAAAAGAACTTATTTTATACGGCACAGGAGATAAAGAATATAAAGTTTACGGAACAAATAGGTTTGGTAATCAAACATATATCTTTGAAAGGTTTTTGGGAATTGTAAATGAATTAGAAAGAAGATATGCACAATCTGAATCTGATTGGGTAAAAATGGAAATTGAAAAATACATGAGAGAAAAAGTATGTTTTGAATGTAACGGATCAAGGCTCAAGAAAGAAGCTTTGGGTGTAACAATTAATAAAATTAATATTGCGCAATTAACTTCCTATTCAATAGAAAAAATAATTATTTGGACTAGGAATCTTACTGAAGACAATATTCTATCAGATAAAGAAAATGAGATTTCACATTTAATTCTTAAAGAAATATTAGAAAGATTAAATTTTCTTATTTCCGTTGGTTTAGAGTATTTAACTTTGGATAGACAAGCAGGTTCTCTATCAGGTGGTGAAGCCCAAAGAATAAGACTTGCTTCACAAATTGGATCAGGCTTAACTGGAGTATTATACGTTTTAGATGAACCTACTATTGGATTACATCCTAAGGATAATCAAAAACTAATAGATACACTCAAAAAATTAAGAGACTTGGGTAACACTGTAATTGTTGTAGAACACGATTCGGAGATGATGAAACAATCAGATTATATTTTTGACTTTGGTCCATGGGCAGGTAGTGATGGTGGAAAAATTACTGCAGAAGGGACTCCCAAAGAATTATTTAAAAATAAAAATTCTCTTACAGGAAAATATTTATCAGGAGCTAAAAGTGTAGGGATGCTTAGTAAACAAAAAGAAGAGATGTCGGATAAACATTATTTAGAAGTTTTAGGTTGTAATAAATATAATCTCAAAGACATTGACATAAAATTGCCATTAAAAAATCTTGTTGTAATAACTGGTGTATCCGGAAGCGGAAAATCTACCTTGCTTGTTGAAACATTGTATCCAGCTTTATTTAAGCACTTTAATCCGATGTCAAAAATTGGCTCAGACGGATATAAATCAATTAAAGGATTAGAAAAAGTCGATAAGGTTATACTTATTGACCAGTCACCGATAGGGAAAACTCCAAGAAGTAATCCTGCAACATATACAAAAGCTTTTGATGAAATAAGAAATATATTTTCAATGACAAAAGAATCTAAAACACTTGGATTTAATAAAGGAAGATTTTCTTTTAATGTTAAATCAGGTAGATGTGAAGCCTGTGAAGGACAAGGCCAAATTAAAATTGAGATGCAGTTTATGAGTGATATTTGGGTTACATGTGACGTATGCCACGGTAAAAGATATAACTCACAAACACTAGATGTTAGTTATAGAGGTAAAAATATTTCTGAGGTATTGGAAATGTCTATAAATGAAGCAAAGAATTATTTTCATGGAAATAGTAACTTAATATCTAAATTAGATACTTTAATTGAAGTAGGTTTGGGATATATGAAACTTGGTCAACCAGCAACAACTTTATCAGGGGGAGAAGCTCAAAGAGTAAAGCTTGCAACAGAGCTATCAAAAAAATCGACAGGGAAAACTATTTATATTTTAGATGAACCTACAACAGGACTACATTTTTATGATGTTGAAAAACTATTAAATGTATTAAAAAGCTTGGTTATGCGTGGCAACAGTGTTTTTGTAATTGAACATAATTTAGATATAATCAAAAATGCCGATTGGATAATTGACTTAGGTCCGGACGGCGGAGAAAAAGGAGGAGAAATTGTTGCAGAAGGAAAAGTGTCAAATATTATTAATAATAAAAAATCATATACTGGCAATTTCTTATCCAAACTGTAAAAATTGAACTAGATGAAAAAAATAATTCTTTTTATTCTTTTCCTTTTTTATATATTTTTACCCAAAAATCTTTTATCAGCAGGTGAATTTTCAACAGATGTAAATGTTGAATATTTTGTATTAGATAGCGGAATTACTAGAGTCACACACGATATAACAGTAGAAAACCTATTTACAAATTTATACGCAACTTCATATAACTTGTCCCTTGAAAACATAAATCCAACAAACGTTAAAACAATATATAACGGTCGAGAAATTGAACATATAATTAAAAACAGAGATAAATTTACAGATATAACAATAAATTTTAATGATGCTGTTGTCGGTAAAGGTAAAAAGAGAAATTTTCAGGTAATTTATGAAAATACTTCATTTGCCCAAAAAACAGGTGAAGTTTGGGAGATTTCAATTCCAAAACTATCTTTCGATTCGGATTTTAAAAATTACAACTTAACCTTCAGTGTTCCCGAATCATTTGGACTTGAAGCATATATTTCTCCGAAACCTACATCTTTTGAAAAAGCTTCCGGAAGATATATTTATAGATACAACAAAAACACTATTACCCAAATAGGTATTACTGCAGGATTTGGTGCTGCCCAGGTATTTTCCTTTACTCTTAACTACCACCTTGAAAATCCAATTTCCAAGCAGTCAGAGGTAAATATTGCAATTCCACCTGACACCAATTTGCAAAAGATCTACTACTCATCAATTAACCCTTCTCCTTATAAAGTAGAAATTGATTCTGACGAAAACTGGATTGCTACGTATCAACTAAAAGCCAGGGAAAGATTAGATATACAAGTAAACGGAATTGTTCAAATATTTTCCGGTCAAAGAAATTTTTTAAAGCCATCGGATGAAATGCTTCTTAAATATTTGAATCCGACGGAGTATTGGAATAGTGAATCAGAAAAAATAAGAGAAATTGCATTAAACCACAAAACTGCAAAAGAAATTTATGATTTTGTAATAAACACATTATCTTACTCATATGAAAAAGTTACACCAGAAAATAAGCGTTTAGGTGCAATACAAGCTCTTAACCAACCGAATAATGCAACTTGTATGGAATTTACAGATTTATTTATTGCTATAGCAAGAGCAGCGGGAATTCCAGCAAGAGAATTAAACGGTTTTGCATATACGGAAAATCCAAAAATACAACCCTTATCCCTAGTTAACGATGTTCTTCATTCTTGGCCGGAATATTGGGATTTTAATAAACAACAATGGATTCAGATTGATCCCACATGGGCTTCAACAACCGGAGGTGTAGATTATTTCAATAAACTTGACCTAAGACATTTTGTATTTGTTATTCACGGAATTGATTCTTTAAAGCCCTACACACCCGGTTCGTATAAACTTGGTCCGAATCCACAAAAAGATGTATTTGTTAATTTCGGATCATTGCCTGAAGCAAGAAGCCCTAAGATTAAATTATCTTATAAGTTACTGCGAAATATTCCATTTACATCAACTTTGTATCAAGTCGAAATATTAAACGAAGGGCCTTCTGCTCTTTACGACTTTACTCCAAACGTAATTTTTGACGGCAATATACAAAATCAGGAATATTTCAATGTCTTGCCTCCATTCGGCAAAGCATATTTCAATGTTTCGATTCCATATTCAATCTTGGGAAGGTATACTCCCAATATTGCTGAAGTATCTTTACTTAGCGAAACATTTACTCTTAAAACCTATAAAAATAAAGTAATTACAGATACATTATTAGTTTTACTTATTTTTGTAATATTTATTGTTTTGGTTTTGATAATAAGGTTAAAACCTAAAATAATTTTGAGTACTTGGTATAAAATAACTTGTTTTATAAAAAATGATAAAAACAATATCAACTCTAAAAAAGATCAAAGTATCAAAGGCTAATTTTAGAAATCTTCCCATTAATCCCGGTGTCTATATTTTTTGGGAAAAAGAAACTGTAATTTATATTGGGAAAGCAATTAATCTTAAAAATAGACTTAAAAGCTATCTTCAAATAAATTTAAACGTCAAGACAAAAAAGATGGTTGATTCTGCTGATAACGTATCTTACATAAAAGTGGAAAGTGAGCTGGAAGCTTTACTACTCGAAGCATTTTTAATTAAAAAGTATCAACCCAAATATAACATTATCGCCAAAGATGACAAAAATCCTTTATATATAAAAATCACTAAAGAAAAATATCCAAGAATAATTACTGCTCGAAAGGTAGATGAAGATAAAAATGATTTTATTTCTTTTTTCGGTCCTTTCCCAAGTTCAACAATTGTTAAAGATGTTTTAAGGCTATTAAGAAGAAACTTTTCTTATTCTGATCATAAAATAACTAACCGTGCATGTCTTTATAGTCAAATCGGATTATGTGATCCTTGTCCTTCGGTTATAGAAAAAGAAACTAATTTAGATATTAAAAAGCTATTAAGAAAAAAATATATTTCAAAAATAAATATTATAAATCAGATATTAAAAGGAAATTATCGAAATATTCAAAGAAAACTTTATGTAGATATCAAAAAATATTCTGATAAAGAAGACTACGAATCTGCTTCGTCTTCTAAAAAAGATTTAAATTCTTTGGAATACATAACCCAACCGATAGTTAGACCCAAATACTTTTCTGATAATCCTAATTTAACGGAAGATATCGTAAGCGATCAATTAAATAATATTTCTAAAATAATTTATAAATATTTTAATATAAAAACAATCTTAAAAAGAATTGAATGTTATGATATTTCGCATATATCTGGAACAAATACATCTGCAAGTATGGTTGTTTTTACTAATGGTAAAGAAGACAAAAAAGAATACAGACATTTCAAAATCAATACCGATAAAAATAATGATATTTCCTCTTTAAAAGAAGTTGCCGAAAGAAGAATAAATAATTTTAAAAGGTGGGGGATACCTAATTTAATTATAGTTGATGGAGGAAAAAGTCAAACAAAATTATTTAATGAAATATTTGGTAAATTTAAAATAATTGTTCTCGGTATTTCAAAAAAATATGAAACTTTAATTATTCCCATAAAAACAGATAATAGATTTGATTATAAAGAATACTTACTTCCTAATAATTCCGCTAAGCAACTTATCGTAAATATAAGAAATGAAGCACACAGATTCGCACAAAGATACCATAATATGCTTGTTAAAAAGAGTTTACTAAAATAATGTATTGACTAAGCTTTTTGGAATAGTAATACTTAATATAATATGAAGAACATTTTAAAGCACTATATTATTGAAACAATAAGTCTTTTTTTGATAAGTCAGGCTGTAACCGGAATGGTTTTTGAAAATGGAATAACAAGTTTGCTTTTGGCAGGATTGGGTATTATGTTAACTTCGTTTATAGTTAAACCAATAATCAATTTACTGATTCTTCCCTTAAACTTATTAACGTTTGGTTTATTTAGATGGTTATCATCAGCAATAACCTTATTTATAGTTACAATGGTTGTCCCCGGATTTAAGATTTATAACTTTATTTTTTCCGGTTTTTCAAGTCCTTGGATTGATATACCAAAGCTTACCCTAGTTTCACCTTTGTCCTTTATAGCTTTTTCTTTTCTCATCACTTTTACAACATCTATCATTTATTGGCTTATTAAGTAGTCTTTTGTTTATAATAAGCATTATTAAAAATATGCTAATTCAAATTATTCAGATAATTTCGGCTTTAAGCTTAGTTGTTTTGATCCTAATCCAATCAAGAGGTGTTGGTTTCGGAAGACCATCCTCTTATTCTTCATCCTTTACAAGAAGGGGAATTGAAAAAATAGTTTTTAAAATGACATTTGTAATTGCTGGTATTTTTATAATTTTTTCATTAATACCGTTATTTATATAAATCTTCGATGCAATCATTAAGATATTTCTTTAGATTAATAGGAGCCTTTATTAATAAATTCAAATATATCTTGTTATTTAGTATCTTTATAGGTCTTATCTTATTTTTATTTCTAATAGTAGTTAAACCCTCTTTCATTTTTTCTAATAAAAAAGTAATAGGCTATGTAGGTAGATATTCTTTTGAAGATTTACCTAACGCAATCCAAAATCAGATAAGTAGCGGTCTTACTAAAGTTAATGAAGACGGAAGTGTATCTTCTTCACTTGCAAAATCATGGGAGACAAATGATGGAGGAAAAACATGGACTTTTATTTTGAAAGATGACATTTTTTGGCAAGATGGAAAGAAAATAGACAGTAATTCTATTAATTATTCTTTTTCAGATGTAAAGATTGAAAAAACTGACTCAAAAACTATAATTTTCAAATTGAATAATTCCTTTTCGCCATTTCCTTTTGTTTTATCAAAGCCTGTTTTCAAAAAAGGTCTTTTAGGTAATGGTGAATGGGAAGTCAAAAAAGCATCAATGGTAGGAAATTATATTCAAAAATTATATTTGAGAAATAAAAAGGGTGATACAAAAATATATAAATTTTACCCTACAGAAGATAAAGCAAAAATAGCTTTTAAACTTGGACAGGTTGATATTTTAGAAAACATTATTAATGTTGAGCCTTTCAATTCATGGAAAACAGTAGAAGTATCAAAAACTGTTGACAACCAAAATATTGTAGCAATATTTTTTAATGTTGAAGATAAGGTCTTATCAGATAAAAACTTAAGACAAGCACTTGCTTATTCAATCGATAAGTCAAAAGTATCTGAAAATAGAGCAATTTCACCAATATCTCCCAAATCGTGGGCTTATAATCCTCAGGTCAAACCTTATACATATAATGAACAAAGAGCAAAAGAATTAATTAAGGATTTACCTGATGAAGTTAAAAACAATTTAAACTTAACACTATCTACTACTCCAATTCTTCTACCCACCGCAGAAAAGATAGTTTCAAATTGGAATAAAATTGGAGTTAATTCCAACTTACAAATATCTCCATCTATTCCTTCAGAATATCAAGCTTTAATTGTTATTTTCCAAGCTCCATACGATCCTGATCAGTATTTTATGTGGCATTCTACACAATCCTCAACAAATATATCCCGATATCGAAATGTAAGAATAGATAAGCTTTTAGAAGATGGAAGACAGGCGTTAAACCAGGAAGAAAGAAAAAAGATATATTGGGATTTTCAAAGATTTTTAATAGAGGATTCACCTGCAATTTTCATTAGCCATCCAGATTTCTATCAAATTACCAGAAAATAGTTCTTAAAAAGGCTTTCTTTATAACTTATTTGAAGGTATACCTAGTATATTTAAAGATATGTTTAATTTAAAATACTATTGTCAAAATTATTGATATAATTTTATATATGATATTGAATTTTGAAATCAAAAAGAATGTAAAGAAAGGAAGAGGTCTTTTTGCAACTAAAGATATTGAAAAAGGAGAAATTATTGAAAAAAGTCCAGTCGTAGTTTTATCTCCCAAAGAGAGATTGCATGCAGAAAAGACTATCCTAAATTATTATATTTATCCATGGAAAAGTCTTAAAAGTGCTTCGGTTGTTTTAGGATATGGATCGATTATTAATCATTCTTTTAACCCAAACGCTGATTGGAAACAGAGCTTTAAATCAAATACTATGATATTTAGAGCTGTAAAAGATATTAAAAAAGGAGAAGAAATAACAGTTAATTATAATGGAGAAGTAGATGATCTTTCTCCAATAGATTGGTTTTAACAATATGGACTCAAATATTTTAATAATTTCGATACTGTTTGGGTTATTATCTTTTTTTTCTATCTATAAATCTATTTTATATTTAAAGAAGGGTACTAAAACTTATTATCCTTTTGATGTTTTCTATCCTAAATCAAGCTTTTGGGCAGTTCTTCTTTATATATCAATAATACTTTTATTCTCTTTGGGTATATACCTAATTTTTAGGTTTGATTTAAAGTTTTATAATTCTTAACTTAATATCTTCTCAAACAAGTTAAAAAATAATCTTTAATTTATGAAGTTAATATGATTATAGAGGGCAATTTTCTTTACCTCTACAGAAATAGATATCGGAGTGTTCTTCTCTATTATTGCATTGTGTTCCCTCTGGTAACGAATACTTTAAACATAAAGGTAATTTGATCCTATTATCATTAGGCTTATCTTCTTTAGAAATTAATATTTCCTCAGAAACTCTATCATAACTTAATGATTTCCTTCTTGCCCCTTGGGCTTGAGGAGTAAAAACTCCAGTAACAAATCCTACTCTTGACATAATCGTATTCTATAATAATTATTATTAAATTAATTAAATATGAGCTATCTATAAAAATATAACTAGGGTGGACTTCCAAGAGCTGTTAGAACTTGGTTTACTGGTTTATAAGACAAAAAGCTAATTTATTCTTTCTATGAAAATTTAATTCTTCTTGAACAGATCCAGCGTAGGCGCCTAGGAAAGTAACATCAATAAATGATCTATCAACTGTAAGATTATGTAGATCTGTCGTCCGAACAAGTTTGATTTGAGTATTCGAAGGATCTTCTAAATTTGGTGCTGAACAAACTCGTGATGGATATTCTATAAAATTTTCTTTAGTTATTAACCTTTTAATCACTCGATAGATCAAGTCATGTCTTTTACTTGGATCTTCAAAACACACTAATAAGTCGACATCGCTATCTTTCTGTGGAAGATAAGATAAATCTACAAGAGATCCTACTACCAACACTGTTGATTTTGTTCCAGAAATATTAGCTTCCTCAGAAACAACTCTATTTATATCTATAACTGCAATATGATCAAGAAACTTTAGGCGTAGAAATAATTTCTCCTGACTTATTTCCCCTGTGAAATGAAGGGGTTTATCTGAATGGCCCCATCGACTTTCAGGGGTAGTTATTTTCTTAGTTTCCAATGTCATAATGGGGGAAATCTTACCACTTTGTTCAGGCTATTTCAATACTATGAGACAATGGATGAACTACCAAGAGCTGTTAGAACTTATTTTGTTAACTCAAGTAAGGTGTTCTTGAATTAATGAGTTATTTGAAGTTTAGTTTCAAGATTGGAAACTCTATGTTCAATTAGTTCAACTTCCTGGTTTGTATCTGAAGTATTTTTCACAATTGAATCCAGCTTATTAAAAAGTTCATCTTTGTATCCTGTAAAATCATCTTTTGTTATGAAGGATTCTTTGAGTCGGCCTTCTATTTCATCTAAATCTTTTTGAGTTATCATTATTCTAAATTAAAACTTTAACACTAATTAGTCAAGAACTCATATTTTTCTTATTAGAGACTACCAAGAGCTGTTAGAACTTATTATATAAAGTCAAAATGCTTTCAATTTAGATATAACTATTCGCTTTTTTTAAAATATATCCCACGAACTTTATAGATTTGTTAAATATTTTATCATTTGCCGGCTGATTTATTGAAATTGTAGTGTCTTGTCTTTCTTTCCAACAAAAATCAATTAAATTAAACCACTTAGAATCAAGTTCAGTCTTTGCCCATTTAATAGCATCTAATTTTGAAGTTACTTGACCTGTATATAGATCCTGAAGCATTCTTGAAAAATTTAATACCAGGTATGATTGATAAAACCTATTTTTGTAAGGGGAGGCATCTCTAATCAACTGTTTTCCCCATCCTAATATAGTTTCTTTTATTTCCCTGCGTAAATCTTTTGGATTAACTAAATTAACATATTCTTTTGGATTTGGTCCTACAAGAGAAACACCTTTCTCACGCAATGTCCAACGAACAACTAAAGTATTATCATGATCAGATTTCTTAATTGTTTTACTCCCATTATCAAAATACCAAAGTTTTCTTTCTTTTATCTTATTTTCTTTACCGTTTTCAAAAGGTGATGAAATTTCGTTAAGTTTATCTTTGGGAAAAAATGAATATTCTAATCTTTTGACCCATCTATTATCTTGTTTATATACCTCATCGTGTATTTGTTGAATAGACTCTACTTCTTTATCAGTTAATTCACTGTTGATAACAACTACAAAATCAACATCACTAGTCATATCAAAATCTCCAATAGCTAAAGAGCCTTGTAGATATATTCCAACTAAATTATCTTTTAGAGTCTTTTTTAGTTCCTGAGCATAATTTTCAAGAACAATATCAAGTTCTTTGTATGGTGTCATAAGTTTATTCATAATTAAATTATATCATTGAGGCTAGTAATAATTGGTTAGAACTTAGAATTTAACGAATAAACGCCCAAAAATAGATATTTAGAAAAATATGTCTGGTTGGGGTGGCTAACCAGGATCGAACTGGCAACCTCTTCCTCCACAGGGAAGCGCTCTAACCAATTGAGCTATAGCCACCATGGAGCGGGATACGGGAGTCGAACCCGTCTTCTCAGATTGGAAATCTGATGTTGAGCCGATCAACTAATCCCGCCAATTTCTTTCTTGTGACCCAGGGTAGAATCGAACTACCAACCTACTCCTTAGAGGGGAGTTGCTCTATCCAATTGAGCTACTGGGCCTTGGAGCGGGCGAGCGGACTTGAACCGCCGATCTCCTCCTTGGCAAGGAGGCATTCTACCACTGAACTACGCCCGCTTAAATGTGCTGAGGCTCAGAGTCGAACTGAGATCTGATGCTCTTCAGGCACCCGCCGTGACCACCTTGGCTACCTCAGCATATATTTTATATTATATCAATTTGTGGTCGCTGAGGGGCTCGAACCCCCGACCTTTCGGATGTAAACCGAACGCTCTAGCCAACTGAGCTAAGCGACCTGATAATTAATTTAATTATATCTGATTTTTTCTTGTGTGCGGGAAAGAGGATTTGAACCTCCACGTCTTTTGGACACACGCTCCTTAGGCGTGCCTGTCTACCGTTCCAGCATTCCCGCATATATTTTGTGTGTCGGAGACAGGATTTGAACCTGCAATTCCAAAGGAAACACGCCCCTGAAGCGTGCGCGTCTGCCAATTCCGCCACTCCGACAAATAATATTAATGAGCATGGATATTATACCAAAGTAGAGTCTTTATATAAATCTTACCTGAAGACCATCTGTCAAAGATGTTGTTAAAGGAACTTCTTGACCCGGAAATTTTGCATTCTTACCCCAAATTTTTGCCATTTTATATTTTTCTTCAAAAGTTGATCCAAGCTTTGGAAGAATATCTGACAGGATTTGATTTTCTCTCATAATAATAGGGGAGTTGAAATGAAGTTCTTCGTCATCTTTTATTAAATATACTGTAATTAAATTAAGCGTTTTCCAAAACAATTCAATTAATTTTTCTATTCCTATTTTCTTTTCTGCACTTATAAATACAGTATTGTTGGGGAGATTTGCTTTAATTTTCTTATTACCCAGATCGACCTTATTTACAACAAAAAGAGCCTTAATGTAAATTCTATTAGGTGAAAAAGAATCTATAAGCTGATCAATATTAACTCTTTCTTTTAAGGTAATCTCAGCGTTTCTTATTCCAAACTCTTGGGCAACAAGCTTAATTGATTCATGATCAAGATCTTGTTTTATATTGGATTTTATTTCAATTCCACCTTCTAATTTTTTAACAATATTAACTTTTGGTCTTTCCTCATTAATTCTAATTCCTGATTCATGCAGTTCATTTTTAATCATTTCAATTAAATGAATTCTATCTACATCAGTCATAATTAGAAGTAAATCTGCTCCTCTTGCAACTGAAAGAACTTCTTTACCTCTTCCTTTTCCTTTCTGGGCTCCTTCAATTAGTCCTGGTATATCAAAAAATTGAATATAAGCGTCTTTATAGATCATCATTCCGGGTACAACATTTAAGGTAGTAAATTCATATGCGGCAACCTTTGATTCTGCATTTGTTAACACATTTAATAATGTAGATTTTCCTGCAGATGGGGGACCTACTAAGACAACTGTGGCATCACCTTGTTTTCTAACTGCATAACCCCCTCCACCTCCACCGCCTTTAGATTTAACAATTGATTCGTATTGTTTATCTTTAAGCCGTGCTATTTTTGCACGCATTTTTGCAATAAAGTGGTCAGTCCCTTTATGGTGTGGGGTTTTACTTAACATTTCCTCAATTTCTTGAACTTGCTGAATATAATCTATCATATAAGGTATAATTATACCTGATTTGTAGGCGTCTGTAGCTCAACGGATAGAGCCCTGGTCTTCGGAACCAGTAATGGGGGTTCAAATCCCTCCAGACGCACAAAAGTATTTGTATTAGAAAATAAAGATTGTAAAATAAGACATTATTTATACGGGCTGGTGGCGGAATGGCATACGCGCACGCCTTAAGAGCGTGTGTCCAAAAGACGTGTGGGTTCGAGTCCCACCCAGCCCACACACTAATATTTTAAAATGAAAATGGAGTCATTTATAATTATAAATCTCCAAACTTTTTTAAAAGCTTTTCTACTGATTTGGGAATCTTTTGAGAGTTATCGGCCATTAAAGCCCTAATTTCTTCTTCTTTAAGAGCCTTATGTCTCTCTGGATGTTTCTTACCGACATTCTGGTTTGTCCAATGTTCATCTGAGATTTCTCCATCTATGGAGTTTTCCCAGGACTTCCTATAATTTAATCCTGGGATAGAAATTGATACATGGCCAGTATTAAAATTTAGTGTGCCAATGAATGTTTTTATCACACTTTCTTTAATGGATAATTGTGCAAGTTCTCCAGTTAAAAAAACCAAACTCTTTCTTGACCAACTATTATTGCGTTTATTCCTATACTCTCCACTCACATTTGTATTTATTTCTGGACTCATTGCGAATATTGTATCAAAAATATTGCAGATATCAACCTATAGTTATTTTAGGCTTAAAATATACAGTCAGGTATAAATTACTCCCAAGTAATCTGGCCGCTATTCTACAGAACAATTTATAACAGCGTTAGTGTAAATCACTTTATTTAAACTCCCAAGAATAAACTAAAGTAGTAAAAGCCGACAATAAAAGTAGCCAGGTAAATCGGGTAACTCCAAATCCACTGTACGGTGCAATTCTTGCCACAATCCAAAAAGAGACAAAATTAACGATGAAAAATACTATTAATTTGTTAACAGTATTTAACTTAATTTTTTTAGTTTTTTCTATAATTCCCAAACCAAATTTTATTAAAATAACAAGTATTAGGCCTGATACGACAACCGCAATCCAACGATCAAAGTTTTTATTTCCAAGTACGAATTGACCTCTAAATATTTTGGACGATGCATGTAGAAGAATTGCATAATGCAACCAATTTAGCAAAAAGTGCTTGATTTGCTTCATATTTCTCACCCCCAAACAACTAATTTCTTAACCAATTTATTTATAAATCTTTTGTCAATAAGATTCAAACATAGTAAAATATATGGCTATAAGTTATTTTCCGGGGTGTGGCTCAGTTGGTAGAGCGCCTCGTTTGGGACGAGGAGGTCCCCAGTTCGAATCTGGGCACCCCGACATTAAAAGAAGGGCCCATAGCTCAATGGTAGAGCAATTCCCTCTTAAGGAAAAGGTTGAAGGTTCGAATCCTTCTGGGCTCACTAAAATTATTATTTAATAGAATTTCAATAAAAACTTCGCGGGTGTTAAAAATATTGAATACACAGTTAAAAGAAAATTCAAAAGATATATTGTAAGAAATAAAGTTTGTATTTTGATGTTTTTTATCAAAGAACAGAAAAAATAAGCATATATAAAAATTACTGATAAGCCTATCATTTGTAAATTGCGCACATGTAATATTGGCATAATAAACACAGAAAACAAAAAAATTGTATACAAAATTACTCCCGAAGAAATAACTATAAAAAAGATAACTTTATTACTATTTTTTAACAAATAGATAATGCCAATAACTAAAAATGAAAAAAGTATTAGAGTAAAAACAAAAAAACCATGAGCCGCACCCAAAAAATAAGGTATAAAAAATGATGGCTTAATATAATAATAAATCCATCCAACCTGCTTTATTCCTTTTAACAAAAAATCTTTTGCATTAATTAACCAAAATATTAAAAAAATGCAACAACTTACTGTCATTGAAAGTAGAAAAAAAATAGATTTATTTTTATCTTTATTATTTTTTACAGCAGATAAACTTTTATAAAACGAAAATAGTAAAAAAGGAAAAGAAAACCAAATAAAACCGTAATCAAAAAAAAGACCAATTAAATTTAAAAAGCTAATAGCAAATAATTTTTGGATCGAATACTTCTCTGTATAAAGATACAAAATACATATTATTAAAGTAGTTACCATAGCATAAGCACGAATTTGCCAATCAAATATTATTGAATACCCTGATAGGCAATAAGCAATTACTAAAAAATAACGAGCGTTTTTGTCTTTAACTGTCTTTCCTAATTTGTATAAAAAATAACAAGAAAAAATGTAGAAAATAATTGTAATTAATCTTAACCATATGTAAGAATGGTTAATTAGAAAAAAAATTTTTAGAAAAAAATAATAACCGGGAGGATGGACAATATCTGTATTCCAGTTAAGAACTGCACTAAATGGTTTTAAAATAACGTTATAAGTAAAAACTTCATCTATCCAAAGAGGCAATTTAAAAACTAATAAAAGCCTGGCTACCAAGCCGGCAAAAAATGAAAATATTGAAATATTTTTAATATTCACAAATTAATTTTATAACAAATAAATACAGTATCTGTTTAATGTTTATTTTGACTTTTCTTCATATATTTGCAATCATGACATTAAGCAGATTTCCTGATTCTGCTCTATATGGAAATTAATTTATACGAAAAGGAAGAGAATTTTTCTTTTTGGAAAAATACAATATTAGTTTTTTCTTTTTTTGTTCTTACACCTTTAGTTCTTTTGGTAAGTCTTTTTTCATTATTTTCTATAACTAAATACAATCATTCAGATAAGTCTTCTGTTTTGGGAGTCAATATTATTAATACTTCAGGTGTTAAGGTTTTTTCATCTTTGCCCACAGATTTAACCAGTACTTCGGGGATTGCTATTTCCGCCGATGCAAGAGAGGAAATCCTAAAACAATATCTGAGTTATTATAAATCTCCTTTAACTCCATATGCTAAAAAAATTGTTGAAGAAGCTGATAAAAACGAATTGGATTTTAGATTAATTGCAGCTATCGCTCAACAAGAATCAAACCTATGTAAGGTTATTCCACCGGACTCCCATAACTGCTGGGGGTGGGGAATACACAGTAAGGGTTCTTTGGGATTTTCCTCTTATGAGGAAGGAATAGAAACTGTCTCAAAAGGCCTAAAAGAAAATTATATTGATAAAGGATATAAAACTATTGAAGATATTATGAGCAAATATACTCCATTATCAAACGGGTCTTGGGCCCAAGGAGTAAATTTATTCATTAGTCAGATGGAATAATTTTGACACACCTCTCTAAAGCTTGTATGATTTTATGTGCACCAGAATATGGTGCTTATTAATTTATGTCAGCTCATTACGACAATTACGATTATCCATCCTATTGGGAAACAAGAGAATATGAACATCAGTCAGAAGTACTTGCCCTAAAAGATTTACTTCTAAAAATTAAAAAAGCAGATTCTATTTTAGAAGTTGGTGCAGGTTATGGAAGGCTTACTTCAACTTATCTCCATAGAGGCAAAAAGATAATACTTTCAGACCCCTCAAGTAAGCTTCTTTCAATAGCCAGAAAAACTTTTAGGAAGGAAAAGAAAATCAAATACATCCAATCAATTGCAGAAAATCTCAAAGGTAAATTAAAAAACAAATCAATTGACTTAGTGGTTATGGTTAGAGTAATTCATCACCTGGAAGAGCCAGAAAAATCTTTTAAAATTATAAATAATTTAATTAAGCCCGGTGGTTATTTCATTCTTGAGTTTGCAAATAAAAGTCATGGAAAGGCAGTTTTCAAAGAATTATGCAAAGGCAACCTAACCTTTCCTCTTGATATCTTCCCTAAAGATATAAGAAGCTCAAAACAGGTAAGAAAAAACATAATTCCTTTTATTAACTATCATCCAGATAGCGTTATTAAAATGCTTCAGGATAACAAGTTCAAAATTATTGACAAAAGATCAGTTTCAAATATTAGAAGCACAAAAATTAAAAAATCCATTCCCTTAAATAATTTAATTAAAATCGAGAAGTTTTTGCAAAAACCTTTATCTTATTTAAATTTTGGTCCTTCAATTTTTATTCTTGCTCGTAAAGTGGGGTAGTAGATTAAATCCTAATATGATCTTAGAATGTAAGTATTTTATTAATTCTAGGCATAGTGGGTTTTAACTTGACAATCCTGTAGTATACTGCTATAGTATTTTTAGATTCCGAGGCTGGGCACGGTAACGTGACGCTGGCGTTGGGATTTCCTTTCTTGGCCCCGCTTTAATTAGCGGGGTCTTGTTTTATAAGGGGTCTAATATAAGGTAAAATACTAAATATGCCCTCGTGGCGGAACTGGCAGACGCGCAGGATTTAGGATCCTGTTTCCATTAGGAAGTAGAGGTTCAAATCCTCTCGAGGGCACACAAACATTATAATTTTTTCTCTTATTAGATGAGTCTCTGGAGTATAAAATCTTTTTCCTTTAATAAATGGTTTCCTGCATATAAAACTATTCCAAGTTTTTCAAAGTTTTTATAAGGAGGAACTCTCAATGAAGTTATGTCTATTAGCGAATCTGTTTTACTATCCTCCTTTTTTAATATTTCTATCGTTTTCTTTGTAGCCACCATAAAACTAAGTTGCACTGGTGTAATTAGGGCTTCCACTGTGTCTTTGGTAAAACCTTCTTTAATTGGTGATACAAGACAATTAAAATCTTGTGCACTCCAAGTCACTCTAATATTATTAACCGTAGGTATTTTTTCTGAAAAAATATCAAAAGAATTTTCAACATCATCTATTGGATGTGAGTGAATGTCTCCAAATCGTCTCCATCCTGGAGGAAGAGGAATCTTTCTCATAAACTTACTATGTTCATTCATTTTTAATATACTCGAATCTGTCAATGATTGTTGCGTATCTCCTTCAAATACTTCCTTACTTACCATAATTTCACCCAAATCGTTTGCAGCCAAAATTGCCATATGTTCGACTATGACACCTTTTTTAATCGGATGCTTTCCCTTTTCTGATCCGAAAACTGTTACGTTTTTGCCTTTATAAACACCATCGTATATGTTTTTAAAAAATGTAGAATTTTTTGACACTAAAACTTTATATGGAAATACATCTGGTTCAAGACTTCCAGAAACTTTGATAATTTGACCAAAATTATCCAAGGACCAGGTTTTAAATTCGGGAATTTTAAACTCAGATTTACTTTCCGTCATATATTACAATTATAACAATTAAAGAATAATTTTATTTGTGATTTTGGATATAATGTTTTAGTGGTATAAGATTTAGTTACATGGATAACACAATTCATATCTACAAAGAACACGAAAAACCTTTTTATAGTTTATTGCTATTTTTAATTCCTGCTATTATTTTTGTAACTTATATTTTTCTATTAAATATAACTATCGATAAAACCAATCAACAAGCGGCTAGAATTGAAAAAAGTACTGCCGTATTGGGAGATACAACTGAAAATATTAAATGAAACAAATATTACTTCCACTTATTGGTACAATACTTTTTATTTTTTTAGTCGGGTATTTTACAAAAAACCAAGACAAAATTGTTAAGAACCAAAGTAACGTTATTACTCAAAATACCGCAAGAATAAATAACATTGATATTAATCTTGAAGTTTCTGATAGTGAAGAAGAAAGAGCAAAAGGATTATCATCCAGAAAAGAACTTGGAGAAAAAGAAGGAATGCTATTTGTTTTCGATAAAGAAAATACAACTCCTGCATTTTGGATGAAAGACATGTTAATACCAATAGATATTATTTGGATTAATGATAATAAAATTATTCAAATTGATAAAAACATACAAGCTCCAAAAGAAGGCACACCTGATAACAAATTAATAAGGTATACTCCTAAAAGTTCAATTGATTATGTTTTGGAAGTTAACTCAGGCTTTTCGGATAAGTATGATTTAAAGGTTGGGGATACAGTTGAATTAAATCTTTCCAAATAAGTTATCTTAAGGTAAATTCCTCCAATTCCTTAACACCGCCAAAAGCAATTCTATCCGGAATATAATTTTCCGTATTTGACATCTTTGCAGAGAAAATAACAAATTCACCCCAACGATTATTAATTTGATCAATCGATTTAATTAGTTTTTCCTTTTTGGGAACATCGTTAAAAAGTTCAAGTTGAGAAACAAAAGACCCAACCAAGTTAAAACAGGAAACAAAGATCTCCCTTACAGGTTTTCCTAGATAGGAAAGACTCAAAAGTCTAAACATTTCTTTATAAATATCCTGTGTACTAAAAAGTTCTTTTTTTGTTTTAACTCCCTTATGCCAGAAAGTATGATCCCTGTAATAGATAGCAAGATGAATACCGTTTGCTTTGTAATTAGCCATTCTTAATCTGAAAGACATTTTTTCCACAAGTTTCATTAAAATAGGAGTTAGCTCTTTTACTGTTTTAAAAGGTTTGGGTAATGCATATGAATTTCCATAACTTCTTCTTTTTGTTTTAAAGTCATCTATTTCCCATCCTCTCAATCTTAAATACCAATAGAGTCCATTTATTGACTTGAAAGAAGATTTCAATTTCCACAAAGGAGCATTGTAAAAATCTAAAACACTAAAAATACCAACTCCATTAAGTCTTATGGAATTTCTAACCTTAATTCCATTTAGATCTGTTAATTTTAAATTTGAATATATATCTAAATAATTATTCTTATTTATTTCATCTAATCCGTCCGGCTTATGCAAAGATGAACCGAGTTTTGCTAAAAATCTGTTTGTCGAAATTCCCACAGAAACACTCATCCATTCTCCTATTTCATTTTTAATTCTTAATTTAATCTCTTTGGCAATATCTTTAATATCTCTTTTTATTAGACATGGATATCCTTCTAAATTTAAGACAAATTCATCAATAGACTTGGGAACCAATTTATCAGTGTAATCTGAAAGAATTCTTCTTAAAGATAAATGAACGTTTCTATACTTCCAAGGATCGGATGGTAAAACAACAACCTTGGGGAATATCTCTTTTGCATCTTTGACCCTCATTCCAACTTTTATACCTATCCTTTTTGCTTCAATTGATGGAGCAAGTACACAACCTCCAGGACTATCATATGCAGCAACAACCAAAGGCTTTCCTCTTAAAAAGGGATTTGCCTGTTGCTCTATGGTTGCAAAACAAGAATTTATATCCAAATGCATGATAAAGGGAATTCCTGGATTAAAATCCATATCGGACAAATTTTTCCCAAATTTATCTTTAATATTCATCTGCTATTTGTTCTAAATTCCAGTGAAGTGTTTCTGAATTCAAAATAAGCCTAAAGAATAAATTTTCTGAGGCAACAGAAAAAACATGATAAAGAGTTCTTCCTCTTCTAAAAAAATGGTGTAATCCTAGTTTAACGATGGGGTAGATTTTATTATTCCAGATAACTTCGTTGATGCTTACTTTTTTATTTAAAGAATCATAACTTAAATTAACTGAAACTGGAGCATTAATTTTTTGTATCATAGTTTTTTATACTACCGAAGAAAACCCGAAGTCAATAACTAAAAATTGAAATATATTTGCCAAACAAGCTTATATTTTCTAGACTTAAAATATGAGTAATAAGTTGATCTTAAGAATACTTAAAAAATCTTTAGAATACTTCATAATAGGAATGATTGTGGATCTATCTGAAAATCTTCTTGTAATTAAGTTTACAACAAAGGAAGTTATAACCTGGGAAACTGTCAAAATTGCAGTTTTGGTAGTACTTCCTTTTGCAATTTTAATGGAAGTAGTCTTTGATCCAATAATAAGAAGAAGAATTTTAAAAATCGAAAACGGCAAAAATAAAAAATGAATTCTAAAAATCTTCCCAGACCTCCAAAATTAATAAAAATGCTTGGACCGAGTTTTATTCTTCTGGGACTTGGATTGGGAAGCGGTGAAATAATCCTTTGGCCACATCTAACTTCAAAATACGGAATGGGTATTATTTGGGGAGCACTTTTAGGAATTACCTTCCAGTTTTTCATAAATATGGAAATTGAAAGATATACTCTTATAACCGGAGAAAGCGTATTTGTTGGTCTTAAAAAAATATTTGGAAATTTTTCTCCAATATGGTTTTTACTATCAACATTTATTCCTTGGATTTGGCCGGGAATAATTGCATCATCAGCATTTTTGTTTTCTCAATTGTTGGGTTTTTCATATTCTTCCTTGGTTCCTATTATTCTTCTATTATTAATTGGTTTACTTATTACTCTTGGACCTATTATTTATAAAACCCAAGAGATATTCCAAAAGACTCTTATAATTCTAGGGGTGCCATTTATTTTTTTATTAACTTTTTACCTATCCAATTCTTACCATTGGCAGGAACTATTTAAAGGGTTAGTCGGGCAAGGTAATAATTATTTCTTTCTTCCTGCAGGAATATCTCTTGCAACATTACTTGGAGCTTTCGCATATTCTGGTGCAGGAGGAAATCTGAACCTTGCTCAAAGCTTCTATATTAAAGAAAAAGGATACGGGATGGGAAAGTATTCCGGAAAACTTACAAGTATATTAACTGGAAAAAAGGAAAATATTAAACTCAAAGGAAGTAGATTTAAGGTAACTGTCAAAAATATCAAACTATTCAAGTTGTGGTGGAAAAGAATTAATCAAGAACATTTCTCAATTTTTTGGTTAACAGGTTTATTAACAATGTTATTTTTATCTATGCTTTCTTTCATAACTGTTTTTGGCAAAGAAAATCCTGAGGGTTTACAATTTATAATTAAAGAATCATCAGTAATATCTTCAGTAACTTTCCCCTTAATCGGAAGTTTATTTTTAGTTTTTGCCGCATTAATGCTATTTTCAACTCAATTTTCTGTGATGGATGCAACAAGCAGAATAATGTCTGAAAATATTGTTATCTTATCTCCAAAACTATTTAAAATAGAAAAACTTAGAAATTATTATTACTTTTTTTTGTGGTTTCAAATTATTTCAGGCATATTAATATTTTCTTTAGGAATATCAGAACCTTTTTTTCTTATTACTGTAAGCGCTGTATTAAATGCTTTCGCAATGCTTTGCTATACATTACTAATTTTTATATTAAATAATGCATCCTTTAAAAAACCATTGAAACCAAATATATTTAGGAATCTTATGCTTATAATTACATTTATTTTTTATGGAGTTTTTTGCACTATTACTTTAATTAATATTTTCTAATAATGAAAAAACTTATTATATATTTTTTGGTTATTTTTATTAGTTTTGGTTTAGGTTTTATAATTAACCCCTATATAAAATCTTTTTATAACAAAATTAAATCGAATACTGAAACAAAAAATGTAGTAAACATATTACCAAAGCCTCTAGAAAAATATTCAATCCTAGAACTTTCAAATATTGATATCACGAATAAACTGATAAACATTGATGAATCTCTTTCTTCAAACCAGAATTTTTCTTCTTACATATTTTCTATCAATTTTGATCCAACACTCAAAAATAAAAACGATAAAAAAGTCACAGGTTTAATTAATATTCCCAATGAAAACAAAAAGATGCCTGTTATATTGATGCTTAGAGGATACGTAGACCAGAAAATATATAAAACCGGAATTGGAACACAAAAGGCAGGGGAATATTTTGCCAACAATGGATTTATTACTATTGCACCTGATTTTTTAGGTTATGCTGGTTCTGATAAGGAAACTGAAAACATTTTCGAATCAAGATTCCAAACGTACACAACAGCTTTAATTGTTTTAAATTCTTTAAATTCTATTCAAGAATGGGACAATAAAAATATTTTTATTTGGGGACACTCAAACGGCGGTCAAATTGCCTTAACTCTTCTTGAAATAACACAAGATAACATTCCCACAGTTCTTTGGGCTCCTGTATCAAAACCTTTTCCTTACTCAATTTTATATTACACGGATGAATCTGATGATTTGGGTAAGTTGATTCGAAGAGAACTTTCTGAATTTGAAAAATACTACGATGTAAATAATTTTTCTATACATAGTTATCTAGACCGCATAAATGCACCCCTAGAAATTCATCAAGGCTCTTTAGATGATGCAGTCCCCATTGATTGGACCAATACTCTAGTTAATAATTTAGAATCTTTAAAAAAAGATGTTAAATATTACAAATACCAAGGAGCAGACCACAACCTTAAACCATTTTGGAACATAGCTACCAAAAGAAGTCTGGATTTTTACATGTCCTACCTAAAATAGAAGTTTGACTTAAATAAAAGTCTAATTAATAATTAAAAATACTAAAAAAAGGAGGTGAAATTTATTAACAAATGAAAATAATCTTACAACTTACTTTAAGTGTTCTTACACTTTTAATAGTTGAGTACCTTGTTCCAGGATTTACTATTTCTGATATTTATGCTGCAATAGTCACAGCTGTTGTAATTGGAATAGTCAATACTTTAATTAAACCAATATTTCAGCTTATTGCTCTACCCATATCAATTCTTACATTTGGACTAGCTGCGTTTTTAATAAACGTATCACTATTGTGGCTTACCAGCATATTTGTTCCTGGATTTGAAATTGCTAATTTTGCCACAGCAATCTTAGCATCTATAATGCTTTCTCTGGTATCTTGGTTTCTTCACAGACTTGCGAAGTAACTTACCTTTCCTGAGGTCTAGCTTCGTTGACTGTTATATTTCTGCCTTTTAAATCAGAATTATTAAGTTTTTCTATAGCTGTTTTAGCTTCTTCGTCTTTTGAAAATTCGACAAAACCAAAACCTCTACTTCTTCCTGTCATTCTGTCAGAAATAACAACTGCATCGATAACTGTTCCGATTGTTGAAAAATGAGCCTTTAAGTCATCTGAAGTGACTGTATAGTCCAAATTTCCAACAAATAATTTAGCTGCCATTAAAAATACTCCTTTCTAAACCTAATCTTTGAAACTGCTTACTGCCTTTTCAAGGAGGTACATAGAATTATAAAATAAATTAAACTTTTTCACAATAATTGCTATAATATTTACTGATATGACAGAAACAACAAAAAAACAAACAAATTCCTTTATGAAAAAGAAGGCAGGACCTCAGCTTGGCTATAGAACAACTGATTTTTTCAAAGGGAAAACTTTTGGCGGTTTTAACCGAGGTCAAAAATTTAATCAGGCTCAATTTAAAACTCAACATAAAGGCTAATTTGTTGCTTTAAACTCAAGGCTAATTAATGATATAATTTCCCCATGTCAGAAGATACAAAGGCTAAAGCAGTAAAACCGGTTATTGCCAGAGAAGATAATGGTAATATCCAAATTACTATCACAATTGCTTACAATGACGTACAAAAGGCAAAGAGAGATGCTTTAGAGGAATTGGCCAAAGATGTAGAAGTTCCTGGTTTTAGAAAAGGAAATGCCCCGATTAGTCAAGTTGAAAAACATGTATCAGAAAGTAAAGTTTTGGAAAAGGCACTAGGCAAAATTCTTCCCAAAGCTTTTTCTGATATTGTTGAAAAAGAGAATATTAAATCAATCGTTTATCCGAAGTTTGAACTAGTAAGTGCTAAAGAAAATGAATTATGGCAAGTAAGGGCCACCACTTGTGAGCTTCCTGAAGTTAATCTTAAAGATTACAAAAAATTAATTTCTGATGAGGCAAAATCCAAATCCATTTGGACACCTGAAAAGGGCGATCCAAAAAAGAAAGAGGAAAAGGAAAAAACCCCTGAGGAAAAAGAACAGGAAGTTATTAAAATACTTTTAGATAAAATCAAAATAAAAGTTCCTAAGATCTTAATTGATCAGGAAGTGGATAACAGACTTTCTCAGCTTTTAGATAGAATTGAGAAGCTTGGGTTAAACTTAGAAAGTTATTTAGCTTCTGTTAATAAAAACCCGGAGATATTAAGAAAAGAATATGAAGTACAAGCAGAAAATACAATTGCTTTAGACTTAATACTTCAAAAGATATCGATTGAAGAAAAGATTAATGTCGACGAGAAAGAAATAGATGCATTAATTAAGGCAACATCTGCTGATCCTAAGCTCGCAGAATCATTAAATACACCTGAACAAAAAAGATTCATAAGGTCAATCATTTTGAAACGTAAAGCTCTTGAATCGTTAGTCTCACTAATGTAGACTAACGGCTGAAAAATATCCTACTAAAATGGATAAATCACAAAAAGCTAAGTCAGCTAAAATAGCAAAAAGAGTTAACGTTCTTGAAAGCCTCAAAGACGTGGGCAGTTCTGCCCAAAAAAGCATAAAGGAAGATTTATTAAAAGGTACTTCGGATGAATTTTTCAAACAACTTTTTGGGAACAATGAAGAAAAGAAATATTCAGGTGAAATTACCCCAGGAGATTCACTTGAATTTAGTGAAATTTATTCCGGCCAAAGAGAAGAAAATGAAAAATTAAGAAATCAAATTTCTTTTGAGAGAAAATTATCTAACGAGATTGAAAACCAATCAGAAAAAGAATTAAACCAGTTAAGAATACAACTTCATGCTTTGATGCAGGAAGTGCAAAAATTGGCCAAGGTTACACAAGAAATCGGGGAAGATGTTGAAATAGCTACAATGCAAGCTCCAGCAAATCCGGGAGTTTACCATATAGTCTTTTTTGAAAAATTGATGAATTTTATTAAGACTTTTAGAAGAAAGATAGAAAATGCTGAAGTTTGGCTTCAATCTTCAAACAAAAGAGCAGAAAAGAAAAATTTCTGGGGTACCTTTACCAGTAAAAGAGGTGGAACCAAATTCCTTCTTTCTCAGGAACATTATGTTTCTAGATCTACAGGTTAATTTCTTTATAATTTAACTTTCATAAGATATAATTTGTAAACCTGGACGCTTAGCTCAGTTGGCCAGAGCGCTTACTTGACGTGTAAGAGGTCGGGGGTTCGAGCCCCTCAGCGTCCACAAATATTATTTAATTACATATAATATATAAGTAGTACTCTTATATCATCTGTTGTACTATATTAGTATGTTATATAGTGTTAAAGATAAAAAACTTGCCACAAAATTAAGATCTGAAGGTAATACATACCTTGAAATAGAAAGTAAGCTTAATAAGCATATCCCCAAAAGTACAATGTCTCATTGGTTTAGTAATATTACCTTACCAAAGTCATATTATATAAAATTTAAAGCTAATAATTATAATGTTCTCAAAAATGCAAGAAAAAAGGCCTTGCTTACTAACTTTAACAAAAATAAATACAGGCTTAAGGTGCTTAAAGATAAAAATTTGTTTCTATTGAAAATATTAAATCTCAATATTTATAAAATTATTTTGTGCATTTTGTATCTTGCAGAAGGAGCTAAATATAAAAGCTCTAGGTTTCTTTCCTTTTGCAGCTCTGATTCAAAATTAATTAGACTATATCTATTTCTTTTATACAAATGTTTTCCATTAGATGGAAGTAAATTTAGAGTAAGAATACAGTGTAGATTTGACCAATCTCGGAATGATGTTGAAAACTTTTGGGCTAAAATAACAAACATAAATAAAAAACAATTTTACCCAACTTACTTTGATAAAAGAACAAAGGGTAAGGCAACAATCAAAACAAACTATAAAGGCGTATGTACTGTAATTTACTTTGACACAAATATGCAGCTTGAATTAGAATTATTAGCAGATTCAATTATTGAACACCTTACAGGGGCCGTTAGCTCAGTAGGTTAGAGCGTACGCATGGCATGCGTAAGATCGCCGGTTCGATTCCGGCACGGTCCACCACTAATTGTCTTAATTAACCCGAAAGAGTAAAATTAAACTATTCTTAGGCTTTTAAAGCCGCAACTGGGCGGCTTTTTTATTTGAAAGAAAAATATGAATATAAGAAATGTTGCTATTATTGCTCATGTAGACCACGGAAAAACAACTCTCGTGGATGCCTTGCTTAGACAGTCTCATACTACCCTTAAAAAAGATTTGGCTGAGACAAAGCAAATCATGGACTCAAATGAACTTGAAAGAGAAAGAGGTATTACCATTTTTTCCAAAAATGCTTCCATCGAATATAAAGGAACAAAAATAAATATCATTGATACTCCTGGTCATGCCGATTTCGGAGGAGAAGTTGAAAGAGTTTTGTCTATGGCAGACGGTGCACTTCTTTTAGTAGATGCAAAAGAGGGTCCCATGCCACAAACAAGGTTTGTATTAAAACAAGCTCTTAAAATGGGACTTAAAATAATTGTGGTTGTAAATAAAATTGATAAAAAAGATGCAAGACCTTCCTATGTAGTTGATAAAACTTTTGATTTATTCATAGATCTTGGTGCGGATGAAAATACTGCATATTTTCCTACACTTTTTGCAACAGGAAGAGACGGTAAAGCAGGAAAAATTGCAGATTTATCTAAAATGACAGATATTACTCCGATTTTCGATGCAATACTGGAATATATTCCTGAACCGAAAGGAGATTTAAATGCTCCTCTTCAAATGAGAGTTTCAACACTTGGAAGAGATGACTATAAAGGAAGAATTGCTATTGGAAAAATTTATAACGGTACAATTGCAGACGGACAAGATGTTGCACACATTAATAGAAAGGGTCAAATATCAAACTTTCGTATTACTTCAATTGCAACATTTAAGGGCTTAGAAAAAACTTATGTTAAATCTGCATCGGCTGGCGATATTGTTGCCATATCTGGCATATCTGATATTACAATAGGAGAAACTATAGCAGATCCACTAAACCCAATTGCACTTCCGGTTCTTAATATTGAAGAGCCGACTGTAAAAATGATTTTTATGGTTAATAATTCTCCCTTCGGAGGAAAAGAAGGAGAATTCAAAACTTCAAGCCAGCTTAGGGCAAGACTATTTAAAGAAATTGAAACTGATGTGGCTCTTAAAGTAGAAGAAAACCAGGATGGAACTTGGACTGTTTCGGGAAGAGGAGAACTTCACCTTGCAATTTTAATTGAAAGAATGCGAAGAGAGGGTTATGAATTCCAGGTTTCAAGACCCCACGTTATTACCAAAACTATTGACGGAAAACTTCATACCCCTTATGAAAAAGTATTTATAGAAGTACCTGAAGAAAATTCAGGTGTTGTAATCCAAAAGATGGGTCAAAGACACGCAGAACTTGTTGACATGAATTCAGAAGAAAAAACTACTTATCTTGAATTTAATGTTTCAACAAAAGAACTAATAGGCTTTAGATCAGAATTTATTACAGATACAAAGGGCTTGGGAATCATAAACACATCATTTTTTGAATATTTACCGGATGACGGGTTTGAAAGACAAAGGGAAAGAGGATCTTTGGTTGCTTACGAAACAGGTATTACAAGACTTTATGGATTAACAAGCATCCAGGATAGAGGAGAACTGTTTGTTGGTCCAAACGTAAATGTCTATAAAGGCCAAGTTGTCGGACAAAATTCCAGATCAGGAGATATTACTGTTAATGTTTGTAAAGAAAAAAAGCTTTCTAATATGAGATCAAAAGGTGAAGGAGTAATGGAACACTTTAATACCCCGAGAGACATGAGTTTGGAAAATTCTCTTGAATATATTGATGACACGGAGCTTGTTGAAGTAACTCCAAAGTCGGTAAGAATCAGAAAAATAATTCTTGATATAGTCGAGGAAAAGAAAAGACTAAAACTTTTAAAAAATAAGTAACAATTTATATTTTATTGACTTTATTTATACAAAAAAGCATAATAAATATATTAAATCTTTGTGTTTGTATATGAATTAACCAATCATAAAGCAAAGCGCCAGATCTGCGAAATGTCTGAAATTAAGCGTCAAAGTAGGATGGAACCACTCGAGTTTCGAGTTCCTACAATAAAGGACGCTTTTTTTATTATAAAAAATGAATAAAAAACTAGATAACATTAGACATTCCTGTAGTCACTTAATGGCCGCAGCAATTAAAGAGCTTTATCCAAAAGCTCTTCCAACTATTGGGCCTGTAATCGAAAATGGTTTTTATTATGATTTTGATTTTGGAAAAGAAAAAATATCTGATCAGGATTTAGCTAAAATTGAAGCAAAGATGAGAGAAATTCTTCCCAAATGGATAGAATTTGAAAAAATTGAAATTAACTTAAAAGAAGCAAAAGAAATCTACAAAAATAATCCCTATAAACTTGAACTTATAAAAGAATTGGAAGATAAAAAAGAAAAGATTACTTTTTATGAATCTGGTAAGTTTTTAGATTTGTGTAGAGGAGGGCATAGTGACAAACCAAATAAAGAATTAAAACATTTTAAACTCCTTTCAATTGCAGGTGCTTACTGGAAAGGTAATGAAAAAAATAAAATGTTAACAAGAATTTATGGAACTTGTTTTGAAACTAAAGAAGAGCTTGTAAAATATATTACCCAAATAGAAGAAGCCAAAAAACGAGATCACAGAAAACTCGGTAAAGAATTAGATTTATTCAGCTTTTCTGATTTGGTAGGAGGAGGCCTTCCTTTGTATTCTCCAAAAGGTGCACTTTTAAGAAGGCTTATAACGGAACACGTAGAAAGCGTTCAATCCAAAGAAGGATATTCACAGGTTTGGACACCCCAAATTTCAAAAGCTGAATTATTCAAAACTTCCGGTCATTACGACAAATATAAAAATGACATGTTCAAAGTTATTTCTAACTATTCAAAAGAGGAATTTTATCTTAAACCCATGAATTGTCCCCAACATACCCAAATTTATGCTTCAAAAGCTAGAAGCTACAAGGATTTGCCATTAAGATTTACAGACTTTGCCATGCTATATAGAGATGAAAAACCAGGAGAACTATCCGGTCTTGCCAGAGTTAGAGCTTTTTCTCAAGATGATTGTCATGTTTTTTGTATGGAAAGTCAGGTTGATGAAGAAGCAGATAAAGCTTTGAAAATGACCAAAGAAATAATGAGCGTATACGGATTTAAGTATAGATACAGATTATCTACAAGAGACGTCAAACACCCAGAAAAATATTTAGGAGATTCAAAAACCTGGGATAAGGTAGAAAAATGGGCTGTTGAAATAATGGAAAGAAATAAGATCGAATACTACGATGGTCCCGGAGAGGCAGCTTTTTACGCTCCAAAAATGGATTTGATGGCAACAGATTCTCTTGGAAGAGAATGGCAACTTTCAACAGTTCAGATAGACTTTTTCTTACCGGAACGATTTAATCTTTCCTATGTAGACAAGGATGGAAAAGAAAAAAGACCAGTCATGCTTCATAGAGCAATTGTGGGTTCACCGGAAAGATTTTTGATGATTCTTATTGAACATTTTGGAGGAAATTTCCCATCTTGGCTTTCACCCGTGCAAGTCCAAGTACTTCCAATTTCCGATAAATTAATAGATTACTCAGAAAAAATATTTAATAAACTTACAGAAATGGGTATAAGAACCGAACTTAACAAAGAAGGGGAACCATTAGGTGCAAAAATAAGAAAAGCTCAGATGGAAAAAGTACCATATATGTTAATAATTGGAGAAAAAGAGCTTGAAAATGGCAAGGTTGCCGTAAGAACAAGAAGCGGTAAGGATTTAGGCCAAAAAGACTTGGACACATTTATTAAGGAAATTAAAAATGAAATTGACGAAAAAAGGATTACCTAAATATCCAGGAAATGGCCGTTATTTACTGCATAATTCAAAAAATCTTTGCATATTGAAATCTGAGGCTAATTTAGATAAAATTCTAATCTGAAGTTGAAAAAGAAACTATACTGGCTAATTGACGAGAGAATTAAATCACCCGAACTAAGAGTTATTGGTTTCGATGGAAAACAACTCGGCATTTTAAAAAGAGAAGAAGCAATTAAAAAGGCAAAAGAATCAAATCTTACCTTAGTAGAAATTGCACCGATGGCGAAGCCGCCCGTTGCAAAGATTGTAGACTTTGGAAAATTTAGGTATCAAGAGGAAAAAAAGCAAAGGAAAGAAGCCTTAAAAACTAAGGGTTCTGAGTTAAAGGAAATAAGATTCTCGCCATTTATTGCAGAAAACGACTATAATACAAGACTTGAAAGAGTAAAGGAGTTTTTAAAGGATAAAAACAAAGTCAAAGTAACAGTAGTTTTTAAAGGCCAACAGTTGGGAAGTAAACAATTTGGATACGACTTATTAAAGAAAGTATTTCAAAGTTTGGGAAACAGTATCTCAATCGATATGGAGCCGAAGTTTTTAGGAAGACATTTAGTAACAATTATTTCTCCGGTAAATAAACCGGTAGTTAAAGAAGAAAAAAATGGTAAAACACAAAACTAGAAAATCATTAGTAAATAGGTTTAAGTTAACTAAAAGAGGAAAAATTTTGCGTAGGCAAGCTTTTAGAAGACATTTAAATGCCAAAAAGGGTAAGAAAAAACTTACAAACCTTAAAAAAAGCATTCAAGTTAAAGGTTTTTATGCAAAAAAACTTAAAAAGGCAATGAATATCAAAAAGCCTAAAGTTTTTGTTGAAAAAAAGGAGGTCAAAAATGCCAAGAGTTAAATCGAAAGCACAAGTATCACACAGAAAAATTAAAAAATTAACAAAGGGATTCAAGCAATCAAGAAGAACAAGAATTAAAGCAGGAAAAGAAGCAGCAATGCATGCAGGAAGATATGCATATGTTGGACGCAAGCTAAGAAAGAGAGACATGAGAGCTCTTTGGATAGTTAGAATATCTGCTTTTGCTAAAGAAAACGGAATTTCTTATAGCAAATTGGTTAAAGGATTAAGAGAAAACAAAATTGAAATTGATAGAAAAATATTAAGTGATTTGGCAAAAACTGATCCTAAAGCTTTTCAAAAAATAATATCAGAGATAAAATAAAAATATGAAACTATTCACCTTCACCGGCTTTTTCTTTAGAATATAAAGCGGGTGGAGATATTTGTTTTACTGTAAGCTCTCCACCAAGGAGAGCTTTTTTAATAGCTAAAAAATGCGAGAAGAAATAATAAGTTTAAAAAATGAAGCGATAGCCCAGGTAATGGATGCCGGCTCTTCAAACGAATTGGAAGAGTTAAAAATAATCTATTTGGGCAGAAACGGAAAACTAACCACTTTAATTAAAAAGCTTAAGGATATTCCAGCTGCCGATCGAAAAGAAATCGGAATTTTGATAAACGAAACTAAAAACTCATTAACAGAAATAATTACTTCAAAAAAGAATAAACTTTCTTCTTCGGCAAGAGAATGGTTTGACCCAACAATTCCGTCAATAATGCCTCCGATGGGAAATTTACATCTAGTAACAAAAGCAATTAAAGAAATATCATCCATATTCGAAAAAATCGGTTTTGTAAGAGTCAGATACCCAGAAGTAGAGTGGGATTACTTTGCTTTCGAAGCTCTAAACATGCCCAAAACACATCCCGCAAGGGATGAGTGGGAAACATTTTTTGTTGATCAAAAACCGAATGATAAGTATGGACAGGTAGTATTAACGCCGCATACTTCTTCAGGCCAGGTTAGAGAAATGTTAAGAGTTAAAAATCCGCCAATCAGAATGATAAATATTGCCAAGTGTTACAGAAGACAATCTGATATTTCTCATGTTTCAATGTTTCATCAATTTGAAGGATTAGTAATTGATAAAGATATCTCTATAGTTAATTTAAAAGGCACTCTTGATTACTTTGCCCGTAACTTTTTTGGGAAAGAAAGAAAAACTAGGTTAAGACCATATGACTTTAGGTTTACCGAACCTTCATTCGAAGTAGATATAAGTTGTGATATTTGTAACGGAAAAGGTTGTAAACTTTGCAAGGAAGGTTGGCTTGAATTGGGAGGTGCCGGGATGGTACATCCTAATGTACTTAAAGCTGGAAAAATTGATTCAAATAAATATTCCGGATTTGCATTTGGATGGGGAGTCGAAAGAGCTTATATGATGAAGTCAGGAATAAAAATACCTGATATCAGGTATTTATATAGTAGCGATATCAATATTTTGAAACAATATTAAATAAATTATGGATATATTTATACCAAATAGTTGGCTAAAAGATTTTCTTGAAACAAACGCAAGTCCTAAAGATATTGCAAGATATTTATCTCTTTCCGGCCCTTCTGTAGAAAAAGTAATAAAGGAAAATAATGACTATATATATAAAGTGGAAATAACCACAAATAGAGTAGATTCAGCTTCTGTTTACGGTTTTGCCAGAGAAGCTTCAGCCATTCTTCCAAGATTCGGAATAAAATCAAAATTAAAACCATTAAAATTTTCTTCAAAATATAATTTTTTTGACAAAGTTAAATATTTAGATGTTTCTTTGGATACAAAACTATGTACAAGGTTTACCGCAGTCTTAATTAAAAATGTAACAATTAAAGACTCACCGGAACACATAAAAGATAGACTTATAAAAATTGGGTTAAGACCAATAAATAACGTTGTAGATATTTCCAATTACATAATGCATGAGTTGGGTCAACCCCTTCATACTTTTGATTACGACAAAATTGGAAAATCAAAAATGATATTAAGAGAAAGTAAAAAAGGAGAAGAAATTACTACTCTTGACAGAAAACATTTTGTTCTTCCTGGCGGAGATATTGTTATTGAAGATGGTGATGGAAAAATTATTGACCTTTGTGGAATTATGGGTGGAAAAAATTCAATGGTTACCGAGAATACCAAAAATGTTTTGCTTTTTGTTCAAACATATAATCCACAAAGAATAAGAAGAACCTCAATGACTCTTGCACAAAGAAGCGAAGCATCAATTTTATTCGAAAAGGATCTTGATGAAGAAAATGTAGAACCAGCAATTAAAAGATCAATAGATTTATTTGAAAAAATTACAAAAGGAAAGGCAGAAAATTTGATTTTGGATATTTACCCAAAGCCTTATAAGACAAAAATAATTAAAACTTCATTATCTTTTATAAATAAATTAATTGGGGAAAGTATTTCTAAAGAAGATGTTGCCAGTTCGCTTAAATTGTTAGGATTTAGTTTAAAGTGGAATAAAGATGCTTTAGAAGTATCTATACCAAGTTTCAGATCCAAAGATATAAATATACCTGAGGATATTGTAGAAGAAATTGCACGAATATACGGATACCATAATTTAAAGTCTGAGTTAATGAATGGAAAACTTCCTGAAAAATTATTAAATCCTCCTTTTGAGTTTGAAGAAAATTTAAAAAATATTCTTTCTATCCTTGGTGGAATTGAAATATATACCTATTCGTTGGTGGCAGAGAGTTTAACCAATGAGCATTCTCTAAAATTGTTAAATCCACTTGGAAAAGATACTGAATATCTAAGGAATACGATGATATATTCACTAATAAATGCTGCCGATGCAAATAACAGCGATGATGAAAGCTTTCATCTTTTTGAAATTGCAAATATTTACATCACAAAGAAAAATGATTTACCTGAAGAAAGAATGATGCTTTCAGGAATATTTTCAAAATATCAGTATGTTAAAGCTAAAGGAATAATTGAGACTTTACTTAAAAAAATAAGAATCCCGTATTCTTTTGAAATTGAGGATAAGAAAGAATTCCTTCCGAATAACAGACTGGTAATTAAAACCGGCAGTAACGAAATCGGAGAGTTTGGCACCTTGGAAAATGGAAATATTTACTATGAATTAAATACCTCGCTCCTCCAAAAATATGGAAATATTATAAAACCTTTTGTAACACCATTTAAATATCCTGCACAAATAGAAGACATTTCTTTTATATTTCCTGAACGTACAAAAATCGGAGATGTAATGGAAAGTATTAAAAAACTAGACTCTCAGATATCTAGAATAGAACTAATTGATATGTTTGAAAAATCATATACATTTAGAATTTGGTATCAAAACAAAAGTAAAACCTTAAGTAATATCGAGGTGGAAAATATTCGTAAAAACATTATTTCAAAAACAATGTCAGCTTTTGGTGCAAGTGTAAAAAACTAAAAGTATTATTTATATTCTGGAGTCGCTGTTTTATTGGTTATAAATCTTATTACATTATTTACTTCATCATTATCAATTTCTTCATCATGTGCATTGTCAAAAACATTTATCATTTTGTTTTCTTCCGATTGTGTCAGGGTTTTAGAAACAATAGTTTTTCTTAAAATCAAAAAATCTTTTATAAGAAGATTATTTTTATCAAGATCGAAATTTGGAAATTTATTTGCAATCATTCCCTTTATAAACTCCAATTCATGATTAAACATTTCCTTGTCGTCTTCGCTGTATTTCGCGTAGATTTCTTGTAACACAAAATCGCCTGAATTATAAACGTATTAATATTAAAAAATCAAATTATGGGGTTGGTGTGGGGGACGGTGATGGGGTAAAGTCCCAAGAAGTATTTACACCAATAGTTATTCTTCTATCAGACTCATTTCCTTTTTCATCTTTTGCTTTTGCCCTAATTTCATGAACACCATTTGAAATACCTGCAACTTCATATGTAAAAGGGGGTCCATCAAAAGTTCTTTTCTTTGTTCCATCTATTTCAAGTTCTATTTGAACTATTTTTGATGTGGAATCAGCTCGAACTTTTATCGTAAAGTTATTGGGTAAATTAGACGTCCTATCTGTTGGGTAATCAAATTCAACATTTATCGGATTTGTAGTGCCACAATATTCTGTAGGTGGTCTATACCTTCCATCTGATTGCGAAGAAATCCACTCCAATATTCCTTTTTGCCATTTGTTTTCACCGCTACCGGCTGTAGGATCTTCTTCTTTGATTACAAAAAACTCTTTTTCATCATAATTACCTCCCGAAATATCCGATGGAGTTGCCAATCTTCCATCACCTTTACAAACTTTCAATTTAACATGGACAGGATCTTCTCCGGGTTCAGTTCCTTTAATAAAGTATTCTGTTCTTGATGGAAAACCATCGTGACTTCTATATCCAGACATACTGTCAACGGATGCACTTACAATTCCCGATGGGGTTTCAAACGGAATATCTTCTTTCCCGGAAAGAGCTTCTATCAGGGACTTTCTCCAAATAGGAGAAGCTCCCGAAACACCTGATGCAACTGATAACATTGGGGAATTGTCATTATTTCCAACCCAAACTCCAATCATTATTTGTGAATTTCCTCCAACAGTCCAATTATCTCTTTTGTCATTAGTTGTACCGGTTTTTACTGCAACAGATCTTCCGGGTACATTAAGAAGTGAATTCGTACCGAAAACTTCTTTTCTGGCATTGTTATCAGATAAAATACTGGCAATTAAAAATGCCTGCTCCTCCGTTAAAACCCTTTTACCTTTTTTGGGTTCAACTTCTTCAAGTACCTTTCCTTTTGAATCTTCAACTTTAAGAATTGAAACCGGTTCTACCTTAAAGCCTTTATTTGTAAATGAAGAGTAAGCACCTGTTAACTCCAAAAGTCTTACTTCTCCTCCTCCTAAAGTTAGTGAGAGTCCGACTCTACTTAAAGTATCTTTAGTCGGTTCAAGAGTTGTAATTCCTAAATCATATGCAGTTTGTAAAGTATCTTTAATCCCAACTAAGGCAAGAGTCTTAACAGCAACTACATTAATTGAATTAGCCAGTGCATACCTTAATTGCATTGGACCTCTATACTTACCGTCATAATTTACCGGGTTATAGTCTGGCAATCCTTCTCCGCCTGGGAAAGTTGTAGGAACATCCATTATCATCGTTGCAGGGCTATAACCTTCCTTAAAAGCAGTAACATAAGTAAAGGGTTTCATTGCACTTCCGGGTTGTCTTAAAGAAACAGTTACGTTTACCTGACCGTCATAATTTGGATCATTAAAGTTTTTACTTCCAACCATAGCTAAAATTTCACCTGTTTGTGAATCAATTGCAACGGATGCGCCGTTTGTAATTCTTTGAGATTCTACTTTCGAAATTTCCTCAGTTACAATTTCTTGCATTTTTTCCTGGAGAGTCCAGTCAAGAGTAGTTGTAACTTTAAGTCCTCCTGTTTCAACAATATTTTCTCCGTATCTTTCTTCTAAAATCTTTTGCACATATTGAACAAAGTGAGGCGCCTTATAAAATGCACTTTGCGATTGGAATTCAAGATTGGAAAGTTGATTTACAGCTTCAGTTTCTTGGTCTTTGGTAATATAACCATCCTCTCTCATTCTTCTTAATACCTGTGTCGCTCTTTCAACATATGCTTTAGGATTTGAAGAAAATGGAGAATAATATGAAGGTCTTTGAGGGATACCCGCAATTACAGCAGATTCAATTAAATTTAAATCTGCTGCTTTTTTTCCGAAATACATTTCACTCGCTGCTTCAACTCCGTATGCAGTTCCTCCATATGGAATTTCGTTTAAATACATCATTAGTATTTCGTCTTTTGAATATTTCTTTTCTATTTGAACAGCTAAAAGAAATTCCTTTATTTTTCTGAATACTGATCTTTCCGAAGTAAGAAGTGCATTCTTAACAAGTTGTTGAGTTAAAGTAGATCCACCCTGTGCCCTTCCTCTTGTTACTATTTTTGATAAACCTCTTAAAATTCCCAAAGGATCAAATCCTTGATGTGTATAAAAATTCTTATCTTCTATTGAAATTGTTGCCTGTTTTAGATAAAGGGGAACTTCTTCAAATGTAACAGGGGTTCTTCTCTGTTGGGAAAAAATATCGTAAAGTACTTCACCGTTTCTATCTAATATTTTCGTTGAAAATCCTTCGTTTCTTACAACTTTTTCAGGTGATGGAAGCGATAAAGCAAAAAGTGGTATTACAACAAAAGAAGTTAAAAATAATCCTATGATTCCAAAAAACCCTATCTTCGCCAATCTAACAATTAATCTTGATCTTTGGATACTTGATGATTTGCTCATCGAAAAATTTTTTAGTAAAGATCTTCTTCTTAATCTTGTCTTCCACATAAATACTTACTTGTTATTGTAACAAATCAAATTTAAAATAGGTACTAATGACAACTATCGATGATGCATTGATAAGAGGAGTTCAATCTATTCTTCCATCAAAAGATGGTTTAGAAAAATTAATGAACTCAAAAAAAATAACCCTTTATCAGGGGTTTGATCCTTCGATGCCTTCTTTGCATTTGGGTAATTATGTGGGCTTAATGAAACTAAGACAGTTTCAAAAATTGGGCCATAAAGTAATATTTTTAGTTGGAGATTTTACCGGAATGATAGGAGATCCTACTGATAAGCTCTCTACAAGACCAAAGCTTACAAGAAAACAGGTTCTTATTAATTCTGATAAATGGAAGGAGCAAGTATCAAGAGTTTTGGATTTTGAAGGAGAAAACAAAGCGGAAATAATGTTTAACTCAGAATGGTCAGATAAAATAACTTTTAAAGACTTAATTGAAATTACTTCAAATTTTACTGTTCAACAAATGATTGAAAGAGATATGTTTCAAGAAAGACTTAAAAATAAAGAGCCTATTTATCTTCATGAATTTTTATATCCTGTTGCACAAGGATATGATTCTGTTGCCATGGATGTTGATTTAGAGATTGGTGGAAACGATCAGCTTTTTAATATGCTTGCCGGAAGAAACTTAATGCAGGCTATTAAAAATAAAGAAAAATACGTTTTAACCACCAAGCTTCTTGTAGATAAAGAGGGCAAAAAAGTTGGAAAAACAACTGGAAATGCATTATTTTTAGATTCAACTCCAGAAAACTTTTACGGAGGAATAATGAGCTTTCCGGATGAAGTAATTTCGCTATCCTTTGAACTTCTAACAGAAGTTGACTTAAAAGATATTGATAAATCCATAAAGGTAAATCCACTTAAGGAAAAGAAAAGACTTGCCTATGAAGTTGTAAAAATTCTTTGGGGTGAAAGTGATGCTAAAAACGCACAAGAAAAATTCGAAAAAAGTTTTCAGGAAAAGATTCCAGAATTTGAGGAAAAAATTGAACTTAAAAACACTTTGGCTGAAACAATTTCTCAGATTAAATCCATTGGTTCGATATCTCAGGCAAAAAGATTAATTAGTCAGGGAGCTATCGACATAGATGGCGAAACTGTAAAAGATGCTAATAGAAAAATTAACGGAAACGAAAAAATTAAAATCGGTAAAAAAGTATTTGTAAAAGTAATAAAACCATGATTTTAACTAAAAAACAAAGAAAGATTGTAACTATAATTATTGGTTTTGCGACGGTTGCTTTGATAATCTCATCTTTTCTTCCGTTTATATTTGCCCTTAGATAAATTAAAACTTAATATTTATGAATTTAAGTTCATCTGTATCCGAACTTACCCTTGTTGGGCCTTATTATCAAAAAAAACTTGCAAAACTTGGGATTAATACGATTTCCGATTTAATTGAACATGTTCCCCATAGATATATTGATTTTAGTAAGATCTATCCAATTTCAAAACTTTCCTCAGGAGACATTGTTACAGTTAAAGGAGAAGTTATCTCAATTAAAAATCAATATACCAGGTCCGTAAGAAAAATTCAGATTGCCCAGGTTAAAGATAAAACAGGTACTGTTGAGGCCATATGGTTTAATCAACCATATTTAATTAACACCGTTAAAGAAGGTGAAATTCTTTCCTTATCGGGAAAAGTTGACTGGTTTGGAAGAAAGCTAGCTTTTATCGCTCCTGAGTTTGAAAAAAATGTCTTAGGAAAGTCCGGACTTCATACCGGAAGACTTGTCCCAATTTATCCGGAGACTTCGGGACTTTCCTCGAAATGGTTAAGAGGAAGAATAAAGGACGCAGTTATATCTGTATCTGATAACGTTTCAGAATTTCTACCTAACGAGGTATTAGAAAAGTATGAGTTAATCAATATTAAAGATTCTTATTATTATATTCATTTTCCTCAAAGTCTTGAGGAAGCCGAGAAGGGAAGAGAAAGGCTGGCCTTTAATGAATTACTGCTTCTTCAAATTGCCAGCTTAAAAAGAAAATTAAATTGGCAAAAAAACGATACAACCTTTGATTTAAAAATTGATAAAAAAGTATTAAATGAATTTATTAGTAATTTAAAATTTAATCTTACAGACTCACAAAAAGAAGTTGTCGAAGATATACTTAATGATTTTGATAAAGATTATCCGATGAATAGACTTTTGGAAGGAGATGTCGGATCAGGTAAAACCGTAGTTGCCGCAATTGGAGCTTTTATCTCATTTATAAATGGGTATCAATCAGCTTTTATGGCACCCACACAAATATTAGCCCAACAACATTACAAAACTTTACAGGAGCTATTTTCTCCTTATAAAGCCAGAATTTCATTATTTACTTCCGGTCAAATTACTAAAGATTTAGGAAAGGAAGATATATTAGTGGGAACTCATTCTTTAATTAATAAAAATGCATTGTTTGATAAGGTATCATTCGTTGTTATAGATGAACAGCAAAAGTTTGGTGTAGCCCAAAGAGAAAAACTAATTAAAAAAGCTAAAAATAAATTTGTTAGCCCTCATGTTTTAAATTTAACCGCGACACCAATTCCAAGAACCGTTGCACTAACTTTGTATGGGGATCTTGATTTATCTATCTTAAAAGAGCTTCCAAAGGGAAGAAAATCAATAACAACCTGGCTTGTTCCACCAACAAAAAGAGAAGGAGCCTATAAATGGATAAAAGAAAATATTATCAAAAATAAAACTCAAGTATATATAGTTTGCCCTTTGATCGAAGAAAGCGAAAAAGAAACAATGCAATCGATAAAGTCTGTCAAAAAAGAATTTGAAAATATCAAAAAAATATATCCTGATTTATCCGTCGATTTACTACACGGCAAATTAAAAGCTAAAGAAAAAGAAGAAGTAATAGATAAGTTTAAAAACGGTAAAACGGATATATTGGTTTCAACACCGGTTGTTGAAGTTGGAATAGATGTACCTAATGCCACCATAATGTTAATAGAAGGAGCCGAAAGATTTGGATTATCATCCCTTCATCAGTTAAGGGGAAGAGTCGGAAGAAGTGACAAGAAATCATATTGTCTCCTTTTTACCGAAACAAAAAGTGATAAAGCTATAGAAAGACTTTCCGCATTGCAAAGAAATCTTAACGGCTTTGAGCTTTCTGAACTTGACCTTAATCTTAGGGGTCCGGGGGAAGTATTCGGTACAAAACAACACGGGTTTCCCGAACTTAGAATTGCATCCTGGCAAGATATAAAGCTTATTAAAAAAACAAAGAATTTAGCAATGGAAATTATTGATAAACCCAATAAATACGGAAATATCTCAGAATATATTAAGTTAAGGCAAAAGATAGCTAATTAGAATCTTCTTATTGCCATATTACCCCTCTTTGAGTTAAAATTTCCCATATATGACACCTTTACCTAAAAAGAAACATACCAAATCAAGATCGGCGACAAGAAAACTAACCGAAAGGTTGACTCTTTCCTCTTTAGTTAAATGTCCAAATTGCGGTAAACTTAAATGGCCCCATAAGGCTTGTCCTTCTTGTGGCAAGTACAAATGAAAACCTCTCAAGACCCTAGACATAAAAAAAGACGAGAAATCGTAAAAACTCTTTTTGCGGAAAGCTTTACTACTCAACCTGTAAAAAACCAGGAAATAAAAGGAATAATTAAAAACCTAAAAAAGATAGATAAGTTAATTGAAAAATCTGCTCCAGCATGGCCTTTGGATAAACTAAACAGAATTGATTTGGCTATTTTAAGATTGGCAGTTTATGAACTTGAAAAAAAGGAGAATCCTCCTAAAGTAATAATCGATGAGGCTGTTGAACTTGCTAAAGAATTTGGAAGTGAAAATTCAGGGTCCTTTGTAAACGGAGTTTTAGGTACAATTTATAAAGAATAAGAATGACAACCGATACTGAAACTAAAATCAAAGATATTATTTTAAGTAAAATTGCTGAACAAATAGGAGTTGATGTAGAAGATATCGATCTAGAAGACTCTTTGATCGATGATTTGCACCTAAATACAGCAGAAATTACAGATCTTCTGGCAAAGCTTTCCGACCAGGGACTCGAAGTAGAAGAATCCGAATTTGAGAACATTGATACTGTTTCTGACCTAATAGATCATATACTTTCACAGCCAGGTGTAATTTAATATGACAGATATTTCTAAGCTAAAAACAATCTTTAAAAATCCTGATCTATTGACTCAGGCTCTCACCCACAAATCTTGGGTAAACGAACATAAGAACCAAAGAGAATCAAACGAAAGGTTGGAATTTTTGGGGGATGCAGTTTTGGAATTTGTTGTTTCCAATGAGCTTTACAATAATATCCCCGATAAAGAAGAGGGTTTTCTTACTACACTTAGGGCCAACTTAGTTAACACACAAAATCTGGCCAATATTGCAAGGAAATTAAATGTAGGTAAGGAACTTTTCTTGGCAAAAGGCGAGGAAGATGGTGGAGGAAGAAATAACCCCTCTCTTCTTGCTGATACGGTTGAAGCAATAATTGGTGCTTTTTTTCTTGACCAAGGAATCGAACCGGTTTATGAATTTATAAAAGAACATATAATTGCAGAAATTCCCGAGAAACTATCAAAACCCTTAAAAGATGCAAAAAGCAGGCTTCAAGAATACATACAGGCTCAAAAAATGCCTACTCCTAAGTATAAAGTTATCGAAGAGTCAGGCCCAGATCATAACAAAAAATTCATTGTTGATGTATCTGTTAACGGAAAAAGCTTGGGGCAGGGTATTGGAAAAAGTAAAAGCACCTCAGAACAAAAAGCTGCAGAAAATGCCCTTTCACGCTTGTAAAATCAGCTAAATTGCATTAAAATTTACGACTATGGTAATTATCAGGTTAGAACGAAGAGGCAAAACAAATAACCCTTTTTATAGGATTGTGGCAACCGATGAGAGAAAAAAAATCGGAGGAACCTCATTGGAGATTTTAGGATTTTGGAATCCACACTCAAATGAAAAAGAAATCAAAAAAGACTTGATCGAAAAGTGGGTTAAAAAAGGAGCTAAGATTTCCCCAGCCGTTAAGAAGTTGATATCCAAATAATATGAAAGATTTACTCTCTTATATCTTAAAAGAAATTACAAAAAACGATTCTTTAGAAGTTAAAGAAGAAATTGAAAACAACTTCTCACGTTTAACCATTTTAGCCCCCAAAGAATTGATGGGAATTATTATTGGAAAAGAAGGTAGAACTATAAAGGCAATAAGAAATCTTCTAAAGGTAAGAGCAACTCTTGAGAAAAAAGGTGTAAATGTTACTGTAGAAGAAAAGGCTTAAATACTATTCAAAAGGATTTTCTCTTTCTGTTTGTTCCTGCATTGGAGATATTGATACAAAGGCAGGTACAGTTAGCTTGGAAATTTTAGATATAATATCCATTTCTTCATCTGAAAAATCTTTTAATTGTTGTCCAACTGAAGGAATCCTTTTTGGAAGTGGTGACCAATATCCTCTTAATGTTATTTTTGCATTAAATAACATTGCCCCTTGTTGTGACAATTCTAGGCTTTCAATTGTAACAATAGGAGAAAATGTCTGGGTGGTTTCTAAAAATGAAAAAATGCTTGCTAAATTTCCTATTAAATCAAAATTAATATCTGCTTTAGATAAATTTTTTGCTTTAGATTCACTGGCACTTTTAAGATTATCTATAACAAGTCCGCTGTTAAAAGAAAACGTCTTTATTTGATAAATTATAGGTAGAACCGAATTAGAATCCGGAAGTGCTGCTGAAAAAAACATAATATCATTTGCTAAAGCATCTTTTACTTTCATTAAAACCTGTTCTTTTTGTTTAAGAATATTAATATTTTTTTCTAAGTTTTTTATTTCATTGCCTTGAGAAGAAATTTTTGTTAATCCAAACCTTAAAGAAAAAATTAATAATATTGCCATTCCCAAAAATGTGACAATAGGAACTAATAATATTTTTATTTCTGGTGATACTGCTTTAAATTGTGAGTATTTATTTTTCATAATTACTTTAAAGTAAGTTCCAAAACTATCCTAAATCCATAACTGGGATTAAAAGAAAATGTTTTTAAAATTACAGAATCAAATATTTTTGAAGATATTATTTTTCCCAAAAAAATAGTTGTTGAATTTGCAGAAACACTGTCAATGGACATTTCAATGTTACTAGACGTAGCTTTTAAATTTTTTAGAGAAATATTTTCGTCAAAAAAGGTAAAAAAATCCATAATTTTTGTTAGAGATGTGGTTATATTTTTCATAGCCCAAATCTCTTTTATTGAAGCAATTCTATCTTTTGCTAAAGTTATTTGTTGCTCAGTTTGTTCGTAAGATTTTACTCTTTCCTGCGAATCTTTTTCTTCACTCTTTAAATTCTTTATATTACCCAAATTTAAAATAAAAATAATAACAAGAACAATAATTGAAATAAATAAAATGCCACCTAAAGCATAAGCAATTTTAGTCACAATATCTGCAATCTTATATAAATTTTTTTTGGGGGCTAACTCTTTTGGCAGTAAATCAATTTTTGCCATTACTTGTTAATCTTCCTGTGCCATTGCAAGGCCCACTGCAATAGAATACAAGGGTGAATATGGAGTAATAATTTTTGCAACTTCAGGACTTAAACTTACTCTGGAAAAAGGATTTCCGACAACGATTTCCATATTTAATATCTTAGTTAAATAATTTATTACATCGGGCATTCCAGACGAACCGCCAGATAAGATTACAGCAGAAGGACGTTCTCCTTTTTCTTCTGACTGGTAATAATAAATAGCCTTTTTAATTTCATCAGACACAAGTGCGATAATCGGATCAAGTGCAACTTTTATTTTTCCTTCAAGCTGCTGGGACAATCCATATGCTTTCTTATATTCTTCTGCTTGAAGAGGAGAAACATTTAGGTTTTGAGAGACTGCACGAGTAAAAGCTTCACCTGCGGTGGGTATTGTTCTGGTAAAAGAAAGTAATCCTTTTTCGCAAATTGCAATATCTGTAGATGTTGCACCAAAATCAACAATTAAACTGGTTTTATCAGGTATTGAAAGAGATCTTGATAGTGCCAATAATTCTGTTTCTACTTTGACTACATTAAGACCTGCAGTTTGAAGAAGCTTCACATATACCTCTACTAAATTTCTTGCAACTGCTACCAAAAGCACTCTAACACCAGAAGAAGTACCCTTTTCGTTTCTTGAAATTATTTGATGCTGAACAATGGCGTCACTAACAGGAATTGGTATATATTGTTCAGCCTCCCATTTAATTGCAGATGCAATCTCTTGGTCTGTTAACATCGGAAACTGTATTACACGAGTAAAAACCTTTGATTCGGGCAATGCGATAGTTATATCCTTGGATGAAATTCTTGCCTCCTTATGAAGTTTTTTGATTATTTGCGCCAAATCAGATAGCTCTTTTTCATCTTTAAATAAATCCGGAGAAACTCCTTTATATCCGACAATTCCAGATCCGTTAAGCTTAAAAGTATTTGCTTCTTTTATAAGATCTACTATCTTAATAGTTTTTGAGCCGATGTCTAATCCAATTCCCATAGGCAGATTTATTAATTTGTCTTAAATTTAAGTTTACTATTATAAATATTTGAGGTCAATGGAATTAAATTGGATTTCTCTCTTGCTTACTTAAAGAAAAAACCAATCACTGTTTTTAAGGGTATTAATATCGTTTCCAAAATTATTTTTAAATCAAGTAAAAGATTGGCTCCCTTGATATACTCCATGTCCAAACTCATCCACTTTTCAAAAGATAACCTATGTGAACCGCTTACCACCCAAAGACTTGTAATACCGGGTTTAACAAAATTTCTAGTACGGTATTTTTTTCTTAGCTTTAGATACTCATGGTCTGGCAAAGGTCTTGGACCAACAATGCTCATTTCTCCCTTTAAAACGTTAATTATTTGAGGTAATTCGTCTAAACCTGTATACGATAAATATTTCCCAAAATTTGTAAAACGTGGATCATTTTTTATTTTAAAAACAGGACCGTTTGCCTCGTTAAGTTTGAGATACTTATGTTTTTCACTTTCTGCATTAATTTTCATTGTTCTAAATTTGTAAATAGTAAATCTTTTTCCGTCTTTACCAACTCTCGTTTGCCTAAAAATAATTTCACTTTTGAAAAAAACCTTAAATAATAAATAAATTAATAAAGCTGGAATAAATATTAGTAAAAATATCAAAAAAGCAAATGAATAATCGAAAAGATGTTTTGTTATCGAATTAAAATATTTATTCTTGAAATACATATTCTTGATTAATTTAGGTTATTTATTCAAAGTATTATAATTTTTCTTTCCCATTAAATCTTTATCTCACCTGATTAAATCTTTTTCTGATAAACTATTTCATTTCTAATAAAGAGTTCTATTGTCAGAGTCATCAAAATTTATCCATTTTCAAAAAATAAATTTTGTATATATTATAATACAAACGATTGCTTATCTATGAACAACAAAAAACACATAATAAATAGACAATATATATCACTTCTTTTGGCAATGACAGAAAAAGAAATTAAATCTAGGTATAAAAAGGCTTTTTTTGGTTTCATTTGGTTTTTTTTGAATCCAACTTTACAGGTAATAATCATGGGAGTTATTTTTTCTCTTTTTATAAAAATTCCTAATTATTTTATATTTTTATTTAGTGGATTGTTGCCCTGGAATTTTTTCTCTACAACGATCAACAGAGCCACTCCATCGTTTGTATACGAAAGAAGTTTAATACAAAAAGCAAATTTTCCCCTTGAAATAATCCCGCTTTCTTTAGTAATTTCTAATTTTGTTCATTTATTAACAGCCTTGTTAATTTTTATTCCATTACTATATTTAACCAACGGCTTATTTCTCCAAAATATGATATTTATATTTCCAGCATTAATTTGGCTACTAATATTTACATCATCCTTATCATTAATATTTTCAACCCTAAACGTTACTTATCGAGACGTTAACTTTTTTGTTCAAAATTCTCTTATACTGTTATTTTATGGATCCCCAATTTTGTATGAGACATCTTCTATACCTCTGAATTTGAGATATCTTTTTTATTTAAACCCTTGTTCCGGAATATTTGAATTATTTCATTATTCGATAGTAAAAAACTTTAGATTAGATTCCGGCTTGATAATTAGTAATTTACTGTTAACAATATTAATTTTTTTTATATCAATACTTCTTTTTAAGAAAAGAAGTAAATATTTTATCGATTCACTTTAATATGAAAGAAATAGTTATAAATATTAATAACGTCACAAAAATTTTTAATCTGTATCATAGTAAAAAGTTTTTATTTAAAAGTATTTTTTCCAAAAATAAATACGAAAAATTTAAAGCACTGAACCAAGTTAGTTTAAAAATAGAAAAAGGGGAAAGCATAGGTATAGTCGGATTAAACGGATCTGGTAAAACCACTTTATTAAGAATAATTGCAGGAATAACAAAACCTAGCTCCGGTAACGTTTCCGTTTTAGGCAAAATCGCTTCATTAACAGAGTTAGAAGCGGGGTTCCAGCCAGATTTAAGTGGAAAGGAAAACATATATTTAAATGGATTAATTATTGGAATGACCAAAAAGGAAATAAATAAACAGTACTCAAAAATAGTTAATTTTGCTGGATTAAAAAAATTTATTGACTTACCTTTATATTCATTTTCCCAAGGGATGAAACTAAGACTAGCTTTTTCAATTATTGTTAATTCAAACCCTGATATATTGTTAATTGACGAAAATATTGCAGTAGGAGACAAAAACTTTAGAGGTAAATGTATAGAAAAAATTCTTAAACTAACAAGCCAAGGAAAAACCTTAATTGTGGCAAGTCATTGGTTGCATTTTTTAAGAATATGTTGCAATAGGGTCGTTTGGATTGATAAAGGAAAAATTAAATTAGTAGGAGAAAGTAAAAAGGTTCTTAATCTTTACAATAAAAACAAATAACAAAATGTTTTCTATAAAAAAAAGGCTTTTTAATTATATAAATAATAGCTGTTTTAACATTACAAAATATTATTTTAGTTTTGAAAATAAAAATCGAGTTAAATATTTTTTGAACTACTTTATTGCAGATGAATTCGGGCATAGGGCAAATATCAAAAACGGAGATCTCGGATACGGTTGGATCCACTATTCACTTATCAAAGTAATCAAACCCAAAAGAGTTTTATGTATTGGTTCAAGATATGGTTTTATACCCGGAGTTTTGGCACAAGCGTGTAAAGAAAACGGAATCGGTTTTGTCGACTTTGTTGATCCTGGATATGGAGCTGAAAATAAAAACCACTGGACTGGGGTCGGTTATTGGAAAACCGATAAAGGCTTTCAAAGTTTTAATAAATTTGGTTTAAAAAGCTGGATTAAAATTCACCTAGAAACATCAATAAATTTTTCAAAAAAAACTAAGAATATGTACGACTATATATATATCGACGGGAACCATTCTTATTCGGGTGTTTTTCTAGACTATAAACTTTTTTGGCCCAAATTAAAAAAGAATGGATTTATGCTATTTCACGATGTATGTGTTAAAGGATTAAAGCCTGAAGGAAAATATGGAGTAAATAGATTCTGGAAAGAAATTAAATCCAAAAAAAAATCTATTATTTTTCCATTTAAAGGGTCTGGGCTTGGTATAATTCAGAAAACATAATTGATTTTTCTTCACAAAACACCTAAATTACTACCAAGATGGCTAAAAAAACTTTTTATAAAAGTTCCAAACAATTTCCAAAAAAAGGTTTTGGTTACCTAATAACAACAATTCAATTATATCTGCTAAAAATTAATTGGGGAAAAAAACAAGTTTCTAATAATTTTGGATATATTTATAGCATGCCTCACCCAATATCTGTAAAAGCATACAATCTTTTTTTAAACAGAAATCCACAAAACTTGGGAAATTGGACAATCGATAATTCGAATCTTGACGAAACACATGAAATTGAAAGACAGGTAATTTCTAAAATAATCTATTTGTATAAAACAGAAAACAAAAAATTGGAGGGTTATATAACAACTGGTGGAACAGAATCAAATTTGTTTTCTCTGTGGATTGGCAATAAATATCTACAAACAAAAGTCAAAAAGAATAAAATTTGCGTTATCTCATCTGCCCTCACACATTATTCAATCAGTAAATCCGCAGACGTTATGGGAATCAAAAAATTCATAACGCCTCTAAATATTTCCGAGTGGAGTATAGACGATAATGGAATTGCCAAAACCATAGCCTTCTTGTACAAAAAGGGCTATCGAGGTTTTTTGATTCCTTTGACTTACGGGTACACCTTAACCGGCACTAAAGACAACGTTAAATTAATTGAATCTAAACTTAAAGAATTAAAGAAAAAGTTGAGGAATATTCACTTTTTTGTATTTATCGATGCTTCTCTAAACGGACTAATTGAACCTTTTATTAATAACAAGTTCAAACCCTTTAAATCGAGTCTTGTAAATACGTTTTCTGTCGATTTTCATAAATATGGCTTTGCACCATATCCTGCAGGGATTGTCATTTATAAGAAAAATTTAAGAAGATATATTGAAAAAACGATTGACTACCTCCCAGAAAAAGACAACACACTGTTGGGTTCTAGATCTGGACTTCCAGCTTTAGCTATTTGGTCACTAATAAAATGTCTTGGTTTTAATGGCTACAAAAAGATAATTAGTGAACAGCTAAAAAACAAAAATTATTTTATTAACAATATTCATAGGTTGAACCCAGAAAGCGAAGTTATAACAAATACTTATAGTTTGTCTTGTGCAATAAACTTTAGATCTGATAAAAAAACAAAACTTCCACGCTACTTTGAAAGAAAATATGGTCTTTTTTTAACTAAAAAAAGATTATTTTTTTATCCAAATATCTATAAAGATACAAATATGTATAAAATTTATTTTCAGCCTTATATTAAAAGAGGAACAATTAATCAATTTTTATCAGAATATAAAAATATAATTGAAAAGTAATAAAACAATTGTCACTTTTTTTCATAATCCTTGGAATTATCATTGCGATTTTGAAATCCAAACTATTAATCATCTTTCAAAAAAATATAGCGTAATAATATTTAACGAACATAATTCGACATCTTTATTTAGAATATTATTTTCAAAAAAAGAAAGATTAAAAATGATTAATTTAGTTAAATGCAAAAATAAAAGAATAATAAAATTTATTCCCATTAACATAATTCCTTTCTCAAAGTTACTTTTTTTTAAAAATTTAAACAAATTCTTGTCTTTACTGGTATTTAAATTTTTTTTAAATATTAAGGGGATAAAGAAACCTATTTTTTGGCTATTTTCTTTTAGGGATTACAGATTTACAAAATATTTTAAAAATAAATTTATAATTTACGATTGTGTGGACATGATCGATAATAATAATTTAAAACCTGAAAATGATTTTGTAAAAAAATCAGACATTGTATTCGTAAATTCAGAATATTTGTTGCGAAAGAATAAAAAGATTAATATAAATACTCATCTGGTACCTTGTGGGTGTAGATTTAATCACTTCCGAAAAAATAAGTTTTCAGTTCCTGAAGATTTAATCAAGATCCCCAAACCCATTGTCGGGATTGCTGGCGGAATTGATTGGAGAACTAATTTGTCTCTTGTAGAGAGAATTGCAAAAAATAACGTTAACGTAAACTTTGTTTTTATCGGACCACTAATTGTTTTTGACAAAAGTTTTGCTAATAAATTTAAGGCCGTTGTAAATCTAAAAAACGTATACTATTTGGGAAATAAAAGTAAAAGTTCTTTAAGAAACTACTACAATAACTTTAATATTTGTTTAATCCCTTATAACTTTAATAAAAAGGCACACGGCAATAATCCAATGCGATTATACGAATACTTTGCTCTGGGTAAACCGGTAATTAGTTCTCCAGTTGAAGCTTTAAATAAATTTAAACCGTACCTTTTTATGGCAAGTTCCATTAAGGAATTCGAATCCTCTCTTAAAGGATATTTGCAAAAAGTTGATAAAAAATCATATATATCAAAAAGAATTATAATCGCAAAACAAAACAGTTGGGACAACAAAGTCAAAATAATGTGTCAGTTATTAGATAATAATAAAAAAATTAAGTATTTATAATATGAAAGAATACTCTACTTAGAAATATAAACTGTCAGATCTTCAACTCCAGATTTCAAAAAAGCATCTTTACGGCCCTGACAGGGAAGACATTTGCCACAATGAAGTTTTGTTTTTCTATAACAACTCCATGTTTTCTCCAAGGGAATGTTTTTATCTAGTGAATATTTAATTAAATATTCTTTAGAAAAATAAAGACCCATACTTCTTTCAAGAGCAATGGATGTATATTGCCAATTAAAATTTCCTTCATTTAAACAAATGTTTAAGTTGTTTGACCTTATTGAGGTTAATGTCGAATCTGGAACTAAAATTCCATCTGTGGAAACAGAACTGCAAAAAATGGTATTAATTGGTAAATTATATTTTTCATTAAGGTAGGAGGCATATTCAACACCTAAATTCGCAAACATTGCATTTCTTAAAATAACAATGTCTTTTACTCCCATGTTTATCTCTTCAGACGGTATCATAAATTTTATTTCTTTTGGCCTATTAAAATATCTTGGATATTTTTTAAAATAATAAGTGCTAAAAAAATTTAATGCTTCCTTTTCTTTCTTATAATTATTTTGACCCCAATTAACAAACATGGGGAAAATTCTCAATCTAAATTCGTTTATTAAAATACTTACCATCACTACCGAATCCAAACCTCCAGACATTAATAGGACAATTGGACTGTTGGGCCGTGGAATTTTAAATACATATCCCCGTTTCCTAATAAATATTTTTTCAATTTGATTAATAACTTTAATATCCTCGAAATTAACATTCTTTAGATGTGAATTAATTTCTTTTATATTTTCGTGCTGTTTATACATTTTTATCGAATTTGTAATATAGTATTATACAAACAAAGATGAGAAATTTGAACTGTAGCATTTCCGCAGTGGTTCTAACAAATAACTCAGAAAAAACATTAAATAGATGTCTTAATAGTCTTACTTGGTGTAACGAAATAATTGTTATAGACGATTATTCTTTAGATAACACAGTTAAGTTGGCAAAAAAATATACAGATCATATTTACAGAAAAAAGCTTTTAAATGATTTTTCATCTCAAAGGAATTTTGGAATCAAAAAGACATTATCTAATTGGGTTATTTTTGTGGACTCTGATGAATATGTAACACAGAAATTAAGTAACGAAATAAAAAGTACAATCTCGAATCCATTTCTGAAAATTGATGGATTCTCTTTAAAAAGAAAAGATTATTTCCTTAATCACGAAATGAAATATGGACCTTCCGGAAAAAATTATATTATAAGAGGAATTAAAAAAGGCTCGGGCAAATGGATTAACAAACAGCCCGAAGAGTTGCAAATAAGGGGAGAGGTAATTCAATTAAAAAATAAATTAATACATAAGAGACAAGAAAATTTATTAGATTACTTTAATAAAATTATTTATTATTCAAAATTAGAATCTCAAGCAAGGTTTCAAAATGGTGAAAATAGTAATTTATGGAAAATTCTTTTTGAACCTTTAAATACATTTTTAAAAACGTATATCTTTATGTTCGGTTTTTTGGATGGTATTTTTGGTTTAATTTTATGCTATATGCTTTTAATTAATAAATTCCTTGTCTATTCAAATTTATGGAACTTAAATACAAATACAAACAAAATTTCTGCTATTATTAAATAGTCATATTTCTAATAATGAAATCCCAAGAAAAAATAAAACAAAAATTTGACTCTAATAATTCGGATTTGTATCTTTTCTTTATTGTCTTATTTATTTCGAGCATTATTTCTGCAAATACTATCGCCGTCAAAATAATTTCAATTTTTGGTTTTATACTGCCCGCAGGAGTTATTGTCTTTCCAATAAGCTATATTATTGGTGACGTTTTAACTGAAGTCTACGGATTTAGAAAAGCAAAAAAGGCAATTTGGCTGGGTTTTCTTGCAAATCTTTTATATGTGTTAAGTATATCTATCGCTAAAATTTTGCCATCTGCTCATATTTGGCTTGATCAAACTATTTTTGTAAAAATCTTAGGACAAACTCCCAGGTTACTTGGAGCCTCACTTTTGGGCTATTTATTTGGCTCTTTTTCAAATTCGTTAGTTTTATCAAAAATGAAAAAAATATCCAAAGGCAAAATGCTTTGGGTTAGAACTATTTCATCGACTATCGTCGGCGAGGGAGTTGATTCATTGATATTTATAACAATAGCTTTCTTTGCTAAAGTTCCAAATACAGTTATATATTCCATGATTTTAAACCAATGGTTTTTTAAAACAGCCTATGAAACAGTAGCAACACCGATCACTTATCTTATAGTCTCTTATGTAAAAAAAGTGGAAAAAACAAACAAATTTGATAACAATGGAGAATACAGACTCTTTTAATTAAAAAATGTGTAGTCCAAATACCGTATGCTGTTTTGTTTGTTACAAATTCTTTTCAAAAAAGATAAAAACATATAAATGCAAGGTCTGTGGAGATTTTAAGTGTCCTAAATGTGGCGGATGTTTATGTAGCTTAACAACTGGCGAAAAAAGAGTAGCTTTAGCCATGATAAAAACTTATGAAAATATTCTCAATAATGAATATGATTTTTCACAGCACAAAAATGTTGAACATGAAGTCAAAAGATCATTAACTCATAAAAACAAGACAAATATTAATAAAACTTAAAAATGATAAAATGTTCTAATGAAGTCAGCAACCCGATTGATATTAATTGATGTCTTAGATAAAAACTTCTCAGGTTTGGATTCTCCATTAAACCTAATAATGATTTCAAATTATTTAGTAAAAAGAGGGATTATTAATAAAAAAAATATTAGAGTTATAAGTACATCTAGTGAAAATCCCATAAAAACTATTCAACTTTTTAAACCGAATCTTATAGGATTGTCTGTAATGACACCTTTTTATCCAAAGGCTGTGAAATTGGCTAAAAAAATTAAATCCATGGTAAATACACCAATTATTATCGGAGGCTATCACATATCTGGTGTTCCTGAACTTATGGACAAAGTTTTTGATTTTGGAGTAATTGGAGAGGGAGAAGAAGTTTTAGAAGATATTATCAAAAACTTCTCTAAAAAAGGGAAACTCAATTTCCAAAAAATTAGAAATATTGAAAATCTTGTTTTTTGGAAAGGTAACAATATTATTGTAAATAAAAGAAGACCTATTTTGAATGTAAACAAAATTCCAAAAATAGACTGGTCAGTTATTCCAAAAGAAAAAATATTTAAGCACATAACAACAATTAAATTTGGAATCCCACAATCTATGAAAATTACTTCAATTTATACCGCAAGAGGATGCCCATATCATTGTGCATTTTGCGCACATCAAGTTCTTTGGCCAAACGGCAGTGGTCTAAGATTTTTTTCGACAAAAAAAGTGGGGGATGAAATCGAATATTTGTATAAAAAATATAATATCGATTGTTTCCAAATACTTGATGACACTTTTGCCGTTTCTACCAAAAGACTATCGGCATTAATTAATGAACTTAAAAAGAGGAAACTGCTAGGGAAAATATTTTTTTATAATTTATTCATTAGAGCAAACCTTGTAAATAACGAATTCGCCAAACTTCTTAGAAAATTTGGTGCAATGTCGGTATTCTTGGGCATTGAAAGTGGTAGTGAAAATGTTTTGAGTTATCTTAAAGATGGTCCTTTAAAACCAATCGACGTAAAAAGGGCAGTCAAAATCTTTGATAAATACAAGATATTTGTAGTCGGCAGTTTTATGCTTTTTTCCCCAAATGAAACTAAAGGTGACTTGGACGATTCTTTAAATTTAGCAAAATGGTTCGTTAATCAACCAAATGCATTAGGGCTTGTCCATTCAATAACAACTCCTTATCCAGGAACAAAACTTTGGAATTATTCAATTAGAAAAAAGATTATTAATGCAAACAAAGTAAATTGGTCAAAATTTGTTATGTTGAACATAAACAAAATTGATACTCCACCCGAAATATTTTTTTACAATAATTTCACAAACAAAGATGTTGAGTATTACTGGAAAGCTTTCCGAAATCTTTCTAGTGTGGTCACTAACAAAATTAACAATTATGAACTATGGAGTAATGAAGACAAAACAACCCAAGATAATAATTATTTATCTGCAAAATCACTCGAACGCAAAATTGTAATTAGAAGTTTAAAAAACAAATTTCTTTTTTTTATTAAATATCCATTGGTTTCTCTTAATAAATTATTTAAAAAACCAAAAATTATAAAATATACCTTAAAAGAAATAAATAAATTAAAAAAATAACTCTAGATACCTATACATTTTTGACAAATTTTTAAATTAAATTTACCCTTTTTAATATCATTTCTAATTCTTTTATATTTATTCTTCCTCCAGATGTTAACTATTTTTTCTTTTTTGACATTCCCAAATTTATATTTAGAAAAATAATCGTTACAACACAAAATAACATTTCCTTTAAAGTCGATGACAAGATTGTTTGCACTCAATAAACATTTGTCCATGACTATTGGTTTTTTAACTCGAACAAGACCTCCACGGTTAAATAACGGATTAGTTACACTGTTTACCTTTTGAAAATGAATTATCTTTGAACCCAAATCTGTTTGTTGTAGTTTCTTTATGTTTTTTGGTCTAAACCCACCATGACCTGTTACATAAAACTCGTTAACTCCATTGGCCACTAGTTTTTCAAATAGCGATTTGGTGAGGAAATCACCGTTCGTGTAAATTCTTATCCAGCAATTTTTTAAATTGGACCTAGTATATTTAATTAACTCTGGCAGCCTTCTATCCAAAAGCGGTTCTCCATAAAAATGTGGATATATATGTCCACTGTAGCGCAAATCTTTTAACTCCCTTATTATTTTCATAAAAAGTTTTTTATCCATTAATCCTGGTTCTCTTTTATAAAGACTGTTGGGACAATATAAACACTTCCTGTTACAAACAGAGTTCGTCTCTATTTCCACTGCAGAAAACCAATGTGATTCTCCATATTTTGCGATTCTAAATATAAAAATCAATAAATTGTAAAAGAACCCTTTAACTTTAATAAGTAATATATTATTCATAAGTCATTTTCTCTTTGAGAATTTAATAAAATATTTATTTTGTAATTTTTATTTTATTTATTGCTCAATAACAATAATATAATAAAATGACACTAAATATACTATGTTTAAATTTTATTTAAGACAAACAACGCCGTTTGAAATAAAAGATATTTTCAATATATTTATTCTTTTCTTAAAAAGAAATAATATCTCAGTCAACTTGCTTGAAAGCAAAATATCAAAAATAGTTAATACAAAATATTGTGTATTAACTCCTTCTTTGAGAGTTGGGCTGACAAAGGTACTTGAGTTTTATAAATTTTATGAAAATAAAAATGAAATAATAATTCCCGAGTATTCATTTCATAGCAATTTATCTTCAGCCTTAAATGTTGGATTTAAAATAAGATTCGTTCCACATAAAAAGAATGGAGTTGATTTAGATTTGAAAAAACTGCCTAAAAATATTAACAAAAGTACTTTGGGAATAGTTATCACCCACCTTCATGGCCATCACCACAAAATGGACAAACTTATTTCGATTACAAATAAACATAAATTAATTATTTTTGAAGACTGTGCACACGTTTTTGGAGATAGCTTTAAAAACCAAAAACTTGGAAGTTTCGGAGTAGGTTTATTTAGCTTCGGCTCTGGAAAAAATATTTCTGCATTCGGCGGAGGAGCTGTGTGCACAAACAACACTAATTTGTATAAACACTTAAAAAAACAGCAAATTGTAAATAATAATATTATTAACGACATAATAACCTTTACTAAAACTGTCCTTTACGTGTTTATTACAAATCCTTTTTTCGCTTTTTTTATAGTAAAACCAATCCTGGGAGTTGCATATCTATTTAAAATTAGTTTTAAAAAAGATTATTTTCATGAAAATATAGAAGTCTATGGCAATTTTCTTGCCCCATCTCCTTTTCAGATAAGTTTGCTAAATTATCAAATGAGTAATTTGGATGACAGAATCAAAGATATTAAAAATAAAAGATTAAATATTTCCTCATTTTATAATCGCTTTTTTAATAAAAATTTGTTGATAAATAATGATAATTATTTCCAGTACCCAATATCTGTTAAAAACCCCACTAATTTTATTAAAAAATGTTGGAAATATAATTTAGATGTCCAAAAAGATTATTGTGACTACTTACCTAAAATTTACCCCAAAAAAAACCATAGTAAAGATAAATTACTTTTTCACAACATCGTCTATTTACCGGTAAATTATCACATAAAGATAACCGAACTTGAAAAGCAATTAAAAAAAATATTTAACAAATGAAAATAAGTTTAATAAGATTGGTAGAGTTTAAAAACAATAAAACTCTTCACCCAAGAGACATCATTCCATCATTCGAATTGTTAAACATTATCTCGCTGTTAGATAAGAATCAAAATGAAATTGAACACATAGATAATGAGGTGCTTAAACTTACAGAAAAAGAATTTACCAACATGATACTCAGGAAAAATTCTGACCTATATATTTTCCAATTTCAACCAATAGTTTCTAACGCCGTTTTGAGGATACTGAAAAAACTTAATAAAAAATCGAAAATAACTATGGCTTTCGGACCCACCATTGAATATCAAGCAGAATATTTTTTAAGAAAGAGTGGGCTAACATTTGCTACCTTTTCAGAACCGGAGCTGACAATCAAAGAATTAATCGATAATATTCTAAATAATAATATTAAAAAAACAGAAACTATTAAGCGCATAAAAGGAATAGCTTTCATACACAAAAATATATTTTACAAAAATGAATTGAGAGAATTCTTAAATCCTGGCAAATTGCCATATCTGGCACACGAGTACGCACAAAACGACAAATACAAAGTAGTATCAAAGGTAATTGTTCCAAAAGAAAAAATAAAATGGGGATTTTTATTGTCGAGTAGGGGATGCCCTTATAACTGTAGTTTTTGTGCACCGTCCATAAGATACAGCAAGGGTAAAATTTTTAGAGCACAAAAACCAGAAAGAACGGTTAGGGAAATAGAATATATGATAAAAAAGTTTAATATAAACGCCATTTCATTTGAAGACGATATATTCACTTTTGATAAAAAACGGGTTTTGTTGTTATGCAAATTAATTATTAAAAGAAAAATTAAAATTTCTTGGACCATGGCTACAAGACTGGATTGTTTAGACCAACAATTGGTGAAAATAATGAAAAGGGCCGGCTGTGAAGGAATATCCACAGGGGTAGAGTCTGGCAATGACAAAATACTTCAAAAAATAAATAAGGGTGAAAACATAGAAACAATGAAGAGAGGAATTAACATGCTTAAAAAAGAAAACATTGCAATCACAATAAATATAATAATTGGCCATCCAGAAGAAACAATCAGAGATATTATACTTACCAAAAAATTAATAAAAGAATTAGATCCTCTTTTTATACACGTACATTTATTGACTCCATACCCAGGTGTTAAATTATTTAAAAATTATTTTGTGCAACTTGATCAGTCGAAAAAGCTGTCACATAGACTGAAACATAACTTTAATGTCAGCAATATTGACACTAAACTATTACACAAAATGATCGGCAAACTATATTTTTCTCATTATTTCAGAATAAATTTTTTGAAAAAATATCTAAAGTACAAATTAAATTATTGGATTTATGATCCGGTCTTTGAAATCAAATTTTTAATTGAAACTTTTAATTATTTTATTTCAATGTTAAGGAACAATTAAGGTGAATAAAAAAAATATTCTGAGGAAAAACAATTTATTAATAATAATACTTTTTATTATTGGTTTTATTTTAAGAATTAAACCAATTTTGACTAGACCGGTTATTTTTGACGAAGCATTCACTATTACTTATTTAATTAAGTATCAGAAAATAATCGATATTGTCCACAATGACCCCAGTGTCCCTCCTTTGCATTACATATTAATAAAATTATTAAGTAATTTCTCTACAAAAATCTTCTGGTTAAGATTGCCGAGTTTAATATATTCGATGACTTCACTGCTTATTATTTATAAATGGATTAAATCTTATTCAAAAAAAGCCGCAATATATACACTAATATTTTTAACTTTCTCCAATTTTCAAATCACTTATTCATGGCAAGCTTATGTTTACGGCCAATTATTTTTCTTTAGTCTTATATCTTTATATAGTTTTTATAAATGTTTTTATGAAAATAATGCCAAAACTGAAAATTTGATCGTATTTGTTATATCAAGCTTAGCATCTTGGTTTACACATTATGGATATGCTTGGACACTTGCCGGAATTGCTTTTATTATTTGTTACACATTAATCCAATCAAAATTCAAGCTAGAAAAAAATATTAAAAAAACAACTTATGCGTTTCTTGTAATTATTATCGGACTTATTTTATATTCGCCAATATTTTTAAATAAATTCTGGTATGCAATCAAGATTGTCTCGTGGATACCAAACATAAACTTTTTTAGCTTTGGCAAAGCACTTTTAAAATTATTTGGATTGGATAGTCATTTTGACGATGAAATATTAGATAACAAAACAGTTTATTTTATATTTACACTATTATATCTTTTCTTATATAGAGTATATTTTTCCTTAAGAAATAATTTAAATATAAAGGAAAAAAGTATATTTTCGTTTATATTAACAATATTAATGATAAATACTTTAGCTCCATTAGTTTTTTCACTAATAATAAAACAGTCAATTTTTGCAGAAAGATCTTTAATAATCTGTTCTTTTCTATTTACGGCTTTAGTTTCTTTAATTCTTAGTAAACTTGAAAAAAGAAAAATATTTAATTTAGTACTATTTATTATATTAACGCTTTTTATCTTTTATACTAGAAAAATTGACAGAAATGGAATTCCTTTTATCTTCCAATCCCAAGAGGCAGCAAAGAATTATGCAGAATGGTTTAGAGACAATAACCAACTAAATAATAAAAATGTAAATATATTATCCTTTGACAGTTCATCTTTCTATCCATACATTGATACAACAAATTTTTGTTCGATTGACTATTATTGGTATGGCTATGATGGAAAAGAAAAACTTAATAAATATAAACAAATTACTCCAGAAAATTTCTACGAATATAAAAATAGAGAATTTTACATATTTGTAATGCTAAACCCAAAAAATATTGATTTGGGAGAAACAAATTTTTTCTGTGATTCACCTAAATTTTTATACGAAGCACAAAAAGATTCTGGTTTGGCAATATATAAATGCAATTAAACAAATCTAAAATAGCTATAGTACATGACTCCTTTACCTATTTTGGGGGTGCAGAAAGAGTATTATTAAATTTTATAAAAATATTTCCAAAAGCGGATATATACACAAGCATATTAACATCGAGTGGTCTTAAATTATTAAAACAAAAAACAAAAGGAAAAATAAACTATTTACTACTAACGAATTTTAAACCACTTAAAGAAAATCCCAGCTTGTTAAAAATATTTGTATTATTATATTGGCAAAGAATAAATCTTAATAGCTATGATTTTGTTATTTCTTCTTCTGGTTCCTTTTCTTCAAATTGGATTAAAACTAAGGGCAAGCACATAAGCTACATCTATACTCCGCCCAGATATTTATACGACGAATTTAGTGAAATGACTATCTTAAAAAAGTTTCCTTTTAAACAATTATTTTTCCCAATTTTAAAAATCATAAAAATAATTGATTATGGCAAATTACAAAAAGTTGATTTATTGATAGCAGCTTCTAAAAATATTAGAAGAAGAATCAAAAATTATTACAACAGAGATTCAATAGTCATTTATCCACCAATAGATAACTTTAATAATCCAAAAGATAATAAAAGTAAAAAATATTACTACATTTTTTTCTCACGACTAGTAAAACAAAAAGGCGGCGAGTTAGCTATTAGATCCTTTAATATTAATGGTAAAAAATTAATTGTAATAGGGGTAGGCAAAGAGTTTGCAAAATTAAAAAAGATTGCAAAGAAAAATATTACTTTTAAAAAATATTTATCAGACAAACAACTGATCAAAGTCTTTTCAAAAGCCAGAGCTTTAATTTATTGTTCCATTGATGAAGATTTCGGAATGATTCCCCTTGAGGCCATGAAATCGGGTGTACCTGTAATTGCTTATAAAAGTGGGGGCACAAAAGAGACAATTTTAGAAAACAAAACTGGTATATTTTTTAACGAATATACAACTACAAGTCTCAATGCAGCAATCGGAAAATTTGAAAAAACATTTGAAAAAACAACAAGCTATTTACAAAATTGTATTAAATGGTCTAAACAATTTGATAGAAATACTTTTAGGTTAAGGTTGATAGAAAATGTTAAAAAACTATATTCACAAACATAATCATTATATGAAAAAAGTATTTAAATTAATTAAAAAGAAAAAAGAATTGATTTTACTATTTTTTATTTTTTTAATAGGACTTACTTTGAGAACTTACAATATAACCAATAACACACAATGGTTATCTGATACAGGAAGAGATATTTTAACCGCAAAGCATTTATCAGAGTATCCCGACACAAAGATGGTTTCTCCGGCAAGTAGTGGTGGTGTCGGACTTAAAAACACACCTTTATATTATTGGATTTTAACTTTTGTTTGGACAATTTATCCTTCGGAAATTTTTGTAATTATTGTATTTGCTTTCCTGGGAACATTTAACATAATCCTGGGATATTTTCTATCTAAAGAGCTATTCGGCAAAAAAGATAGGTTAATTCTTCCACTTTTAATAGCGCTTTCGAATAGATTAGTAGAATTTTCAAGAAGCGTTTGGCAACCACACTTAATTCCTTTTTTCTTACTCATTACTTTTATATATCTATTTAAAGGAATCCGCGATAAAAAGTATTATTTATTAACAATACTGGTTAGCTTTTTATCAATTTATTTACATTATTCATTCCTTCCATTATTAATAACAATAATTATCTATATATACATAGATCTTTTCCTCTCAAAACAATATGAATTATGCATAAAAAGTTTTATCCTTACCTTAATCAATGTTTGTTTATTTTTAATTCTTACAAGAAGCAATTTAAACAAAACCGGGATAATATTAACAAATAATTTTAGAGTCTTGGCAAATAACTTATTTAATAGTCTAACTTTGCTTTCAATCTCATTTGTAGAATACACCACAAATTTGAAAACAATATTATTCTACTTATCTTTCATAGTCCCTTTTTTGTTGATACTTATTAACAGGAAAGAGAAAAAATTACTAGCATTACTATTGCTCTTTATATCTTTAATCCTTACTTCTTTTTATAGTAACAAAATGCATTTTCATTATATAAACCCTTATTATCTGATCGTACTAATAATATATACTTTGATAATAACAGCAATAAGAACAAAAACTCAGCTATTCTCTTTGATATTTTTATTAACCTTGTCAACTATAATTTTTAAGGGTAATTATTATAATATTTTTTATAATTTTAACGATTTGAAAATATCAAAATTGTTTGCAGAAAAAATAATTGATATGTCAGCAGATTTGAAAAATACAAAGATTTTAACCTGTTTAAAAAATGATGAAAATAATTGCATCTGTCCGGAATGTTCTTCTATCGGAATCTGGTTTTATTTAGAAAAATTAACAAAGCAAAAGCTGGGTAACATTGTAGACAACAAGTATGAAAATTATTTGCCCTATTCAAATAAATCAATTGAAGGGGATACTTACTTAATATGTAATTACAAAATCGACGATTGTTTTAATAACATTCCGAATAATAATAATTATCAATTTCCTAATGTTATAAATATTAAAGAGGACTACATATTGACTTCTCTTCAAAATAAATAATGTTAAAATAGGCCTTATATGAAAATACTAATAACCGGTTCTAATGGTCTAATAGGAAGCGAGATAGCAAAATTTTTCCTTAAAAGGAAAGATGTTGTTTTCGGTATCGACAATAACATGAGACAAAAGTTGTTTGGATTAAAAGGTAGTACTAAAAACAATAGGATAGAACTACATAAATATAAAAATTATATTCACTACTCAATTGATATAAGAAATATAAAAGATTTAGAAAGGTTATTTAGAAACAATTCTTTTAAACTGATAGTGCATTGTGCGGGGCAACCCAGTCACGACAAGGCAAAAGAAATACCCCTTCTAGATTTTGATATAAACACTACCGGAACACTTAATTTACTTGAACTTACAAGAAAATATCAAAAAAAGGCAGTTTTTGTTTTTACTAGTACAAACAAGGTTTACGGCGATAACCCCAACAAGGTTGCTTTAACAGAAAAGGAAACTCGCTTTGCATATAAAAAGAAAATAACGGGAATAAATGAAACAATGTCTATAGACAAAAACGTACACTCTCTAATGGGCTCAAGCAAACTTGCCGCTGATATTTACACCCAAGAGTATGGTAAATATTTCAAACTTAAAACAACAGTTCTTCGACTTGGATGCGTAACTGGCCCGTCACAAACTGGAGTAAAACTTCATGGTTTTCTATCGTTTTTAGTTAAATCTATTATGCACGAAAATAGGTATGAAGTAATCGGCTACAAAGGCAAACAAGTAAGAGACCAGATTGATGCTTACGATCTAGCCAAAGCAATCTATGAAATTTATAAAAAACCTAATTATGGCGAAGTGTTTAATTTGGGTGGAGGCAAGAAAAATTCTGCTTCAATAATTGAACTTATAGATATAATCAGCAAGAAGCTTAAAACTACACCTAAAATCACATATAACCCAATATCAAGGCAGGGAGATCATATTTGCTACATAACAGACTATTCTAAATTTAAAAAAAGATATCCAAGTTGGAAAATTACAAAAAATATTGACGAAATAATCGACGAAATAATCGAATATGAAAAGAAATACCTCAGTTAAAATATTGGGAACAAAAATTTCAATTATAAGTTATTCTAACTTACTGGAAATATTGAAAAATGAAGTTAAGAAAAAAAGTAACTATATTTGCGTAGCGGCTGTTCATCTGGTAATGGAGGCATATCAAGATGGTTCTTTAAAAAATTTTATAAATAGATCTTTATTAACCACGGCTGACGGAATGCCCCTGGTATGGGTTTCTCAATTATTATTAAAAAGCAAGGTACAAAGAATATATGGTCCTACCACCATGTTAAAAATATGCAAATTGGCAGAACAAAAAAAATATAAAGTTTTTTTACTTGGAGGAGCAATTGGGCAAAGTGCTGACTTAATAACAAATCTTAAAAGTAAATTTCCAAAACTTAACATCATAGGTTATGAAGAAACGCCCATTAGGCCCTTACCACAAAAGCAGAATAATAAACTTGTAAATAAAATCAAAAGTCTTAAACCCGATATTGTTTTTGTCGGACTCGGGTGCCCACTTCAAGAAAGGTGGATAAAGAACAATTACTTCAAGTTCAAAAAAGGAATATTCATAGGAGTTGGAGCTGCTTTTGATTTTATTTCAAAACGTGTTAAACAAGCTCCAAGGTGGATTCAAAATTCTGGCTTAGAATGGCTTTTTCGGTTTTTCCAAGATCCGGTAAGGTTATGGAAAAGGTATTTAATTTACAATATTAAATTTATTTTTTTGGTAATAAAAAAATATAAAGATTTCTATGCAGAAAAAAATACTTTACATTAGCCAATGCTTTCCTTACCCACTAGATGGCGGGGGAAAAATAAAAACATTTAACACAATTAAAACTTTATCAAAATATTTTGAAATTTATCCCATTTTCGTGTCTGAAAGAAAAGCTACGGAAGAAGGCTTGAAGCTTTTCAGACAAATGACCTCAAAGACAAAAGTCTTTGTAACAAAAATGATGTCTGAAAATATCAAAAAAAACTATTTCAAACTATTTTGGAATTATATTCAATTAAGACCGCATTTCGTATATCAATACAGATACAAACCTGCTTTTGGATATATCAAAAAGGTCATAAAGGAGTGGAAACCTGACATAATACATATAGATCATATAAATTCTTCGCAGTTTTTACCAAGTAACCTGTGGTTTAAATTAAAGCTTGGTTACAAACCAATCCTAATATTGGAAAACCACAATATAAACCATTTTATTTTTAAAACTAGATATCAAGTAACCAAAAAGATAATTAGAAAAATATATCTATTAATTGAAGGTTCTTTAAATTTTCTTTATGGATTTGTAAATTATAAAAGATTTGATCATGTATTTTGTATTTCAAATGCAGAAAAAAATTATCTCGAAAAATACTGCAAATCTTTATCAACACAACCTTTAGTTTACCCTTTAGAAAAAGCCAGTATGCATAAAAATAGTAAAAAAATTTTTGATATTTTATTTGTAGGGTATCTTCAATGGCCTCCAAATGAAATTGCAATTAAATGGTTTATAAATAAAATCTTTCCATTAATCTCCTTGAAACTTCCAAAAACCAAATTTCATATTGTTGGAAAAAACAATCCCAACCTTAATGTATTTAACAACTGTAACAATGTAATATTTCATGGATACCAAAAAAACATCGACACGTTTCTTCAATCTTCAAAAGTTTTTGTTCTCCCTTTTAAAACAGGAGCAGGGGTAAGAATTAAATGTCTGACTGCTTTGCAAAACGGAATTCCAATAGTCTCAACTAAAATGGGTATCGATGGTATCAACCTGCACGACAAAAAGGAGTTTTTTCTTGCTGAAAACGAAAAGGATTTTGCCAACAATATTATTAAGTTATTGCTAGACAAAAAACTGAGGGATAAAATGTCTAAGCAACAAATAGAGTATTTCCAAAAATATCACGGAATAAATCATAACAAAAATTTTATAAAAAATTATTTACAAATATGCAAAATGAAATAAAGAGTTATTTTAAAACAATTCTCGAAAATTATTTCAATCTACTTCAGCAAAATAAACGAGCTGTATCCAAAAAACCAACTGAAGTATATTTATCAGTTACAGAAAGCTGTTGTCTGGAATGCAAGATGTGTAATATCTGGAAAATTAAAGAAAAACAAAAACCCCTGGACTATAAAACAGCAAAAAAAATAATAGATATTTTAGTTGATTGGCTAGGGTATTTTAATTTAACTTTTGCTGGAGGAGAGCCCTTCCTGAACAAAGACATTTTAAAAATAATTAAATATGCTAACCAAAAAAATATCAAGACAAGCACTAATAGTAACGGATACATAATCGATAAAAAACTTGCTGAAAAAATCTGCAAAAGCGGACTGTCAACTATTTTTTTCTCTATCGACGGTTTAGAAAAAGAACACGATTTTATTAGAGGCAAAAAAAATACTTTTAAACGGGTTACACAGGCAATCAATAACATAAAACACGCAAATTCAAAAATTAAACCACAAGTTTACATTAATACTGTTATATCTAAAAATAATTTAGGCATTATCACCAAACTTGTTGATTTGGCAAAAAAACTTGATGTTAAAGGGATAAACTTTCAAACTCTTATGCCAAATTTTGCCTCTACATATAAAAATTATTGGTGGAAAACAAATCCGTTCTGGCCAAATAACAAAACTTGGATTATCAAAAACATAGAAGGTCTAATTGAATATAAAAATAGATACGGGTCTTTCATCTTAAACTCTTATGGCAATATAAAAAAGATTAAATCTTACTTTTTAAATCCACAAAAATTTCAACAAACCGAAAAATGTTTTGTTGGATTAAATAATTTAATGGTTGACTCTTATGGAAATATAAAACTATGTTATGAAATGCCCCCAATTGGAAATATTTTTAAAAATAATCCCAACCAAATCTGGTCGGGGACAGGGGCAAATATTATTAGAGAAAAAATAGAAAAATGTAAAAAACCTTGCAAACTTCTACCGTGTAATTTTGGCTACTTCCAGAATGTTCTTAAAAGAAAATTAAAAAAACTTTTTATTAATTTAAAATAATTCGAGAAAAATACTCCGCTTATTCAATAATTTCAATAACCTCATAATCTTCTAAGGAATACTCAGGAAATTGTACCCAAATTTCTGAACCGACTTTTATTGGAGCTTGAATAAAAAAATCTAGCCCTGAATTGTTGTACATCCTTAGCTTTAAAGTAACTTCCAGGTCTCTGTATAGAGGATTATAAGTTTTAATATTTGTTCCACGAATATCTGAGAATTCATAGTACGAACTGATTTCTTTTTTAATATTTAATATCTCTGCAATCAACTCATTATTATTATCAAAAGATTTGTCACCAACTTTTATCTTGTTCGAAAATTCTGGTGTTATTGGTTTATTCGTAACTGAGGAAGTCACTGAATTGGTGTTTGTAATTGCAGATGTTATATTCTGGAAACTCTTTTTCTGTAGTCTTACCGTTTTATAACGATAATTAATTGTTTCCTGACCCATACCTATAACCAGTCCCTTTAATTGTTGATTTGAAAAATTTAACACAACTGCCGAACCTATTGTTAAAGGTTTGTATTCATATAAGAATTGATTCCTGTTTTTATCAAAAATAACTCTTAATTTTAAATTTACATATATGTTTCTATAGGGTCCACCTATGTCCAGATTTTCGATATTCACCACTTCTGCTACTTTGCTACCGTAGGAATTTTTGGCAACATCACCAGCTTTTAAATCAGAGGCATACCAAAATTTAGGAGCTGATCCCTGATACCACCAATCAGAATTTTCGACCGATATTCTAACGTCTAACCACTGTTCTTTTCTTTGAATACGATTCAACAATAAAAAAAACAAAACGAAAAATCCAACTACAATTACTAATAAATCAAAAATATTTAATTTATGTATAATACTACTTATGAAATTGGGCTTTTTGAAGAAACTAATCTCTGCTAATTTTTTCTTTTTATCATCTTTATGTTTTCTGTTTTTGTTGCTTTTTGTTAATTCCAACATTTCTTTCCTCCTAATAACTTTTTTGTATTTAATCATACTAATATATAAATTGCAAAACTACAGATTGGCCTTATTTTTTGTTTTTATGCAGATTCTTCCATTTACAGTAGGGAAAAATTTATTAGAAGTTATACTTATAAACAGAAGGGAAATTTACGGCTACTCTCTCTTTGATGTTGTCTACTTTATACCGTTATATTTTTCAGATGTAATATTGTTGTTAATTTATCAAAACTATTTATCGAAAAGAAAAAATATAACTGAAATTCCAGTTAAAATATCTAAAGACATCACTTTATCTTCACTCATGCTTTTACTGTTTACTTTTATTGTTTTTCTTAGAAGTATCAATCACGAATTCGGACATTTGATTATTCTTTCAAGTTTATATTATTTGAAATACGTTCTAATTTTTCTTCTACCCAACTTAATAGACTTTAATAGAGAACAGAACAAAATTGTCCAAGTTATCTTAGGAAGTACACTTTTTCAATCAATAATTATTATTATCGAACAAATAAGAAGGGGAAATATTGGAACATTTATTGAAAATACACTTCCCGGCTTAGAATACGGAACATTTTCCTTTGAATCGTTAGATCTTCTCAGAGCAAATGGCACATTTAATGAACCAAACATAGCAGCAATCTTTTTACTTATCAACTTTTGTATAATTTTATTTTCGTTTATAAAAATATTGAAGCTGTATCGAAATAAAATACATTTTACTTATTTATTTAGCTTGATAGCGATATTCTCAGCGATTATCTTTACAGGAAGTAGAAGTATTTATTTTTTGACTGGGTTACTCTCAATTTATATTTTTATTATTAATTCTAAGATTATTAAAAAATATTACGTTTTGTTCAAAAGCAGTAAATATTTAAAAATATTTGTTATAGTCATAATTATTTCAACACTGCCATATTTATATAATAGGTTTAATACCATTAATGACGTCTTAAGTGAAAAGGGTAGTTTAAGCTATAGAAAAGAATTAAATTCATATTCATTAAAACTTTATAATAACAATCTTCTTGGTATTGGAATTAACATGACACCTTTCTATTTAGTTAAATATTTTAAAAATATTGGATCGGAAACTGTTATCTTTGACCAAGCTCCTGCGCATAATATTTTTATTCAGATACTAACTGAGGAGGGTTATGCAGGTTTTATAATTTTTCTAGCCTTTTTATATTTTGCTTACCGTAAATTACTATTAAATCCTAAGGCGCTAAATGAATATTCAATCTCGTCAATACTTTTTATTATGGCCGCACAGTTTCATCCTGTATTTACAACCCATCCTGAAATATTCTCATTTTTAATTTTATATTTGTCGTTTTCCTTACTGACAAAAAGGAGTCTTCAGTAATGCTTACTATCAAGAGTTACCACTAATAGCCAATTAGTTTTAATATTTGAGATATTTTTTTCTCCCAACTGTTCTTTTTGGCTAATTCTATCTGATATCTCTTGGAATCATCATTTAGAGGATTATCAAGCCAGTATTTAATCCATTTTTCCCATTCTTCTACGTTATTTGCAACTTTAACCAAACCAGGAAATTTTTTGACTTCTTTCACTCCAGAAGAAACAACGGGTTTGTTCTCATAAAAATATTCAAACAGCTTCATGGGGTAACAGTAATAACTTGCCTCTTGAGATACATCATAGGGAATAATTCCTATATCAAACTGTTTTACAATATTGGGAACTTCAGCACGGTCTTTGCTTTTACCAAAAATAAAGTTATCAAACTTTTGCAATTTATTAATCAAGCTGGAAGTCTTTTGAAAATCACGAATATCACTGTCTTGAATATTTCCCCAAAAAACAAAATTCCACTTTTGATTTCGTTTTATGAGATTAAAAACTAAATCAAAATCGATTCTTTGATTTATGGCACCAATAAAACCAATTATGGGTTTTTTGTTACCCAAACTCTTTCCGACATCTAATGGCTTTTTATAAATATCAATACAAAAACCTTGAGGTATTACCTTAACTGGTTTTTTTATTTTTTTGTGTTTTTCTCTAAGTGTTTCGGAGTTTACAAAAAAGTAGTCGGTCTCTTTAATCAATTTCTTTTCATACTCTTTAATTAACTCGTAAGTTTTTGGGTCTTTATTCGCAATAACATCAACACAATCATAGAGATTCTTTCCCTTAAAATATTTTAATACGGGATAAAATACTGGATCAAAAATCCAAAATATTTTCTTATTTTTGTCTAAATAACACATCTCAAGTACCTTAAAATTTATTAAATCATTTAGTTTTTGAGTAACCTTAAATCGCTTAAATGGGATTAGATCGATTGGAGCATAGAACTTAATATTTTTTAAAATAGGGTATTTTGCATCTTTAATGAAAAATAGTTTTTTTAATAAAAATTTTCGATCATTTTGTATATATGCAATAACCTTATATTTTTTAGATAATTCTAAGCATGTTTGCCTTTGATAGTCTGCAGACCAATCCCAAGGTAAATTAAAAGGAATTAAAAAATTATATTTTTTCTTATTCATTTAAGCGGAGCTTAAGAATTTACTATTCATACTGCTCATAAATTCCATCTTTTAAAAAACCTGTTTCAAAGGTTTCATTAAATTGCAAAAAATCACTTCGATACGAATCGCAATGATAAAACGGATCTTTAAGAGTCATGCAATCTTTAATTTGCTTTCTTGCCGAATCAATTTTTTCAGTAAGTAGATAGTAGTTAGCAATTTCTATGTGGACATGACTCAAATCCGGTCCCATATACATTGAAATCCTCAAGAATGGAAGAATATCATTTTCGTAGTTATTTTCTTTTGCGATTAGGGCTAAATTGTAAAATATTCTAAGAAAATCAAAATCTTTGCTATCAAATATCTTATTTACATTGATATTCTTTAAATAATCCAAATAAACAGACTTATCATAATTTGACTTGATTATGGAATCTCTGTCGTTTTCAAAATCTTCTTTCGAAAAAATATCGTTATATGTTTTTAACTGTTGATTTACTCTTAAATTGGCAGATCTAAAAAGATATGTAAGTGCCTTGCCAGAATCACTTCTAACTGCGGCAGACCTTGATCTAAATAAAAAATATTTTCTCAAATAATCCAAGTCGTTATTAGATATATATATAGATTCAGATGCAATCAATAGAAAAATAAAAGATATTCCAAAAACAAAATAGGAAATTTTATCCTTTATATTTTTTTTAATCATCTAATAAAAAAATAATCACCAATCAATAAATCATACAACAAAAATATAATCTTATTAAGAAAATGACATTTAATTTTACAGAGCACTTATCAAGTTATCTATTAATATCAATTTGAATATATTAAAATCTGTTAAAGTGTTAAACAAGTTAACAACAAATATTATTTTAATAATTCTTTCTATTCTGTTTTTTTTGGGAGGTCTGGGAGATTTCTTTTTAATTCAAGTTATAGGTTTTATAATTTCTGGAATATTTTTTATTATAATATTGGCAGAGAAAGAAAAATTTAAATATCCTTTTGAAATCATCTATCTTATTTTTTTTATAGCATTTCAGTTAATTAGTCTTATTTGGACCAAAAATGTTTATAACTCTTTAAGCTATATTGTACTTTTTATCAGTTCTTTGGGATTTTTTATCTTTTTTTATAATTATCCAAAAGATTTAAATCGATATATTAGTTTTGTTATCCCTCTAATAGGATTGGGGTACCTAGCACTTTATATTTTTACAGTAATTTTTAAAATGCCACTTTTAGCTAAACTCATTCCTGAAAATTGTTGTACTCTTTATTCACCTTACACATTTGAACACAATCATATAGGGGATTATTGGTCCATAGTTTTACTTGTTTCCTTCTATAACATAGTAACAAAAAATAAAAATATAATATTTTTTATTTGGTTGTTTTTATCAATTCCTATTATTATTATTTCCCAATCAAGATCGGCAATTATTGCAGTTGCCTTTAGCCTCTTTTATGCATATAAAAATACCGAAATTAAACCGGAATTCAAAAACTATATAAAAATTGGTTTGATAGTTTTATCAATTATTTTTTTAATCACAAGTTTCGGAAAAGTTACACTTTTTTCAAGGCCGTATTATTTTCAAGCTATTGCCTCAATTTTTAAATATCCATTTGGTGTGGGTATGGGCAATTTTATAAAAGTTTCAACCAACTCTATTCTGGATAGTTTCTTTTTGAAAAAGAATGCGGCCAAGGCACATAATATTATCTTTGAAGTAATTACTGGCTTAGGAGTTTTATCTGCCCCTTTTATTCTTTGGTTTATAAATACTCTCAGAAAAATAAATAAAAAATATAAAACTAAACCAAATCTCTTTGCGCTTCTTTCAATCTTAATAACAGTAATATTTATGTTTGATATGTGTTATGCCATACCAACACCTCTCTGGCTTTGGTTTTCCTTTATTGGCATGTCGCTAAATTCTAGCTTTGAGAACAAAAAAATAGTAAAATTACCTTAGTATGCGATTTCTGCTAATACTTATTAAAAGTATGGTTTTAATAAAACCTTGAAATATTTAATCCTCTTTTTAAAAAGAGGATTTTTTTATTTTTGGGATACAAATCTTGTTTCAAATAATCTAAAATGAGAATCGAGATGCCGAACCTAGATAAAGAAATAAACTTTACTGGAAAAGAGCAGGGCAGACCAGAAAGATTAACTTTTCGTGTTAGCCACCCCTCTGTCAAAAGAGAGGGAGAAACCCTTTTTCCTAAAGTTGCCACTTCAGAAGAAGAATTCGGAGAACTAATAAGTAGTCAGATTTCAGTTGCAAATGTTTCAGGCAAACCCTTAGTTATTAGAAGATTTGAACCTATCGCCTTGGAAGATAAAACCAGTAAAGTATTGGAACCAACCCATGACTTAAATACAGATGGCCAGATAAGTGATTTTTCAAGAATTGAAAATGAACATAAAACTTTAAGGAACATAAATCCGTTATATAAAGATAGATTTAATAAACTTTACAAGTTTTATACAAACAAAAGGATCTTAGAGCTATCCAAACAAAACCCTGGGTTAGTCTCAAAAGCAAACGAACAAAAAATCAGGACTGAAAACATAGGTCTATCCCTAAGCTTACAGAAAAATAAGATAAATCTGTCGTTTTTAAAAAGTGAATTCAGAACAGCCGAACAGGCTTTTCCAGGTGAATTTTCAAATATTGGGGTACAACCTGAAAATCACAAAAAAATAACAGGGTACGAAAAAATCATAAAGGAAGTAGCAAAACCTTTTAAAAACAGTACTTTACCAAATCAACAAACAATTCTAGAGCAAAACACAACAGTTCAAGAAAAAATAAATATTCCAAACAAAGCTTTTTTAAATTCCGGAAGAGCTTTTCTGGCCCTAGGTTCAATAACCTCCCCAGTTTTTATTACTGCCTGTAGCGCAAGTGAAATTCCTGCTCCCATAACAGACGCTATTACAAATAAACCAATCAATTCTTCAGAAATTATTCAACAAACTTCCATGCCGGCACCTATTTCAAACGAAGGGAAAAGTTCGCAAGAGATAATTTCCTCAAGCTATCCAGCAAATACGGATAATTTTATCTTGGATGATCAGAGAACAAATGATGAAAAGATGGAACAAATTAGAAAATTCGCCCCCAACGACCTGGATAAATTAATCTCAATGTATAATGCCGAAATTGAAAGATCCGGGCAAAACAAAAATAGTTTTAGATTCATAGCTTCAATTGTTGACGGAAAAAGCTGGGCGGTTGTACCACAAAATATAAAAACAGGGGAGATATATGCACCAACTGTGAATAACCTAATCCAAGCCTCAATGAACCTTTTTGAGTACTTAGACAGAGATACAAAAAACGATTTCTTTGACCTAACCCCAATTAAAATACAAAATGCCACACTTATTGGAGATAAATCTGGCTGGCATATAGTAGCAGAAACCAAAAATGGGCAAATAACGAAATGGTACAGTGCATCAAACAATATGATAAACACTGTGGAAATAAAGGCAACACCAACACCAGAGATTGTCTATAAACCAAATGCCAACATGCCAAAGGTGGACTTGGTTGAATTCGATAAAAACTATGAAAAATATATAGAAGCATTTCCGGTAATTTCATTTGACGA